>RCUI01000464.1_pt1 | contig 14020 bp, 9 predicted proteins | sample 2166121 | NCBI WGS metagenome assembly RCUI01 (sample SAMN09932700, study PRJNA488358) | compost metagenome | feature: garden; material: soil; isolation source: compost soil in succinic acid-enriched culture | place: Germany: Experimental Botanical Garden Goettingen | collected 2016-01-27
CTTACAACAACGCCTTTCCGGGCGGTGGTGCAATCATCAAGTTCACCAGCGACACCGCCTATGAAGTCTATGCCCAGCCGATGGGGCCGGATGCCCGCCCCGTTGCCACTGGCAGCTTGACGGGTAGCAAGGCGACCATTGCCGGGGTCGAATTCGACTTCACCGGTGCGCCGAATGAGCCAAAGGGCGGGGATCAGTTCTCGGTCAAGGTTGATACTCACCAGACCCAGAACATCCTCAATACCATGTCGGAATTCCGCAATGCACTGGAAATGCCGGTGGATAACGATCTTGCGTCCAGGCAGACGTATCAGGCAGCCCTGGACTCGGCTATCGGGAACCTGGAAAGCGGCGCCAACAAGGTTGCCGAATCCATCAGCTCGATCGGTGCTCGCGGCGCAGCGCTGGATGTGCAGGCCGAGACTAACGAAAGCCTGGGTATCGCCAACACCACGACACAGAGTTCAATTCGCGATGCGGACCCGGCTGAGGTGATGATCCGTCTGAACCTGCAGCAGACCATGTTGCAGGCGTCCCAGCTGGCGTTTACCAAGATCTCCTCGCTGAGTCTGTTCAACCAGCTCTGAGTTGAGCGGTCCAGAGTGGCCTTGATCTGTTCCTGCTTTATGGGCGCCTTGCCAGGTTTTGGCAGGCGCCCTTTGTTTGAGAGTGCTCCGTCATGATTAACCCGCCCCTCGTCAGCATCGTTATCCCTGCCTTCAATGCAGATTTTTTCTCTGCAACCTTGCAGAGCGCACTGAGCCAGACCTACGAGAATCTCGAGATCGTTGTCTGTGATGACAGTCGCGACAACCTGATCAAGCAGATAGTCGATGCTTGCAAGGGGCAGGGTAAGGCCCGGGTACGGTATCTGCGTAACCCGCAGCGTTTGGGTTTTCAGCGCAATTTCTTGCGCTGTGTGGAGCAGGCTCAAGGCGAGTACATCAAGGTCCTGTGTGATGATGATCGTCTCACCGCCCAGTGTATTGAACTGCAGGCACGTGTGCTCACTGAGCATGCAGATGTCAGTCTGGTGCAGGCTCATCGCTTGCAAGCGGATGCTGGCGATTTTGTGCTGCCGATGCGCAGCGACAATTGCCCGTTCGCCTTGGTTGACTCTGTGTTCAAAGGCACCGACCTGCTGGCAGTTATGGGGCGGCGCAGGGCTCGCCTGTTGGGGAATCTCTCATCAGCACTGATGCGTCTGCGCGATGTCCGTAAGCTGCTGCCGGCCTTGACGACATCCTGCATGAGTTTTGATGTTTTGCTTGATCAGGCGTTGTTCATGTGTCTGATACAGCGGGGCAATCTGGCGATGCTGACGCGCGTGCTTTGCGTGGAGCGCCTGCATCCGGGGCGGCTTGGCAAACAGCCGGAAGTCAGTCGCGCGCAGAGCGCCGAGTGGGATCGGTTGCAAGAGATGCTTGCCGCCAAGGCGGTGGAAAAGGCACCTGCCGGTGGCTGGGTTCGTTATGTCCAGTTGATCCATGCCGGTGAGCCTGAGCGTGACTGGAAGGAGTTGTACTTGTTGCGTGTGCTGGCTAACTGGCACACCACGGCCCAAGGGCGCGTGGGCAGTGACTGTGAGAGTTATGCAGAAATTTACAAGCAATGGCTCGCGGCGCGGCGTTTCTCGCAAGTTCAACGTAAAGTGGTTTGCGAGCAGGTGGTCAATTGGCCAGCTCAGCCGAAAATCGTACCGGTGATCATCGATCCCGATGGCGACGTGGCGGCATTGAAACTCACGCTCGATAGCCTGGCTTCACAGCTGTACGCACCGACGGCGGTGCTGCTGCTCTCTGATACCGACAGTGCTATTGAGCCCTATGTTGTGCGTATGCCACTTGCCGATAATTGGTCTGCACAAATCAATAGTGCACTGCCAGCGTTGGAGGGGGTGGACTGGATCTACCTGCTGCGCGCAGGTGATCGGCTGAGCGAGTCGGCGCTGTTGCTGCTTGCCGAGCGCATTGTCGCGGCGCCGGGCATACGTTGTGCTTACAGTGATGAAGGGGCAATGCTCGATGGTGAGTCATGTGATCCGGTGTTCAAGCCGGGTTTCAATCTCGATCTGATGCGTGCCTACCCTTATGTTGGACGTACTTTGGCGTTCGAGCGCCAGCACGTGCTTGCGTCAGGTGGCTTCGACCCGTCACTGGCCGAGCTGGCACCCCATGACATGCTGTGGCGTCTTGTCGAATCATGCGGCTTGAACACGGTCGAACATATTGCCGAAGTTCAGGTGGAGTCCGCGTTTTCTTATGCCCAATGGCTTTCGCTACCCTCGGTGATCGAGCAGAACGAAGTGCTGGTTTCGGCGCACTTGAATCGATTGGGTGTAGAGCACAGGGTTCGCCATGATGAGCTGCCATTGCTCAATCGAATTGACTACCTGTACCCGCAGCGACCGTTGGTCTCGCTGATCGTGGTTGCCAATGACGATGTGCCGGCGGTGCAGGGCTGCATAGAAAGTGTGCTGGAAAAAACGGCGTACTCCCATTATGAGCTGCTCATTGTCGGCAGGCCTGATTGCAGTGACGAGATGCGCGGCTGGCTCGACGCAATGGCGCAAATGGGCGGCGGTCTGCTGCGGGTCATTGATGCGCCACCAGGTGCAAGTGTTGCGGCGATCAACAACTTTGCTGCTGAGCAGGCGCGTGGCGACTATCTGCTGATGTTTGCAGCGGATAATCTGGTTTGTCAGGCAGCATGGCTCAATGAGCTGCTCAATTATGCCCAGCGCCCCGAAGTCGGTGTCGTGGGTGCGCGAATCGTCGACTCGGGAGGAAAGATAGCCAGTGCCGGGGTGATTCTCGGATTGGGTGGTGCGGCAGGTGCAGCATTCGCAGGTGAGCGTGCTGATTCGCGAGGGTACATGCAGCGTCTGCAGGTCGCTCAGAACTGGAGCGCCGTGAGCGGAAGCTGTCTGATGGTGCGCGCCGAGGTTTTCCGCAGTCTGGGTGGTTTCGATGAGGCGGCATTTGCCCAGAGCCTGGCAGACATCGATCTGTGTTTGAGGGTTGGCCAGGCCGGTTATCTGGTGGTCGGCACACCTTATTCGAACATTGTCCAGACGGTTCAGAACAAGCCGTGTTACTTGGGCGCTGAAGCTGAAAAGCCGGAATACGAAGCGCTGATTCAGCGCTGGTTGCCCAGCGTAATCCGGGACCCTGCCTATAACCCGAGCCTGAGCCTCACCGGTTCGGTATTCTCCTTGGGGGCCAGTCGGCGTGACAGCTGGAATCCTCTGGTGTTGCGCACGTTGCCTTCCATTCTGGCGTTGCCGGTCAACAATACTGCGGTGGGGCATTATCGCGTCAATCAGCCATTGCGTGAGCTGGAGGCGGCGGGGCGGGTGCTGGGGTGTATCAGCTTTGAAGTGCCGTCTTCTGTCGAAATCGCACGAGTGAATCCAGATGTGGTGGTTATTCAGCTTCGCCACTCTGCAGAGAGTGTCGATGACATTGTGCGGGTAAAATCTTTCACTTCGGCTCTCCGGGTGTACGAGATCGATGATTACGTATTGGCGGCACCGCAGAAGAATGACCACGCCCGTAACACACCGCTCGACACCGAGCAACAACTGCGCCGTGGCATTGGCTTGTGCGATCGGGTGGTGGTCACCACTGACGCCCTGGCCAATGCGCTGTCCTCTATGCACCAGGATATTCGCGTAGTGCCGAACATGCTGGCTGCGCATATGTGGCAGGGCCTCAAAAGTCAGCGTGGCACTTCTCGCAAACCTCGAGTTGGCTGGGGAGGTGGCTCCAGTCATGGCGGTGATCTGGAGATTATTGCCGAGGTCGTGCGCGAGCTGGCAAACGAAGTGGAATGGGTGTTCTTTGGTATGTGTCCAGAGAACCTGAAACCCTATATCCATGAGTACCATCAGGGTGTTGCCTTGGCAGACTATCCGGCGAAGCTGGCCAGTTTGAACCTGGACCTGGCATTGGCACCTTTGGAGTTTCATATCTTCAACGACTGCAAGAGTAATCTGCGTTTGCTGGAGTACGGTGCCTGTGGTTATCCGGTGATCTGTACTGACACAGAAGCCTATCGCGGTTATTTACCTTGCACCCGGATCAAAACCAATTCCACTCAAGAATGGCTGCAGGCAATCCGCATGCACCTGGCTGACCCGGTGGCCAGTTACCGGATGGGTGACGAGCTGCGTGAAGCGGTCCTGCGAGATTACGTGTTGCGCGCAGATAGCCTGCAGCACTGGGTGTGGGGCTGGTTAGCCGACTGACTCTGGCTTTTCTCGGTGGCGGCGCTGCAATGGCGCCGCCAGCGACTCAATCCACTTGGCGCACTTCCTGCAAGTCCCTCCTCATATCGCCATAAATCCTTCACTCAGGCTCGGTAGGCCGCGTGAAGAACATGAGGAAACCGATGAAGGCAGTCATTCTGGCGGGTGGTCTCGGCACGCGTATCAGCGAAGAGTCGCACCTCAAGCCCAAACCGATGATCGAGATCGGTGGCAAGCCAATTCTTTGGCACATCATGAAGCAGTATTCGGCACACGGTATCCACGATTTCATCATCTGCCTGGGCTACAAGGGCTATGCGATCAAGGATTTTTTTGCCAACTACTTCTTGCATACCTCCGATGTCACCTTCGATATGCGTAACAACCGCATGGACGTTCACCAGAACTACAGTGAGCCTTGGCGAGTGACGCTGGTCGATACCGGTGAGGAGACCATGACCGGTGGCCGGCTGCGCCGCGTCGCCAGTTACCTGGAAAACGAAAAGGCCTTCTGTTTTACCTATGGCGATGGGGTGTCCGATCTGAACATCGGGGCGCTGGTCGATTTTCATCTGACCCACGGCAAGTTGGCCACTGTTACCGCAGTGCAGCCACCCGGTCGTTATGGGGCATTGCAGCGCGATGGAGATCAAGTGCTCGGCTTCAGTGAAAAGCCGCGCGGCGACGGTGGCTGGATCAACGGTGGATTCTTCGTGCTGTCGCCCAATGTATTGCCTTACATCAGCGGTGACTCGACGTCTTGGGAAGCTGAACCGCTGAGCAATCTTGCCGCGCAGGGGCAGTTGCATGCCTTCCAGCACGATGGCTTCTGGCAGCCGATGGATACCCTGCGCGACAAGAATCATCTGGAACAGCTCTGGCAAAGCGGGGAGGCCCCATGGAAACAGTGGGACTGAGCTCGAGCTTCTGGAATGGCAAGCGTGTCTTGCTAACCGGGCACACCGGTTTCAAAGGTAGCTGGCTGGCCATTTGGCTACAGAGTCTTGGCGCCAATGTAACCGGGTTCGCTCTGGATCCTGCGACTGAGCCCAGCCTGTTCGAGTTGGCGCGAGTGGCCGAGGGGATCGATGATCGCCGCGGTGATGTACGTGATCTGGGCGTATTGCTGGATTTGATGGCTGAGGTGCAACCGGAAATTGTGTTGCATCTGGCAGCTCAGCCGCTGGTTCGTGAAAGTTATCGCGATCCGCTGGGTACTTACTCAAGCAATGTCATGGGGACGCTGAATCTGCTGGAAGCCATCCGCCAGGTCGGAGGCGTGCGCGCGTGTGTGCTGGTAACAACCGACAAGGTTTACAGCAACCGCGAATGGTTATGGCCTTATCGTGAGGATGAGGCGCTCGGCGGTCATGATCCCTACAGCAGCAGTAAAGCCTGCTGCGAAATTATGGCGCAGTCCTATGCGGCCTCGTTCTTTAATACCCAGTCCTATGCCGAACACGGCCTGGCCCTTGCTACCGCGCGCGCCGGCAACGTTTTGGGGGGGGGGGACTTTTCTCCTGAGCGTCTGATTCCCGATGTGCTCAAGGCCTGGCGGACGATCAGCCGGTAACGCTACGTTTTCCGCACGCTGTCAGGCCCTGGCAGCATGCCCTGGAGCCATTGGCCGGTTATCTGCAACTGGCGGCCGCGCTGTATGAGAAGGGGCCGGCGTTCGCGGGGGCCTGGAACTTTGGGCCAGCCGAGGCCGACATGTGCAGTGTCGGAGAAGTGGTTGCCTCCCTCGCCGGGCAGTGGCCGCAGGCGCCAGGTGTGCACACTGAGCCTGGCACTATGCATGAAGCCGGTTTGCTGCGACTGGACAGCAGTCGCGCTCGCCAGCTGCTTGGCTGGCAGCCGCGCTGGTCACTGAAGGAGTGTCTGCAACAGACACTTGGCTGGCACATGGCGTGGCAGGCAAACCAGGACATGCGTGAGATCACCCTGCAACAATTGAACCTGTACAAGGACCGCTCATGAGCGACTTCGATCTTCAACCACTGAGGCTTGAAGGGCTCAGTCTGATCCAGCAAAAAGTCTTCCATGACCACCGTGGGCGTTTTGCTCGCCTGTTCTGTCAGACGCGTCTTGATGTACAGGGTCGAGCATTCAATGTTCGCCAGATCAACCACTCGCGTACCCTTGGCAAGGGCAGTGTTCGCGGCTTGCATTATCAGCAGGCCGGTTATGCCGAAGCGAAGTTGATCACCTGCATTCGCGGCGCTGTATGGGATGTCGCTGTGGATGTGCGCCCCGACTCGCCAACGTTCCTGCAATGGCATGCCGAGGAGCTGGTGGCAGATGATGGTCGCAGCCTGTTGATCCCGGCAGGCTTTGCCCATGGATTCCAGGTGCTCAGTGATGAGGCTGAAGTGCTTTATCTGAGCGACGCTGACTACGCTCCCGGGCATGAGGCAGGTTTGTTCGTCAGCGATCCTCGTCTGGCAATTACCTGGCCGTTGCCAGTGTGCAACCTGTCTGCCAAAGATGCGTCGCACCCTCTGTTGGATGCTGATTTTGCAGGTGTGCACTTGTGACGCGAGCGCTGAAGAAGGTACTGGTTACTGGCGCTACCGGATTTGTCGGACGTCATCTGGTTGCGGCATTGCTGGCTGAGGGGGTGGCGGTGCGTGCGGTCGCTCGACGGCAGGCGCTGGCCCGGACGATGCCCTGGTACGATCAGGTTGAGTTCATTGCAGTCGATGTACATGACCCCGCTTTGCAGGTCGTATCGCTGGCCGAGGGGGTCGATGCGATTGCCCACCTGGCCTGGCCGGGCTTGCCCAACTATCAGGGGTTGTTTCATTTCGAGCACAACCTGATGGCCGACTACCGCTTTCTTAAGCGGATTGTCGAAGCCGGTGTCCGGCACGTGCTGGTGACCGGGACTTGCTTTGAATATGGTTTGCAAAGTGGTCCGCTAAGCGAGCAGCACATGGCTGTACCGAGTACCGCCTATGGCCTGGCCAAGCATAGTTTGAGGCTGTTTCTGGAAGCACTGCAGCGCGAATCGCCGTTTACGTTGCAATGGGCGCGTCTGTTCTATTTGCATGGCCCGGGACAGGCTGCCAACAGTTTGTTGGCCAGTCTGGATCGTGCTATCGATGCCGGGGATGAGCAGTTCAATATGTCGGCGGGTGAGCAGCTGCGTGATTACCTCCCCATCGAGCAAGCGGCTGCGCACTTGGTGCGGCTGCTGGGTCGGCCAACCTTCAGCGGCGTGATCAACTGTTGCAGCGGTCAGCCCGTTTCGGTTCGAGCGTTGGTCGAACAGCGGGTCCGCCAGCGTCAGTCGACGATAGCCCTCAATCTTGGCTATTACCCTTATTCAAGTCACGAGCCGATGGCGTTCTGGGGAACCACCGAGCTTTTGCGCAGTGTGACAGGAGAGTGGCATGACGCGTGAGTTATATCGGGTCAACGGCTTGCCCGTACTGCAGAACCGGACATTTGCTAGCGCCGACCAGGCACGAGGATGTGGGCAAGCAGACATTGTGCTGGTGCAGGATGAGCGCAGCGGCTTGATTTTCAATCAGGCATTTGATTCCAGCAAGCTTGTCTATGATGCCGACTATCAGAACGAACAGGCACATTCGGCTCAGTTCCAGAAGCATCTGGAAGATGTCGAGGGCATTCTGTCACGCCACTTTGCTGGACAGCAGCTGATCGAAGTGGGGTGTGGCAAGGGCTACTTTCTCGAGAAGTTACGTGGTCTCGGGTACGCCATTACCGGTATCGACCCTTCTTATGAGGGCGATAACCCTGACGTGATCAAGGCGCCTTTCACCCGTGATCTGGGCTTGTCTGCCGATGGCATTGTCTTGCGTCACGTGTTGGAGCACATGGCTGATCCACGGCTTTTCCTGAGGGAAATTGCTGCTGCCAATCAGGGTGGAACAATTTACATCGAAGTACCGTGCTTTGAGTGGATCATCGAACATCGCGCCTGGTTTGACGTGTTCTATGAGCATGTCAACTACTTCCGGCTTGACGATTTGCGCCGGCTCTTCGCTACCGTTCACGAAGCCGGTCATCTGTTTGGTGGGCAATACCTGTACATCGTCGCTGACCTGGCCAGCTTGCGCGAGCCGCCTGCTGCCCCCGCGCTGGTGCAACTGCCCAGCGATTTCACCGCCAGCCTGGAGCGCGCGGTGCACATCATCCAGGCTGCACCCGATCAAGGTGTAGCGATCTGGGGCGCGTCGTCCAAAGGTGTGATCTTTTCGCTGTTCCTGCAGCGCGCGGGTGTTGCGCTGGATCACATTGTCGACATCAACCCGGCCAAACAGAGGCGCTACCTGCCACTCAGCGGCCTGCGCGTATCGTCGCCGCAAGAGGCGTTGGACACGTTGCCGGAGGGGGCGCACCTGTTGGTAATGAATTCGAACTACCTCAAAGAAATCAAACGCATGACCAATGAGCGCTTCGTCTACCACGCCGTAGATAGCACCTCGTTTCAATGACAATCAGTGAGACCTCACATGACCGACATTAATCTTCACCAGGCTTTTGAGGCTGAGTGCCAGGCGCAAATCAGCGCCCAGGGCCAGAACGAAGCGCTCAAGGGATTGGCCCGCGACTTTTTTAATGAGTCGGCTCGGCACAACTACAGCTATCACTTCTCCTGGATGGGGCGACCAATTATCCAGTTGCCTCAGGACATGATGGCGATGCAGGAGTTGATCTGGAACATCAAGCCTGACCTGGTCATCGAATGTGGTATCGCTCACGGCGGTTCAATCATTTACTACGCCTCGTTGCTGGAGTTGCAAGGTCACGGTGAAGTGCTGGGCATCGATCGGGATATTCGTGCACACAACCGTGAGGCGATCGAAAGTCACCCGATGTTCAAGCGCATCCGCATGATCGAGGGTTCCAGTGTCGATCCTGCAGTAGTCGAGCAGGTGCGCGCGTTGGCGAGTGGCAAGAAGGTCATTCTGGTGCTCGACTCCAATCACACTCACGAGCATGTGCTTGCAGAGCTGCGGTTGTACGCGCCGCTGGTTTCGCCGGGTAGCTACTGCGTGGTGATGGACACCGTCGTGGAAGACATGGCGGCTGATGCCTTCCCGGATCGCCCGTGGGGGCCAGGGGACAATCCCAAGACTGCAGTCTGGGCGTACCTGGAAGAGAACCACGACTTTGAAATCGACAAGCAGATGAATGACAAGCTGTTGATCAGTGTGGCGCCGGACGGTTATCTGCGTCGGGTTCGTTGAGCTTTTGGCTCTGAAATGAGCGGGCTCAAGGGCCTGGTGGAAAAGAAATATGCACGATTACATTACACAAGCAGAGACTGCACTGACTGAGCGCTTCACGCTGGTCATCATCAGCCATGAGCGGCCGGCTTTTTTGCGTCGTACTTTGCAGTACTACCAAGGCTTTACCGGTAAAGTGCTGGTGTTGGACTCTTCGCGTACGGCAGCAGAAAATCTTGCTCGGGATTATCCCGGGGTGGACTACAGGCATCTACCTGAATTTAGCTATAAAGTCCTGCAGGACAAGCTGGTCTATGGTGTGGCGCAGGTCACTACACCTTATATGGCCTTTGCCGCTGATGATGATTTCCTCCTGCATGATGCATTGACCGAATCTGTAGTGTTTCTCGAGACAAACCCCGAGTACGGGCTGTGCCATGGTTACGGCATGATGTATTTGGCGCGTGGCACCGCAGTGAACTACTACCGGCGCGACAAGCGGGTTTGTGAAGACTACAGCTCCGATCTTGCCGAAGAGCGGGTAGTGGACTTCTTGGGGCAGTTCCTGCCGCCATTCTATGCGGTGACGCGTACTGATCTATTGCAGCAGTGGTACTCCGTGCTGCCGGCTAATACCAGTTTCGAATGGCAGGAAATTGGCCACGCGTTCTATCTGCTGGCCTGTGCGAAGGCTCGGATCCTGCCTATTCCCTACGCTGTTCGTGAAGTCAATTATGGTGCTTCTGAGCACAATACCAACGTCTTGACCGTGTTGACTTACACCGATCCACGGTCTGTGGCCGAGCGGGAAGCGTTTGCTCAGTTTCTGGCGTCGACGCCCATGGGCTTTGGCAGCAAGACGCCAGATCAGATCAAGCAGATTGCGTTGCAGGGTTTTGAAGCCATGGCTCAAGGTCTGCTAAGTGGGCGGGCTTTGCAGGCTTGCATGATTGTTCGCTCCGAGTGGTTGAAGCCAGACAGCGAGCCTGTGCGATTCTTTGGCGAGCAGCAATTCGTCGAGATGCCGTTTTATAACAAAACGATGTTTGATCTGCTGTCGCAGATCGAGTTCCTGATTCACTCGATGCCAGCGGGTCGCCTGCAAATCAAGGAGCTGGAACCGATATTGCTGCGTCAGTGGGAGCTGATGCAGGTGCAGGCCAATGACAACGATCGCACGCTACGCAGCCGCTTGTGGGAGGCGTTGGGCTTAGGCGCGTTCAATCGTACCGTGGTCCGGCGTTTGCTTCAGTCGCTGTTGGCAGCCGGTGAGACGCAGGAGGCTGAGCCGTTGCAGGTTTGGCTTGAGCGTCTGGACCGTGTGCCGACCTATGATGGCCAGGCGTTGCTCGACAGTCTGCCTTCCGGGCGCCTGCTCACCTGGTTGAAGGCGCGTAATCCTACATCGCGTCAGCTCAGTAAAGCGCGGCAGCAACTGGCGCGGAATGCGGGAGGTCCGACGTTTGGCATTCTGCTGCTGGATCTTGAGGCTGATATGTTCAAACTGCAGGCGACCTTCGATAGCTTGATGTCGGGCCATTGCAAGGCTTTCAAGGTGGTTGTGCTGACTACTGGCGATTTGCCGTCCCATACGACCCCGCAGCAGACTGTACATTTCGTCAAAGTTACGGCTGATAACTATGTCGATAGCCTGAACCGGTCAGTGGCCCAATTGGGCACCGATTGGGTGATGCTCGTCGAGGCCGGCGACAGTTTCACGACAAGCGGACTTTTGCGTGCAAGTCTTGAATTGTTGAAAGCCGATGAATGTCGTGCAGTGGCAATGGACGAAATCCAGCGTCAATCAGACAGCACGCTGACAGAGGTGTTGCGACCGGGTGCCAGCCTTGACATGTTGCAAAGTGTGCCGGGGCTGATGGCTCGACATTGGCTGATTCGTCGTGAGCTGCTGATAGAGGCGGGTGGTTATGATGCCGAGTTCAGCCAGGCGCTGGAATTCGATCTGTTGTTGCGTTTGATTGCGCGGGGTGGGTTGGCGGGGTTGGCGCACCTGGCCGAGCCACTGTTGATCAGCCAGGCGCAAGGTGTTCAGGCGCATGAACATGAGCGTGCGACACTGACTCGTCATGTAGCGCAACGGGGGTATGCGGCTCAGGTCAGCTCGGCCAAGCCAGGTACTTACCAGATCGACTATCGTCACACAGCGTTGCCACTGGTTTCGATCGTGCTGTATTGCCAAAACAATATGGAGCAATTGCAGTCCTGTCTGGTCAGTGTGCTGCAACGTACCCGTTACCGTAATCATGAGATTGTCGTTGCCGACAACAGCAGCCAGTCGCCGCAATTGCAGGCCTGGCTCGCCAGTTTGACGACGGAGGGCGATCGTATTCGTGTTGTGCGCAGCGAGCAGACTGTCAGCCCTTCGGCGATGACCAACCTGGCCTGTCAGCAGGCGGCAGGGGAGTACCTGGTGCTGTTGGCCAGCGACGCTCAAGTGGTCAATGCCAACTGGCTGGAAAGCCTGCTCAATCAAGCACAGCGTGCAGAGGTCGGTGTGGTGGGCGGCAAGTTGCTTGACGGTGCTGGCAACGTCGCCCAGGCCGGTCTTGTGCTGGGTGGTGAGCAGGGGGTCGTTGCAGCTCTGGTGGGCGAAGCCAAGGATGCAGCAGGTTATATGCAGCGGCTGGAAGTCGAGCACAACGTTTCGGCGGTATCGGCAGCGTGCCTGATGATCCGCAAGGAGCTGTTGCTGGCGCTCGGCGGTCTGGATGAGGAGCAATTTGCAGCCCATTACAGTGATGTCGACTTGTGCTTGAAGGCCGCCGGAGCCGGTTACCTGACGGTATGGACACCCCAGGCGCAGGTTATCCATCATGGCGTTGTCGGACATGATCAAGCCACTTTGCAGGCGCTAGGTGAAAAATGGCCTGATTATCTGACGCGTGACCCAGCCTACAACGCGAACCATACCCGCACAGGCAAACCCTTTGAGCTAGGGGCTGCGCTGGCCGTGGAGTGGGATACCCTGCTGGGCTAGTACTCAAGTGCTTCAGATCAAAGGCCGCGATCACCCAGGGTGTTTGCGGCCTTTTTCGTGGCCGGTGCCTTTTGGTGGGCTTTGTCGGGACAAGCGCAATTGGGCAAAATAAGCGTGACCTGTGAGTCGGATCGTGCATCTTCATTGTATATTGTCAGAACCGGGAATCGCCCTGCCATTAGGTATGTGACTGCGAGGTCATCCAGGTAGCCCGTAGCGCCGCATCGTGGCGGCAGCATCCCTGATCGTCGGCGCCTCTCCATTGTGCGAGCGGCGGGTATTCAGTTGTTATTTAATGGGAAGCCATATGATTGGCATTAAAAGCATCGCCAGTTACGTGCCAGCCGCTGGCGTGGACAACTACGCTCAGGGCGCCAAATTCGGAAAAGATGAAGATTTCATCCTGGGCAAGATCGGTTCGGCGTTTCTGCCAAAAAAAGCCGCTGAACAAGAAACCTCCGACCTGTGTGTCGAGGCTGCCAATGCGTTGTTTGCGGCCAATCCAGGCCTGTCGCGAGATGCTATCGATGCGGTGATTGTCGTTACTCAAAACGGTGACGAAGAAGGCTTGCCGCATACCGCTGCCGTCGTCCAGCACAAGCTCGGCTTGCCGACGCATGTCGCTGCGTTCGATATCTCCCTGGGTTGCTCGGGGTATGTTTACGGTATTTATGCCATGAAGGGTTTCATGGAGGCTGCAGGCTTGAAGAATGGCCTGTTGATCACCGCCGACCCTTATTCGAAGATCGTCAATCCGGAAGATCGCAACACTGCCATGCTCTTCGGCGATGCCGCCACCGCGACGTGGATGGGCGAAGATGCGCAATGGCAATTGGGCAAGGCCAAGTTCGGTACCGATGGTTCGGGGGCTGAGTTCTTGAAGGTTACTGACGGTGAGTTCTTCATGAACGGGCGTCAGGTGTTCAACTTCGCCTTGCTCAAGGTTCCGGCCCACCTTCATGAACTGCTGGGTGAGTCAGGGATTGAGCCAGGCGACGTCGACTTGTTCTGTATCCATCAGGGCAGTGCGGCAATTGTCGATGCTGTGGCGCGTCGTTTCGAGAACGATCCAGAAAAATTCGTCAAGGATATGGTTGAGACCGGCAATACCGTGTCGTCCAGTATTCCATTGCTGCTGAAAGAGCACGTGCTTGGCTCCGAGCACAAGTGTGTCGCCTTGAGCGGCTTTGGTGTCGGCCTGTCCTGGGGCTCGGCGATCATCCAGCGCGCTGAATAAGCACACCCGTTGAAGTACAAAAGCGCTGCGGTTATCCGCGGCGCTTTTTGTTTGTCTGGGGAAAAGTGCGCCGGTCTTCTGGCGTCAACCCCTTGATTTCATTGGGCTGGCACGGTGCCATTAAAAAATTTTAAAAAAGCCCTAAAGCAACATGCCCTGACGACGATAACTATTACGAAGGTTCTCTAGGCCAAACCCGGCGGTTGCCAAGGGCCGGAAGCCGCAGTATCCAACAAACGAGGAATTCGTCATGGCATTAACCGTAAACACCAACGTCACTTCGCTGGGCGTTCAGAAAAACCTGAACCGTGCTTCCGACGCGCTGAGCACCTCGATGA
>RCUI01000466.1_pt1 | contig 14002 bp, 13 predicted proteins | sample 2166121 | NCBI WGS metagenome assembly RCUI01 (sample SAMN09932700, study PRJNA488358) | compost metagenome | feature: garden; material: soil; isolation source: compost soil in succinic acid-enriched culture | place: Germany: Experimental Botanical Garden Goettingen | collected 2016-01-27
GGTTGGCGCTGTAGATGTACCAGCTGTAGCTGGCACCCCGCGGGCAGCCGCGCGGCTCGTGGTTGGGCAGGTCGTTGCGGGTACGCGGGTAGTCGGTCTGCTGGGTTTCCCAGGTAATCAGGCCGTTCTTCACGTAGATCTTCCACGAGCAGGAGCCGGTGCAGTTGACCCCGTGGGTGGAGCGCACGATCTTGTCGTACTGCCAGCGCGAACGGTAGACGTTCTCCCAGTCGCGCGACTCTTTGCGGGTCTCGCCATGACCGTCGGCAAACTCGCCTTGCTTGCGATTGAAGAACCGCAGTTGATCCAGTAGATGACTCATGGTGCTTTCCTCTCAGGCTTGCTGCTGCGGGGTTCTGTGCCCCGCCCGTGCAAGGTGTGAATTCGGGGTTCTGTCAGCAGGGCGTCGCGGCGCCTTTGCGCGCGTACCACCACCAGGTCACGACGATGCAGCTCAGGTAAAAACCGACGAACATGTAGAAGGCCATCTGCGGGCTACCGGTCAGGGCCATGGAAGTGCCGAAGGTCTTGGGAATGAAGAACGCGCCGAAGGCACCCATGGCCGAACTGAAGCCGAGTACCGCGGCCGATTCCTTGCCGGCGTTTTTCAGCGCCTGTTCGCGGGCGGCGGCGCCTTTGCCGCTGGCAGCCTGTTCGTGCAGGGTGCGGAAGATCACCGGGATCATGCGGAAGGTCGAACCGTTGCCGATGCCGGTGGTGATGAACAGCAGCATGAACATGCCGAGGAAGCCGTAGAAGTTGCCGCTCTCGCCCTGCTGGGGGATGAACGCCAGCACGCCGAAGACCATGACGATCATCAGCACGAAGTTCCACAGGGTCACCCGTGCGCCGCCGAGCTTGTCCGCCAGCCAGCCACCCAGCGGCCGTACCAGGGCGCCGACCAGCGGGCCGAGGAAGGCGAACGTCAGGGCGTTGACCTGCGGGAAGGCGGTCTTGATCAGCAGCGGAAAGGCGGCCGAGAAGCCGATGAACGAGCCGAAGGTGGCCAGGTACAACCAGCACATCAGCCAGTTGTGCTTGCGCTTGAAGATCACCGCCTGCTCGCTGAACGAGGCCTTGGCGCTGGACAGGTCATTCATGCCGAACCAGGCCAGCAAGGTGACGATGATGATGAACGGCACCCAGATGAAACCGGCGTTCTGCAGCCACAGCTGACCGCCATCGGCCAGCACCTGCGGCTGGCCACCGAGCACGCCGAACAGGCCGAAGGTGATCACCAGCGGTACGCAGAACTGCATGACCGAGACGCCGAGGTTACCCAGGCCGGCATTCAGGCCCAGGGCCGTGCCCTGCTGCGACTTGGGGTAGAAGAAACTGATGTTGGACATGCTCGAGGCGAAGTTGCCGCCGCCAAAGCCGCACAGCAGCGCAATCATCACGAACACGCTGTAGGGCGTGCTCGGGTCTTGCACGGCAAAGCCCATCCACAGCGATGGCGCCAGCAGCGAGGCGGTGCTCAGGGCGGTCCAGCGCCGGCCGCCGAAGATCGGCACCATGAACGAATAGAACACCCGGAAGGTCGCCCCCGAGAGCCCCGGCAAGGCCGCCAGCCAGAACAGCTGGTCGGTGCTGAAAGTAAAGCCGATGGCGTTCAGGCGCACGATCACCGTGCTCCACACCATCCACACGGCAAAGGCCAGCAGCAGTGCGGGAATCGAGATCCACAGGTTGCGGGTGGCGGTCTTCTTGCCGCTACGGCCCCAGAACGCGGGATCTTCCGGGCGCCAGTCGTGAATCACCGGGCCTTTGTCAGGCGTGTTAAGAACCGACATGGTCTTCTCCTTGGGCAATGCTGGAAAACGGGGAGGCGGCCGCTGGAGGCTGTTTGCCCAGCAGCGGGCGCTTGCGGATTTCGCTGAAGTACATCCAGGTGAGCGACACCCAGACCACGCCGTACATCAACATGAAGCAGGAGGAACGCACGCCGGTGAGGTCGACCAGCGCGCCGAACAGGATCGGCAGGATGAAGCCGCCCAGGCCACCGGCCAGGCCGACGATGCCGGACACTGCGCCCATGTTCTGCGGGTAGTCGTTGGCGATGTACTTGAACACCGAGGCCTTGCCGAAGGCGAAGGCGATGCCCATGACGAACAGCAGCACGGTAAACAGCGCCGGGTTCAGGCCAATGTGAAAGTCCAGCGGGCCGTTGATGGTCTGCACCTGCAGCTGGGTTTGCGGGTACGACAGCAGGAACAGGCAGATCCAGCTCACCCACAGCACCCACCAGGTCACGCTCTGCGCGCCCCAGCGGTCCGACATCCAGCCACCGACGGCGCGCAGCACGCCACCGGGCAAGGAGAAACAGGCGGCCAGCAGCGCTGCGCTTTGCAGGCTGAAACCGTATTCGGCGACGTAGTACTTGGTCATCCACAGCGCCAGGGCCACATAGCCGCCGAAGACAATCGAGTAGTACTGGCAGTAGCGCCACACCGCAGGATCTTTCAGGGCCTTGAGCTGCTCGCCGAGGTTGGCGCCCTTGGCGCTGCGGTGGGCCTTGTTGTCGGCACTGAGGAACCAGAACAGCAACGCGGTGATGAACAGGATTGCACTGAAGACTTTCGGCACCAGCTGCCAGCTGCCCGCGGCAATCAGCGCCGGGGCGAGAAACTTGGTCACTGCCGAGCCTGCGTTACCGGCACCGAACACGCCCATGGCAAAGCCCTGGTTGTCTTTGTCGAACCATTTGGCGACGTAGGCGATACCGACCGAGAACGAGCCCCCGGCCAGACCGACAAACAACCCCAGCACCAGGAACTGCCAGTAGGCGGTGGCGTGGCTGATCAGGTACAGCGGCAGCACACAGGCGAGCATCAGCAGGAAGAACACGCTGCGTCCGCCAAAACGGTCGGTCAACAGCCCCAGCGGCAGGCGCACCAGCGAGCCGGTCAGCACCGGGGTGGCGGCCAGCAGGCCGAACTGGGTTTCGTTGAGCTGGAGCAGGTCCTTGATCGGTACGCCTAGCACGGCAAACATCATCCAGACCATGAAGCAGACGGTGAAGGCCAGCGTACTCATGCCCAGCACCAGGCCTTGGCGTATTCGCGGTTGAGTCATCTCGGGTCTCCAGTCAGGTAGCCATGGCCCGCAGACTAGAGAGGCAAACCCCGATAAAACTTGACGCCGATCAAAGAAGCCCTGGCGCTCATAGGCCTATGCTTGCACTGCCTACCTCCAACGAGGTAGAGCCGAAAAACCTCTAAACCCTTTGTTTATCAGGGTGTTGTCAGTTTTCCACCTGGTTTGGCGGTAAAACTGGCAGTTGCAAACTCTTTAGAGGTAGAGCGCCAGGGACAGGCTGCGAAACGATCAGCTGCAACACCTTGGAGTGCTCCATGTGCCGTTTTCCCCTTCTTGCCCCCGGCTGCCGTCCATGATCGGCTGGCTGCGCAGTTCGCTGCCCGCGCGCGCGGGCCTGGCGGTGATCCTGATCGCCGTGCTGGCCCTGGCCAGTTCGCTCAGCGCCGGGTTGATCGCCTGGTTCAGCCAGGGCGATGCGGCGGCGATCAACACCGCCGGTTCCGTGCGCATGGAGACCTACCACCTGAGCTGGAAGCTGGCCGCCGGGGCCGAACCCGTCGAGCTCGAGCGCATCCGCGACAGCCTGCAGCAGCGGCTCAACAGCCCGGCACTGGAAGCGGTGCTCGAAGACGGCAAGAACCTCGAGCTGCAGGCCAGTTACCAGCAATTGCAGGACTACTGGCAGCAAACCTTGCTGCCCGCCTTGCAGCGTGGCGACGCCGCCGGCTTTCAGGCCAGCACCCTGCCCTTCGTCAACCAGCTCAACCAGTTCGTCAGCCTGCTGCAACGCCAGAGCGAACATAAACAGGGCTGGCAGCAAGTGATCCAGGGTGCGGCGCTGTTCACCACCATGATCGTCCTGCTGTTCGGCCTGTATGAATTGCAATACAACGTGATCACGCCGTTGAAGGAACTGGTGGATGCCACCCAGCGCTTTCGCCGCGGCGAGTTCCAGGCACGGGTCAATCACCAGTCCGAAGACGAGCTCGGCGAGCTGGCCACCAGCTTCAACGCCATGGCCGAAACCATCGAACAATCCCACCGCACCCTGGAAACCCAGGTGCAGCATAAAACCCTCAACCTGCAGCAGGCCAACGCCGCCCTGGAGCTGCTGTACCAAAGCAGCCGCAGCCTGGCCACGCGGCTGGCCAACGCCGAGGGCCTCGATGAGCTGATCCGCCGCTTCCAGCAGCGCTTGCCGGGCCTGCGCCTGTCGCTGTGCCTGCAAGGCCAGTTGCAGGCCCCGGCCCAGCAACTGCTGGCCCTGCATGGCGCCGACAGCCGCAAGATCTGCGCCAGCAGCGATTGCGCCAGTTGCCAACGGCACCAGCGCACCAACCGCCACACCTTCAGCATCAGCAACCAGGGCAGCACCCTAGGCGAGCTGAAGGCGCACTTTATCGACGGCCACGAGCCGCAAGCCTGGGAGACCGAACTGATCCAGGCCCTGGCCAACCTGATCGGCACCTCGCTGTCGCTCAAACGCCAGCGCGAACAGGACCACCGCCTGGTGCTGCTCGAAGAGCGCGCAATCATCGCCCGCGAGCTGCACGACTCCCTGGCCCAGGCGCTGTCGTACATGAAGCTGCAAGTCAGCCGCATGCAAACGCTGATGCGCCGTGGCGAGCCGGTGGCGACCCTGGAGAACGTCACCGCCGAGCTGCGCGAAGGCTTGAACAACGCTTACCGCCAGTTGCGCGAACTGCTCACCACCTTTCGCCTGCAGATCCACGATGCCGGGCTGGTGCAGGAGCTCAAGGACACCGCCGAGGAGTTCTCCCGCCGGGGCGAATTCCAGGTGCACCTGCATGTCGACAGCCTGGCCTTCGAACTGTCGGCCAGCGAGCAGATCCACATCCTGCAGATCACCCGCGAGGCGCTGTCCAACTGCCTGCGCCACGCCCACGCGCAGAACGCCTGGCTGCAGTTGCGCCAGCATGGCGAGAACGTCTGCCTGTCGATCGAGGACGATGGCCGCGGCTTCAGCGGTACCCACGACCTGCGCGAACACCACGGCCTGAACATCATGGACGAACGCGCCCGCAGCCTGCGCGGCCAGTTGCAGATTGTTGGCCGGGAGCCGCAAGGCACCCGGGTCCAGATGGAATTTCGCCCGGAGTTTCTCGGGCACCTGACAGAAGGTAACCCTGTATGACCCCCTCCCCGCGCTACCGGATATTACTGGTCGACGACCACCCGATGATGCGCCGCGGCATTCGCCAGATGCTCGAACTGGAAGACGACTTCGAAATCGTCGGCGAAGCCAGCCACGGCGAAGAAGCCCTGGCCTTGATCCCGACACTGCAACCGGACCTGGTCCTGCTCGATAACAACATGCCGCAGATGAACGGCATCGAAACCCTGCGCCACCTGCGCAGCCAGGGCTTTGCCGGCAAGGTGCTGCTGTTCACCGTGTCCGATGCCGAAGACGACATTCGCGATGCCCTGCGCCTGGACGCCGACGGCTACCTGCTCAAGGACATGGAACCGGAGCTGCTGATCCAGTACATCCGCGACGCCATGAACGGCGCCCTGGTGATCAGCCCCGGCCTGACCCGGGTCATGGCCCAGGCCCTGCGCTCACCACCGCGCCAGCCGGAAGTAGAGCTGACCGAACGCGAGCGCCAGGTACTGAAAACCATCGCCAGCGGCTACAGCAACAAGGTCATCGGGCACAAGCTGGGCATCACCGAAGGTACGGTCAAGGTGCATGTGAAGAACCTGCTGCACAAGCTCGGCCTGCGCTCGCGGGTGGAAGCGGCGGTGTGGGCCATGGAGCACCTGCGCCAAAGCGCCTGAGCCCCTTTTGCCGACTGCCCCTTTGGAGGTAGACCGGCAGAGGCATAGGCCGCCGGCGCCGCGGGTTTTACCATAGGCGCCAGCGGAGGTACGCCATGCTGACCCACCCTTCTACCGTTCTGGTTTTACGTCGCCACCACCTGTTCAGCCAACTGCCGGACAAAGTCTTCGAAGCTGTCTGCGGCCTGGCCATGCTCCGGCGCCTGAGCTGTCATGACACGCTCATGCACCAGGGCGATCCGGCCAAGCGTTTTTTCCTGCTGGTCAGTGGCCAGATCAAGCTGTACCGGCTCAGTGCCGAGGGCCAGGAGCACCTGGTGGAGATCATCCAGCCGGGCCAGACCTTTGCCGAAGCGCTGCTGTTCAGCCAGGCGCGCAGCTACCCGGTGACGGCCACGGCGCTCAAGGACTGCGTGCTGATCAGCATCGACGGCGGCCATTACCGTAATGCCCTGGAAGACCAGCCGCAGGTGTGCCTGGCCATTCTGGCGAGCATGAGCATCCACCTGCACCAGCGCCTCAAGGACATCGACACGCTGACCTCGGCCAGTGCCAGCCGGCGGGTGATCAACTTCCTGCTGCAGGAATGCGACCCGGACAGTGGCCGGGTCGAGCTGCAGGTGTCCAAGCGCCTGGTGGCCTCCAAACTGGGCATCCAGCCGGAGACCTTTTCGCGCACCCTGCATCGCCTGGTGGAGCGCGGCCTGATCGCCATGGAGCGGCGCAACATCCATATCCTCGCCGCCGATGAGCTGGCCGACTACTCGGGATAGCCCGGGGTAGCCGGCCCTGCCCTCAACAGGCCGCCAGGCCCTTGCCGGCTCGCTCCAGGTTGCGCCACAACCACACCGGCAACACCTCGGGGTCGAGGCTGTCGATCAGGTTCTTCAGGGTCAGGCCCAGCTCGGTGTCGCCCTCGATCACCAGGCGGCGGCGGAAGAACAGCGTGTCCGGGTCTTCCTGACGGCTGGCCAGCAAGAGGAACTCGCGCCAGTTGCCGCGAATGGTCACGTCGGCCTTGGCCCGCTCGGCGATCTGCAGGCCATCGCGGTTGCGGGTCAGGTACCAGGCCAGGTCCAGGTCGGGGATGCGCAGGCACAACCAGCGCCCACGCAGCAGGTCGAACTCGCCGTCGCGCAAAGGCTCGGCCAGGCAGCGGTTGAGCGCCTGCTGCAGGGCCACCCGCTGGATCACGAACGGCACCCGGCGGATCAGCGGCAGGACCCGGTCGGCACCTTTCAACAGCCATTGCGTGCGGTTCAGCACAGGCCCACCTCCTCGACCCGCAACATGCCCGCCTGGCCGTGCCAGTAGCCGTTGCAACCCTCGACAAACAACGGCGGCGCCTCGCCCTGGCGCACCCGGGCAAAAGCCTCAACCACCTCGACCATGCCCTGGGCCCGCGGGCTCAGGCGCAACAGGTCGGCGCCGCAGGCTTCAAGGCCCGGATAGTCGGCCAGCAGGTTGGTGACCTCGGCCGACATGGTCTGGATGCCGTTCAGGGTGAACAGCGCCTGGCCTTCCTGGCTGCTCAGGGCCAGGCCGTCGGGGTAATTGATGCAGCAGAACTGGCAATCGTCCTTGGGCCGGTTTTCTGCCCGCGCGGTAAAGCAGCGCGCTGAGTAAGCCAGCGGCAGATGCCCATAGGCAAAGACTTCAACCTGCGGCAGTTCACAGCCCAGCTCGGCGGCCTGGTCGAGCACCGCGCGGATCAGCGCCGCCGAACACTCCACCGGCGGCACCCAGCGGATCATCCCGCACTCGAGCAGCTTGGCCAGGGCGTGACCGTTGTACAGGTTGAGCGCCGGCCCGGCCACAAATGGCAGCTTGCGCTCGGCCAGGTACTGCACCGCGCCCATGTCGTTGGCTTCCACCAGCAGTTCGCCGTTGTCGCACAAACGGCGCAGGCTGGAGAGCTCGGACGCGGCCTCGATCAAGGTCAGGCCCGACAGCACGATCTGCGCCGGGCTACAGGCCTGCAGCTCGCGGCCCAGGCCAAGCCAGTGGTCGAGGTTCATCGCCCGGCGCTTCGAACACACGGTTTCACCCAGATAAATCACATCCAGGGGCAAGGCCGACATTTCGCTGTAGAAACGCCCCAATTGTTCCTTGTCCCAGTAATACAGGACGGGTCCCAGGCTGAGCTTCATGTCCAGTCCCTCATTGCCATGATCGATGGTAAGCACCCAGGGTGGTCTGGCTGCCTTCGGACAAACCGGCCAGCACCTGGCGCCACTGGTCCTTGACCGTGAAGCGTTGCGGCGCCAGGCGATGGGCGTCGAGCGCGGCGCGCCAGACCTGGGTGACCTGTTCGACATAGGCCGGGCTGCGCTGGCGGCCCTCGATCTTCACCGCCTCGACGCCCATGGCGGCGAGCTCCGGCAGCAGGTCGAGGGTGTCGAGGCTGGTGGGCTCTTCCAGGGCGTGGAAGCGCTTGCCATCGACCATAAAACGGCCCTTGCACAGGGTCGGGTAACCGGCGGGTTCATCTGCTTGATAGCGGTCGATCAGCACTTCGCTCAGGCGCGCACTCAAACCCTCGGCGTCTTCGCTCCAGCGCACGGCCTTGGCCGGCGAGCAGACGCCGCACAGGTTCGGCGACTCGCCGGTGATGTACGACGACAAATGGCAACGCCCTTCGGCCATGATGCACAGGCTGCCGAAGGCGAAGACCTCGATGGGCACCGTGCTGTTGGCCGCCACCTGGCGCACCTGGGCCAGCGACAGCACCCGCGGCAACACGGCGCGGCGGATGTTGTAGTGCTGGACGTAGAACGCCAGGGCGCTGGCATTGGTGGCCGAGCCTTGCACCGAGAGGTGCAGGCTCAACTGCGGGTGGCGCTGGGCCGCGTAGCCAAGCACGCCGGGGTCAGCGGCGATCAACGCGTCGACGCCATGGTCGGCGGCGCGGTCCACCGCCCGCTGCCAACGCTCCCAGCCCTGGGGTTGCGGATAGGTATTGACCGCGACATAGAGCTTGCGTTGGTGTTGGCGGATATGGGCAACAGCCGCGTCGAACTGCTTGTCGTCCATGTTCAGGCCGGCGAAATGCCGGGCGTTGGTGTCATCGCGAAAGCCGACGTAGACCGCATCGGCGCCTTGGCGCACCGCGGCTTTGAGCGCAGGCAGGTTGCCTGCCGGGCAGACCAGTTGCATGGGTTTTCCTCATCAAAGAAACCTATCTCCACTGGCCAGCACGGTAAACATTCGCGCAGGCCCGGAGCACTGGAAAAAGCGCTGCCAGTCTAGCCAGCGCACCCAGTAGAGCCTTGACGGCAATCAAGGTCGCTCACTGCATCAGCTCGGCAAATGACAGGAACTGCACGCTGTCGTGCTTGTGCAGCTGTTGCTCGCACTCCACCACCGCCAGGCCATCGGCCCAGCAGGCGGCGCTGAGCATCGCCGAGCTTTGCTGCGGGTGCAGTTGCACGCTGGACTGGCCGTTGGCCTCGGGCAGCAAGCGCGCCCGCAGGTACTGGCGGCGCTTGTTGCGTTGCAGCCAGTCGAAGCCCGCCGGCAGCGCCACGGGCCGTGGCAGCACATCGCGCACGCCCTGGGCGCGCAGCAGGAATGGCCGTACCACCACCAGCGCAGTGATCAGTGCCGCTGCCGGGTTGCCCGGCATGCCGATCCACGGCCGGCCCGCCACCTCGCCAAAGGCCAGGGGCTTGCCCGGCTGGATCGCCAGGCGCCAGAAGTCGACACTGCCCAGGTCCTGGATGGCCTGCTTGAGGTGGTCTTCCTCACCCACCGAAACACCACCGGAGGTCAGCAGCAAGTCGCACTCGGCCGCAGCCAGGTTCAGCGCGTGCTTGCTGGCCGCCAGTTCGTCGGCCATCACCCCGTAGTCATGCACCTCCACGCCCCAGCCGTGCAACAAGGCCGTCAGGCAATAGCGGTTGCTGTTGTAGATCTGCCCCGGGGCCAGGGGTTGGCCGGGTTCGCGCAGCTCGTCGCCGCTGCTCAGCAGGCCGATGCGCAAGGGCCGATGAACCTCGACCCAGGCGACGCCCGAGGCCGCCAGCAGGCCCAGTTCCTGGGCGCGCAGGCGCTTGCCGGCTTGCAGCAACAGATGGCCCTCGCGCACCTCCTCGCCGGCCTTGCGCACGTGATCGCCAAGGCTCGCGGCCGGCAGCCAGACCTGCTCGCCTTCCACCCGGCACAGCTCCTGGGGGGCGACAGTGTCGGCGCCAGGCGGCAAGGGTGCACCGGTGAAGATCCGCACCGCCTGCCCCGCCTGCAACGCGGTGCTGGCCTGCTGGCCGGCGGCGATGCGCCCGGCCAGGTTCAGGCAGCCGCCAGCAGCTGGCAGGTCGGCCGCCCTGAAGGCAAAACCGTCCATGGCGCTGTTGTCCCAGCCCGGCAGGCTGCGCGGGGCATGGATATCAACCGCCAGCACCCGGCCCAGGGCTTTGTCCAGCAACACCATCTGTGCGGCGGGCGGCGGTGGCGCCTGTTCGAGCAAATGGCGGATGGCCTGGTCGACCGGGATCAGCTTGCCGCTGTCGCATACCCGGCCGCTCATGGCCGCGCTCCACAGGCCTCGATGACCTGCTCGGCCTGGGCCTTGAGGTGCGGGGCGAAATTGCACGGGCCGGTGCGGCTGTCGAGCTGGCTATGCAGGATCTGCGTCCAGGCAGTGCGGCAGGCGCCGGGCGACCCCGGCACGCAGCACACCAGCACGCCATTGCTCATGCCCGCCAACGCACGGGACTGCAGGCTGGACATGCCGATTTCGGCCAGCGAGACCTGGCGGAACAACTCGCCAAAGCCTTCGACGTGTTTGTCGAGCAATGGCAGTACCGCTTGCGGGGTGTTGTCGCGGGCGGTAAAGCCGGTGCCGCCGGTGGTCAGCACTACCTGCACTTTAGGGTCGGCGATCCAGCGCGAAAGCGTGGCGCGGATCTGGTAGATATCGTCCTTGACCAGGTCGCGCTCGACCAGCACATGCCCAGCCGCCTGCAGCAGATCGATGAGGGTCTGCCCGGAGCTGTCGGTGTCGAAGGTGCGCGTGTCGCTGATGGTCAGCACGGCGATGTTCAGGGGTTCAAACGTGCGTTGCGCCAGATGGGCCATGGCCTGGGCTTCCCGTGAAATGTGGATGGGCCCAAGCCTGAACCTAAAGCCTGGGCGAACCTATTCCTCCTTGGAGGTATCTCTTCGGGTTCAGGGTGCCAGGCGCTGGCGCGCCCATTGCCCGCCCCGGCTGCGGTAGTCGAGACGGTCATGCAGGCGGTCGGCACGGCCCTGCCAGAACTCCATGCGTTCAGGCGTCAGGCAATAGCCGCCCCAGTGTTCGGGGCGCTGCAGCGGTTGCTCGACGAAGCGGCGGATGGTCTGCGCCAGCAAGGCCTGCAGTTCGCCGCGGTCGGCCAGCGGCCGGCTTTGCGGCGAAGCCCAGGCACCCAGGCGGCTGGCTTCGGGGCGCGAATCGAAGTAGGCATCGCTGAGCTGCGGATCAAGCCGCGTCACCGGCCCTTCAATGCGTACCTGGCGCTCCAGCCCTGGCCAGAAGAAGGTCATCGCCGCATAGGGGTTGGCTGCCAGCTCCTGGCCCTTGGCACTTTGGTAATTGCCAAAAAAGGTAAAGCCCCCCTCGTCAAAGCCTTTGAGCAACAGCACCCGACAGTGCGGCCGGCCCTCGCGGTCGACGGTGGCCAGGTGCATGCTGTTGGCCTCCACCGGCTCGCGCTCGGTTTCGCGCGCCTGCTGCAACCACTGCGCGAACAGGGCCAGCGGGTCGAGCGGCGCTTCAGCTTCCTGCAGGCCACCGAGGGTGTAGTTGCGACGCATCTGGGCAAGGGACAGCGGCATGGCGGTGATCTCCTGTGAAGTTGTGCGCAGTCTGTAAGCACCACCGTGCCCGCACCTTGATCACCATCAACGCTAACGGCGTTACTTGAGGCGCAAACGCCTGGCCAGTTTGTGCAGGTTGCTCGGGTCGACCGCCAGCAAGCGCGCGGCGCTGGCCCAGTTGTCGCCGCTCAGGCGCAGGGCCTGGACAATGGCCTGGCGCTGGCAGGCGTCGACGGCATCGTTCAGGGATGCAAACGGCAGACCGGGCTCTGCCTGTGGGTCCGGCTGCGGCGTCACTGTCGGCGCGCTGTCCAGGTCAAGCACCTGCGGTTCCAGGGTGATGATCAGGTTGCGGCTGCCCTCACGGCTCAGTTGCTTGAGCGCGGCGCGACTGATCACATGCTCGAGTTCGCGCACATTACCCGGCCAGTGGTAGGCCAGCAGCGCCCGCTCGGCCGCTGCCGACAGGCGTAAACCACGCAAGCCCAGGCGGGTACGGTTGAGCTCGAGAAACTGCCCGGCAATCATCAGCACATCGTTGCCACGCTCGCGCAGCGGCGGGATCGGCAACGGGTACACCGACAGGCGATGGTACAGGTCGGCACGAAACAGGCCGTCGCGAATGCTGTCCGGCAAGTGCCGGTTGGTGGCGGCGATGATGCGCACATCCACGTACAGCGGCTTGTCGGCGCCCAATCGCTGGATCTCGCCGTTCTGCAGGGTGCGCAACAGCTTGGCCTGAACGCTCAGCGGCAGCTCGCCGACTTCATCGAGAAACAGCGTGCCGCCATTGGCTGCATCGAAGCGCCCGGCGCGGTCGCTGCTGGCGCCGGAGAATGCGCCTTTGACATGGCCGAACAACTCGCTCTCGGCCAGGGACTCGGGCAAGGCCGCGCAGTTGACCTGGATCAGCGGCTTGTGGCTGCGCCGCGACAAGCGATGCAGACGACGGGCGAACAGCTCCTTGCCGACCCCGGTCTCGCCCAGCAGCAATACCGGCAACTCGGCGTCGGCCAGTACTTCAATCTCGCTGAGCAACTGCTGCAGCACGGCGCTGTGGCCTAGGATCTCACCCTCTTCAACGGGCCTGCGCAGGTCCTGGGGTTCGCTGCGCGACAGGCGCAGGCTGCGGTTTTCCTGCTCCAGACGCGTGACCCGCAGGGCGGCTTCGATCTGCAGGGTGCAGCGCTTGAGCTCATCGCGGGCATCGCTGTCGAAGGTTCCGGGCTGCAGCGCATCGAGGGTGATCGCGCCCCAGACCTGCCCCTCCACATAGAGGCTGACGCCCATGCAGTCGTGGACTGCCAGGGGTTCGTGCAGTGCCGTGTCGAGCAGGCCATCGTAGGGGTCCGGCAGGCGGCTGTCGGGCTCGAACCAGGTCGGCTCGCGCGAGGCCATGATGGCTGCCAGGCGCGGATGCTGGGCGATCACGAAGCGCCTGCCGAGGGCTTCGTGGACCAGGCCGACGCAGGCCTGCGGGCGCAGGCTGTCGCCCTCCAGACGCAACAGGCCGACGGCGCCGCAGTTGAAGTATTCGCGCAGCGTCTGTACCAGACGTTGCAAGCGCACAGCATTGGGCAGCTCGACGATCAGGTCGGCGGCCAGGCTTTCACGCAGCATGGTAGTCATCACCCTCTGTGGTTATCGCTACCCTGAGGTATTCGGGTACATTTCACCACAACCGCAGTAATGGCCCTTGATTTCGGGCAATTAAAGCTGGCATGGGCGATGCAATCACCCTGGGGATCCTTTGCAACCAGAGCAGGAACCCTGATGAACCCGACACTGTCCCCGAGCGAACTGATCGCCCACATCCTCTCGCGCTACCACGACCGCCACCGCCAGCAACTGCCGGAACTGATCCGCCTGGCCCGGCGTGTGGAGCAGGTCCACGGCGGCCACGACCAGTGCCCCAACGGCCTGGCCGATCACCTGCAGGACATGCAGCAGGAACTTGAAGGGCACATGCTCAAGGAAGAACAGGTGCTGTTCCCTTTACTGCAACGAGGCATGGGTCGCCAGGCTTCGGCGCCGATCCAGGTGATGCGCCTGGAGCATGACCAGCATGGCGAGGCGCTGGAGCGTTTGAGCTTGCTGACCGACGACATCAGCGCGCCGGAAGGTGCCTGCAACACATGGCGTACCCTGTACCGTGGGCTGGCGGAATTTCGCGAGGATTTGCTGCAGCATATTCATCTGGAGAACGATGTGCTGTTCGTCAGCGCACTGGCTTGATGGCTGGCCTTTGTGGGAGCTGGCCTTTAATCCAGACGCCACCTGATGTGCTGGCTGTACCGGCCTCATCGCGGGTCTAGCCCGCTCCTACAATGGATCTGTGTACGCCGGACTTGTGGGAGCTGGCCTTGCC
>RCUI01000468.1_pt1 | contig 13985 bp, 14 predicted proteins | sample 2166121 | NCBI WGS metagenome assembly RCUI01 (sample SAMN09932700, study PRJNA488358) | compost metagenome | feature: garden; material: soil; isolation source: compost soil in succinic acid-enriched culture | place: Germany: Experimental Botanical Garden Goettingen | collected 2016-01-27
CTCGATAGGTGGCAGTCAGAATCTAACCACACTCTGCTGAATCCAAACTTAACCCGACTATAGGACAAGTATTAAATTAGGGCTTTTTGAAACGGTAGAACAGATCCGGTTCACTGACGATATACAGGGTACCGTGCTCATCCATTGCCACCCCTTCGGCACGCGGGATCCGCTTGTTCAAACCGTTGAAGCCGCCCAACAGGGTCATGAAGCTGACTTGCTCACCCGTCTCGTCCAGCTCCAGCAGCATATTGGAGTCAGCGGACAGTACCAGCATGTGTCCAGTACGGGGGTCGATGCCCAAGGCCGAGAGATTGCGCAGGTCCAGCTCCTCGCTGGGCAATGGCTTCTTGTCACCGGTCAATGAGCTCTGACCGTCGCTGCTCCAGGTGAACAATGCTGGTGGGCGCTCTTCGCCAAGCACAATGCGCTGTTGCTGAGGGTCCCAGGCGACCGCTTCGAAAGCCTTGTTCTGGTTCTCCGAGGGACCGAGGTCGTACTGCGGGAAGTCAGCAATATTCAGCGATTGCGTATCGGCTTTGAGGGTGACAATGGTCATTTTGTGATCACGTTCGTCAACAATTGCCAGACGCCCACCTTCAAGTGCTGCCACCCCTTCTGGGTTGCTCCACCCCACCAGCGGTATTTTGCGCAATACATCGCCGTCGAGGCTCAACTCGACCAGGAAGGGGTTCTTGCCCATGACTGCGAACAGGGTTTTGCTCACCGGGTTGTAGGTCAGGTCAGACGCTTCATCGTCTTCCATGCCTGGCAAAACCTTGGCATCGATATCAACCAGGTAGTCCGGCAACCAAATGCTGGCTTTTTGCTCAACCGGACTTTCAAAGCCCTCCTGCAACCACAACACCCCACGGTCATCCCAGTGCATGGCAATGGCCACGCCATAGCCAATGATCGCCGCCGCGACCACCCAGGTTGACCAACGCAAGGCAAGCCCACGCTTTCGCGCAGACGACAGGGATTTGCTCGAAGGGACGGGAGTGGCCATGGAATAGATGCTCTTTTTTTGCCAGTTAATAACACATTACCGGCACGTTCGCAGAGCCAGATCCGCAAGCATTATCCGGATCGTATGTGAAAAAAATGACAAAACCCGACCACCGGGATCAACAATAGCCACGGCAGCCAGCGGTGCTGGCTGCCGCGGGGATTACAACACTGTGCTTTCGAAGCGGCTGACGCCTGGTAACTCCAGCACCAGCTCATCGCCCGGGTTGAGCGGGCCGACACCCACCGGGGTGCCGGTGAGGATCACATCACCGGCCTGCAGAGTGAATTGCGAAGCCATGTGCTGGATCATCAGCACGATCGGGTTGAGCATCAGCGCGCTGTTACCGTCCTGGCGCACTTCACCGTTGATCGTCAGGCGGATTCCGATGTCGGCCAGATCTTCGAACGTGCTACCAGCAACGAAGGGAGCCAGTACACAGGCACCATCGAAACATTTGGCACGCTCCCACGGCAGGCCCTTGGCCTTGAGTTCAGCCTGCAGATCGCGCAGGGTCAGGTCCAGTGCCGGGGCAAAGCCGGAAATGGCGTCGAGCACTTCTTCTTCGCTAGGCTCAGGCGACAGGGACTTGCCCAACAACACAGCGATTTCCGCCTCATAGTGCACCGAGCCACGCTCGGCTGGGATCTTGAAGCCGCCGTTTAGCGGCACCACGCAGCTGCCCGGCTTGATGAACAGCAGGGGCTCAGTCGGAATCGGGTTGTCCAGTTCCTTGGCGTGCTCGGCATAGTTGCGCCCGATGCACACCACCTTGCCCAGGGGAAAGTGAATACGCGTGCCGTCTACATACTGGTGCTGATAGCTCATTACCGACTCCTGGCGCTATTGGAAGCTCTTATGCCTTTGACTTACTCGACGGCGAAGATCTTGCCCGGGTTCATGATCCCGTTCGGATCGAACACCGCCTTCACTGCTTTCATGTATTGAATTTCCACGGGCGAGCGACTGTAGGTGAGGTAATCACGCTTGGTCATGCCCACCCCGTGTTCGGCTGAAATCGAGCCGTTGTACTTCTGCACGATCTCGAACACCCACTTGTTCACCGTAGCGCACTTGGCAAAGAACTCGTCCTTGCTCAGGGCATCAGGCTTGAGGATGTTCAGGTGCAGGTTGCCGTCACCGATGTGGCCATACCAGACCACTTCGAAATCCGGATAGTTTTCTTCGACGATCGCATCGATATCTCGCAGAAATGCTGGCACTTTCGAGACAGTGACCGAGATATCGTTTTTGTAGGGTGTCCAGTGCGAGATGGTTTCGGAGATGTACTCGCGCAATTTCCACAGGTTTTGCAGCTGCTGCTCGCTCTGACTCATCACACCGTCGAGCACCCAACCCTGTTCCACGCAGTGCTCAAACGTGGCCAAGGCCGCGTTAGCCACTTCTTCAGTGCTGGCTTCAAACTCCAGCAAGGCATAGAACGGGCACGGGGTATCGAAAGGCGCGGGAACATCGCCACGGCCCATGATCTTGGCCAGGGCCTTGTCGGAAAAGAATTCGAAGGCGGTCAGGTCGAGCTTGTCGCGAAACGCGTGAAGCACCGGCATGATCGAGTCGAAATCAGGGGTGCCGAGCACCATCGCCGTAAGGTTGTTCGGCGCACGATCCAGACGCATCGTCGCCTCGACCACAAAGCCCAGGGTTCCTTCCGCACCGATGAACAGCTGACGCAAGTCGTAGCCTGTGGCGTTCTTGATCAGGTCCTTGTTCAGCTCCAGCAGATCGCCAGCACCGGTAACCACCTTCAGGCCAGCGACCCAGTTGCGGGTCATGCCATAGCGAATAACCTTAATACCACCGGCATTGGTGCCGATATTGCCGCCAATCTGACTCGAACCTGCAGAGGCGAAGTCCACGGGGTAGTACAAGCCTTTATCTTCTGCAAAGTTCTGTAGCTGCTCAGTGACCACGCCCGGCTGACAGACCACCGTCCGGTCGAACTCATCAAACGCCAGAATCTGGTTCATGTAGTCGAAAGACACCACCACTTCACCATTGGCTGCTACCGCCGCGGCCGAAAGCCCAGTGCGCCCGCCCGACGGCACAAGGGCAACCCTGTGCTGATTGGCCCAGCGCACAATGGCCTGGACCTGCTCGGTGCTCTTGGGAAACACGATAGCCCGCGGTGCCGGGGCGAAATGCTTGGTCCAATCCTTGCCATACGCCTCGAGGGAAGCCGCATCGGTCAGCATCTTGCCGGGCTCAACCAGGGTCATCAGCTCATCAAGCAACGCAGAATCGGTCATCGACAGAACTCTCGAACTATTCATAGTCACCCTGAGCACTCTTCACGTGCCAGGGATGGGCGTATCGGGGGGTACTCATGCTAGCATACGCCCCCCGCTGATCGTGCTTTAGGCCGATGCTGCGAGAGCTTCACTTCCCTGCCATTTTTCTCCGGGACACAGGTTTACGCAGATGAGCAAGACTTCTCTCGATAAGAGCAAGATCAAGTTCCTTCTTCTCGAAGGCGTCCACCAATCCGCCGTGGACGTCCTCAAGGCCGCCGGGTATACCAGCATCGAGTACCTCACCGGTTCTCTGCCCGACGCTGAGTTGAAAGAAAAGATCGCCGATGCCCACTTCATCGGCATCCGCTCGCGCACTCAACTGACCGAAGAGGTTTTCGACTGCGCCAAGAAACTGGTCGCTGTCGGCTGTTTCTGCATCGGTACCAACCAGGTTGACCTGAACGCCGCTCGTGAGCGCGGTATCGCCGTGTTCAACGCGCCGTACTCCAACACCCGTTCGGTCGCCGAGCTGGTGCTGGCCGAAGCGATCCTGCTGCTGCGCGGCATCCCGGAGAAAAACGCTTCCTGCCACCGTGGTGGCTGGATCAAGAGCGCGGCCAACTCCTTCGAGATCCGCGGCAAGAAGCTGGGCATCGTCGGCTATGGCTCGATCGGTACCCAACTGTCGGTCCTGGCCGAAAGCCTTGGCATGCAGGTGTTCTTCTTCGACCCGCTGACCAAGCTGCCACTGGGCAACGCTACCCAGGTCACCAGCCTGAACGAGCTGTTGGGTCTGGCCGACATCGTCTCGCTGCACGTGCCTGAGCTGCCATCCACCCAGTGGATGATCGGCGAGAAAGAAATCCGCGCGATGAAGAAAGGCTCGATCCTGATCAACGCCGCCCGCGGTACCGTGGTCGAGCTGGATCACCTGGCTGCAGCGATCAAGGACAAGCACCTGATCGGCGCCGCCATCGACGTGTTCCCGGTCGAGCCGCGCTCCAACGACGAAGAGTTCGAAAGCCCGCTGCGTGGCCTGGACAACGTGATCCTGACCCCGCACATCGGTGGTTCCACCGCCGAGGCCCAGGCCAACATCGGTCTGGAAGTGGCCGAGAAGCTGGTCAAGTACAGCGACAACGGTACATCGGTTTCGTCGGTCAACTTCCCTGAAGTGGCCCTGCCGGCGCACCCAGGCAAGCACCGCCTGCTGCACATTCACGAAAACATTCCGGGTGTACTCAGCGAGATCAACAAAGTCTTCGCCGAAAACGCGATCAACATCTCCGGTCAGTTCCTGCAGACCAACGAGAAAGTCGGTTACGTAGTAATCGACGTTGATGCCGAGTACTCGGATCTGGCGCAAGAAAAACTGCAACAGGTCAAGGGCACTATCCGTTCCCGCGTACTGTTCTAAGGTTTTCTGGCAACAAAAAAGGGAGGCCCTGGTGGCCTCCCTTTTTTATGCTGCGCCGTTTACTTTACGTTCACGGTGATCTTCTTCGATTCAAGGCTTGGCTTGAACGGCACATGAAACTTGTCGCCCAACACAAGTTGCAGCGTGTGTTTGCCTGGGGTCAGGGTCAGTTCAACTTCGGTCTGAGCCTTGCCGAAGTGCAGCACTTGCGGACCGGCAGGCAGTGGCGCCTTGTTTTCCGGCAGCAGGCTGGTTGGCAACACCTGGTCAGCGACCGGTTCCTTGTCGACATCTACCAACAGGTGATGGTGGCCGGTGTGCGGGGTTTGGTCACCCGCGGGTTTGAGCTCCATGCCCTCGATGCCGAATTTGACGGTGAAGGTCTTGTCGACCGTCGCGCCATCAGCCGGGGAAACGATGAAGACCTTGGCGTCTTTCGGTGGCTCCTGGCTCTTCAGGCCTTCGGCGGCTACAGCAAATGCCGACACTCCCATCAACAGGCCGACGACGGCTGCACGCGAAACTAGGCTTTTCATTCACTTCTCCTGTGATTTGTTTCTAAACCTTGCCAGTGAATCAGAGGCAATGGTTTGTAACCATAGATCAATTGCATCAGAAAATATCCGAAATTTCGTACAGAAAATATTTCCTCCAGCGCCTAACATCCTAGCGTCGATGCTGTCCTAAGTTGCGCGCGACCGTGGCATCATCAGAAAGCTACGGCGATGTTTTTCACTGCCAACGAATACAAGGGATTTAGATGCGCTTGACCATAGGGATACTGTTTGCCGCACTGCTCAGCCCGTGGGCACACGCTGAGTTGATCGATGACATGAACGACCGTGGCGAGTTACGCATTGCCATCGAGGCCAATATGGCGCCGTTCAACTTCAAGGATGACGGCAAACTGGCCGGCTTCGAAGTTGAACTCGGCCAGGAACTGGCCAAAGAACTGGATGTGCGTGCCCAGTTCGTGGTCACTACTCGCGACGACCTGCTGCCTGGTGTTGAAAGCGGCAAATATGACATTGCCCTTAACCATATTGCCGCCACTGACGAACTCAAAGAGCGCCTGGATTTCAGCGAACCCTACAGTTACTCCAGCGCCCAGCTGATTGTGCGCAAGGAACAGAAAAACCCATTGAGCACGCTCGAAGCGCTCAAGGGCCACAGCCTGGGGGTTGTTCAGGGTAGTCAGTTCGCCGAGCAAGCACGCGGGGTCGAAGGGGTTGATCTGCGCAGCTACCCGGACGCCAGTCAACCGCTCAAGGACGTGGCTAACGACCAGATCGACGCCGCCATCAGTGATCGCCTGCTGGTGCCGCATGCCATTCGCGACAGTCAACAACCGGTGACTGAAGGCGCTACCGTCGGGCCCATCGTGAGCCTGGCGATTCCGTTTCAGAAGGGTAACCCGGCATTCCACAGTGCTGTGGATAAAGCCCTGCAGCGGATCAAGGCCGATGGGCGCTTGGCAGCGCTGTCACAGAAGTGGTTCGGAATGGACGCCAGCAAACCGCCCAAGCAGTAATACCGTCTGGTTAGCTGTAGCCGCTGCCGTCAGGCTGCGATCGGCTGCGAAGCAGTCGTGATCCGCCTGTCGAAATAGGCCTGAATGACGGCCGCTTCACGCCCGATCGCAGCCTGTCGGCAGCGGCTACGAATCAACAGCCCCACCATTAGGTAGCTGCTGCAACGCTAGCTCTGCCGCCTCGAGTTCCAGCTCACTGAACACCTGCACCCCTTCGCGGCGCAACAAGGCAGTGGTCACACCCTCACCCGCCACCTTGGTGCCACTGAAGGTACCGTCATAGGTCAGCGCGTTACCGCACGACGGGCTACCGGACTTGAGCACTGCGATCCGAACGCCATGGCGACGAACCAGCGCCAGCGCCAACTGAGCACCGGCGAGAAACTGCGCACTGACATCTTCACCACTGACCGTCAGCACTTGCACCTGACCATCAAGGACATCACGACCCTGCCCTCCCGGAATCTCCGCAGGTGGCCGTGGCGTCGGTAGTCCACCTGCGACTTCCGGGCACAACGGCACGATCCGGCCTTCGCTCTGCCAGCGCTGCAGCAGATCAGGGTGGCCGCTGGCGCGCCCGTCATAACGCACCGGCTGCCCCAGCAGACAGGCGCTGACCAGCACCTTGTGCCGGTTAGAACGGTTCATTGCCACGACGACGGAACCAGCCGGTGACCGACAACCGCTCGCGCCGAGCCGGCAGCACTTCATGGGGAATATCACCAGAAAGGAATACCACCAGGCAGCCTCCAATAGGCTCCACGTCGTGTTCCACGCCGTCTTTAAGGCTCATGCGCAACTGCCCACCATCGCCTGGCAACCAGTCCGGGTTGAGATAGATCACCGCCGATACCGTGCGTCGGTCATCGTCGCGGAAACGGTCAAGGTGCTTGCGATAGAAAGCCCCGGGCGGATACAGGGCAAAGTGGCACTCGAAATCTTCAAGCCCCAGAAACAACCCACGATTGAGGGCTTCACGCAGGCCATCCATCAGTTCAAGGTACTGATCACAGCACTCAGCCTGGCCGGGCTCCAGCCACTGGATATGATCGCCGCGAATACCCTCGCGAACCTCTTGGCTCGCGCCCCGACCTACCGCGGCGGGAGCCAGTTCACCCTCCTCGGCACGTATACGACACTCAGCCGCCAGCGCCAGGGTCAGCGACTCTGGAAGGAAGATATTCTGCTGCGACCAGCCACAGGAGGCCAGGTCGTCGACAATGCGCAACAGCAGTGGGTGATCAGGAGATAGGGGCATGGCGCGCATAGTATCCATCTGCTGCGAAAACCAACAGCGCCACTTAGCTGAGAGTATGCAATGGCTTCTCGACAAAGCCCGGCAAGGCCAAGACAATAGCGCCCTGCCGACAGGAGTCCTGAATGCGCCGTTTGTTTTTTCTGCTGATGATGATCTGCACCACGCCTGTCTGGGCAGACAGCCTCGACCAACTCTACAAGGTCGCCGGCTGGCCTGAGCAGCGCGCCCACTTTACCGATGCCCTCGATGCCGCCCAGCAGCGCTATCGCAATAGCCTGCCGCCCGCCGTTTATCAGGCGCTGGTCAATAACAGCAACCAGCGCTTTGAGGCCAAAGCCATGGACAGGCGTGCCCAGGCACAGTTGCGCGCCAACCTGAGCAACCCTAGCCCTGCATTGGTGTTCTTCCAGTCGCCGTTGGGACGCAAGGTTGTCGCCGCCGAGTTGCTGGCTACCCGACGTGACCAGCTGGCCAAAAACGCCAAAGGACTGCCCAAGATGGAGGCCAGTGACAATCGTCTGCTGATCATCGGTCACCTGGCCCAGGCCCTGCCAGCGCGCGAAGCCGGTGCTGAAGTCAGCTTGGCGATTGCCGGTGTTGCTGCCGACAGCCTCAGCCAGATGATTCCCGGCTTGCTCGGCGGCGGCCAGGCTCAAGGTCTGCTTGATGGCCAACGCCAGCGCCTGATGCAACAGATTGGTAGCGAGATGAACAACACCCTGCTCTATGTGTATCGCAACCTGTCCGATGCCGAGCTGGATGAATTCGCCACCTTTGCCGAATCCACTGAAGGCCAGACTTACTACAAGGCGGCCCTGGCCGCCATTCGAGCAGGCTTGGCCGTCGGCCAGAACACCTCAGACTTGAAGTGATCAGCCCAAGCGTTGATCAATGAAGTCGAAATAGCGCTGACGAATCGCCGGCAGCTCGTTGGCTAAATGATGCCGCGCCTCAGGAATCAGCAGTATTTCCGGCGCGGCAAATTTCTCCCGCAATACCTTGAGGTTATACGGCCAGTCCACGGTCATGTCCGACTCGCCCTGGATAATCACCAGTCGCCGCGCACTGACCGGTGCCGCCTCGATGCGTTTGACCCAATCCACCAGCGCCCCGACCCAGGCCGTCGGTAAACGCCGCGGTTGTAGCGGATCTGCCTGCAGAAACGGCAGAAACGTCGGATCGTTGCTGTTTTCACTGAAGCGTCGTTCGATGCCGTTGACGAAGGGCCGCAGTAGCCGATAGCTCAATTTCGACCAGCGCCACGCGCGTGGCCGCACCAATGGCGCCAGCAGTATTACCTGACCCTGGGCTGGGCTTTGCGCGCCACCGTGCAGCAGATGATCGATGACAATCGCCCCACCGGTACTCTGCCCACAAAGATGCCAGGGCTGCGGCAGGTCGAGACTACGCCCCTGCTCAAACAGCGCTTGCAGCACTTGCTGGTACGCGCCGAAATCGTCAATGCTGGCCCGTTCGCCACTGGACAAACCGTGCCCCGGCAAGTCGCAAGCGATCACGGCGTAATCCTGATCCAATGCCCACTCGATCACATGCCGGTACAACCCCATGTGGTCGTAGTAGCCATGCAGCAATACCAGGGTCGCCACAGGTGCCGCGGGCATCCACACCTGGCCGACCAACTCGAATCCCGCCGCCTGGAAACGCCCCAGCCAACGCTGCGGCGTCTCCTTGCGTGCCGGCAGATCCAGCCCGTAGTAGCGCTGGTAGGCCTGGGCCTGACTCGACAACGGCTGGCGTGCCGCCAACGCAGACAAGCTGGCGCGTAACGAATCGGGCTGAAATGACGCAGGCATAGACGATTTTCCATACAGCAAAGGCGAGATATTGACCTAGGATATTCAGCTGTCGCCAGCCGCATGGCAAGCTAGGTGACTTTTAACGGATATTGCCCTCATGCTCGCGCCCACCACCCGCACCCTTTTCGGCCTGTTGATCGTTGCGCTATGCGCGGCAGGTTTGTGGTGGGCCTACGACAGTTTCCAGAGCCGCTACCTACGCACCTTCGACAACCAAACCGCCCTGTTTTCCGGCGACCGCCTGCAACTCCCAGCCACCATCGCCGGGCCTGGGCCGATTCGCCTGGTGCACTTCTGGGATCCGGCGTGCCCCTGCAACGTCGGCAATCAGCAACACCTGGCCGAGCTGATCGAACAGTTCGCCGCGCAGGGTGTGGATTTCTATGTCGTACAGAAACCCGGTAGCCGCGGCCAATTGCCCACCACCCTCAGTGCGCTCAAACCGCTGGCCAATTTCCCCGGTGCCGAGCACCTGCCAGCCAGCCCGGCGGTAGCGATCTGGGATCGCCAGGGCAAGCTGGCTTACTTCGGCCCCTATAGCGAGGGCGCAACCTGCAACTCGAGCAACAGCTTCATCGAGCCGATTCTGCTGGCCTTGAGTCAGGGCCGCGCCGTCAGTGCCACGCATACCATGGCCGTGGGTTGCTACTGCCCCTGGAGCCCTTAACGCAAGCGCGCAGGGTTGCCCACCACCGTCGCTCGGGCCGGCACATCGCGTGTCACCACACTGCCAGCGCCGATCACCGCGTTATCGCCCACGGTGACACCCGGCAGGATGATCGCCCCGCCACCAATCCACACATTGCTGCCGATCTTCACTGGCCGGCCACTCTCCAGGCCGCTGCGGCGGACCTTGGGATCCAGCGGGTGGTCAGCCGTATAGATCTGCACCGCTGGGCCGATCTGACAGTCGTCACCGATGCTGACGGGGCAGACATCAAGGATCACACAGTTGAAATTCATGAAGACATTGCTGCCAAGGCTGATGTTGTAGCCATAGTCGCAATAGAACGGTGGGCGAATCACTGCACCATTGCCGACCGCCGCGAAGTGTTCCACCAGCAGGCCATGACGCTGCTCATTCAGCAGCTCGGCACTATTGTTGTAGCGCTGCATCCAGTGCTTGTTGGCAATTTGCTCGGCCTGCAGTTCCGGGCAGCTGGCGTGGTAGAGCTGGCCACTGAGCATTTTCTGTTTTTCACTGAGATTCATCTTCCCTCCTTTGGGGCTATCCTCTGTCCTGATTTAGCTTGATCATCGGACCACAACATCCGCTAAAAAGTACAAGGAGTCTTGATGAAGCGCAGCCTGACCTTCCTCGCTGTGGTCATTGCCGCGGCCGCTGGTGGCGGTTACTGGTATGTGCAAGGTAAGTTGCCGCAGCGCGAGGGCGAGGTAGCACTGGCCAGCCTGCAGGCTCCGGTCAGTGTGCGTTATGACGCCCGAGGTGTGCCGCACATCCAGGCCAACAACGAGATCGACCTGTACCGTGCTCTGGGCTATGTGCATGCCCAAGACCGCCTGTTTCAGATGGAAATCATCCGCCGCCTGGCCCGTGGCGAACTGGCTGAAATCCTCGGCAGCAAGCTGCTGCCCACCGATACCTTGTTCCGTAACCTGCGCATTCGTGAACAAGCCGAGCGTTATGTCGAACGTCAGGACAAACAAGCGCCCGCCTGGCTCGCCCTGCAAGCCTACCTCGATGGCGTCAATGCCTGGCAGGACAGCCACCCCAAACCGATGGAATTCGATGTTCTGGGCATCACTGCGCGGCCCTTCACCGCGCAGGACACCCTAAGTATCGCCGGCTACATGGCCTACAGCTTTGCCGCTGCCTTTCGCACTGAACCGGCGTTGACCTTTGTTCGCGACCAGTTGGGTAGCGAGTACCTGAAGATCTTCGACCTCGACTGGAATCCGCAAGGGGCTTTGCACAGTCGCCCGCCGCTGGCAGCCGCGGACTGGAAGAGCCTGGAGCACTTGGCCCAGGTCAGCCAGCAAGCCTTGAGCGAGGCCGGCATTCCCCAATACGAAGGGAGCAACGCCTGGGCCGTATCCGGCAGCCGTACACGCAGCGGCAAGCCGCTGTTGGCCGGCGATCCGCATATCAGCTTTGCGGTGCCCTCGGTCTGGTATGAAGCCGAATTGTCGGCACCTGGTTTCAACCTCTATGGCTATCACCAGGCGCTCAATCCCTTTGCTTCGCTAGGCCACAACCGCGACTTCGGCTGGAGCCTGACCATGTTCCAGAACGACGATGTCGATCTGATCGCCGAACAGGTCAACCCGGACAACCCAGATCAGGTCCGCATCAACGGCCAGTGGCAAGCCCTAACCATCACCCAGGACACTATCGCCGTGAAGGGCGAAGAGCCAGTGACCATCACCCTGCGCCGCTCGCCTCACGGCCCGATCGTCAACGACGTGATCGGCACCAATGCCGGGCCCACACCAATTGCCATGTGGTGGGCTTTCCTGGAAACCGAAAACCCGATCCTGGACGGTTTTTACCAGATCAATCGTGCCGACTCCCTGGACAAGATGCGAGCCGCTGCCGCCAAGGTCCAAGCCCCCGGGCTCAATCTGGTCTGGGCCAATGCCCGCGGCGATATCGGCTGGTGGGCCGCAGCGCAGCTGCCGATTCGCCCGGATGGGGTGAACCCGGCGTATATCCTCGACGGCAGTACGCCACAGGCTGACAAGCTCGGCTTCTACCCGTTCAGCGCCAACCCGCAGCAGGAGAACCCGGCCAGCGGCTACATCGTCTCAGCCAACTATCAGCCGCCGGCAGCGATGCCAATTCCGGGTTACTACAACCTTCCCGACCGTGGCCAACAGATTGACCGCCACCTGGCCGATCCAGAGACCAAATGGGATACGCAAAACAGCCAGGCGCTCCAACTCGACACGGTCAGCGACTATGGCCCACGAACCCTGGCGCCATTACTGGGGACCCTGCGTGAAGTGGCCAGTGGTGATCGGGAGAAGGAACTGGTTGAACAGCTGGCGAGCTGGACCGGTGACTACCCACTGGACTCGGTTAGCGCCACGCTCTTCAACCAGTTCCTCTACGACCTGGCTTACGCGGCCATGCATGACGAACTGGGCGATGCCTGGTTCCAGACCATGATCAGCACCCGCGCCATCGACGCAGCCTTGCCACGCCTGGCCGCCGACGCCGAGTCACCCTGGTGGGGCCAGCATGGCAGCAGCGAACATGGCAATCGCACAGATACCGTCAAACGTGCCTGGCAAGCCAGCATCGCCCACCTGCGCGAAACGTTGGACAACGATCCAGCCGCCTGGCAATGGGGCACTGCGCATACCCTGACCCACAACCACCCGCTGGGGCTACAGAAGCCACTGAACCTGTTATTCAATGTCGGCGCCTTCGCCGCGCCCGGTACGCATGAGGTGCCCAACAACCTCTCAGCGAAGATCGGCCCGGCGCCTTGGCCGGTAACCTATGGCCCGTCGACTCGACGCCTGATCGACTTCGCCGATGCCAGTCAGGCGCTGACCATCAACCCGGTTGGGCAGAGTGGCGTGCTGTTCGATAAACACTATGCCGATCAGGCTGAGGACTATATCGAGGGGGTGTACCACAAGGCACAAATGGGGGTGACACCGGCGCAAAGTACCTTGCGGTTGATGCCCCGCAATTAGCTGCAAAATCCTGGAGAGTGTCGGGATCTTTTTGCCATAAATGCTTTCCAACGGCTGCCACTTCCCACACCTCCAGGAAGAAAACAACAATGAACCAGCAAGCCGAGCATGATCCCCAGGACCTGTTGAAACTACTGACTGCGCTGATGCGCGCCATGCAAACCCGCTCCTGAGCCAAACGCAAAAACGCCGACATGGGTTAACCCATGTCGGCGTTTAACAAACAGCGGTAATCAGAACGCCGGCAGTACCGCGCCGCTGTATTTCTTCTCGATGAAGGCTTTCACTTCTGGACTGGTCAGTGCCTTGGCCAGCTTCTGGATAGCGTCGCTGTCCTTGTTGTCTGGACGGGCGACCAGGAAGTTCACGTACGGCGAGTCGGCACCTTCGATGACCAGGGCGTCTTTGGCCGGGTTCAGACCGGCTTCCAGAGCGTAGTTGGTGTTGATCATGTCCAGGTCAACCTGATCCAGTACGCGTGGCAGCATGGCCGACTCAAGCTCGCGGAATTTCAGCTTCTTCGGGTTCTCGGCGATGTCTTTCGGCGTGGCCAGGGCATTCTTCGGATCTTTCAGGGTGATCAGGCCAGCTTTCTGCAACAGCAGCAGGGCGCGGCCACTGTTGCTGCCTTCGTTCGGGATGGCGACGGTAGCGCCTTCCTTCAGCTCGCTCAGGTTCTTGACCTTCTTCGAGTAACCACCGAACGGCTCGACGTGTACGCCAATCACGGTTTCCAGGTGCGTGCCTTTGCCTTCGTTGAAGTTCTTCAGGTACGGCAGGGTCTGGAAGTAGTTGGCATCCAGACGCTTCTGGTCGACCTGCACGTTAGGCTGCACATAGTCGGTGAACACCTTGATCTCCAGGTCCACACCTTCTTTGGCCAGGGTCGGTTTGATCAGCTCGAGAATCTCGGCGTGCGGCACAGGGGTGGCGGCAACCACCAGTTTCTCGCCCGCCTGGGCGAAACCTGCAACCGACAGAGCGGCCGCCAGAGCAGTGAACAACAGAGCCTTTTTCATGCGCAGTCCTTATTCG
>RCUI01000471.1_pt1 | contig 13886 bp, 12 predicted proteins | sample 2166121 | NCBI WGS metagenome assembly RCUI01 (sample SAMN09932700, study PRJNA488358) | compost metagenome | feature: garden; material: soil; isolation source: compost soil in succinic acid-enriched culture | place: Germany: Experimental Botanical Garden Goettingen | collected 2016-01-27
CCAGTTCCTTCAGGTAGCGATGAATGGTGGTTTTCGACCCGGTGTTGCCGAGTTCGATACGTACCGCGTCGATACTGGGATGTACACCACGGGCCAGCAGCGCCTGCCGTGCCTTGTGCACGACAGCCTTGTTGATTCCGCCTCGGGCCATGGTTGCTCCTGCTATTTCGTAATGTGGTACGTACTATGTTGTTACATGGTATCTCAATGCCTGAAAGGATGCTGTAGAAAGTCATTTCTGAGATTGAATAATCACGGCTTATCGCATCTGAGATGCAATTTTCGCGGCTTTCGAGGTATCGCTGAACAGAATGTCAGCGCCTGCGGCGCAGGTAGCTTTCCAGCGGGTCTTTGCTCAACCCTTCCTGGGCTTGGGCCACCGAGTCGATGAACAGCGAAAACAGCTCCGACTGCTTGGCGATATCAAGCTTGGCGTAGAGGTGCTTGCGGTGGGTCTTGACGGTGTCCTCGCTGATACCAAGGCGTTCGGCGAGTGAGCGGATGGAATGACCGCGGAGCATGTATTGAGCGACCAGGCACTCACGCTCGGTCAACAAGGAAGAGCCGAACTTGGTCAGCGCTGCGTTGATCTGCCGGCCAAGCGCGCTTTCAAAGCGGCCGCCGAGCGAATCAGCATCAAGGTCGCCCCAATGCCGGCGCACTACCGCCAGCACCCAAGGGGCAATACGCTTGAGTTCGTCGACCTGTTGCCGGCTCATGCGACAGGTGCTCGCCAAGGCGACTGCAATCGTCAGTTTCGGCCCGAGCGGCACGATGTAGTTGAGCTCGTCTTCAAGACGCGCATGCTGGTAGAACGACAGATAGTATTCGCTACGCTTGAAGTGGTCCGGTGCTACATCGCTCAGCCGGTAACAGCCTGGCGCGATGCCCTCCATACTGGCCCGGTAGAACGGGCACAGCAGGTAGAAGCCCTCAAGGTATTTGCGCACATTGCCTTCTGGCATCCATGGCCCCTCCTCGTCGCGCTCGAACAATGCCGAAGGCAGGCCTTCATGAGGAAACAGGAACACGGTGATGGCATGGGCGGGCGCCAGGGAGTTGAGCGCTGCGAACAACGACTCGACAAACCCTGACGTCCCGATGCAGTCGACCACATGAGCGATCTGCTGGAACCACTCTTCGGATTGAAGCCGGTTACTGCCCATCTTGCGTCTCACCTCCTGCATCGGGAATGCCGAGGTAATACAGCATCGGCGCTGAAGCATTGTTCCATTGCCGCGACGGGCTCACCATCACTCTTTATCGCCTCAGCGTGCAGCCCAGGCGTTGAAGCGTTGTTCCAGCTCTTCACCGTGGTCGACCCAGAACGCTGCGTCCACCAGTTGCGCGTCGGCGAGATTGGCAGGAGCGGTAGGTAGCTGATGCTGGACATCGGCAGGCAATTGAGCGAGCGCTTCAGTGCGCACGGGGCCATAAGGAATCTGGCTGGAGAAGGCTTTTTGCGACTCGGCCTGACTGGCGAAGGTGATGAATTTCTCTGCCAGCGCCTTGTTCCCGGATCCGCGCACGATTGCCCAGTGATCAGGGTCATACAGGCTGCCCTGCCAGACAATGCCCAGCTTGGAGCCATCCTTCTGGGCCGATGCGATGCGACCGTTGTAGGCGGCGGACATCACCACGTCACCGGCAACCAGCCATTGCGGAGGTTGCGCGCCGGCCTCCCACCACTGAATGTTCTGCTTGATCTCATCGAGCTTGCGGAATGCGCGGTTCACCCCTTCAGGAGTGCCCAACACCTTGTAGAGATCCTCACGGGAGACGCCGTCAGCGAGCAAGGCCACCTCGAGGGTGTACTTGGCACCTTTGCGCAGACCGCGCTTGCCCGGAAAACGCTGGGTATCCCAGAAATCAGCCCATGACGCAGGCCCAGTGCTGAGCTTCTGGGTGTTGTAGGCAATGACCATGGACCACACATAGCTGGCCACACCGCATTCGCTCACGGTTCCGGGCAGGTAGTTGGCCTGATCGCCGAGCAGCGCCGGGTCGATCCGCTCGAACAGTCCCTCCTCGCAACCGCGAATCAGTTCAGGACTTTCTACCTCCACCACGTCCCAGGACACATGGCCGACGTCGACCATGGCTTTGATCTTTGAAAGTTCGCCATTGTATTCGCCAGCCACCACCTTCCCTGCCCCACTGTTTTCAAAGGGCTGGAAATAGGCGGCCTGTTGTGCGGCCTTGGTAGCGCCACCAAAAGAGATCACCGTCAGACTGGAGGTGCTGGAAAGCGCAGGAAGACTGACAGCGGTAAGCACTGCAAAGCTGAGCGACGCGGTGAAAGTACGCATGGAAACGCCCTCACGACTTATAGTTGTGTGTTTGTTGTTATTGAGGCGCCGGCTGGCGCCAGGCTTTAACGCAGCTGGAACCAGGTGGTTTTCAGTTGTGTGTACTTGTCGAACGAGTGCAACGAAAGATCGCGGCCGAACCCGGACTGCTTGCCCCCGCCGAACGGAACGGCAGTATCGAGTGCGTCCATGGTATTGACCGAGACGGTACCGGCCTTCAGCGCCCTGGCTACGCGATGGGCGCGGTTGAGATCGTCACTCCATACCGAAGCGGCCAGGCCATAGATGCTGTCGTTGGCGAGCCGCACTGCCTCCTCTTCGCTATCGAAGGCGCTGATGGCAAGCACGGGGCCGAAGATTTCGTCACGGGCAAGGCGGCTGTCGCTCTTCACGTTGCCGAAGATAGTCGGCTGGATGAAGTTGGAGGAACCATTGAAGGTCAGCTGCTCGCCACCGCTCAGCAGCTTCGCGCCCTCCTCACTCGCCTGGCCGATCGCACGCATGATGCGCGCGGTCTGCTCGCTATCGACGATCGCCCCTGCGGTGCTGGCTGGATTGAGAGGATCACCCGGGATCCAGGCTTGCGCCTTGGCGATCACCCGCTCGATGAACTCGTCATGGATAGAGCGCTGCACGTACAGCCGGGAGTTGGCCGAACACACCTCGCCCTGATTGAAGAAGATGCCGAACGCCGCTTTTTCCGCAGCCAGATCGAGATCCTGGCAGTCGGCGAACACCAGGTTCGGGCTTTTGCCACCGCACTCCAGCCAGACCTGCTTGAGGTTCGACTGGGCAGCATACTGCATGAAGTATTTGCCCACCTGGGTCGATCCGGTAAACACCAGGCAATCGACATCCGGATGCAGCCCCAGGGCCTTGCCGGCGCTCTCGCCCAGCCCCGGCACAACGTTCAGCACGCCTTCCGGAATACCGGCCTCCAGCGCAAGCTGGCCCAGGCGCAGGGCAGAGAACGGTGACTGTTCAGCGGGCTTCAATACCACGCTGTTTCCTGCGGCCAGCGCCGGGGCGAGTTTCCAGGCCGCCATGTCCAGCGGGAAGTTCCATGGCACGACTGCGGCGACGACCCCCAATGCTTCGCGGGTGATGGTTGCCAAGGCATTGGCAGCCGTTGGCGCGACCTGGTCGTAGACCTTGTCCAGCGCCTCGCCGTACCAGGCGAACACGCCCGCCGCCCCCGGCACGTCAATGTTGTAGGCATCCATGACTGGCTTGCCCATGTTCAATGAGTCGAGCAGGGCCAGCTCTTCGCGGTGCTCCAGCAGCAGTTCGGAAAGCCTGAGCAGGATCTTCTTGCGCTGCGCAGGTGCCATGCGCGCCCACGGACCTTCGTTGAATGCGCGACGCGCAGTGCGCACAGCCAGGTTGACCTCGTCCTCGCCACAGGCCGCAACACGAGCGAGCAGCTGATTGGTGGCCGGGTTGATGGCATCGAAGGTCGCCCCCGAGGAAGGCTTCACCTGATGACCACCAATAAGGGCGGTATCGATGAATGTTTGGCGCTTGGCCCGCTGCTGCCAGAAGTTAAGGTCGAACACGCTGCACTCCCACATCGACCGTGGACACGGTCTGTTGTTATTCATGTGGGTCGATGGTGCGCCACTATCGAAGCAAGGCAAATTAGTAAAAATGTTCTCCAGTCATACGAAAAAGCTCTGCAGTCCGGCACCTTGCCGACTCGGGAATCGGCGGGGTGATGTCACCAAAACGGGTGATTTCGGGGGCGCCGGGAGTGTGGGAGCATTTCTCCAACCCCGGCGCCCAGGACAGACGCCAGTATGCGCACTGGATCAGCGCGGCCTTCCCCTCTCACGTGCTTATCAAGAAAGAGAACAGAGCCATGAATGCACCCTTTGCCCCGCAACGCGACACCCAGGACTATCAGAAATCCGACGCCGCCCACCATATCCATGCGTTTCTCGATCAGAAGGCACTGAATGCCGAAGGGCCACGGGTGATGGTCCGCGGTGAGCGCCTGAACCTGTGGGACAACGACGGCAACCGTTACCTGGATGGCATGTCCGGCCTGTGGTGCACCCAGCTCGGCTACGGCCGCCGGGACCTGACCGCCGCCGCCGCCGCGCAGATGGATCAACTGTCGTACTACAACATGTTCTTCCACACCACTCACCCGGCAGTGATCGAGCTTTCCGAGCTGCTCTTCAGCCTGCTGCCAGGGCACTACAGCCACGCGATCTACACCAACTCCGGCTCCGAGGCCAACGAGGTGCTGATCCGCACCGTGCGCCGTTACTGGCAGGTGGTCGGCAAGCCGCAGAAGAAGATCATGATCGGCCGCTGGAATGGTTACCACGGCTCGACCCTGGCGGCCACCGCGCTGGGCGGGATGAAGTTCATGCACGAGATGGGCGGGATGATTCCGGACATCGCACACATCGACGAGCCGTACTGGTATGCCCACGGCGGCGACCTGACCCCGGCCGAGTTCGGTAAACGCTGCGCCCTGCAACTGGAAGAGAAGATCCTCGAACTGGGTGCCGAGAATGTCGCCGGGTTCATCGCCGAGCCTTTCCAGGGCGCCGGTGGCATGATTTTCCCGCCTGAAAGCTACTGGCCGGAAATTCAGCGCATCTGCCGCCAGTACGATGTGCTGCTGTGCGCGGACGAAGTGATCGGTGGCTTTGGCCGGACCGGCGAGTGGTTCGCCCATCAGCACTTCGGTTTCGAGCCGGACACGCTGTCCATCGCCAAAGGCCTGACCAGCGGCTATGTGCCCATGGGCGGCCTGGTGCTGAGCAAGCGCATCGCCGAAGCGCTGGTCGAGCGCGGCGGTGTCTTCGCTCACGGGCTGACCTACTCCGGGCACCCGGTGGCCGCAGCGGTGGCGGTGGCCAACCTCAAGGCCTTGCGTGACGAGGGCATCGTCCGCCAGGTGAAGGACGACACCGGGCCGTACCTGCAGCAGATCCTGCGCGAAGTGTTCGCCCAGCATCCGCTGATTGGCGACATTCAAGGGACCGGGCTGCTGGCAGCCCTGCAGTTTGCCGAAGACAAGACCACCCGCAAGCGCTTCGACAATGAGAACGACCTGGCCTGGCAGTGCCGCACCTTCGGTTTCGAAGAAGGCGTGATCATCCGCTCTACCCTCGGCCGCATGATCATGGCGCCCGCCCTGGTCGCCACTCGCGCGGAACTCGACGAGCTGGTCGAGAAGACCCGCATCGCCGTCGACCGCACCGCGCGGCTGGTCGGCAAACTCTGACCTGAACGCCCACGCCGACCGGCGTGGGCGCTTTGCGTGCACAGCGTTTGACCCAGGGCAGCCTGCAAGCGGCTAGCCCCATGTCCTGCAAAGAAGCTTTATCAACGGTAGCGAGCCCCCTCGCCTGCCGCAGCGCCCTGTATTCGATTTCCAGGAGTTCGCAATGCATACAACAACAAACACAGCAGAAACTCACCCCCACCATGACCCATTGCAAGCCAGCGCTTCGGGGCACTTTCGCAAATCCATGAGCCTCACCGCACTGGTGCTCTTCGGTCTCGCCTACATGGTCCCGCTGGCGGTGTTCACCACCTACGGGCTGGTCACCCAGATGACCAAGGGGCATTTGCCCACCGCCTACCTGCTGACCCTCGCCGCCATGCTGCTGACCGCCTACAGCTACGGGCGCATGGTCCAGGCCCACCCGTATTCAGGCTCCGTCTACACCTACACCCGCAAGGCCTTTGGCAGCTACTTCGGCTTCATGGCCGGCTGGACCCTGCTGCTCGACTACATCTTCCTGCCGCTGCTCAGTTACCTGCTGATCGGCATCTACATGTCCGAGTACTTCCCGACGATTCACGCCTGGGTGTGGGTGCTCGGTTCAATTGCCCTGGTGACCTTCCTGAACCTGATCGGCATCGAGTCGGTGACACGGGTCAACTGGATCATGGTGGTTGTCCAGCTGGTATTCATCGTGGTCTTCGTCGCCTTGTCGATCCACAACCTGAGCGCACAGTCGGAGCCGGTATCGCTGCTGCAACCCTTCCATCATGAAGGTTTCAGCGTTCCGCTGGTGATGACCGGTGCCGCCGTGCTGTGCCTGTCCTTCCTCGGCTTCGACGCCGTTTCGACCATGGCAGAGGAAACCAGCAACCCGAAATTCCGCATCCCGCTGGCGATCATGGTGGTGTCGCTGATCGGTGGCCTGCTGTTTGTGCTGGTGTCGTATTTCGCCCAGCTGGTGTTTCCGGAATGGAACACCTTCGCCGACCCGGACTCGGCGTCGGTAGACGTCATGCGGCGTGTCGGCGGTGAGTTGCTGGTGACCGCGTTTACCGCCACCTACGTGGCTGCCTGCTTCGCCTCGGCCATGGTGTCCCAGGCCAGCGTATCGCGGGTGCTGTTCGCCATGGGCCGCGATGGTGCGTTGCCGCGGGTGTTTGGTCGGCTGGTGTCGAAGAAACGCGTACCGGCCACCGCGATCATGCTGGTCAGCGTGCTCTCGCTGATCGCCCTGTTCATCACCCTGGACACCGTCGCCAACATGATCAGCTTCGGCGCACTGTTCGCCTTCTCGATGGTCAACCTGGCCGTGGTCAAGCATTACCTGGTCGACCAGAAACTGCGTGGCACAGCCAACTACCTGAAGTATGGCGCCATACCGGCGCTCGGCTTCCTCAGCACCATCTGGCTGTGGACCAGCCTGTCGAGCATGTCGTTCATGATCGGCCTGAGCTGGATGGCGCTGGGGTTCATCTGCCTGATCGGGATTACCCGGGCGTTCCGTCTGAATCTGCCGGAACTGCAACTGGCGGAGTAACCGGGTATGCGCGGCGCGCTCGCCGTTGGTGAGCCCGCCGCGTACACCGTCCAGTTTCTGCACAGCCCAGCCACCGGCGCTGTCCAGAAACTGAACACCGAACACCGGTAGTTCTCGTCAACAGCCCCTGTTTTCGCGGGTGTGACCGATTGGCACAGCTTCTGCTCTGTACATCGTCACGCTCCTACAAAAAACAGGAACACTTGCGATGACTACCTCTGCCTTACTGCAACCTCTGCTCCCCGCCGCACTCTGGAACGAGCATCTGTTCACCGGCCAATGGCAAGCCGGACAAGCGCCAACGACAGCGGTACTGGAACCGGCCACCGGCACGACCCTCGGCACCCTGGCCAACGCCGACGCCGATCAGGTCGCGCGCAGCACCAAGGCTGCTCACCAGGCCCAGGCCAAATGGTTTCAGCTGTCCTATGACGAGCGCGCTGCGGTATTTCGCAAGGCCGCCCAGGTCGCCGAACGCCATGCCAATGAAATCGCCGACTGGCTGGTGCGTGAAAGCGGCTCCACGCGAGAGAAAGCCGAATTTGAAACCCGCCTGAGCATCAAGGTGCTGCACGAAAGCGCCAGCCTGCCTTCGCGCAGCCAGGGTGAGGTGCTGCCCTCGGTGCCCGGCCGCTTGAGCCTCGCCCGCCGCCGCCCGCTCGGTGTGATCGGGGTGATTGCGCCATTCAACTTCCCGCTGTACCTGGCCATCCGTGCGGTCGCACCGGCGCTGGCCACCGGCAATGCCGTGGTGCTCAAGCCTGACCCGCGCACGGCGGTGTGCGGCGGCTTCGTTATCGCCCGGGTGTTTGAACTGGCCGGGCTGCCCGCCGGCCTGCTGCACGTGCTGCCCGGCGGTGCCGACGCCGGTGCGGCGCTGACCAGCGATGCGCATGTGGCGATGATCCAGTTCACCGGTTCCACCGGTGCCGGGCGCAAGGTTGGCGAAGCGGCTGGCCGCCACTTGAAGAAAGTCTCGCTGGAACTGGGCGGGAAAAACTCGCTGATCGTTCTTGATGATGCCGACCTTGACCTCGCACTGGCCAACGCCACCTGGGGCGTTTATCTGCACCAGGGGCAGATCTGCATGTCCACCGGCCGCCTGCTGGTGCAGCGCGGTATCTACGAGCGCTTCCTTGAACGCCTGGTGGCCAAGGCCCGCAGCCTTACCGTCGGCGATCCGGCCAAGGGCCAGGTGCACCTGGGGCCGCTGATCAATGCCCAGCAATGCGAGAACGCCCAGCGCATCGTGCAGGCCGCGCAACAGGCAGGCGCGAAACTGGAAGTCGGTGGCGAACCTCAGGGGCTGTTTTTCCCGGCCACCGTGCTCAGCGGCGTGACCCGCGACAACCCGGCGTTCAACGAGGAGATCTTCGGCCCGGTGGCGGTGGTGGTGCCGTTCGACACCGATGCCGATGCTGTCGCCCTGGCCAACGACACCGAATACGGCCTCTCCGCCGCCGTGCTGTCGCGGGACGTCGGCCGGGCGTTGAAGCTGGGTGAACAACTGCGTGTCGGACTGCTGCATATCAACGATCAGACCGTCAACGACGAGGTCGTCAACCCGTTTGGCGGTGTCGGCGCCTCGGGCAATGGCGCCAGCATCGGCGGCCCGGCGAACTGGGAAGAGTTCACCCAGTGGCAATGGCTGACGGTCAAGGGCGAAGCCCCGGCCTACCCTCTTTAACCGGCAAAGGACAATAACAATGAATACAACTGCCTACTATCCCGTCACCGCTGCCGTCACCCGTGGCAAAGGTGCCCCTTTCACCCTGGAAGCCGCGCGTATCCGTGCACCGCGCGCGGACGAGGTACTGGTACGCATCGTCGCAACAGGCATGTGCCACACCGACATGATCGTGCGCGACCAGTACTATCCGGTGCCACTGCCGGCAGTGCTGGGCCATGAAGGCGCCGGTGTGGTCGAGGCCATCGGCCCACAGGTCAAAGGGCTGCAGGTCGGCGACCATGTGGTGCTCAGCTATGGCCACTGCGGCCATTGCCTGTCCTGTGGCGGCGGTCATACCGCGTACTGCCAGGAGTTCTTCGCACGCAACTTCAGCGGCGCCGATCCCCAGGGCGAAAGCGCCCTGAGCGATGAAAGCGGACAGCGGCTGAACGACCACTTCTTTGCCCAGTCGTCCTTTGCCAGCCTGGCACTGGCGCGGGAGAACAATGCGGTCAAAGTCAGCCCGAAAGCACCGCTGGAACTGTTGGGGCCTTTGGGCTGCGGCATCCAGACCGGCGCGGGCGCGGTGATCAACTCGCTGAAAGTCACTCCGGGCAGCAGCTTTGCCGCATTTGGTGGTGGCGCAGTCGGGCTCAGCGCCGTGCTCGCCGCGCGTGTCGCGGGGGCGACAACCATCATTGCCGTCGATGTCGTGCCGTCACGCCTGGCCCTGGCCCTGGAGCTGGGCGCCACCCATGTGGTCAACAGCAAGGACGTCGATCCAGTGGCGGCAATCCGCGAAATCACCGCTGGCGGGGTGAACTTCGCCCTGGAATCGACCGGACGGCCAGCCGTGTTGCGCCAGGCCGTCGATGCGCTCGCAAGCCGTGGCGCCCTGGGGGTGGTCGGCGCACCAGCGCTGGGCGTCACTGCCGAGTTCGACGTCAACGACCTGTTGCTCGGCGGCAAGAGCATTCGCGGCATCGTCGAAGGTGACAGCGTGCCGCAAAAGTTCATCCCCGAACTGGTCGAGCTCTACCTGCAAGGCCGTTTCCCGTTCGATCGCCTGGTGAAGTTCTACAGCTTCAAGGACATCAACCAGGCCGCTGAAGACAGCGAAAAAGGCCTCACCCTCAAACCGGTCATCCGCATCCACAACTAACTGACAGACCCGGGGCGCCGAGCGCCCCGCCTGCTAATAACAACAAAAAAGGTACCGCTCTGTGTTCACTCTTTCCCGACCCCGCCTGGGCCTGTTGGCGCTGGCGCTCGCCTCGACAAAATCATTGGCCGTTGACGTCAACTCCGGTGACTACATCGCCTTTCCCAGCGGCACCAACCTCGCCGCCTGGTACCAGCAATATGGCCGCGCCGAGCGTTACAACGCAGACGGCGGTCCCGATGCCAAGCAGGACACCGGGATCAGGTCCAACATCAGCATTTTGCGTCTGATCCACTACGTCGATATCGGCGGCACCACCTTCGCGCCGCAGATCCTTCTGCCGTTTGGCCACGTCTACGATGCACGAATTGGCGGCCAGTCGCTGGGCAGCAACAGCGGCATGGCCGACCCGATCATTGGCGCAACCTTCTGGCTGATCAATCAACCGCACGCCGGTGTCAGCGGCCGCTACCTCGGTATCATCCCGCTGGTGTACCTGCCCTGGGGCCAATATGACCGCAATGAGGCGATCAACCTTGGCGAAAATCGCTACAAGCTCGACCTGCAACTGGGCTGGATCGAACCCTTGTGGGGCAAGCTGGCGATGGAGTGGTATGCCGATGCGGTCATCTATGGCGACAACCAGCAGGCTGGCCAGCAAACCCTCGAACAGGACAAGACCTACCAGCTGCAGGCCAATCTGCGTTACGACTTCAACCCCAGTCAGCGTCTGGCGCTGGGTTACAGCGCAAGTACCGGCGGCAAGCAGTATCTGGACGGCAACTACAACGGCACCAAGACCGAGGTTCAGCAAGTACGCCTGGAGTTCCAGCAAATGCTGACGCCGCGGGTGCAGTTCAGCACTCAGTTGACCCATGACGTTAAAACCGAGGGCGGTTTTCAGGAAGAGATAGGCGTCAACCTTCGCGCCGTGCTGCTGTTCTAGGCTTGACGCTGAACAAGACCGGCGTATAACCAAAGGCGGCCGTCAGCCCTCCAGGGCCAGACGGCATGCCTCCACTCTTAACACAGGTGTCTCGATGGATGCCCGAATGCCCGCCTATCAGCAACGCCTGGCCATTGCCCGGCAACGCTTTGCTGAAGGCGAAAACCTGCCGGCAAACCTGTTGCCCGATGCCGTCGTAGACTCCTGGGTGCGCTCGCGGGCGGCCGGCGTGCAGCCTTCGGATGGCTGGCAGGCACGACCCGATGATGACTTGCAGCCACTGGCCGAGCAGGACCTGCAACTGGCCAGTTGCGTACAACCGGAAATCGACCGCCTGTGGGAACACATCGGCGGCGCTTCCTGGGCCCTGTTTTGCGTCAACCCCGACGGCGTGCTGGTGCATGCCCGCCAGGCCTATGACCTGCTCAGCCCACTGTCGCCGTTGCAGGTCGGTCGACGGCTTCAGGAGCAGGATCTGGGCACCACGGCGCCCGCCTGCACCCTGGCCGAAGACAAGCCCATCATCCTGACCGGCAACCAGCACTACCTCAACGATTTCGAGCGGTTTTTCTGTGTCAGCGTGCCGTTACGCGGTCTGCGCGGTGAGGTGCTTGGCGCCCTGGACATCACCGGCATCGGCGATCGCCAGGCCGGCGCTGTGCTAGAACAACTCAACCATGCCGCCATGGCGGTTGAGAATCGCCTGTTCGCGGGCTTGAGCGACTGCCGGATACTCTCGCTGCAACACGACCCGCACCTGCTCGGCACCGCGTTGCAGGGCTTGCTGGCGGTGGCCGCCGACGGCAGCATCCGCTGCGCCAACCGTGCTGCCCAGCGGCTGCTGGGGCTCAACGGCTACAACCACGACCACCTCAAGCTTGAACATCTGTTCGATGCCAACAACCTGCTGGACGCTCGACCGGTGGCGCAACAGCTGATCCTCACCGACGGTTCCAAACTGTACGGCCAGTTGATCGAACCCGCTGTGCGCAAACCTGCCCCGGCACCCGCGCGGCTCACCCGTCCTACCACGGCCCAGGGCAGCGATGCGCTGCTCAACCAGCAACTGGCTAACGCCCACAAGGCTTTTGCTGCTGGCGTACCGATTCTGCTGCTGGGAGAGACCGGCACCGGCAAAGAGGTCTTCGCCCGCACCTTGCACGAGCAATGGAACCCGCAAGCGCCCTTCGTCGCGATCAACTGCTCGGCCATTCCGGAAAGCCTGATCGAGGCCGAGTTGTTCGGCTATGCCGAAGGCACCTTCACCGGTGCACGCAAGGGCGGCTCCAGTGGCCAGCTGGCGGCAGCCCATGGCGGCACCTTGCTGCTCGACGAGATCGGCGACATGCCGGCCGCCTTGCAGACCCGGTTGCTGCGGGTGCTGCAGGAACGCGAGATCACCAGCCTCGGCAGTTCCGTACGCCGACCACTGGATGTGCGGGTGATCAGCGCCACGCATTGCGACCTGGCACAACGCATGACCTCGCAGCTGTTTCGCGAAGACCTCTACTACCGTTTGAATGGCTTGACCATCAACCTGCCGCCGTTACGCCTGCGCAGCGACCTCCCCCTGCTGATCGAACGCCTGCGCCTGCGTCATGGTGCGCCGCCGCTGCACCCCGACGTGGTTCAGCTGCTGCAACATCACACCTGGCCGGGCAACATCCGCCAGCTGGAGCAGACGCTGCGCCTGGCCGCGGCATTGGCCAGTGGCGAGCCCATGACCTTGCCCTGCCATTTACCGGCAGACCTGCAAAGCAGCGGCTCAGCGCCTGAGCCTGGCGATCTGCAAGCCACTTTACGGCGGACGATTGAATCGGCTTTGCAGGCAAACGGCGGCAATGTCTCGGCGACCGCCAGCCAGCTGGGCATCTCACGGACCACGCTGTACAAGAAACTCAAGGACTGACTACTTCGGCGTGCGGCTTTCCAGCACGCTGAACAGCCCCATTCCTAACAGCATCGCCAGCACAAACAGCAGGACCTGCCAGTATCCGCTGAAGATCATGGCCAGCGCCGGCCCCGGACAGATACCGGCGATGCCCCAACCGACACCAAAAACCAGACTGCCGACGATCAGCCGCCGATCCAGCTCTCGCGCCACCGGCATGCGCATCGGCAAGCCGAGCAGTGAGCGTGTCTGTCTGCGACTCCACTGCAACGGTAGCAGCGCGCTACCAATGGCGCCGATCATCACCAGCGCCATTGACGGATCCCAGCGCCCTGCCAGATCGAGAAAACCAAGAACCTTGGTCGGGTTGACCATATCGGACAACAGCAACCCCAAGCCGAAAACCAACCCGGCAATAAACGCCATCAACCCACGCATGCTCAGCCCTCCAACAGGTGGCGGACGATGAACACCACGGCAAAACCACTGGCCATGAAGCACAGGGTTGCCGTCAATGAGCGCGGCGACAGCCGGGCCAGGCCACACACACCGTGACCGCTGGTACAGCCTGCGGCATAGCGGGTGCCCACGCCGACCAGCAGCCCGGCCGTCAGCAGGCCCGGCCAGCCAGTCTGGAATTGCACCAGCGGCCGCCCGGCAAACAACCACCAGATCACCGCTGAAGACAACAGCCCGGCGAGAAACCACAGGGTCTCGCCACGCCCCTCGCGCTGTTTTTGTAGCAGGCTGCCGAGCAGCCCGCTGATACCGGCGATACGCCCGTTCATCACCGCAAACAGGCTGGCGCCCAGGCCAATCAACATGCCACCGAACAGCGCGGTCCAGGGCGTGAAGTTGAGCCAATCGATGGTCACCTGTGCTTCTCCTTTCAAAACAACAATGTTCGGATAGCTTAGCGCGACCAGCCTCACCCTCCCAGCGCGGCTGGCTCAGCCCTGAGTCGTCTGCGCGCAACGCCATAGGCGCGCTATATCCCGCGCCCGGGCTTGCAGCAACGGCGCAGCCTGGGCACAGGCCTGCTCCAGGCTCATCGGGCCATTGGTCAGGGCGAAGGCGGCATCGATACCGTGGGCATAGAGTTGCTCGTAGCCTTCGCCAAGGGTC
>RCUI01000473.1_pt1 | contig 13875 bp, 13 predicted proteins | sample 2166121 | NCBI WGS metagenome assembly RCUI01 (sample SAMN09932700, study PRJNA488358) | compost metagenome | feature: garden; material: soil; isolation source: compost soil in succinic acid-enriched culture | place: Germany: Experimental Botanical Garden Goettingen | collected 2016-01-27
TCGTCAATGCCAACAATATCTTCGACAAGAAGTACTACCAGACCGTCGGCACCTCGGCCAATGGCAACTTCTACGGTGAACCGCGCAACTTTACGCTCACCGTACGTGCCGCCTATTGACCGGCCAGCAGAACCGCTAACCGGTCAATCAAAAACGCTGCTCAGTGGCCCACGCAAACGCCTTGCGCGCCAGTGAGCAGCATTTCTCGCAACGTTTCCAGGCATCGTTCTGGCCGGTGTCTGTCGAGGGGCGAATGCCGCGGGGGATTGCGTCTAAAGGCGCATGCGCTGCTTATCGCTCGCGACGAAATTTTATGGCACTCTGCCACGCTCGCGCTTGCGGGCCACACACATAGCAAGCCCCAAAACACCTGTTAGCCATGAAAAACATCAGCCTCAAGAATAACTACATGCTAGATATCTCACCCACTTCGGCAAGCCTGATACACACCATTGCATCGGCAACAGCAATCGTTGCAGCGTTGATATCGGCCAGCGCAGTCATCCTCGCCCATAGGGCCGCCGAAGTACAAAACAGGCATGCCGAAAGTTCTATAGAAGCAGCGACCCAGGCCACTCAGAATGCCAAAGACGCCGCCGCTCAATCAAAGCTGCAAATAGTCGCGCTCACCCAGCAGAATCTAGAGTTATCAACAAAGCTGGAAGCTGAGAAAACGGAAAGACTGAAAGTCGCCTCCACACTCAAGCCCCGAAAGTTGACACCTGAGGCACTCGCCGCGTTCACGGCCCTGGCGGCTGAGTTGTCCGAGAAAAAAACGACGCCCACCGTGCTCATCAACGTCACCAGAAATGACGATGAGATATTGCAGTTCTCCAAACAGATCGCGGTGGCCTTGACCAAGGCGGGCGTTCAAGTCCAGATCAAGAAACTCACGTCGATGAAGGACATCACCGGCACCCAGGTCGTACTGTACAGCGGCCCCGGCGACCAGGCGCTGGAGCGAGCCTTCAGGAACACCCACCTTGATTTCCAGATCCTGCGCTCGTCCAAACACCCAAGGGTGAACATACAAGACCAAGATTCCCAGGACATCACTGCCTTCATCAGCGTCTACCCGAAAGGCGTGTCCCAGTAGCCCCGGCTCAGCACGCCACTGAAACGCGAGCGTTGTGGGAGCGGGCTTGCCGTGCGCTGAACTCACGCTTTTCGACATAAGCAATGCCCATGCTGTAACCGTTCTCACAGCATAAGACCGAACACTTATTATCCCGTGAGTAAATTAGAAAAAAACAAGCTAACCACCCTATAGAAAGTACTAATCCTAACGTGCATTGGCGAGCATAATAACCACCCACTGATTTGACCACATACCGCGTTCTCGAAGAGCAAGTCCAATTAAACCGAGAGCGCCCTTGGGAAGAGGTATGAATGCGATAAAGCCTCACTGTATTCATTTGCCAACAGCCAACCAACACACGGGAACGCAACGACGCCGACTACAGGTGTAACTTGCGTATTACACACTCACCCTCCTCTGCAGGCGCAGCGGGGATGCAAACCTTTGCGATTGAAACAGCGATTGGGTTCCACGATTACTGACGCCCGCTCCAAGTAAACATCAACAATCAAACTGAGCGAGCGAGATCCGGTTTCAGCTGTTTGGTGCATGAAGTCATTAGTGAGCCTGTACCACAAGTGGGGCTTGGCGAAGTAACGGGTACACCCATCCCATGCTGCGTCGGCCAGGAACGCCGCACCCTCACTTGCATGAAAACTGTACTCACGCACAGGTAGTCGATCATGCACACAGTTCGTAGCACCTTGGTCGTGGTGGATTCGCACCAACCCGCCGACCAGATCCTGAACAGAGCCAGAATGATCGCCAGCGCTACACAGTCGCACTTGCATCTGCTGGTCTGTTGCAAAGGCGCCCATCACTCCAGTTCGCTGGACGATCTGCAACACACCATGGAACGCGAGGGCTACAGCGTCAGCACCCAACAGGCTTGGGAAGGCAACTCGCACAAGACCATCATCGCGGCTCAACAAGCGCAAGACTGCGGACTTGTAATCACGCAGCACTTACCCGATAACCCGCTGTTGAAGGCCGTTCTCACGCCTGAGGACTGGAAGCTGTTGCGGTACTGCCCCTGCCCGGTGCTCATGGTGAAAACTGCCAGGCCATGGACGGGAGGCACCATTCTCGCGGCCGTCGATGTGGACAGCAGCGACGTAGGGCACCGGGTCCTGCATTCGGGCATCGTCAGCCACGGCTACGACATCGCCCAACTGGCCAGCGGCACCCTGCACATGATGAGTGCCTACCCCTACCCCCTGCTGTCATCGAGCGACCCCGTCCTTCAAAACAAGGAAAGCATCGAGGCGTTCTATTGCGAGCAATGCAAGCGGCTTCAACACGAGTTCCACATCAGCGACGAGCACCTGCATGTCGAAGAAGGCCCGCCAGACGTGCTCATCCCGTACATGGCACACAAACTCGAGGCGGCACTGACAGTGATCGGCAGCGTCGCCCGAACCGGACTCAGCGGCGCCTTGGTCGGCAACACCGCTGAGATGATTCTGAATACCCTCGACAGCGACGTGCTGGTACTCAAACCGGACGATGTGATCAATCACATGGAAGAACTGGCCGCCCCACCTTCGAGCCTGTCCGGCGATATGGCGACGACGTCCTGGCCCTACCATCATCACCACCATCACCCTCACCGCATCAAGCAATCGGCATAAAGGCATTTCGCAACACTGGACTTTCCAGGGCCCGAACGAAAACCCCGCAGACGTTAATCTGCGGGGTTTTGTTTGAACGCTGGGGTTACTTCAGGCTGCCACTGAGAAACTGCTGCAAGCGTTCACTTTGAGGATTGCCCAGGACAGCCTCGGGCGTACCCTGCTCCTCGACACGCCCCTGGTGCAGAAACAGCACCTGGCTCGACACTTTGCGTGCAAAACCCATTTCGTGAGTGACCATGATCATCGTGCGGCCTTCTTCGGCCAACCCTTGAATGACCTTGAGCACTTCGCCCACCAACTCCGGATCGAGTGCCGAGGTCGGTTCGTCAAACAGCATGATGTCGGGCTCCATGCTCAAGGCCCGGGCGATGGCGACCCGCTGTTGCTGGCCACCAGAGAGAAACGCTGGGTACTGGTCAGCCACCCGTGATGGCAGCCCCACTTTGTCCAGATAAAGCCGGGCACGCTGCTCTGCCTCCTTCTTGCTCACGCCCAACACCCGGCGTGGTGCCAGGGTGATGTTGTCCAGCACAGTCATGTGACTCCAAAGATTGAAGTGTTGAAACACCATCGCCAGGCGGGTGCGCAAGCGCTGCAGCTCGGCGGCATCGGCCACGTGCATACCGTGCCGGTCGTGGACCATGCGAATGGGCTGGTTATCCAGGCTCATGGCGCCTTCATTGGGTGTTTCCAGAAAGTTGATGCAACGCAGAAAGGTGCTCTTGCCCGAACCACTTGCACCGATCAGGCTGATCACATCGCCGGGCTTGGCGTTGAGCGAAACGCCCTTGAGTACTTCATGACTGCCATAGTTTTTATGCAGGTTATCCACGGTCAGTTTGTACATGTGTGTAGATCCTGAATTAGTGAGCAGGGCCAAGGAACGCCAGCCAACGGCGTTCAGCCAGACGGAACAAGCCAACCAGCGCGAACGTGATTGCAAGGTACATAGCAGCGGCAATGCCGAAGGACTGGAAGGTCAGGAAAGTTGCCGAGTTGGCATCGCGAGCGATCTTGAGTATGTCCGGCACCGTGGCGGTGAAGGCCAGCGTGGTCGAGTGCAGCATCAAAATCACTTCGTTGCTGTAGTACGGCAACGAACGGCGCAAGGCCGACGGCATGATCACATAGGCATAGAGTTTCCAGCCGCGCAGGCCATAAGCCTTGGCAGCCTCGACCTCGCCGTGATGCATGTTGCGGATCGCCCCGGCGAATATTTCCGTGGTGTAGGCACAGGTGTTCAGGGCAAACGCCAGGATGGTGCAGTTCATGGCATCGCGAAAGAACGCGTCGAGCACCGGCTGCTCGCGTACTGCGGCGATGCTGTAGATCCCGGTGTAGCAAATCAGCAACTGGATATACAGGGGCGTACCGCGGAACAGGTACGTGTAGAACTGTACCGGCCAGCGTACCCAGGCAGTGCTTGAAACCCGGGCAATCGACAGCGGGATCGACATGATGAAGCCGAAGAAGATCGAAGCGCTGAGCAGCCAGAGCGTCATGGTCAGGCCGGTGATGTGACGACCGTCGTGGTAAAGGAACGGTTGCCAGTATTCCTGCAAGAGTTCGATCATCGTGCCGACTCCCTGAAGCCCGCCCGGTAGAAGACCTCCAGTCGACGCAGGAGGTAGTTTGAAACGCTGGCAATCAGCAGATAGACCAAGGCCGCCAGGAGCAGAAAGTAGAACAGCTGATAGGTGCTTTTGCCGGCGTCCTGGGCGGCCTTGACCAAGTCGGACAGGCCGATGATTGAGACCAGTGCGGTGGCCTTGAGGATTACCAGCCAGGTGTTGCCGATGCCCGGCAGGGCGAAGCGCATCATTTGCGGGAACACCACGAAGCGAAAGCGCTGGATGCGGGTAAGGCCATACCCGGTTGCAGCTTCCAGTTGCCCACGAGGAACGGCGCGGATTGCCCCGCGAAACGTCTCGGTAAAATACGCGCCGTAGATGAAGCCCAGCGTAATGACGCCGGCGTTGAACGGGTCGATCTCGATGTAGTCCCAGCCCAGCGCCGTGGTGAGGCTGGTCAGCCATGTTTGCAGGCTGTAGAAAATCAACAGCATCAGCACCAGGTCCGGCACCCCGCGAATCAGCGTGGTATAGAGCTGCGCAGGCACGCGCAATACAGCAGAACCTGAAAGTTTGGCGATGGCGCCGATCAGCCCGAGCATGGCGCTCAACAACAGTGACAGGACAGAAAGCTTGACGGTCATCCAGGTGCCTTGCAGCAACAGCGGGCCGAAGCCCTTTAGGCTGTAGCCGGATAGCCCCAGAATCTGCAATAGGTTTTCAAACATTGGGCAGCCCTTTGGCAATCATGAAAGTGCCCATCCGATGATGGGCATTCGGTGGTTACTTGCCGCTGTAGAGGTTCAGGTCGCCAAAGTATTTTTGCTGGATTGCAGCGTAAGTGCCGTTGTCGTGGAGTGCCTTGATGCCTTTGTCTAGAAGTGCTTTCAGTGCCTGATTGCCCTTGGCGATACCCACCGCCGTTTTTTCCGGCATCAGCTCGCTGTCGATCTGCTTGCTGGCTTGGAAGCTGGCACCTTGGGGTGACTTCAAAAAGCCCAGTTCGGCTTGCAGCTTTTCCTGAATCGACGCATCGAGGCGGCCGGAAACCAGGTCAGCGTAGACCTGGTCCTGGTTGGCGTAGGCCTTGGTGTCTACCCCAGCCTTGTCCAGTACGGCTTTGGCGTAGGCTTCCTGGATGGAGCCTTGTTGGTAACCGACTTTTTTGCCTTTGAGCGATGCCAGATCAATGTCGATGGCAGTGCCTTTTCTGGACACCAGTACCGTGGGGCTCGAGAAAATCTCGCTGGAAAAGTCGATGACTTTTTCACGGGCTGGTGTGACCGTCATTGACGACAGCACGCCATCAAACTTGTTGGCCCTCAGGCCCGGAATCATGCCGTCGAAGTCGCTCTCGACCCATTTGCAGGTGACCTTCAGCTCAGCGCAGATCGCATTGCCCAGATCAATATCGAAGCCAACCAGGCTGCCATCGGCGGCCTTGGATTCAAAGGGCGCATAGGACGGATCGACGCCAAAGCGCAACGTCTTGTACTCCTTGGCCAAAGCGGAACCGGCAGCGACACAGAGCGCCAACGCAGAAAGGGTCAGAATTGTTTTTTTCATTGTTTTATTCCTAGTGAGCGCTTGCGGCGCATGGGTACTGCGACGGGAACGTCCAGGGCGCCAAGCAGCAAAACCTGACGTTCATCTTGTTGTGATGGCTATCGCACCGTTCAGCCCTGGCGGACTCGCCTTCAGGCGCAGAGGAGCGAACCTGAACGTGTTGCCTGGTGCCCTGCGACAAAGGTCAGCTCGGTGTTGGTTTCGGTGAAGCGCTCAATCACCCGCGCGTAGAGGACGCCGGCAACACCGCTGTAGAGCGTGCTGACCTGGCCGCTGATTGGATCGATCACATCGGCCAGTGCGCTGCCCGGCTCGACCCTGCTGCCGAGCGGCGCGCGATAGGCGACCACGCCGGGGTGCGGGGCCCTGAGTATCTCCACGCCACCCAGCGGGGTTGGCTCACACAAAGGCGTTGGCACCTTGACCTCGGCATCGGCGATCAACCCCAGGTGCCCCAGGTACGCCAACAGGGCATCGGCATCGCCCGTCGCCATCTCGTGGCCGACATCGTGCAGGCCACGCAGTTCCAATGTGGCGGAGAAGGTGGCCAGCGGAATCGGCAAGTCTGGAAAGTGCCGTTGCAGTCTGTCCCACAGGGTGGTGAAGGACTCGTCAAAGCAATAGGTCTTGGCGTCGGGACCACCCTGTTCAGTGGTATGCAGCACCGCATGTGCCCCGGTGAAGCCGGCCAGCACCCGTGCTTGCTCCTGCTGCTCGCTGTGCACGTAGAGGTGCACCGCGGCTTCGCTGTCACAGTGCAGGTCGATGATGTAGTCGGCTTCGCTGGCCAGTCGCAGTAACACCAGTCGCAAGGATTCGAGCTCGGTGGCGGGCTTCAAGGCTTCGAGGCGCTCACGAATGCAGCGACGGATCAACGCTACGTTGGCAGCGGGATCACTGCCAAGCGCACCGGCAACTTCCTCGCGCACCAGTGCGGCGAGGTCCAGGTAGTTGCGATTGAAATTCTCTCGGCTGGACAGTTCAAAGCGGCCCAGCTGACGTCCGAACACGTAGTTGCCAAGGCCTATGGGATTGGCGATCGGCACCAGTACCACTTCGCCGGTCAGGCGGCCAGCAGCCTCCAGTTCGAGCAGGTGCTGCTTGAGGTGATGCAGCGCCAGCATTCCCGGATGCTCATCGGCATGCAGACCGGCCTGCAGGTAAACTTTTTTGCCCTGCCCCTTTGGGCCGAAATGCAGACTGATGATCTCTCGCTGTGCGCCAAGGGTCTGCGTGATAAGCGCATGACGATGCTGTTGCATAGTTATGTATCTCAATGAGTGGTTCAGACGATTAAGAGGCCGGCGGTGTCTTCCTGATCTTGCCGAGCAGAAGCAATTCGCCCCTCAGAACACGATTTCCACTTTCAACGCTACGCGATATTCGCTTTCGTTCCATACACACCGGCCCCTAAAATGGGCGCATCTGTATTGGTCGAAAAGGCTGCACACCTCAATGAATTCGCCTCGGAAAACAACGCGTATCGGTCAGTTGGTGGAGCACTTTTCTCAGTTGATCGACCAAGGCAAACTGACGCCGGGCAGCCGTTTGCCCTCCATTCGCGCTGCCGCCAAGGCGTTTGAAGTCAGTACGTTCAGCGTGGTGCAGGCTTACGATCGCCTGGTCGCATTGAGTTATGTCGAGGTGCGCAGAGGAGCAGGCTTTTTTGTCGCCAAGACCTCGGCGAGTGTCGAGCAGCAACGTAGCGTGGCCCCCTTGAGGGATGTCTATTGGCTGCTCGATGATGGGTTCAATCCAGATGCCGATGCCCTGCAACCGGGTAGCGGTGGCGTTCCCGATGCCTGGCTGGATGAGGCGGGCTTGCGTCTGGCCATGCGAAGCCTTGGTCGTGGCACTGGATTCATTGCCGGGTATGGCGAGTCTCATGGGGTCCTGGCACTGCGGCAATGGTTGCAGCGTCACCTGGGGGAGCGAGGCGTACCTGCCAGGTGCGAGCACATCGTACTGACGCATGGCGCCAGCCAGGCGCTCAACATGGTGATTAACACCCTGCTGCGACCAGGTGATTGTGTGCTGGTGGACGACCCGGGCTATATCAACCTGCTGGCCAATCTGCGCGACCACAAGGTCAAGATCGTTGGAGTGCCCTGGACGCCACAAGGGCCGGATGTGGAGAAGCTTGGCGAGCTGCTGAACCACCATCGACCCAAGGCTTTTTTTACCAACCCCTGGCTGCAAAACCCTACCGGTGCCAGTTACAGCCCTGCAGTGGCCCATCGCGTCCTGCAACTGGCCGATACGCATGATTGCTGGATTGTCGAAGATGACGTGCATGGCCAGCTGGTACAGAACAATCAGCCACCCCTGGCGGCCCTGGACAACCTGCAACGGGTGATTTACATCGGCAGCGTTTCCAAAGACATGGCGCCGTCCCTGCGGGTTGGCTACGTCACTGCAGAGCCGGCAGTGGCCGAAGCCTTGCTGCACTACAAGATGACGACCGGGCTCTACAGTTCGCAGCTTTGCGAACACCTCGCCTTGCAAATGCTTAACGATGGCAACCAGCGCAAACGGTGCCAGAAGCTGCGTGACCGGCTGTTGCAGGCTCAAGTGTTTGCCCGCCAGCAACTCAAACAGATCGGCTGGCAATGCTGGGCGCCCATAGCACCTGCGCCGTACCTGTGGATTGGTAGCGGTCAGGAAGACTTCGATCCGGTGGCCCTCACCCGCGCAGGACTCAAGCAGAATATCCTGCTGTCCCCTGGCTGCATCTTCCGCCCGGACTTGGAGGCCTCACCCTGGTTACGCTTCAACGCGGCGTTAGGCGAAGACCCGGCTGTCTGGAGCTTTCTTGCAAAGAGCACAATTGCCGCGGGCTGACGCGCTTAGCCTTGAGCGTCATGCACGGTGACCCTCACGCCCGTGGCCACAATCTCGTACTCGGTCTCGGAAATCTTTTTCACGTCACCACCGAACTGCATCTCGAAATGCTTCAGGCCTTCATGCCGAACCATGCCGTGTGGCGAGCGCTCAACGGTCTCGTCCTGATAAATGTTGATCACGTATTCCACGTTATCCGTGCCAGTACCCATGATCTTTCCAACATATTTATCTGCCATGTCCGGACTCCTTGGGTGAAGTCTCAAAGTAGCGGGTACCGACCGATCAATCCACTGCCTTGAGCAACGCTTGAATACACCGGAGGTGGCACATAACATTCCACGCCCAATGAATGCCGAGTAACCAAGAAACGCTCATGCAAAAAATGATACTGGTCGTCGCTGCAACGCTGCTGGCCGTCGGTTGTTCCACACACGAAACGATCGACCCGAAGCCCGTCCAGCCAACGACTAAAACGGCGTACCTTGAGATTGCCCCCGAAACGCGGACGTGTACCGGTGTGGGGGTTTTCCAGTGCCTTCAGGTGCGCGAAGTGACCTACGATGCTCAAGGCGTGAAGGCACCCTCGAGCGAAGACTGGCATAACTTTTATGGCGGTATCGAAGGTTACGAGCACAACAGCGCTGAACGCGTGGTGCTGAAGGTGAAAATGATTGAAGTCCTCAACCCTCCGGCTGACGCGTCCAACGTCCGCTATGTCTTGGAGGAGTACATCGAAAGGAACTGATTCATCCAGGAGCAGGAGGTATGAGTCGGAACCGCCGCGCCACACCATACGGTCTTACTGGCTGTGGCGCGGAAGCTAGGCCATTTCCGAGAACGCGAAGCGCTGCGGATCTGCCTGGAAAGCTGGTTACTTGAGCTGCAACCGAAGGTTGTTCAAATGCTCAAGCGCAGCCTCCTTCTCCTCCATGCCGACGGGGCCCTCGCTGCCCATGATCGAGGAGTACGCATCCTCGTAGACCTTCGCCACAATCTGGGCGCTCTCGGACCGCTTCAGGAAAGCCATTAGAAGGTGTTCAACTGCATCTACTTGCGCTTGGTTCAAGCTCACAACGACCTCCTAGATCCGGCCCCATGCCGGTCACCCGTAATAACCCATCCCACACTTAATTGCCACCCTGCTGCCTTCGGCCACGCAAGGCCGATGGGGGTGATGATCCTCGTCAGCCGCGGCCGGCAGCACACTAGGTGAGCAGGCCCGCAAGCACCTTCGCCAGCTTCTCCACCGAGGCGCGCATCTCGGCAGGCGTCAGCGCCGCGAACCCCATCAACACGCCAACATCATTCCTCGGCCTCGCATACAAGCTGCCGAGCCCGAGCAGGTCGATACCCGCCGCTCTCGCCGCCGTGACCACAGCATCCTCCGGCAGGTCCTGGATGAAATGACAGGGCATCTGCAGCCCCCCGGCCGGAATGCGCGGCGCCAGAAACGCCCCCAGATGCTGTTGCACCAGTTCAGCCAGCACGTCCCGTCTCCCGGCATACAGCGCCCTCATGCTGCGCACATGAGCCGTGTAGTGCCCGCCTTCCATGAACCTTGCCAGGGTCAGCTGGGCAATGGACGCCGTATGCCCATCCTGCAGCGTGCGTGCGCTGGTCATCGGGGCGACGAGAGCAGGCGGCAACAGCAGGTAGCCGATACGCAGCCCGGCGAACAACGACTTGGTGAAGGTGCCGATGTAGAGCGTCCGATCATGGGCGTCCAGGCCCTGCACGCAGGCCGTCGGCCGGCCTTCGTAGTGGAACTCGCTGTCGTAGTCATCTTCGATGATCCAGGCTCGCTGCTGCCTTGCCCATTCGATCGCGAGCAAGCGCCTGTCGAGCGACAAGGTCGCGCCGGTTGGGTATTGGTGGGAAGGCGTAAGAAAAACCGCCCTGGCATGGGGGGCCAGCGCGCCCATGCCCTCGACCTGCATGCCGCATTCATCCACCGGCACGGGAACGCACTTGAGGCCTGCGGCGCCGACGGCTTTGCGGGTGCCCTGGTAGAGCGGGTCTTCGACCAGCACCTGGTCGTCCGCATCCATGAGTACCTGGGCGCACAGGCCTAGCGCCTGCTGTGAGCTGGTGAGAATCAGCACCCGATCGGCAGACGCCTGCGCCCCCCGTTCGAGGTTGAGGTAGTCAGCGATTGCACTGCGCAGTGAGGCCATGCCCTGGGGCGCACTGTGCTCCAGGGCCTGGGTGCCATATTCCTTGTACACCTGGCGCTCCAGCTTTTCCCAGATGGCCAGGGGAAAGTGCCGGGTCTCGGCCACCCCAGGTGCGAAGGGACGTGACGTTTGGAAGTTGTCCACGCCCCCGCTCCTGAGCATGCCCATCGCCCTGCGACTAAGTTGAGGTGTCCCGTCGCAGACAGCCTCGCGTTGGCGCTTTCGCAGCGGCAGGTGCCGAGCGCGTTGCGACACGAAGCTTCCACTGCCCACGCGGCGTTCGATGAAACCCTCCGCATGCAGCTGGCTGTAGGCCGCTTCCACGGTATCCCGCGAGACACCCAGGGAATGGGCCAACGGCCGTGAGGCCGGTAGCGACTTTCCGGCCGGTAGCGCGCCATCAAGAATCAATTGACGAATCGCCCGCTGGATACGTACATGCAGCGACAACGCCCCATGAGCGGGATCGCTCATCCAGGCTTTGACCGACTGCAACTGTGAGTGCTTGAACATTGGTCTGGTTAACCTGAAGAAAGTGGCAGGGCAACTCCGGCCATTCTATCGCTATAAATGCAGCTGCTTTCCAACCACTCTTCACACTGAAAGGGGTTTCACGATGACAGCCGCACAGCAATTCGTTTCCGTTCGCCCGTTGGCGCCGAGTGATTTTCAACAATGGTCTGCTTACTGGGACCAGTATCAGGCGTTCTACAAGGTGGCGCTGAGCCAGGACACCACTGAGCTGACCTGGGCGCGTTTCTTCGACCCGACGGAGCCCGTGCACTGCGCCGTAGCCACGGACGGTGAACGGCTCCTGGGCTTCGTCCATTTTGTTTTCCATCGCTCGACCTGGGGGCGTAATGACTTCTGTTACCTGGAGGACCTGTACGTCTGCCCAAGTGCCCGGGGGAAAAAGGTCGGCAAACGATTGATCGAGTTTGTTCAGGGCCAGGCGCAGGAGAAACACTGCGATCGGCTCTACTGGCATACCCAGGAGACCAACCAGACCGCACAGCGACTGTACGACTGGATAGCCGAGAAGCCGGGGGTGATCGAATACCGGATGGCGCTGCCTGCTAAGGACTGACGGTAATGAGAAACTTTCGGCGCTCATCCCCGAAAGTTTCGCAACACCACTCTTTCCAGGTGCCGAACGAAAAACCCTGCAGACCTTAATCTGCGGGGCTTTCCCTGACTGTCCCGGGTCTCCTCCCGCTCAGCACGTCGGCCCACGACGCCCTTGTCATGAAATGAAAATTCGTTGTCGTGCGATGCGACGTGGCCGCGAGCGCGGCACTTTAGAGTCAGTGGCGAACATCACAACCGGACACTGCGTCCGGAATAATAATGAGAGCCAACATGAGCAGATCCACCCGAACGAGCGAGACCGCAACCACTACCCAACGCTCCCCGGCGACCAGCCGAAAGCGTCGCGTTCGCAAGGATGTCGATCTTCCGGACAGCACCCAGGAACAAGCGTTGATCTGCACGGCTGCCAACCAGACCCTGGCAGGCAATCCACTGGTCAGCGTGCGCGCAGCGGACCTGGCCAGCTCGGCCGGCTACCTGCTCAAGGCCGTGGGCAAGTCGCCGCTCAAGGCAGGCGCTCATCTGGGTGGCTACCTCAAGGAGCTGCGCGGCATCGTCGGCGGCAACTCCAACATTGCGCCAGACCCGAAGGACAAGCGCTTTGCCGATCCGGCCTGGCAATCCAACGCCTTCCTGCGCGCCCTGCTGCAAAGTTACCTGGCCGGCCAAAGTGAACTGACCCGCTTCATTGAGGCCACCGACCTTGCCCCGCTGGAAAAGAGCCGGGCCCATTTCGTCGCCGCGCTGCTGGCCGATGCAGTGGCACCGAGCAACTCGCCACTGACCAATCCGGCGGCGCTGCGCAAGCTGGTGGACACCGGTGGCATGAGCCTGGCCAGGGGCGCCCGCCAATTCGGCCAGGATATGCTGAACAACCGTGGGCTCCCCCGGCAGGTCGACAGCACGCCGTTCACGGTTGGGGAAAACATCGCCACGGCCAAAGGCGAAGTGGTGTTTCGCAACGAAATGTTCGAGCTGTTGCAGTTCGCGCCCACCACCGAAAAGGTCTATGCCCGTCCCCTGGTGATGTCACCGCCGCAAATCAACAAGTACTACGCCATCGACCTGTCGCCGGAAAAAAGCCTGATCAAGTGGATCCAGGACAGCGGTGTGAACCTCTTCGTCATCAGTTGGCGCAACCCCACCCGCGAACACCGCGACTGGGGCCTGTCCGATTACGCCCTGTGCCTCGACCAGGCGGTGGACGTGGCGCGCAGAATCACCGGTAGCCCGGATGTGAACATGTGGGGCTCCTGCTCGGGCGGTATCACACTGGCAGCTTACCTGGGCTGGCTGGCGGCCCGTGGCGAAGGCCACAAGGTGGTCAACACCAGCTGGGCCGTGTGCGTGCTCGACATGCCGTCGGCGCTGGATGACACCACCCTGGGGCTGTTTACAACGCCGTCCGCCCTGCGTGCGGCCAAGGCCAGCTCCCGGCGCAAGGGCGTGTTGAGCGGCCAGGGCATGGCCCGCATGTTCGCCTGGATGCGGCCCAACGACCTGATCTGGAACTACTGGGTCAACAACTACCTGCTGGGCAACAAGCCGCCGGCCTTCGACATCCTGGCCTGGAACAACGACACCACGCGGCTACCCGCCCAACTGCACGCGGACTACCTCGACCTGATCCAGCAGAACCCCTACAGCAACCCGGGTACCCTGGAGATTGCCGGCGAGTCGATCGACATGAGCCTGGTGAAGGTGGGCGCCTATGTGGTTGGCGGCACCACCGACCACATTACCCCTTGGCAGGGCTGCTACGGCACCGCCCGGCTGTTTGGCGAGGACGCAACCTACGTGCTGTCCAACGCCGGTCACCTGCAGAGCCTGGTGAACCCGCCGGGTAACCCCAAGTCGTTCTACTATGCGGCGCCAGCCGCGGCCCAGACGCCGGAAACCTGGCTGCAGAACGCCGGGGA
>RCUI01000475.1_pt1 | contig 13812 bp, 16 predicted proteins | sample 2166121 | NCBI WGS metagenome assembly RCUI01 (sample SAMN09932700, study PRJNA488358) | compost metagenome | feature: garden; material: soil; isolation source: compost soil in succinic acid-enriched culture | place: Germany: Experimental Botanical Garden Goettingen | collected 2016-01-27
CTGCGTTATGAGATCACCCGCGGTTTTGCCCCTTATCTGGGCGTCAGTTTCAACCGGAGCTACGGCAATGCCGCCGAACAGATCCGTGACGACCATGGCGATATCGGCCAGACCCGTCTGGTCGCCGGTGTCCGCCTGCGTTTCTAGTATTGGAGAAGCATCATGTTGAGCAAGAAAATCGTCGCCTTCGGCCTGCTGGCCCTGAGCACCCTGGCCCAGGCCGGACAGACCATCGATGTCTACCGCGACCCCAACTGCGGCTGCTGCAAGGAGTGGATCAGCCATCTGCGCGATAACGGTTTCACCGTCAACGATCATGTCGAACCGAACATGAGCGCGGTCAAGCAGCGTCTGGGCGTGGCGCCGCGTCTGGCGTCGTGCCACACCGGGGTGATCGACGGCAAGTTCGTCGAGGGCCATGTGCCGGCTGAGCAGGTCAAGCTGCTGGCCAAGCGTTCCGACCTGCGCGGCCTGGCGGTACCGGGTATGCCAATGGGCTCGCCCGGCATGGAAATGGGTGACCACAAGGACGCCTACCAGGTAATCGGCCTGACCCAGGACGGTCGCGACGAAGTGGTCGCCAATTACTGATCAGCGCTGAATGTTGAGCGAGTGGGCGCTGTTTTTCAGCGCCTTTGGCGCGGCAACCCTGTTGCCGCTGCAATCGGAAGCCGTGCTGGTGGGCTTGCTGCTGCGCGATCCACAGGCGGTGTTCAGCCTGCTGCTGATCGCCACCGCCGGCAATGTACTGGGCTCGATCGTCAACTGGTTGTTGGGTCGTGGCATCGAACACTTGCGTGACCGGCGCTGGTTTCCCTTCAAGCAGGCGCAACTGGACAAGGCGCAGCAACGCTACCAGCGCTACGGCCAGTGGTCTCTGCTGCTGAGCTGGATGCCGGTAATCGGCGACCCGTTGACGTTGATCGCCGGGATCATGCGCGAACCCTTCTGGCGCTTTGTCGTGCTGGTCACGATCGCCAAGGCCGGGCGTTACGCCGTGCTGGCCCTTCTGACCCTGGGCTGGCTGGGGCGCTAGCGCCCCCAGATCTGTGCTTCGGTCCAGCCCAGTTCGGCAAAGTCCTGGGCGCGCAGGTGCGCTTCGTCTTCGCAGAAAAACTCGTCCAGCTGCGGTGGTTTCACCGAGGTGTCGCTAAGCATGGCGTGCACCTGCCCGCGGTGATGGATCTGATGCTCGAACAGGTGCGACAACAGGCGCAATCGTTGTTCACGCTGGACCCAGTCGGGGCGCACGATGCTCACATAGCGCTGCAACTGGTCATCGCGCAATTGACTGCAGTAGGCGATCAGCCGGTGATCGGCCTGGGCCTGTTCTTCTCGTAGTGCCTCACAACTGGAAAACGGCTCTTCAGGCTCGAAGAAACGCTCGCTGTCCGGCTCCGGCGCCTCGCCCCGCTGTTCTGACTCCAGGGCGTTGAGGTAGAACCAGTCCACCGTGAGGATGTGGTTGAGGGTGGCCTTGATCGAGCCGAAGAAGCTGCAGCGCGGCGCCACCAACTCGTCCTGGCTCAGCTGCAGACAGGCCTTGTAGAGCCTGTGGTTGGCCCAGCCGTTGTGGTAGGCCATGGTCAGCAAATGGTGCGAAAGCGGCTGCATGATCGACTCCTTCAACAGAAGCGTTGCAGTTGCATCTCCCGCAAGCGGCTCAAGGTGCGCCGGAACGGGAACTCCAGATACCCTTGAGTGTAGAGCGCTTCAAGCGCAACCTCGGCTTCCAGGTACAGGGCGACCCGACGGTCGTAACATTCATCGACCAACGCGATGAAGCGCCGCACGCTGTCATCGTGCACCGATAACTGCGGCAGCTCGCGGTCGCCGGCCAGCACGCGACTGGCCGCATCCTCGGTGCCCCGGGCGATCTTCGCTGGCCGCTGGCGAGCGCCGAGGGCCGGCACATCGCCCACCAGGATAGCCGTGAAGCTGTCGCACAGCGCCATGAAATCCATGGCGGCCAAGGGTTGCTCGCACAGATCGGTGTAGCGGCACCAGATAACGGTGTCACTGCGCTGCACTACCTGTATCTGCCGCGAGCCCACCGGCAAGGGCTGATCGCTGCACGGCTGTTCACCGTTCAGTTGGGCAAAGACCTCGTCCAGGGCTGGTGGCTGGCCGGGTTCGCGCACCCAGTAACGCTGTTGCGCGGCGCCGGGATGCAGGCGGTGGTCCTGCTCACCGACCACTGCCTGCACCTGCATGTGCTGCTCGATGGCGCTAATCGCCGGCAGGAAGCGCTCACGATTGAATCCATCGCAGTACAACTGGCCGGGCGGCTGGTTGGAGGTGGCGACAATCACCACTCCGGCCTCGAACAGCACCTGGAACAGGCGCCCGAGAATGATCGCGTCGCCGATATCGTTGACGAACAACTCGTCGAAGCACAGCACGCGAATCTCTTCGGCCAGGGACCGGGCCAGGGCCTGCAAGGGGTCGGCGGTGCCATTGAGCTGGAACAGACGTTGATGCACCCAGCGCATGAAGTGGTGGAAATGCTGACGCCGGGCCGGCACCTGCAAACAGCGGTGGAACTGGTCCATCAACCAGGTCTTGCCGCGCCCCACCGGGCCCCAGAGATAGACGCCCTGCGGGGTTTCGCCACGTTGCAGGGCTTCGAAACAGCGTTGCAAAGCACTGGCCGCCTGTAGCTGAGCCGGGTCGCTGACAAAACCATCGCGGTCGATGGCCTGTCGGTAGAGCTGCAGGGGGGACTGCTCGGTGAAGCAGGTCATGAAAAGCGCCTGAGGTGAAAGGGCTCCATTCTGGCAATCGGGGCCCTACAGATCCAGCCCCACTTTCAGCAGCGCACCATCCTCGGCATCCGTCAGCACGTACAGATAGCCATCCGGCCCCACCCGCACATCGCGAATCCGCGCATTCAACTCACCCAGCATCCGCTCCTCGTGAACCACCTTGTCACCGTCCAGTTGCAGGCGAATCAGTTCCTGAGCCGCCAGCGCGCCAATGAACAGGCTATGGTCCCAGGGTTTGAAACGCGGGTTGTCGTAAAAGGCCATGCCGCTGATCGCCGGCGATTTTTCCCAGACATGGTGTGGATCGACCATGCCATCGACATGCTCGCCCTTGGCCTCGGGAATCGGCATCAGCGAGTAATTGATGCCGTGAGTGGCGAGTGGCCAGCCATAGTTTTTACCGGGTAGGGGGATATTGATTTCGTCACCGCCACGCGGGCCGTGCTCGTTGGTCCACAGCTCGCCGGTCCAGGGGTTGAGCGCTGCGCCCTGCTGGTTGCGGTGGCCGAACGACCAGATCTCGGGGCGGACATTGTCCTGGCCGACAAACGGATTGTCCTTCGGCACCGTGCCGTCCGGCAGGATGCGCACCACCTTGCCCTGCAATTTGTCCAGGTCCTGGGAAGTCGGCCGCTGGTTGTTCTCCCCCAGGGCAATGAACAGGTAACCGTCACGGTCGAACACCAGGCGCGAACCAAAGTGCAGCCCCGTCGACAGCTTGGGTTGCTGGCGGAAGATCACATTGAAGTCTTCAAGCTTGGCCATGTCGGCAGACAAGCGCCCACGACCCACTGCGGTACCGGCGTTACCGTCCTCGCCACCGTTCTCGGCAAAACTCAGGTAAACCATGCGGTCTTGCTTGAAGGTCGGCGAGAGGACGACATCGAGCAGTCCACCCTGCTCTTGGGCCCACACTTCGGGCACGCCGCCCAGCGGCGCACCGACCTTGCCTTCGGCACTGACGATACGCAGATTACCCGGGCGTTCGGTTACCAGTATGCCTTTGCCTTCGGGCAGAAAGGCCAACGCCCAAGGGTGGTTCAGGCCTTCGGCCAGGGTGCTGACCTTGACGCTGCCCTCCTCGCTCTTGAAGGAGCGTTCGGGAGCGGCATGCGCCAGCAGCGGTAGCAGCGCCGCGGTCAACAGGGGGGCAATCCAGGTGCGTGCGGACATTAGCGTTTCCTTACAGGGCTCACGGCGTGCGAGTCGACTCGCGAGGCGGCCGGGTGGGTTCCAGTTGCGGCGTGGACTGCTCGCGGCGCATGTTTTGGCTATTGCCGATGCCGCGGTTTTCCAGGGTTGGCTGGCGCGGGATGGGTTGGGTCGAAGGCCCCCGCACAGGTGGCGTGGCCTGCACGCTGCCCTGACGGCTGTTGGGGTTGGCGCGCATGATCGGGCTGTTGTAGGGATTGTTCGGCGAGGCTGCCAAGTGCAATGGCTCTTCAGCCTGCGCAGCCGGTAACAGCAGGCTGAACAACAGGGCTGAGGACAGGCTCAACTGTGATCTGTTCACGAAGACACCTCCTGCGCGAAACGACGCGCCCAAGCATTGGATAGCCTAAGGCGCGTCAGGTTCGCGAGGAAACCGCAATTTCTCCTACAGGTGATTCATTTTGTGTCCGGCTCAGTCGACCTTGTGCCGGGCGGCATACAGGCAGAGCATTTCCATGGCCAGTGTCGACCCGGCCAGGGCGGTGATATCGGCATGGTCATAGGCCGGCGCGACCTCCACCAGGTCCATGCCGACCAGGTTGATACCGCGCAGGCCACCGATGATCTCCAGCGCCTGCACCGTGGTCAGCCCGCCGCATACCGGGGTCCCGGTGCCTGGCGCGTAAGCCGGGTCGAGGCAGTCGATGTCGAAGGTCAGGTACACCGGATGGTCGCCGACCCGCTGACGGATGGCTTCGATGATCGCCTGACAGCCACGCTGGTGCACCTGACGCGCATCCAGCACGGCAAAGCCCTGGGTATCGTCATTGGTAGTACGCAAGCCGATCTGCACCGAGCGCGACGGATCCACCAGGCCTTCGCGAGCGGCGTGCCAGAACATCGTGCCGTGGTCGACGCGCCCGCCCCCCTCCTCACACGGCCAGGTATCGCTGTGGGCGTCGAAATGGATCAGCGACAGCGGACCATGTTTGCGTGCATGGGCCTTGAGCAGCGGGTAACTGATGAAGTGATCGCCGCCGAGGGTGAGCATGGCGCAACCGGCTTCGAGGATCTGCTCGGCATGGGCCTGGATACTGTCTGGAATGGTCTGCGGGCTGCCGTAGTCGAAGTTGCAATCGCCATAGTCGATCACCGCCAGGTGATCGAACGGGTCGAACTCCCACGGCCAGTGACGGGCCCAGGCCTGCTGCACGGAAGCGCTGCGAATGGCGCGCGGGCCGAAACGCGCACCGGGGCGGTTGCTGGTGGCGGTGTCGAACGGCACGCCGCTGACCACTACATCGACGCCACGCAGATCGCGGGTGTAACGGCGACGGGAGAAGCTGGTGATCCCGGCAAAGGTGTTTTCGGCGACCGTGCCATACAGACTGTCGCGGGTCATTGCCTGGTCGTTATCGGGGGCGAGATCCATCATCGGGCTCCTGTTCTGGTTGTTATTGGCGGCTACGGAAAGCGGTCCACAGACGGGTACGCTGGCGCATATCGCTCAAGGCCATGCTGCGGTCGGCAAACAGCCGCGCGCGCACTGCGTCCGAAGGGTAGATATCCGGGTCGTTGCGCACCGCCTCATCCACCAGCGGCGTGGCCGCCTGGTTGGCGTTGGCAAAGAACAGCGTGTTGGTCAGCGGCGCGACTGAATCGGGGCGCAGCATGAAGGCGATAAATGCGCGTGCCGCCTCCGGGTGTGGCGCATCCTTGGGGATGACCAGGTTGTCCTGCCAGATCAGCGTGCCCTCGCGGGGAATCCGGTACACCACCTGGTACGGCTTGCCAGCCTGGCGGGCCTGCTCGGCGGCCATCGCGGCATCGCCGTTGTAGGTCAGTGCCAGGCAGACGCTGCCATTGGCCAGGTCGTTGATCTGCCGGCCGTTGGCGACATAGCTGATCGACGGTTGCAGCTGCTTGAGCAGCGCCTGGGCTGCGGCCAGATCGTCCTTGTTGCGGCTGTAGGGATCCTTGCCCAGGTAGTGCAGGGCCACGCCGATCACCTCCTGAGGCGAGTCGGACATGGCGATCCCGCAATCCTTGAGCTTGCTGGCATATTCAGGCTTGAACAGCAGATCGAGGCTGTCCAGCGGCGCATCGCCGACACGCTGGCGCACGGCCTCAAGATTCAGTCCCAGGCCCAGGGTGCCCCAGGTGTAAGGCACCGCATACTGGTTGCCGGGGTCGACTTCGGCCAGTTTGCCCAGCAGGTCCTTGTCCAGATTGCTGTAGCCGGGCATCGCCTGCGCCTGCAAGGGCTGCAACGCCCCCGCAGCCAAAGCCCGGGCCAGCAAACTGGAAGACGGCACCACCACGTCATAACCGCTGCCGCCGGTAAGCAACTTGGTTTCCAGCACTTCGGTGGTGTCGAAGGTGTCGTAGCGCACCTTGTAGCCGGTTTCCTTTTCAAAGCGCTGCAAGGTCTCTGGCGCCACGTAGTCGGCCCAGCTGTAGAGGTTGAGGACTTTTTCTTCGGCCTGAACCGGCAAGGCCAGCATCACAGCGAACAACCACAGGTATCTACGCATGTCGGGCACCTTTATTCAGTGGATGCCGCCAGCATGCACGCCGGGTTACATTGCTAAAATGGCAAGTTACTTAACCTGACATTCACCTGGAGCAATGTTTGATGCTCGGACAACTGCACGACCTCGACCTGCACCTGCTGCGGCTGTTCGTCACTGTAGTCGAGGCTGGCGGCTTCAGTGCCGCCCAGGGCGTGCTGGGCCTGAGCCAGCCAAGCATCAGCCAGCAGATGGCACGCCTGGAGACGCGCCTTGGCTATCGCCTGTGCAGTCGCGGCAAAGGCGGTTTTGGCCTGACCGCCAAAGGCGAGGTGCTGCTCAAGGCGACACGGGAATTGCTGGTGCAGATCGAAGCCTTTCGCCATCAGGCCAATGGCGTCGCCGGGCGTTTACTCGGCGAGGTGCGCGTGGGCATTTCCGAAGCCCAGGACAGCAGTGTGACCTTGCGCCTGGCGCACGCCATCGAGCGTTTTCGCCAACGGGACGAGTCGGTACGCCTGGAACTGGTCAGCGCCATGCCGGCCGACCTTGAGCGCCTGCTGTTGCAGCAGCGCCTGGACCTGGCCATCGGTTACTTCTCCGGCAAGCAGTCCGCCTTCGACTACACGCCGTTGTTCGAAGAGACCCAGCGCCTGTACTGCGCCAGCCATCACCCGCTGGCGAGCCAGACGCAGGTGAGCCTGGAGGTACTGCTGGAGGCCGACCAGGTCGAACACCCCTACAGTTTTCTCGAGAGCCCTGACCCGCTCAGCGGCGGTCGGGCTTCGGCGCGCTCCGAGCAGGTCGAAGGCGCCCTGGCATTCATTTTGTCCGGGCGCCACATCGGCTACCTGCCCTGCCACTTCGCGGCCCCCTGGGTCGAGCGCGGCTTGTTGCACGGGCTCGACCCGGCACTCAACTTCCAGGTGCCGTTCGCCCTCGCCCGTCACCGCGCCCAGGTGCCCAGCGATGCCCAGCAAGCCTTCAACGCTGATCTGCTGAGGGCGTTCGCCTGACTCAGTAAGCCATCGACCAGGTCAGCGTGTAGGTGCGACCGCGGCCTTGATAGTCATACAAGTACTCCGGGCCGTAGGTTGGCGAATAGAACAGGGTCGCGCGCTGGCCCCAGACCGTACTGTACTGCTTGTCGAGCAGGTTCTGGATACCGGCGCTGAAGGTGCCGAAGCCGGTGTCCTGGCTGCCCAGCAGGTCGAAGGTGGTGTAGCCGCTGATTTCGTGATCGGCATCATCCTTGAGGGTGAAGGCATGGTTGGCTTGCAGACGCGCGCTGCGCCCCTCGCCTTTCCAGCCGACGAAGGCCGTGGATTTGGACAGCGAGGCGTAGCGGGCATCGCGCTTGATCCAGTCGCCGTCCTTGTCCTCTTCTTCCGAACGTACCAAGTGCAGGGTGCTACCGGCTTCCCAGCCACTTTCGAAGTGGCGGGTCAGCGCGCCTTCGAAACCGAAGTCACGGCTCTTCTGATCTTCAACGTTGATGGTCAAGGTGGCCATGTCGGTGGTGATGATCTTGTCCGACCAGATGTAGTACACCGCCGCCTGGGCATCCCAGTCCAGGTCGGCATAGCGCCAGCCCAGTTCCACCTGACGGCTCTTGATCCCGGCCAGCGGGTTGTCTTCGACGCTCAAGCCGGGCTTGCCGTAATACTTGGCCGGGTCTGGCAGATCGAAACCTTCGCCGTAGTTGGTCCAGACCTGGTGGCCGTTCTTGAAGTCATAGATGGCGCCGAGGTTGAACAGGTTGACCTGATAGTCGTTATTACCGCCGGGGACGTTCTTGAAGTCGCCGACATCCACGTCCATCTGCTGGCGCCGGGCGCCGCCGGAGACGGTCAGGTTGTCGGTGGCGTGCCAGTCCAGCTGGGCGTAGTACGACAGGCCATCCACCCGGTAACTGGGATAGCGCGGGGCCTTGCTGGCCTTGTCCAGGTCCAGGCCACCGCTTTCTGACGACGTCAGGGCATCGAAGGTGGTCTGCTCGGCATTGAAGCGCTCGCGGTCCAGATCCACGCCGTAGGTCAGCTTGAGCGTGTCCCATTGTTTGGCAAACAACGCCTTGAGGCTGCTGACCTCGAAGTTCTGCTGCGACGCGGCAAAGTACACGCCTTTGACGCCCGCCGGCTTGCCAGGGTTGTAGTACGGGAACGGATAGAAGTTGTCGTCTTCTTTGCGGTACGACGCCTGCAGGTAGAAGTCCTGACCGAGCACATCGCTGTGGTGGTAGTTGGCGTTGAGCAGCAAACGCTTGGTGCGTGGTTCCAGGTCTGTGGAGTAGCCGCTGCGCAGCTCGGCATCCTCCAGGTTCGAGGGGGCGTTGTGCTTCAGGTTGGGAAAGTAGATACCGGTACTGCCGTGATTGCCCGAATCGTAATACTGGGCCAACAGGTCAAGGCTTTGTTCGTCGTTGAATTGCAGGCCCAGGCTGCCGAGCACATCGATGGTGCGGTTGTACTGCAAGTCGGTCTGGGTGTTATCGATAAAGATCTGGTCGCCGGCGCCATCGTAAAACGCTTCGTTCTGCTCGGCGGAAACCCCGAGGCGCGCGTTGACCCGCTCGTTGCCACCGCTGACCGATTGAGCGATGCGCGTCGAAAGGTCGTCGCTGTTATTGAAACCACTGCTGGCGCCGACCTGGGTCTCGAAGCGCGCCGGACCGGCCTCGCCCTTCTTGGTGACAATGTTGATGATGCCGCCCGTGGCGCCGCCGCCGTAAATGGCGCTGGCCCCGGAAAGCACTTCGACACGCTGGACGTTGAACGGCGAGATGCTGTCGAACTGCCGCGACAGGCCACGGGAACTGTTCTGGCTGACGCCGTCGATCATCACCAGAACATTACGGCCACGCATGTTCTGCCCATAGTTGGTACGCCCTTCCGGCGCCAGGTCCAGGCCCGGCACCAGCTTGCCGATCGCCTCCTTGAGGCTGACCCCGCTGTTGATCTGCTCATTGAGCTGCTGCTGATCGACGACCCAGACGGTGCCGGGGATTTCACTGATCGACGTGCTGGTACGGGAGGCGACGCTGACTTCAATGGGTTTGAGGCTGACGCTTGCAGCAGCGGTCTGCGTCTTGCGCAGGATTACCGTGCGCGAATCGCTGAACTGCCAGCTCATGCCGCTGCCGGCCAACAGGTTCTGCAGGGCCTGGGCGATGCTGTAGCGCCCCTCAAGGGCCGGGCTTTGCAGGCCGGCAACGTCGGCGGTGGTGTACAGCAGGTGCAGGCCGGCCTGGTCGGCGAAGGCAGTCAGAGCCTGGTCAAGCGCCTGGGCTGGCAGCGCCAGGTTCACTTCACGGTCTTGCTGGGTGCTGGCTTGGGCAGCATTCAGGCTCTCGGCCGCGTGTGTCCAGACTGGGCCGAGCAGCGCGGCGACGGCGGTGGAAGCCAGCAGAGCGTGTTTGAAACTACCGGTGGAGCGGGCGATTGGCTTGAGCGTAGCCTTCACAATGTTCTTCCAGGCAAGGTGTAAATGAGAATGGATTGCTGATCAGTCTCACTACGACGATTGGGCGAAGAAGAACTTGCAGTGCGAAATGGAAATTATTTTTCTGTACCGGCCTCATCGCTGGCAAAGCCAGCTCCCACAAGGGTCGGTCAGTACACCACCGCCAGCCACGGCAGATAGGTAACTTTCAGCGCATAACGCTGCTCCAGGGTGCGCAACAACCCTTGCGGATCGTTCAGGTCAAACACCCCGCTGACCTGCATCGCCCCCAGTTGCTGGTCGGACAACACAATGCGCCCATGCTGATAACGCTCAAGCTCGGCCAACACCTCGCGCAAAGGCTTGCCGTTGAAGATCAGTTTGCCGCGCTGCCAGGCAGTCAGCGCCCCGGCGTCCGCAGTGGCCTGCAACCTGCGCTCACCCAGCTGAGCCTCGCCTTTGGCAATGACCACGCGGTTATGGCTGCCATCACGACGCACACTGAACACCGCCCCACTCCCCTGCACCGATTCGCCACCGGCCTCGACGACAAAGGGACGCGGGTCGCTGGCCGGCTCGAACAGTGCCTCGCCGGCCTTGAGCATCAGCCGTCGCTGGCCATCGCTGAAATCCACCGACAAGGCACTGCCACTGTTGAGCAGTACCTGCGAGCCGTCGGCCAGGGTAATACGCTGCTGCTGACCAACGCTGGTGTGGTAGTCGGCGAGCAAGGCCGGTGCCTGTTGCCAGCCACCATAACCAACCAGCGCCAACACCAGTGAAGCGGCAAGGGCACTGCCCCAGCGACGTCGGCGTGGCGCTGCGGCTGTCAACTGGGCCGCAGCTTGGGTCTGGCCCAGATCGCCCCACAAGGCTTCCGCCTCCCGGGCCGCCTCGGTGTGGGCCGGACTCAGCTGGCGCCAGCGCTGATAACGCACGCGGTCAGCCTCACGGGCGTTGCCGGAATGCAACAACACCTGCCAGTCGAGGGCATCGTCGGACAAATCGCTGAGCGGCTGCGGTGCAGGCATGGCTAGGGCATCAATCATGGTTGTGTTTGAGCCAGTCACGGCAATGGCGCAGGGCCTGGCCGATGTATTTTGCCACCATGCTCTCGGAAACGCCCAGCTGTTGTGCGATCTGCGCCTGGGTCAGGCCTTCGACGCGATTGAGCAACAATGCCTGGCGAGCGTTGGGAGACAGTTGCAGCAGTGCTTCGTCCAGTTGTGCCAGGCGTTCGCGGGCCAGCAACGCAGCCTCCGGTGCAGGTGCCGGGCACGGTACCTGGCTTGCGGCTGCGCTGTCGTCGAGATTGCCGGCCATGCGCTGTTCGCGGCGCAGGGTATCGATGGCCAGGTTGCCGGCCACGCGAAAGATGAAACTGCGCGCATGCAGCACCGGCAGCTCCTGCTGCTCGATCCTGACCAGCTTGAGGTAGGTTTCCTGGGCCACATCCGCCGCCCGCTGACGGTCGCTCATGCGCCGGGTCAGGAACTGCAGCAGGTCATCGTAATGTTCCTGGAAACTGGCCAGCAGCCCGGACACGGGAGACGTCAACATGGAGGGGTTCGATGGGCCTTGGCAACGGAAGTCAGACGTTAATGAGAAACAGTATCGTTCAAAAGACCGACAGGTTTCAACGTCGCCGTGCTTTCGCGGCAGGCCAGTCGGTCTTTACTTGGCCGCTGCCATCAGTTTGTTGACTTCACTACGGACCATATTGGCGAACTCGGGCGGCGACATGCCGTCCAGTTCGGAACGTACCCATTCGGCCCACTTGCCCTTGCGCCGGGGCTTTTCGGCGATCAGCCGCGCGGCTTCGCCCTTGGCCTTGCCCAGGTTGGTCTGCCAGAGCTCGAACAGTCGCGCTTTCTCGTCCTCGATCTGCGCCCGTTCGGCGAAGCTCTTGTTGGCCAGATTGAAACTCATGAGGGTGTCCTGCCGCTGGAAAATAGGCGCTATCTTACACTGTAGCCAGCAAGGGTCGGCAAAGCCGCTGCAACTTTCCGCCCCCAGCGCTATCCACTGTTCAATGCCCATCACTCTATGAGGAACTGTCCATGGCCAGGAAAACCACCCTGCAAGCCGAAGCCGAGCAAATCAAGGATCAGGCGTTCAGTGAACTGCAAGCCCTGATCGAAGACTCGGAAAAACTGCTGCGCGACAGCGCCGCGCTGGTTGGCGAAGATGCCGAAACCCTGCGCGCCCAGATCGGGCTCAAGCTCAAGCAGGCGCGCGAAGCGGTTGGCAGCGTACGCAGCAAGGCACAGCCAGTGGTCGATGCCACTCAGGATTACATTGGTGGGCATCCGTGGCAGACAGTGGCGATTTCGGCGGGATTCGGCTTGCTGGTGGGGCTGTTGCTCGGGCGGCGCTCTTAAAGGCATCGCGGGGCAAGCCCGCTCCCACAGAGTGGACTGCCCCCCAAAAGTTGTACAGTGTTAACCAGCAGCCTGAGCCCTGTAGTCGACAGGGCTCAGGCCATTGAGCTTCAGCTTGATTCGGTCATGGTTGTAGTAGCGGATGTATTCATCCAGACCCGTCTTGAGCTCCTCGATGCTTTTGAATCGTTTCAAGTAGAAAAACTCAGACTTGAGCGTACCAAAGAAGCTTTCCATCGCAGCGTTATCAAGGCAATTACCTTTGCGTGACATACTTTGCTTTACGCCATGCGCCTTCAGCGTGTGCCGGTACTGCAGCTGTTGATAGTGCCAGCCCTGGTCAGAGTGCATCACCAGTCTAGGCTCCGCTGGCAGGCGTTCCAAGGCCTTGTTCAGCATGCCTCCGACCAATTGGTAGCAGGGCCTGCTGGCCGTTTCGTAAGCCACGATTTCGCCGTTGTACAAATCCATGACCGGCGAGAGGTAGAGCTTCTGCTGGGCCACCTTAAATTCGGTAACGTCGGTCACCCATTTCTGATTTGGCCGCTGGGCGGTGAAGTTACGCTCCAGTAGGTTCTGCGCGATCTTGCCGACCATGCCCCGGTAGGAACGGTACTTCTTGGGGCGTACGATCGATTTTAGATTCATATTGGCCATCAACCGCTCAACGACTTTCCTGTTGACCAGGGTTCCCTGGCTTCTGATGGCGCTGGCAACCCGTCGATACCCATAAAGCCCTTTGTGCTCGTGGTAAACCCGCTGCACATGCTGCTTGAGCGCGGCGTATTTATCCGGCTTCTGCTGGGTCTTGGCCTGGTAGTAAAACGTGCTGCGCGCCAACCCGGTCAGCTTCAGGAGCCCCGCCAAAGGGAATCTGCTTTTCAGCTTGGACACGATCAGCGCTTTTTCGCTTGCCTTCGCTTTTCCTCCTCGCGCAACGCTTTCAACTCCTTTAGGTAGGCATTCTCCATGCGCAGGTACTCGAGCTCAGACATGAGCTGCTCACGAGACTTCAGTGCGTCGTCGGTGTCGGTAGGCTCTACTGGGGTAATTTTCTTTGGCACGTTGACAGGCATTCTTCGTTTGATGGTGATCGCAGCGGTAGGACGATCACTGTAATACTGCCGCTCCCAGATGCCTATCTGAGACGACTGGCCCAGGCCAAAGTAGGCGGCGGTTTGCCGAAGGGACAGGTGATGCTCATGCATGTGCGCTAACACGTTCAGCTTGAAGGCAGTGCTATACCGCTGCCCCGTTGAGCGCAGGCTGGTGCTGGCGTGGGTCTGATAAATCGCGACCCACCGTCGTAGCAGGCTGAAATCGATGCCGAAGCGTTGGGCGACCTTTCGAAAGCCGCTTCTGCCTTCCAGATAGGCTGTGATGGCTGTGAGCTTGAAGTGTTCTGTGTACTTGCTCATAACTCCCCCAAGGGTTGGATTGGTGTCCAACTTCTTGGGGGCAGTCCAGAGCCCAGCCTGTGGGTGGGAGCGGGCTTGCCCCGCGATACATTCAGCGCAGACTCAACGGCTGCACCACGCCACAAGCAATCGCCATCCCCACCAA
>RCUI01000476.1_pt1 | contig 13780 bp, 15 predicted proteins | sample 2166121 | NCBI WGS metagenome assembly RCUI01 (sample SAMN09932700, study PRJNA488358) | compost metagenome | feature: garden; material: soil; isolation source: compost soil in succinic acid-enriched culture | place: Germany: Experimental Botanical Garden Goettingen | collected 2016-01-27
GGTGCCGTCGCGGTTGTCGTGCATGAGCAAGGCATAGCGTGCCGGGCTGTCGCAGCTGATGGTCAGGTTCAGGTGGCGTGATGGCAGCCGTGTACGCTTGTCGGGTTGCAGCGATTGCGCCGAAATCTTGCCGTAATCCACCACGCCGTTATTCGACAGCTGCGGTGTACAGGCAGCCGGCTGGATCTGCCAGTGCAGGTCAAGGTTGCTGGTGGCGCCACTGGCCGGTGCCTGCAACTGCCCGCTGGCGGTGGACTGGATCATCCCGTGGACCTGGAAGGCCGAAGCGGACAGCTCACCCTCTAGGGTCAAGGTCAGGCTCAGGCTGCGCCCACGCAGTGTCTGCCCCGCGCGAACCGGGGTCATGCCATGTTGCGGGCGCCAGTCCAGGCTGGCGGCGGCAGGTCCCGGGGCGGCGCCGGGGTGGCTGAGCAGGCCGAGCTCGACCGGCTCACCATCAACCACGGCGTTGCCAGCCTTGATGCGCAAGTGACCGTTGTCGGTGAGTCGCCAGCGCTCGCTGTCCAGGAATTCGGCCTTGAAGAACAGGCTGAGGTCGACTGGGTGGGTACAACTGAGGTGGATCTGGGTGGTTTTTTCGGGCAGGGCCAAGGCCGGTTGCTGGGGGGTGAGCCGGGAGCGATCCAGGGTGCCGTAGTCAATCTGCTCGGGGCTGCTCAGCAGTCTGCATTCGTCGGCGTTGGCAGCCAGGAGGGGGAGTGCACCGGCACAGGCCAGGGCCAGGATCAGCAGTCGTTTCATGGAAATGTCCTTGGTCGGGTCGATTGCGAGAACGCGGCGGCGGTTCAACTACAGGTGCGTTGGACGCTGGTGTAGTAGGTCTTTTGCGGCGCATCTGCGGCGGCATCGAGGACCACCCGGCATTCACGGGCCTGCGGATCGCTGACGATCAAGTGGCTGATGGCTTCGCTGCTGTCGATAAACACCAGGCCACCGGGTTGGACCAGGCTGATGAAGCGGCCCCGGTCATCGAACACCGAAGCGCCGGCAGGCAAGGGCTGGCCCCGGCCGTCGGTGACGGTCAGGAGCATCCGCCGTACGCTCCATGCATTGAAGGTCAGCCGCGGCACAGCACCCCGGCTGGCCTTGAGTACCGCGGCGCCTTCCTCGACATTGACGTTGATCGGCAGGCTCTGGTTGTCGACCTGTACGGCGCTGCGGCCATAGGGACTCAGCGCCGGGATCACCGCACGGCCGGCAAAGTCCGTCCATACCGGGCCGTTGGGCGTGCTGGCTTTGACGCCAGGGGTGTCGGTCACGGTGAGAATGGCAAAGGTGTCGCGAATCGGGTAGGGCGAGGGGGTGATGCCGGCGCTGTGCACTGCCAGGCCACCGCGCAGGCCGACGTTGTAATTGGCGTCGCGCCCGTCGCCAGCATAGTTCAGGTCTAGCTGGGTATAGCGCGGGATTGCCGAGAGGCCCGCACTGGCCAGGTTGTTGCTGTCTCCTGAGCGGTGTTCGGCGCCCAGGCGGTAGCCGAAACTATCGGTGACCTGCTGCTGGTAGTTCACGGTACTGGTGGTGTCATTGTCGCGGTGACGTATGCTGCTGCGCGCACGAGCGGTACTGCCCAGTGGCAGACTGACGCTGAGGTAGATCGCGTCGCCATTGTCGCCGTTGGTGTCGCCGACCGATTTTTCCACAGACGCCGAGACACTCACCCCGTTGTAACTGTTGCCCCAGGACAGGAACAGGCGTTGATTGCTGTCGTGCTGGTAGTAGGTGGTCTGGGTGTAGCCAAGGCTGAAACTGCCAATCACCGGGCTCCCCCAGCGCAGGCTGGTGCTGAGCTGGTCGCGGTAACTGGAGGTGTTGTCGCTCGCGTGGTAGGTGCTGTCGAGGAGTTCGCGGTAGCCTTGGCTACGATGATTTACGGCGACCAGGCTCGACCATTGTTCGTGCAGTTGCCAGTTCAACTGGCCGCCCAGTTGCAGTCCCTGGTGCTCCAGCGCCGTTGCCTGCGAGCCGATGGCAGATGCCTGGGCACTGAGCGAAGGGCTTAAGGCACCGTCGAGGCTGGCGCCTATGCTGCGATAGCCCTGGGCCAGGATCAGACCGCTGCTCAAACGCGAGGTCTGACCAATGGCGTCGGTCTGTCCCAGGCTCAGTACGGCCGGCTCGTCGGCTTCGTGGCTATAGCTGCGCACCCTGCCGGCACCGATACTGAAGCCGCGTTGAGCGGGCGCAGCAGCAGCCAGGTTGGCCGGTACGCGAAAACTGCGGCGCTCACCACTGGTTTCGATCACCGTCACTTCCAGGTCCGATTGGGAGGTGAGGCGAGGAATGTTGCTGATGCTGAACGGACCTGGCTGCACCACCGTGGCGTACAGCAAGGCACCGTTCTGGTGGATCTCCACCCGCGCCTGGCTGTTGGCGATGCCTTGCACACTGGCGTTGTCCAGTTGGGACAGCAAGCCATGTTCCGGGGTGAGCTGGGCGCCAATAATCTGCGCGCCGTTGAGCGCAGGGTTGACCAGGCTGATCTCGCCGGCCTGGAAGATGCTACGGCTCTGGACAAAGCTGCGTTGTGCATAGGTGTCGAGCATTTCACTGTGGACCCGGCCATCGGAACGACTGTGTACCTGGCGGCTGCGCAGGATCCAGTTGTCAATGTTGATGCCGAATTCTGTGTTGGCGGCTGCATAGCGGCTCGATTCGCCACCATAGCGGTTGAAGGTGCCGAACAGGTCGTAGTTCAGAAGACCTGCAACGCCACCCTGGCTGAAGCCATCGACGTTGTGCGGACGTCGCTCCAGGGCTTGATCGGGGATCACCAGTCGCACCTGCTGCCGTCCCGGGTCGAGTTCCACCTGCATGTGCGGGTAGGCTTCGCGCAAGTCTCGGCAGTCAGGCGCCAGGGGTGCTTTTGGTTCATCAACTACCGTCGGCCAGTCGGCGGGTCTCGCTGCCCCGGCAAACTGCAGCAACGCGTCGTCAAAGCACAAGGCACCGCTGGCGTCGAAGCGCGCTGCGGTCGAGCCCTTGTCATGACCGTTGACGTTCAGGCCGATGTGCTGCCTGCCAGGAGGGAAGCGTGCATGCTGGCTGAACAGCTGCGCCAACTGCGGGTCGATGCCGCGCAGGCGCAGGACCTCGTGGTCGAACACGGTAGGCGGCTCCGGGCTGTTCGAGGCGTGGGCAAGCTTGACGGATTCAAGGCTGATCAAACCTAGGCATAGCCCAGCCAGCAGTTGATTCGGGCAGTTGAAACTGCTCTTGTTAGGGGGAGAGGCGATCACTGTATGGCGGCCTCGTAGGGGTCAGTGGCGTAACCGTATACCGTCGCCGGCTGGAAGCGCACGCTGGACGCGGCACCGATGGCGGTGGGTAGCTCAAGGCTCACGTGCTCGTTGGCCAGTACGTAGCTGCGGGGAAGGTCCACGCGCAATTGACCGGGGTTGAGCAGCAATTCGCGGCCCAGGCGTACCACGTAGGGCGTGTTGTTCTCGACCCGCAACTGGTTGCCGTCTACGTGCCAGGTCAACCCCTCCCAGGGCGAACGATTTTTTGCCAGGCCCTTGGGGTGGAGGATCACCGGCAGGTTCTGGCGCACGCCGAAGCTGACGCGCATGCTGCCATTAGCGCCTGGGGCTTGCTCACGAATGCCTTCGAAGATCACCCGTTTCAGGCGCTGTTCCTTGAGCGGTTCAGTGCCGACGTAGTGGAACAGCACCTGTTGCTCGTGACCTGCCTCGACTCGGGTCACGGTGGGTTGCACCACCAGCAGGTTGTCCTGGTCTTCGGGCAGGTTTTCGATGAACACCGCCAGCAATGAGGCATGTGGGTCGGTATTGGTGACCAGGAAAGCGGTGCCGCTGGTATTGGCTTCCTCGAGAATCACCACCGAAGATTTGGGCACCATGCCGTCAGCCAGGGTGCTGGTTGCATGGGCAAGCAGTAAAGCTGCAGGCAGCAGGGAGCCGGTAATACAGTCGCGTAGGTATTTCATCGTATCGATTCATTGATGGCGTGCGGCGCAAGACCTTTGAGATGACTTCCTTGAGCTACTGGAAGGCGGTGCGCCGGCCGGGTGTGTCATGAAGGGCGAGCATCCGTTGTTCGCCATCTGAATGGGCTCAACGGTTCAGAGGTAGCGGACTTCGAAAGTTGTGCTGCCGTCGATCTGGACATCGCTGCTGTAGTCAATTCTTGAGTCCGCCCGACCTGTTACCGTTAGGGTGGTACTCAGGTCCTTTGCCGGTGTGGGGCCGCTGGCGACGTCGCTTGGATCTCCGAAACCGAGCAGGAAGTCTGGTCTGAGTTGGGCACGTTCAAATCCCTGAGTAGATCCACCGACACGTACCCAGTTTTCCCCCCGATCTCGAGAGGTGATGGTGTGCCGCACTACACCATCCACCAAGGCCGTAGTGGCTTCTATAAACATGTAGCCAATGACTTCATCTTTATGCGTGCCGAGCCCAAAACGGTTGACAGCCCCTGTCGCGTTATCAATTCGGTTGTCGAAGTTGACAAGTGCGAACAGTGTGGCGACTTCGCACTTGATAGTCAGGTCCAGCTGTTTGACCGGCAGTTGGTAATGAACGGTAGCTCCAGTGTCGAGGTCGTCAACGAAAAGGGGACCATAGTCAATCACACCGCCATTGCTCAGTGCTGGCGTGCAGGCCGAAGGGGTGAGGGTGCCGGTGAGTGTAACGTCGCTGGTAGAGGCGATGACGTGTGTACTGGCAAGGGTCGCGAGGAGTGAAAAGGATGCTACGGAAATTCTCATTATTATTTCCTTGGTTAGGGAGTTCGGGGATTTAGCGATCCCTTCTTGTTTTAAATTCAGGTCGTGCTTGATCAGAGATAAACAATGTTGAACGTTGTACTGCCGTCGATCTGAATGTCTTCGTTGGCAGGCAATGCCTTGTAAATAAAACTATTGATATCGAGGTTTGCGCTCAGGCGAGTGGCGGGAACAGGGGTATTCAAGTCGCCGAAAGCCACGCGGTTATCGGGCATTTTTTGAGAGGGGGCGAAGTACTGAAAAATACCGGCGAACCAGGTCTCGCCGGCGTTGTACGACACCAGGGTATTGACTGGTATGCCATCCAGTTCAGGGGTGCTGAGGCCTATCCCCATGGTGCCGATTTGCTGCTGTTTGTGCATGCCCAGGCCATGGCTGACGGGACTGATGCCGGAACTTTCGTGGCGGTTGTCGGTGGTGGTCAGGGCGAACGAAGTTTCACTGGCACATTGGATGGTCAGGCTCAATTGCTTGGCCGGAAGTTTGTATAAAGTAGCGTTCTCGTCTTCGAGGTCCCCGGTGGATACATGGCCATAGTCGACCACGCCGCCGTTGCCCAGCATGGGTGTACAGGCCGAAGGGGTCAGGGTGCCCGTGAGGGTGATCTCAGCGGTTGATGCCAAGGCGTGATTGCTGGCGAGGGTCAAGAGAAGTGCCAGGGGCACAACGAACTTCTTCACTGTTATTTTCCTTGGTGGATGAGTGAGGGCTTCTGACGTCCCTCTTAATAGAATGTCTAGGCGATGAATCAGAGGTACTTGATCTCGATGGTGCTGCTGCCGTCGAGATCGATATCGTCGGTGAAGGGCAGGTCTTTATTGATCGAGCCCTGAATGCGCATGGTGGCGCTCAAGAGCGTTGTCGGTTGCGGAGTGGTGTTGCCAAACCCCAGCATGAAGCCTTGGGCTATCGTCGAGTCGCGCATCAAGACAATATTGCTGGCTTTCCAGGTGACGCCACTGTCCTGAGATTCCAGTGCACCCCTCTGCTGACCATCGACCTGGGCGTTCTGGAACGCCATCGAATAGCGTCCGATGGGCATGGACTGGTAGGTTCCCATGCCGAAGTGGATGTCGCCGGTGGTGCTGGCGGTGCCGCTGCGGTTGTCTGTTGCAATCAGGGAGATGGGAGCTTCGGCCCCGCAACTGATGGACAGGGTCAGGGTTCTGTCTGGCAGTTGGAAGTTGTCGAGGGTCTGGGCATGGATCGGGCCGTAGTCGATGACCCCGTTGTTGCTTAGTGTTGGAGTGCACGCGTACGGCGTGATGGTGCCGGTGACAGTCATTTCGGTGGTGGAGGCGATCGCGTGAGTGCCAGCCAGGGAAGCGACAAGGGAGAGGGACAATACGGACTTCTTCACAGGTTTTTCCTTTATTGGTTCTTGTGTTAAGTGGTGCGGATGTCCCGTTTTTGAGCGCAGAAATGCGTCACTGGCCACGTGGGGCAATGTGCAGGTCTGCAGTCGACGGGATTCTGTAAGGCCGATCAGGCCATGTTCTTCTGGTAGGTGCTAGAGGTACTGGACCTCGACGGTCAGGTTGCCATCCATGAGCGACTGGTCGAAATGGATGATGTCGTTGCGAACCCAGCCGCTGACTTCCAGTTCCAGGCTCAGTTGCCGCGCGGGCGTCGGGCTGGTGCTGCCAGTAGAGGCAAAGCCGAACCTTGTATCGGGGCGGTCGCCCAGGTGCTTGAACAATGCGCTGGTCAAGGGCGTCCAGGTCTGGCCCTGGTCAGTGGAATAGAGGGTGTCCGCCGGAAGATTGTCGAGCAGGACAGTGCCGCCAGCCCAGCCCGCGGTATAGAATCCGATAGGCTCGCCTTTGGGCGTATTGCCCAGGCCGAAGGTACGGGCTTCGCCGGCGGAGTTGCTGTCGCGACGGTTGCCGGTCGCTACCAGGGCCAGCGGCGTCGGCCCACCACAGTTCACCAGCAGGGTCAGGTTACGCAGTGGCAGGGTCGAGTGCGTGGGATCGTCGGGGTCGATCGGCAGCTCAGGGATGCTGAGGTCTCCGTAATCCACCCGCCCACCCAAGGACAGCGACGGCGTGCAGGCGGACGGTGTGAGGGTACCGACCAAGCTGACATCCGTGGTACTGGCGTTGGCGCCGAGACTGAGGCAGGTTAGTAATGCTGCCAGGGTGCATGGCGTTGCGTTGCTCATGACTCGGTCCTTTGACTAAGGGAAGGAGCCTCCGCGCCGGTGCAGACACTGTTGAAGCATCGACGCCGGAAGGCACTTCGGGTCGCAACCTAACTCGGTTTTGCCCGTTACCAGAAACCGGTTTCTGGTCCTGTGTCATCCATGACGGTACTGCTGGTGCATAGGGTTGAGGGTGAGCGCTGTGAATGTGCTTTGCTTAAAATGGCCTGACCAAAACTGCAAAAGCGGGCTTGTCTGCGCTGTGAGGGTGCCGATTATGCCCAATAAAATGTTCCTGTAAAGAGGTGGTGATTGAAAATTTGTGCTTATGACGCAGTGCGATCAACAGAGTGCGGAGAGCGTTTGCGTCATGAGCGCACCCGCCTTGGGATGCGGCAGGATGATTTTTCCCGTCTGGGCGGCGTCAACCGCAATACCCAGGGAAGCTATGAAAAGGGCGAGCGCAATCCCGATGTCGCCTACCTGGCTGCGGTGGCACAGGCGGGGGTTGATGTGTGCTTCGTCATCACTGGAATGCGTACGGTTGAAACCGCGCAGGGACTGACCGAACCGGAGCAGCGTCTACTGGCGCGCTACCGTTCGTTGGCCAATGCCGACCAGGAAATTGTGCATCGAGTGATTGGCGCAATGGCCAGTGCGATGAGTGATGTCGAATAGCGGTTGTTCACTCTTCCTACAAAATTATCAGACCGATTAAGGTCTATTTTAATACGATTCCCCGTAACGTCTTTCCTTTCAAAAATCCAAGGGAAGGATGGTCATGCCTACGTACAAAATTTGTTTTCCCGATCAGGCGTCCGGCATTCACCCTGACAGTCAGCTCAATGAATCGGAGTGCGATCTGGTCGTGTTGTTTCGACAGTTGTCCTCGGCCGATCAAGTTCGGGTCAGGCGAGTGATCGAGGTGTTGGCCCGGAGTACATCTGTCATGATCGACGAGGCCTCCTGAGGCGGGAGGGCAGCGTCGTTTTTTACTGTTTTGCAAGGGTAGGTGAAAGTGCAACTTTCAAACACGGTGCAATTGCCCGATGACGAAATCGAACTGACGGCCATCCGTGCCCAGGGGGCGGGCGGGCAGAACGTCAACAAGGTTTCCAGCGCCATGCACCTGCGCTTCGACAGCCAGGCATCGTCATTGCCGCCGTTCTACAAGGAGCGCTTGTTGGCCCTGCGCGACGGCCGTATCACCCGCGATGGGGTGATCATCATCAAGGCTCAGCAGTACCGCACCCAGGAGCAGAACCGCAATGATGCGCTGGAGCGCCTGCGCGAGTTGATTCTCTCGGCCATCAAGGTTGAGAAGACGCGACGCCCGACCCGACCGACCCTGGGTTCGAAAACCCGGCGGTTGGACACAAAAAGCAAGCGTGGAGCGATCAAGGCCGGACGCGGCAAGATCGATTATTGAGGCGGGGAAATGAGGCCGTTGCAGCGAGGGGATTCTTGACGGTGTGAAAACGTGTTGACGGGGTAGTCCCTGCATCAGCCGTTTTCACACAGTCTGATTGTTGCGCGATTATTCCTGGTCGGCGCTGGAAGTTTCGTCGCCGTCGTGGTCAGCCTGGGCTGGTTCGGCGCTGTGAGTGGCAGGTGTCTGCTCTTCTGGGTTCAGGCTTGGGAAGGGAAGATTCGGGATTTCATGCATCTCGTCGTTCCTCGCAAGTGTGTGGAAAGGCTGCGCAAGGCGCGCGTGGCTTTTGAAAGCCTGTGCAGGATACAGGAAGCTGAATGACAGTATGAATTTTCCTGCCGATTGGTGTTTGAACGCCTTGCGGGGCAAGCCCGCTCCCACCTGTCCGGTGGGAGCGGGCTTGCCCCGCGATGGTTCTACCGGCAGACGTCGGCTATCGCCGCCGCCAACGCCCCGAGCCGCGAGGCATCAGCCCCGGCGACATTCGCCCGGCCAGTGCCGACCATGTATACGCTGTGCCGGTCACGCAACTGCCTGACCTGCTCTGGCGACAAGCCTGTGTAGGAGAACATTCCGCGTTGCTCGGCGATGTGTGCAAAGCGTTCGCTCAAGCCATGCGGTGCAAGCGCTTCGACCAGTCCGACCCGCAGCTGGGCAATGCGCTGACGCATGGCCTCGACTTCTTCGATCCATAGGCGTTTCAAGTCGGCATCGCCAAGAATCTGCGCCACGACCGCAGCGCCGTGATCCGGTGGCGTCGACCACAGGTTGCGGGCCAACCACGCCAGCTGACTGCGTACATCCACCAGCTTCTCGGCATCATGGCTGCACACCAGCAAGGCGCCGGTGCGGTCACGGTATAGGCCGAAGTTCTTTGAACATGAACTGGTGATCAACAGCTCAGGCAGTTCGGCGGCAAAGAGTCGGACTGCCCAGGCATCCTCTTCCAGGCCATCGCCGAACCCCTGGTAGGCAAAGTCGATCAGCGGCAGCAGCTCGCGACGGCGGACCACTTCAAGCACTGCGCGCCAGTCGTCCTGCGACAGGTCGAACCCGGTCGGGTTGTGGCAGCAGGCATGCAGGAGCACCACATCGCCTTTTGGCGCCGACTCCAGTGCAGCCAGCATCCCGGCCACGTTCAGGCAGTTGTCCGCACCGACATAGGGGTAGTGACTGACCTTGAGGCCAGCCCCGGCAAAAATGGTTTCGTGGATCGGCCAGGTAGGATCGCTCAGCCAGATGCCGCGGCCGGGCAGGCAGTGTTCGATGAACTCTGCCGCCAAGCGCAGGGCGCCGGTACCGCCCGGGGTCTGGGTGGCGCCGGCGCGCTTGTTGCTGAGCAACGACGAGTCACTGCCCAACACCAGTTCGCTGACCAAACGACCGAAGTCTGCGTCGCCATGACCGCCCACATAACTCTTGCTGGCCTGCTGCTCAAGCAGGCGCTGTTCGGCGTGCTTGACCGCCGCCGGAATTGGCGTCAGGCCCTGGGCATCCTTGAACACGCCGACGCCCAAGTCGAACTTGTTTGGATTGCTGTCTTTGGCATACGCCTCCATCAGCCCCAGGATCGGGTCGCCGGGTACGCGCTCGATCGCGCCAAAGTGCATTACTTGCGGCCTTCGGCGGTTTTGGCGACCTCGTCGGTACGCGCGGCCATGATGAAGTCGTTACGGTGCAGGCCTTTGATCGAGTGGCTCCACCAGGTCACGGTGACTTTGCCCCATTCGGTCAGCAGGCCAGGGTGATGGCCTTCAGCTTCGGAGATCTCGCCAACGGCGTTGGTAAAGGCCAGGGCGTGTTTGAAATTCTTGAACAGGAAGACTTTTTCCAGCTGCATGATGCCGTCACGGACTTCGATGTTCCAATCCGGGATCTGCTTGATCAGTACCGGCAGTTCTTCGTCGCTGACCTGTGGGGCATCGGCACGGCAGGCTTCGCAGTGGGCTTGGTTCAAGGCGTTCATAAGGTTTTCCGCAAGTGGTTTGTTATTGGTTTGCAAGGTCGCTCAGGCAGCGACCTTGGGTGGAAATTTAGGTGCGTGCAGGCCCATCTTCATTGCAGTGTGGACCATGCCCATGATGTCTTCGTGGGCAAGATCGAACAGGCGCTTGAGGTTGGGCAAGGCAAAGTACAGCGGCTGCAGGATGTCGATGCGGTACGGGGTACGCATGGCTTCCAGCGGGTCGAAGGCCTGGTGCTCAGGCTCGTCGGACAGGCTGTAGACAGTTTCTTTTGGCGAGGAAAGAATGCCGCCGCCGTATATCTTCCGGCCCTGCGGGGTATCGACCAGGCCGAATTCGATGGTCATCCAGTACAGCCGCGCCAGGTACACGCGCTCTTCCTTGGTAGCCTGCAGGCCAAGTTTGCCGTAGGTATGAGTGAATTCGGCGAACCAGGGGTTGGTCAGCAGCGGGCAGTGGCCAAAAATCTCGTGGAAAATATCGGGCTCTTGCAGGTAGTCGAGCTCTTCTTCGGTACGAATGAAGGTCGCTACCGGAAAGCGCTTGCTGGCCAGCAGTTCAAAAAAGGTCTGGAAGGGGATCAGCGCAGGAACCCGGGCGACTTGCCAGCCGGTGGTGGCGCCCAGCACTTTGTTGATTTCGCCCAACTGCGGAATGCGGTCGTGCGGCAGGTTCAGCTGGTCGATGCCGTCCAGGTATTCCTGGCACGCGCGACCTTCGATCACCTTCAACTGACGGGTAATCAGGGTGTTCCACACCGCATGCTCTTGCTGCGGGTAGTCGATAAACCCTTGCGCATCGGGCTCGCGAGCCACGTATTGCGTCTGTTTCATACTGCTCTCCTGCTGAGGGCCTTTTTTGTTATGTGATCAAGCCGTTGCTTAAGTGATACCCCGCTGGGCGGCACTTTGCATCGGTCCCGGGCCCGCTGGCGGTGGTGGCTGCCCGCTCAAATCGTAACGATAACTTTACAAAAAAGACAAAAGGCCGAAAAATCGGAGGCGGCTGTGAGGATGATTCCCGGTTTTCGTCACGTAATCTTTACAAGAATTCTTCGGCGCTGATAAATAAATGCCTGTCGGGTAGGCGCCAAAGCTTGTTGTAGACCTACTAGTAGGACATTTCATGCGTATCAAAGTGCATTGCCAGAACCGCATCGGCATTCTGCGCGACATCCTCAACCTGCTGGTGGAGTACGGCATCAACGTTGCCCGTGGCGAGGTGGGTGGCGAGCATGGCAATGCCATCTACTTGCATTGTCCGAACCTGATCAATCTGCAGTTCCAGGCCCTGCGGCCCAAGTTCGAGTCGATTACCGGTGTATTCGGGGTCAAGCGGGTAGGGCTGATGCCCAGCGAGCGGCGCCACATGGAACTCAACGCCTTGCTCGGCGCCCTGGACTTTCCGGTGCTGTCGATCGATATGGGCGGCTCCATCGTTGCCGCCAACCGGGCGGCCGCACAATTGCTGGGGGTGCGGGTGGATGAAGTACCCGGCATTCCGCTGTCGCGCTATGCCGAAGACTTTGACCTGCCGGAGTTGGTGCGGGCCAACAAGTCGCGGATCAACGGGCTGCGGGTCAAGGTCAAGGGCGATGTGTTCCTGGCCGATATTGCTCCGCTGCAGTCGGAGCACGACGACAGCGAGGCTCTGGCGGGGGCAGTCTTGACCTTGCACCGTGCCGACCGCATAGGTGAGCGTATCTATAACGTGCGCAAGCAGGAATTGCGCGGTTTTGACAGCATCTTCCAGAGCTCGCGGGTAATGGCGGGGGTGGTGCGTGAAGCGCGCCGCATGGCGCCACTGGATGCGCCGCTGCTGATCGAGGGCGAGACGGGCACCGGCAAGGAGTTGCTGGCGCGCGCCTGCCACCTGGCCAGTCCTCGCGGTCAGGCACCCTTGATGGCACTCAACTGCGCCGGCCTGCCGGAGTCCATGGCCGAGACTGAACTGTTCGGTTACGGGCCGGGTGCTTTTGAAGGCGCGCGTGCCGAAGGCAAGCTCGGGTTGCTGGAACTGACGGCGGGCGGCACCTTGTTTCTCGACGGTGTCGGCGAGATGAGTCCGCGGCTGCAGGTCAAATTGCTGCGCTTTCTGCAGGACGGTTGTTTTCGCCGGGTCGGTAGTGACGAGGAGGTTTACCTGGACGTGCGGGTGATCTGTGCCACTCAGGTCGATCTCTCGGAATTGTGTGCCCGCGGCGAGTTTCGCCAGGACCTGTACCATCGCCTGAACGTGCTTTCGCTGCATATTCCGCCGCTGCGCGAGTGCCTCGATGGCTTGGCGCCGCTGGTGGAGCACTTCCTTGACCAGGCCAGCCGACAGATCGGTTGCCCCCTGCCACGCCTGGCGCCAGCGGCAATGGAGCGGTTGAGCCAGTATCACTGGCCGGGCAATGTGCGCCAGTTGGAGAACGTGTTGTTCCAGGCGGTATCGCTGTGTGATGGCGGGGTGGTGAAGAGTGAGCACATTCGCTTGCCGGATTATGGCGCTCGGCAACCCTTGGGCGAGTTTTCGTTGGAGGGGGAGCTGGGGGATATTGTCGGGCGTTTCGAGAAGGCAGTGCTGGAGCAACTGATCAATGAGTTTCCCAGTAGCCGGGCGTTGGGTAAACGCCTGGGGGTTTCACATACAACCATTGCCAACAAGTTGCGCGAACATGGACTAGGTAAATCAACTGAGTTAAGCGACGTTAAATAACAGCGTTGTCAGTATTTGGGGCGATTCACTATAAATCGCCCGCCCTGCCTCAGGGGCAGGGCGGGCGAAACAAGAGTGTTGTGATTAGCCGTTGGAGCAGCCGTCCCCCATCACGCGGTATTCGAGAATGTGCTGTTGGCCCTGGGAGTCTTCATAGGTCATGCGGACCGGGACCACTTCGCAAACGTGCGGGACTTCACTCATGGAGATGACCTTGGCGATGTCCAGGTGCTGCGAGTAACTGTACTGTTCAACCGGAATCTGCCCGGCAGAATCGTTTGCAACTTCAGCGGCCATCGCCGTGGTGCAAAGACTGCCAAGTACCAATACCAGTAACGCTTTCATTTTCATTTTACCTGTCTAAGGTCGAGAGGGGGCACGCAGCGCGCGTGGCGCCGCGTGTGCAACTTAAGTTCAACTATCACAGTTATCGCGGGATTAACGGCCTTCGTGGGGGTGTTACAAGAAGTTAATCTCGTTGCCGTTGCTGGCGAGGTGAATTTTAGGCAGGTGCGCCTGCCTTAAACAGATGACGTTTTGATAAACACTGTTGGCAAAAAACGTAACAATCGCCTTGCGGGTGCAATTGAAAATTATTTTTCCAGGCGCCGAGGCCCGGCCTTGAGCCCGCCGTCAATTGCAGGGGTGCAAAAAGAGCAGGGCGTTACTACCAACGTCGAATGGCCCACCCGGTCTGGTACAGTTACAACGAGGTCATACAAAAACAACTATTACACCGAGGTAGATAAAGATGAGTGCGGCTCCCCTGTACC
>RCUI01000477.1_pt1 | contig 13748 bp, 11 predicted proteins | sample 2166121 | NCBI WGS metagenome assembly RCUI01 (sample SAMN09932700, study PRJNA488358) | compost metagenome | feature: garden; material: soil; isolation source: compost soil in succinic acid-enriched culture | place: Germany: Experimental Botanical Garden Goettingen | collected 2016-01-27
TCACTCTGGGATGGATAACGGCCTGAGCCATGGCCGGGCTGGGGAGGAAAATCGGGCTGGAGATTGTACACCAGGCGTCCCTGTCGTGAGCCAGAGATACGAACCAAAATGGCCCCCGGATCAGAGCAAAAACTCTGGCTGTGTCCGGCTATGAACGCCATCTGCTGGACACGGCGCCTAATTTTCCTACCAGGCAAACGGTTATGATGCCGCGTTTGGCGGGTATCTGATGGAACAGGAATAAGTGGAGAGCCAAATAAATCCACATTTAACGTTTCATAGGTGCTTGCTGGCGTTATGTCGAGCAGAAGCTCATCAGGAAAAACGGATGGATTTAAACATGCTGCAATATTTGTCCATAGCAATCGGGGAGGGATGCAAAATCAGTCATTTCAGACTGCAACTGTAATTCCAGCTCTGTCAGTATGGTCAGTTTCATGGCTGCTCTGAAACTGCTTGCATCCAGCTCTGTGAGAGGGTGAGCCAGTTTGATGGATGATCCCAGCTCCAGCAACCAGTAAGGATCCATATTCCCCTTAACCCGTGGTGTGCCGGTCTGTTCTTCTGTCAGCTGTTCCCGTCGTAGCTTCTGGTATGTCAGCACAGGCCAGACCCGGGTTACCTCCCGTGTCAGGCCATCTTCTGCAAGAGTAGCCACGGCCAGATAGCTGACCTCGTTCATCAGCTGATCATCATAACGAGTGGCAATAGTTTCGGCAGGGGTGTGATACCAGCGGGCAGAGCCATCACGAAATGCATCGAAGTAACTGGCTGGGCGACTGCTCTGCGGCGCAGTCGGAATGATCAGGGTGAGATCATGGTGACGGACCTGCTGCATCCCCAGGGTGGCAATCCGGCTGGGCTCTTCCAGATAGAAGTGGCCCGAGTGGATGGCCGGATAGCGGAACGCTTCCCCGGATTTACCCAGCTTTTGCTCAAGGAAGGTTTGCAACCAGCAGGAGCCGCTGTGATCTTCTGTTGGCAACAGGGCAAAGGCACCGATACCAATCCGGTCGATCGCCTCCTGATAGGGATTTTTCTCTCCGGGTTGCTGGTTCATAAAACCCGGATAGAGCGCAAAGGCGCCAAAGGTGGGGCGGCTCGGTATCACTTCCCCCTGTTGCTGATAGAGCAGGGCATCGCGATAACGGTGCATCTGGTTGATGGCATCGTCAGGTACTCTGTCTCTTGAGTCATCTTTAGTGCCGTTTTCGACCCGGTATTTGGCATCAAACAGCCAGATAAAGGTGTCGCCGCTGCCTGTGGTAGCCTCGATCAGAATGTCCGGTTTCTGGGGAACCAGCAGGGAGTGAACCGGTTTGTTGGTCTTGTTAAATTTGGGTTCATGGGCCAGCTTGAGCCTTACGCCATCTTCAGCACGAAGGTATTCCCAGCAGTACTTCATCCCTTCTGCCAGTTGAGTATCCCAACCATCCCGAGTGAAGTTAAATGCTGGCGTTTTTACCTCGGTAAATCCCAACGTCAGGATAATCCGGCGCACCTCGATAACGCACCAGATCTCGTAGAGCTGATCCATGCTGCGCACGCCGGCCACGGCATCATTCCCCAACGCATCGAGATAGAGGCGCAGTTGCTGCCAGACTCGGTAAACCGCGCTATAGCCGCTCTTTTGCTGCAATACCAGCGATTCGCGGTGCAACACCGCCGCCGGACCGATTTCCCGCATCAGGGGGTGAGCCAGCGCCTGATCCAGCGGTTTGCTCCACGCTTTCAGGCGGTCAAAAAAGGCCCTGGACAGCAGGGTACGATCGCCCTGCTGTGTCAGCTGTTGCAGCATCCTTCCGGTGCGCTCCAGCACAAACTTGATAAAGCGGTTTTCCGAGGTATCCGTGGTCAGCTGTTTACGCTCTACCCGGTATCTGTGCTCGATGCCGTTATCCAGATCCTGGCGGATCTGTTCGGCTTGCTTCGGGCGTGGCGGGCGCTTCATTCTGGCGGCCAGCAGATACTCTGTCTTGCTTTGCAACCTGCTGTGGGGTGCATTGATGATCTGGCGGATCCCCCGCTCAAGCTCCTTGTGCAGGGCTTCGAAATGGGCAAGCCAGAGCAGGGGAAAAGGCTCAGCCTTGCGCTGGCTGCGGCCCCCTTGCTGACTGGTTGCGCTGTTCAGGGTAAAACGCCAATAGGGGTACTGCTCATCCAGCACCTGATGGATCAGGGGAACATCCCTGCGGATATCCAGCTTGACCGGATAGACCTCGAACCAGAGCGCCAGCTGAATGCGTGCTGCTTTTCCTGCAGCCGGCTTCGGTTGATAAGAGAAGGGGAGTGCAAGTGTGCCTACTTCGTTGCCGGTATTGAATCCCCCCAGAAGCTCCTGCGATCCATGCCTGCTTTTAAAGCGAAACGACTCGCAGATCCGCTGCAGATGATGCTCCAGCTGGGGTGCATCGCTCCCCTCGCTAACGCCGTTAAGAAACTCCCATTCGAATTCGTAAAAGCAGTTTTCAAACAACAGGGGGGTTGGCAGTACCAGAGAGGAGAGTGCTCGTCCATCGGGCAGCTCCAGCGAGCTGCCATCAACATCTGCACTGGCGATAGCCAAGGGCTGTGAGAAGCGCACAACAGGCGGTTCGTATCTGCCAGCGCTCGCTGGCAGGCCCGATTTGTCGCGCTCCTGTTGATGATGAGCTCTGGTAGCTTGTAACTGCCGATAACGATCCCGTACCGTCTTCTCATTGGCGTAGATCCGCAAAATCCAGTCACTGCTCTGCAGAGTAAATAGGCACTCCATCACAACCTCCTTACGGCCAGAAGCTGGTAAAGCACTGCCGTGCCAGCCGCTCTTTCATCCAGGCCAGTTTCTTCTTGCTGCGACAGGGGACTGCGGGGATGGAGTCTTCACCGGCGGCAGCCACCTTGCGGTTAAACAGGTCAGGGCGTGTCCCCTCCCAGTGTCCCGCAAATTGTTCTGCAAGCACCTTTTCCAGATCTGTCAGCAGGTCGCTATCAGCCGTTTGATGGCTGCGCAACTTGTCGCTATCCCCCTCAATGCGCGGCAATACTTTGCACATCATAAAGTCATCCCAGATGGCGACCAGTTCTGCGGTATTGGCGGGGTGATGAGCCAGCAGGGCCAGCATCAGCTCGTTCAGGGCGCGATAGGCCAGTTCGAATGGGCTCTGTTGCAGCACTCCGTTGACTGCCTTCAGGAAGTTGACACTCTCCTTACTGTATTGCACCAGTGCGGAGACTTCCGTAATGGCACGCCCGTCTGACCAGGTTGGATAACCCAGCAGTTTTGGCTGCAATGCCGGTGCAAAGTAGGTGTCGAAATCGTTGGGGAAGAACTCGTTAAAGTCGAAGGTGAGGGCTCTGTCGATCACCTTGCGGGAAAACCCGTGGGTGGTCTCGTCCATATTGACGGTACCGGCTACCATCAGATTGAAGGGGATAGCGATACCGTGCTGGCAGAAGCTGGCCCAGATCTCCTGATGTAGTGAAATATTTAGGTCCAGCCCCAGTTTTTCCGCCAGTTCCATACGTGCTGCATCATCCAGTTGCTGGCGAAGCGTATCTGCTTTGAGCAGGGGGTCGCACTGGTAGAGATAGTCGTATTCGGCCCCTTCTTTGTTGTTAAATGTGGCCAGTTCGGGTGAGGTATACCAGTACCGGGTCTCCAGCACCGAGAGATACTCGGCGAAATATTGTTCAACCGGTGCCAGATTCATCTCGTCGAGACAGAGCCAGAAGGGGGGAATATGGTCCAGTTGTTCCTGGCTCAGACCAATTTTGCCATCGGTTCTGACTTCGCCAATATGCTCGAAAATATGGAGCCAGGCTTGGGTAATAAAATGAAGTACCGGAGTCGATACATACTCTTTTTTACCACTGATCCTGGAGATATAGCCCAGCAGATCGGAGGGTTCGTGCCAGTCTGGCCGAACGGGAACCAGGCAGTAATTTTTCTGGCCTGGATAGTCCTTGACCTGCTCACGGATAAAACGGGTTTTTCCTGTGCCGGAAATGCCGGCAAAAAGTAAAAATGGTTTATGACAGGTGATGGGTTTATGTATAAAATACTGACGAATAAATAATTCGTACTTTTTCACTCCCGAGGAGTACATCCCATTGCCCGCAGTGTTTAAATCTTTCCAAATATCATTTTCAAGTAAGATGTTTATTATTTTTTCACACTCATCAATATCTGATACTGAATAAAGTTTGGGGTGTGATTCATCAATGGATGACATTACTTCATCAGCTTTAGAAATACTCTGCTCCGAGTATTTTTTTATGGTGCTAGTGCTAAAGTTTTGTTTCGAAAGCCAGTTTTCGAAGAGCGCTTTTAGTTGAGGAGTTGAAGGAGATGGCGCTTTTATATTTTTATTTTCATAAGCTTTGAATCCTGATGTTACTTTTTCTAATGCCGACTTTAAATATGAGTCAACAAAAAAAGTGTTTGATTCAACGCCGATATACTCTTCATCTAATAGATAGGCTATGAATTTAGATATTACTTTTGTTATTGCTTTCGTTTGGCTGCGACCTATGGAACTGATGCTTTTCAATTCATCGATGTCTGAAGCTTTTCCATAAATTGCGCGATATGATTTTTCTTCGTATATATTTAAACTGTTTTTTTTGCTTGGGACAGAGCCCCAAGCATTTTCAATCTGATTGTAGTTTTCCAACATGAATTGAAGAAATGCAATCAGCGTCTCAGGTTGTATGGTAAAGCATTCATCTTTCTCATTATTGAAGCTGATGACAAAGGATTCTTGACATTGAACCCTTTGTTTATCATAACGCATTGATTTTGTGCAGAAATCCTCAAAGCTCATATGATGGCCTCTACTATATTTTCAGCAATCTTCCTGATTACGGGTACAGCGACTGAATTACCAAATTGCTTGTAGGCTGGAGTTTTTGCCGTAGGAATAACAAAATTTTCAGGATATCCCTGTAATCTTGCACATTCTCTTGGTGTCAATAGTCTCGGGTTTTTACCTTCCTGAGGTATTAGGCATTCCTTACCATCTTTACCATATCTTGCAACCAGTGTGTTTGATGGTTTATCCAGATTTGCGGTAAAGGCTGTAAAGCCTGTTCCTCTATCAAGGTTTCTCTCGGTCCTTTTTATATGTCCTTGCCAGAGAGCGTCAGAAATAGTGAATCTTGCGTCTGGAGTCGGCTCCAGAATAGACCTGAGTGGTAGAGGTTGACCGTCAAACTCAGGGAATTTGAAGTCGATATTCAGATCATTGCGAGTGCATACCATGTAGCAACGTACTCTGCGTTGTGGTACGAGCGATGATGAGTCGATTAGTTCATATTTGAATGTATAACCGATTTCCTCTACAGATCTTTTGATTACATCAAAAGTTCGACCTTTATCATGTCTGGTAATATTTCTAACATTCTCTAGAAAGAGAACTTTAGGTTTTTTTACTGATGCGATACGCATCACATCAAAGAAAAGAGTACCTTGAGTTTCACATTTGAAACCATGTTCTTTGCCGACAGCATTTCTGGCTGATACACCAGCGCCGCTGAATGGTTGGCAGGGAAAACCTGCAGCAAGAATATCATGTGAAGGAACCAGTATATTCAACTGCTTGTCACTAATATTATCATTTGTGAAAGCTGTAATATCACCAAATGGCAGTTCACCATAATTATTGAGATATGTTTGTTGCGCAGATTTATCCCATTCACTGCTGAATGTACAAATCCCCCCCAGGCTCTGCAGGGCTGTTCTAAAACCACCAATACCAGCAAACAAATCTATAAAAGTAAAAACGTTTTTATCTGATGGTGGACTTACCACAAGAGAATGCAGAGTTTTTTTCAGCTCGGACGGGCTCGTAATCAAATCATGCTTGGCGAGTTCCGAGATGATGATTTCTTTGTTGATTTTTGCTGATTGGCATGCCAGTTCAGTGTCAGATGCAATGGCGTGCAGCCATTGATGAATTAATGCTCGTGGGTCACTTCCTGTGGGGGTATGTTCATGTGCCAGGGCGCTTAATGCATCTTCATATTTTTTCAAGAAGGTTTTCACAGAGATAACTCACTTATTTCTCAGCCGTTTGTAGGCATAATCATCAATAGTCAGTGACTAAACTGGTTTTTTATACAGTATTTAATGCGACATCACAAGCGAGGCGACATTGTGACAGATATCGTGAAGCCCCAAAAGCGCAGCGAGATGATGGCCGGTATTCGTAACAGGGATACCCGTCCCGAGAAGCGGGTGCGTGCCATGTTGCATCGTGCCGGGTTTCGCTATCGCTTGCACAATACCGCCTTGCCGGGCAAGCCGGATCTCTGGCTGGCACGCTATCGTGCGGTGATCGAGGTGAATGGCTGCTTTTGGCATGGTCATGACTGTCATCTTTTCAAGATGCCATCGAGCAGAACCGACTTCTGGCAAGCCAAGATCGCGAGCAATCGTGCGCGTGATGCCCGTCACCTGGCCGAGCTGGAACAGCTGGGTATCCGCCGTCTTACCATCTGGGAGTGTGCCCTTAAAGGCCGCCTTCGCCATGACCCGGAACGGTTGTTACTGGTTATTAGCTGGTGGTTGACCAGCTGCGTCAGTCATGGCGAGATTGCCGGTGGCCGCGAACTGCAGATCGCAATGGATCATTTCCATCCACATGGCTGACCGGATAGCACTCTCAACCCAGCTTCCACTGCTTGTGAAAAGTGATTATTTTTTTGTTCCCAAATCAGTAAGCTGTTGTCGCCTGTTACTCGTTTGAAAATCCATCAGGGTTTTAGCGGTGCAGAGCAGCAAAGCCAACCACAGGGAGGTGGTGATGGATCCGGTTTCTTACCTTTTTTCGGCTTATCTCAATCTGGTGCAGCAGCAGGTGACGGATATCTATGGCACCGAGGTCAAGGCGCTGGTGGTGCAGTATGAGGGAGAGCAAGTCCCCTTCTCTTATCAGCTCTGGCAGATCAAACAGAACAGCGTCTGCCGTCCCTATGAGCAGGATGTGCGGCGCTTTAGCCAGTGTACGGTCAAGGCAAGGGCGCTGTTTGGCAAGCTGTGCGATGAGTTATCGCGCCAGGATGACAGTAGCTGGCAGCTCCCTAAGTACCGCACCATGTACTGCTCGGCCGCCATCGGCTATCGCCCCATGATTGCGGAGATCGCCGATGCCAAGCAGAGCCCGGCGAAGCTCGCGGAGCGGGCCTGCAATCAGGCCATTCTGGCGGCCATGGAGAGCGAGGACGAAGCCCTGCTTGCCCAGCGCGACAAGGCCTGTGCCGCCGTGCGATAAGACGTATTCCCCTGATAAAAGAAATGCTTATGGATATTTGATGTGCGCCAAGACACAGTCTCTGCCAAGGGGACTGGCTATGATGGTACGGCGATCACCATCACAGGGAGAGATCATGATCAGCCATATCGACCATCTGGTTTTGACGGTCAGCGACATAGAGCGGGCGGTGGCCTTTTACAGCCGCGCCTTCAAGATGGAGCCCATCACCTTCGGGGCCGGGCGCCGGGCCCTGCGCTTTGGCAACCAGAAGATCAATCTGCAACTGCTGGGGGAGGAGCCGCGCAACCGGGCACAGGTAGGTTCGGGGGATCTCTGCCTCATCACCCGCTGGCCCCTGGATCAGGTGATGGCCCAGTTGGCGAGCCAGGGGGTCGAGATAGTGGAGGGGCCCGTGATGAAGAGCGGTGCCTGCGGCCCCATAGAATCTGTCTATTGCCTGGATCCGGATCAGAACCTCGTCGAGATCAGCCGCTATCGCTGAGTCCCCTGACGCATCAGGGCCGGTTTTCTTCCCCTTTGGCGAGGGCCCTGCGCAGTAGAGGGAGCAAGCTGAGCACCATGCCGGTGAAGAGCAGCAGATAGCCCAGGGGCAGCAGGGCAAAGGGCTCGTGCAAGAATCCCTGTGCATCCACTGTGGTGCCAAGCAGGTTGAAGGCCACAAAGCAGCCGAGCCCGGCCAGGATCAGCAGGGCGCCTATGGTCGTTGTCATCTCGTTCTCCTCGTTCGCGTATGGAAGAGGGGTGAGGGTGTCATGGCTGGGTGAAGCGAGCGTGAAGTGGTATCGGGCATGCAACCTGCGTTCGCCCAGATTAAAGCAACCGCTATGCAGATAAGACAACAGGGCAGCCATGGGCTGCCCTGTTGCTTTGGGGGATGTCACGGGGAATGGCGTGACTAGCAGACCCCTTGCGCCAGCATGGCGTCGGCCACCTTGACGAAGCCGGCGATGTTGGCGCCGCTTTCGTAGTTCACATGGCCGTCATCCTGGCCCTGATCCACCTGGCCGTAGCGCACACAGGTGGCGTGGATGCTGGTCATGATCCCCTTGAGGCGGGCGTCCACCTCCTCCCGGGTCCAGGAGAGGCGCTGGGCATTCTGGCTCATCTCCAGGCCCGAGGTGGCGACCCCACCGGCGTTGGCGGCCTTGCCCGGGGCGAACAGCACCCGCGCCTCGTGGAAGACCCGGATGGCGGCGGCGCTGGAGGGCATGTTGGCCCCTTCGGCCACCAGCTGCACCCCCTGCTTCACCAGCAGCCTGGCGTCCTCTTCCCCCAGCTCGTTCTGGGTGGCGCAGGGCAGGGCGACGTCGGCTTGCAGGTGCCAGGGAGTGCGGCCGCTGAAGAACTCCAGCCCCAGCTCATGGGCGTAATCCGCCACCCGCTTGCGCTGCTCGTTTTTAAGTTCCATCAGGCGGGCCAGCTTCTCTGGGGTGAAGCCGTCGGGATCGTAGACGGTGCCACCGGAGTCGGAGGCGCTGATGACACAGGCGCCCAGCGCCATCGCCTTCTCGATGGCGTATTGGGCAACGTTGCCCGAGCCCGACACCGAGACCCGCATGCCGGCCAGGGACTGGCCACGGTGGGCCAGCATGGCCTCGACAAAATAGAGCAGGCCGTAACCTGTGGCCTCCGGGCGGATCAGGCTGCCGCCAAAGGAGAGCCCCTTGCCGGTGAAGACGCACTCGGCGCTGTTGGTGAGCTTCTTCATCATGCCCGCCATGTAGCTCACCTCGCGCCCGCCCACCCCGATGTCACCGGCCGGCACGTCGGTGTTGGCCCCGAGGTGGCGATAGAGCTCCAGCATCAGCGCCTGGCAGAAGCGCATCACCTCTCCCTCGCTCTTGCCCTTGGGATCGAAATCGCTGCCCCCCTTGCCGCCGCCCATGGGCAGGGTGGTGAGGGCGTTCTTGAAGGTCTGCTCGAAGGCGAGGAATTTCAGCACCGAGAGATCCACCGAGGGGTGGAAGCGCATGCCCCCCTTGAAGGGACCTATGGCGCTGTTGTGCTGGATGCGGTAGCCACGGTTCACCTGTACCTGACCCTGGTCATCCACCCAGCTCACCCGAAACTGCACGAGGCGCTCGGGCTCCACCAGCCGCTCCAGCAGGCCGTGTTGCAGGTAGCGGGGGTGACGTTCCACATAGGGCCAGATGGAGGCGACTACCTCGCTCACGGCCTGGATGAACTCGGGTTGGTGGGGGTTGCGGCTGGCCACCTGGGCCAGGAATGCCTCCTGAGAGAGGGAATGACTCATCTGTAACTCCTGTAATAAAGGGAAATTGGCCTCTTGCCAGAGAAGGGTCGGCGCCGCACCCCGCTTTATATTCGACGTTGAAAGTGAATACGGATAAAAATTTGTTTCGTGGCGGTAATTGCCGACAATGATGGCGATGACGCCGCTACATGGCCGACACCAGGGTGATAATTCGCGCTGACGAAAATCTTTTTATGCATTTTTGGTCAATAAATAGCAAGTTTTAGTTCATCCCTCTCTATGGGTATCCTTCGGCGCTCTCTGCGGCCCTTGGCCTGTCGCTCCAGGCGGGGCGAGGCTGAGCGGGGCAGAGGCGAGGAGGGGGGGGAGCATGGGCAAGATGAAGGGGCGAATGGGCAAGGGAGGCTGGCCTGCGAGGCGGCATCCGCCGGGCGGCGGTTCTCTTCGGGGCGGATTGCAGGATCCGGTGCACGGGGCGGGGCAAGGGATGGCGCAATATGCTACTGTAGCGGCGTTTTTTTGATGAAAGGGCGGCGCTGCCCGTTTGAAGAGACTGATTGCAGGTGCTTTTTGTAGATTCTTTTTGTAGATGGAACCGTATGCAGACTAACCCGACCATGACCTGGCTGACTCAGCCGACACTTCTTCTGAACTCCACGATCTGGCAGGTGACCCATGCTGGCCGATGAATCCATGCGCCTGAACAAATACATCAGCGAGAGCGGCATCTGCTCCCGTCGCGAGGCCGACCGCTTCATCGAGCAGGGCCATGTCTACATCAACGGCAAGCGGGCCGGGATCGGCGATCAGGTGTTTGCCGGGGATCTGGTCAAGGTCAACGGTCAGGTGATAGAGGCGCGCGAAGCCGACAGCCTGGTCTTCATCGTGCTGAACAAGCCGGTGGGCATCGTCTCCACCACGGAGGCGGGGGAGAAGGACAACATAGTCGACTTCGTCAACCACAGCACCCGCATCTTCCCCATAGGGCGCCTCGACAAGGACTCCCAGGGGCTCATCTTCCTGACCAACCACGGGGATCTGGTGAACAAGATACTGCGGGCGGGCAACGATCACGAGAAAGAGTACCTGGTGACCGTCGACAAGCCGGTGACCGATGAGTTTATCCGGGGCATGGGGGCCGGGGTGCCCATCCTCGGCGCCGTCACCAAGAAGTGCAAGGTGAAGCGAGAGGCCCCCTTCGTGTTTCGCATCACCCTGGTGCAGGGGCTCAATCGCCAGATCCGCCGCATGTGCGAGCACTTCGGCTTCGAGGTGACCAAGCTCGAGCGCATCCGCATCATGAACGTCAGCCTCAAGGGGCTGCCGGTGGGGGAGTGGCGCGATCTCACCGACGACGAGCTGATCGAGCTGTTCAAGCTCATTGAAGACTCCTCCTCCGAGGTGAAACCGGCCAAGGGGGAGAAACCCAAGACCCCGGCGGCGCAAAGCGCCAAACCGGCCCAGGGCAAGAAGCCGCGCCGGGACGACGATCACGAGATTGGCGGGCGCCCCAATGTGCCGGGCCCGGAGGCCTTCGAGAAGAAGAGCCCTGCGGGCAAGGGGACTGTTGGCAAAGGTGGTGCAGGCAAAGCCGCCGCAGCTAAAGGTGCCCCCAGCAAGGGCGGCAAACCGGCCCCGGGCAAGCCGCGATCCAGCCAGGCCGGGCGGCAGAAGAAGGGGCGCTAGTTCGCCCCTCATCGCCCTCTTATGTGCTCCCGATACACCGGCCCTAGGCCGGTGTATTGCTTTGTACGGTCTGGGCCCTTTGGGTGAGGGGGGCGGGCTGCCCCATCACCCTGGCCCCCATCACGCGAGCGTAGTGGCGCGGGTTCAGGCGCAGCACCAGCAGGCTCATCAGCATCAGACCGCCGAGCTGCCACTGCCAGGCGCTGGCGAAGTCACCGCTCAAGTGGTGCAGGCGCGCCGCCACCCAGGGACCTGTGGCCGCCAGGACGAAGCCAAATCCCTGCATCAGGGCGCTCAGGCTACCGGCGCGTCTGGGGTCTGGCAGGTGATCCAGCGCAATCACCATGATGAGGGAGAAGCTGCCGCCAAGGCCTGCGCCGCACAGCAGGCACCAGAGGATGGGGGCGGCCTCCGGGGCGAGCCAGAGGCCGCCAAAGCCCGCCACCTGCATCACAATGGCCAGCCCCATCCAGGGGCGCCTGTCCTCCTTGCGCGCCGCCAGCAGCGGCAGACCCAGGCCGCTGGCGGTCTGGGCCAGGGCCAGCCAGGCCACCAGCTCGCCCCCCTGCTGGGGGCTCCACCCCAGCGCCAGGTAGGCGGGGGCCAGCCAGGCCACGACGATGCCGTAGCCGCTGTTGATGATGCCAAAGCAGGCGATCAGCAGCCAGGCGCGGGGCAGCGCGATCAGCCGCTGCTCCCCTGATACGGGGGCGTGCGGCGCGGCGGCGGGCAGGCGCACCCGCCAGCCGAGCCAGACCAGGGCCAGCAGCACCGGCAGGCTCCACAGGGCCAGCGCCCGGGACCAGTCGAGGTGCAGGGCGAGGCGCGGGGTGAGCACGGCGCCGAGCGCCCCGCCCCCCATCATGCAGGCGGAGAAGATCCCCATCACCAGGGGCACCTTGCCCGCGAACGTCCCCTTGATGAGGCCGGGCAGTGTCCCCTGCACCAGGGCCGACCCCAGCCCGCACAGGGCGGCGCTGACGATGAGCAGGGTACCGCTCGCGAGATCGAGGCGCAGGGCGCTGCCCAGCATCAGCAGCAACAGGGCCGCACCGAGCAGGGGGCGCGGCCCGGCCTTGTCGAGCAGGGCCGGGGTGAGCAGGACGCCGACCCCGATCAGCAGCAGCGGCAGCAGGGTGACCCAGGCCAGCCTGTCCATGCCGAGGCCCAGCTGGGCGTCTATCTGCCCCGCCAGGGGGCCTATGGCGGTGAGGAAGGGGCGCAGGTTGATGCCAATCAGCACCACCAGCACCAGCAGGGCGCCGCTGCCGGAGGGGAGCGGGCGCTTAACCATGGGACTGGGGGCCGTAGAGGGCGGCGGCCGGTATGGAGCTTGGCAACTTGATGAGGGGCAGGGGCGGCGGGCTGAGGGGCAGTCGCAGCCTGTCGTAACTGGCGCTGCTGTCAAAGCCGAAGGGGGCGGCGTCTTCATTGTCGAAGGCGTAGTAGACGGCGCTGATGCCGTTCATCACCAGGGCGCACAGGCACATGGGGCAGGGGTGGCCGCTGGCGTAGACCACGGCGCCCGCAAGGGGGCCCTGGCGGCTCCCCTCCCGCAGCGCCTCCAGCTCGGCATGGCGGGTGGGATCCCCCGCCTCCAGCATGCGGTTGACGGCGCTCGCCACCAGCTGGTTGTCTCGCACCAAGAGGGCTGCGAAGGGGCGGCCCCCTTGCTGGCGGTGGGTCAGGGCCAGCTGCAGGGTCTGCTCCAGCCATGCCTGATGGCTGGGGGCCGAGACGGCACTGAGGGAGTTCACTGGGCGGGCACCGGACTGGGGAGGCTGTGACATGGGATCATCCTGGCAAAAGAGGGGGTGACGGCAGCCTAACGGGGCCGCAAGTCATTTGGAAATTAAATGATAAAATGACTTTCAGTGATTTTATAAATGGAGAATCCCCCCATGGAGCGACCCTTGCTGGATCCCCACCTGCTGCAGAGCTTTGTTGCCATCGTCGAGACCGGCAGTTTCACCCGTGCCGGCGAGCGGATGCACCTGACCCAGTCCACCATCAGCCAGCAGATGCGCCGCCTCGAGCAGCAGCTCGGTTGCCCGCTGCTCGACAGATCCGGCCGCCAGGTGGTGACCACGGCCCAGGGGGAGAAGCTGCTGGGGCTGGCGCGCCGCATCCTGGGGCTGCTGGCCCGGGCGGGGGAGCGGGTGGGGGAGGCCAGCCAGCCCCTGCGCCTCGGGGTGCCTGAGGATTTTGCCGCCGGCGCCATGACGGCGGTGCTGGCGGCTTTCGCCCGGCAATACCCCGAGGTGAGGCTGGAGGTGCAAAGCGGTCTTAGCCACGTCCTGTGGCAGGCCTTCGAAGGGGGGGAGCTGGATCTGGCGCTGATCAAGCAGGGGCGGGGGCAGGGGGAGCCCATCGCCCGCTGGCGCGAGCCGCTCGCCTGGGTCGACAGCCGGGAGTGGCCAGCCGCCGGGCGGGATCCTGTTCCCCTGGTGGTGTTTCCGAGCGAAGGCCTCTATCGGCGCCAGATAACCGACGCCCTGGATGCCAGGGGCATTGCCTGGCGCATCGCCTACGTGAGTGCCAGCCTCGCCAGCCTGCAGGGGGCGGTGAGCGCGGGCATAGGGGTGAGCCTG
>RCUI01000478.1_pt1 | contig 13724 bp, 15 predicted proteins | sample 2166121 | NCBI WGS metagenome assembly RCUI01 (sample SAMN09932700, study PRJNA488358) | compost metagenome | feature: garden; material: soil; isolation source: compost soil in succinic acid-enriched culture | place: Germany: Experimental Botanical Garden Goettingen | collected 2016-01-27
CGGAGCAACGACCATGAAAAGCAAACTGATCCTGACCCTGGCCTTCTCGGTACTGGCTGCCAACGCCTTCGCCGAAGACGGCTTCGACCGTACCAACGCCCACAACTTCAACGCCGTGCCAACCCAGCCGGCCACTTATGTAGAAGACGGTTTCGATCGCACTGGCGGCGCCAAATTCGCTGAAGACGGTTTCGATCGCACCCAGGCCCACCGCATCAGCTAAGCCCTGATGTGACGCAGTCAGCCCGGCCTCGGCCGGGCTTAGTCATTTTCAGCAAGGCCAAGCCTTGGCACACTAGGCGCTTACTCACAGGGAAGGCCCTCGGGCCAGCGCAGATGTATTACTACGAACCGGCAAAAGGCCACGGCCTGCCCCACGATCCGTTCAATGCCATCGTCGGCCCACGCCCGATTGGCTGGATTTCTTCCCAGGACGCCGAAGGTCGCCTGAACCTTGCGCCCTACAGCTTCTTCAACGCCTTCAACTACATTCCACCGATCGTCGGTTTCGCCAGCGTCGGGCGCAAAGACAGCCTGAACAACATCGAGCAGACGGGCGAATTCGCCTGGAACCTGGCCACCCGGCCGTTGGCCGAGGCGATGAACCAGAGCTGCGCCGCGGTTGCACCGCAAGTTGACGAGTTCGCCCTGAGTGGGCTGACCCCGGTGGCGTCCAGGGTGATTGCCGTGCCGCGGGTGCAAGAAAGCCCGGTGTCATTCGAGTGCAAGGTCACCCAGATCATCCAGCTGCAACGTGCTGACCAGGCGCTGGTGCCAAGCTGGCTGGTTCTGGGTGAAGTGGTGGCGGTGCATATCGCCGAGCATCTGCTCAAGGACGGCATCTACGATACCGCTGCAGGCCAGCCGATCCTGCGGGGTGGCGGCCCGGCGGATTACTTCGAACTGGGCAACCTGTTCAAGATGGCCCGCCCGCAGGTCAACGGCTGAGTTACCAGACCAGTTCGGCGTCGTCATCGACGCCCTGCAGGCGCTCAAGTTCGGCGCAGGCCGCTTCGTCAGCAGCCAGGGCAGTCTGGAAACGCTGCCCTTCAAGGACCTTATGAAAGCGCGGTGCGCCACTGGCACCCAGGCCTTTGACGGCGATGGCGGCGTTATAACCGTCGTCGCCACGTACAGCTGCCGATACGGCTTCGAACCGCGAAAATTCTTTACGTGCCATGTGCTTCAAATCCACATCAATTACCTGAAGCCGGCATTCTAACCTGCGCAAGGCGAGCCGAAGGTATGCAGGTCGAGGCTGTCGACCACCCGCGCCTGCACCAGCTCGCCAAACAACTCAAGGGTCGGTGAAGCGAAGTAGCCGCTCATCGATTGCTGATCGCGCCAGAAACCGCTGAGCAGCCACAGGTCGGCATCGGCCTGGGAGCGTTGCAGGCTGAACTTCAGGCAGCCGGGGGCCTGACGCGACGGCTCCAGCAGGTCACGCAGGCGCTCGCCCAGTTCCTCTGAGCGACCGCTGCTGGCGCGGATAAATGCAAGGTGGGTGACCGAATGTACCGAGGTCATGAGCGTTTCTCCATGTGCAGCCAGATGAAATTGCCAGGCTGCACAGGTTAGGCCTCCCGCCCGCGCGGCGGTTAGGCAATTCCTGTCGAGCGCTTGCCTGATCCTGCGCGCCCTGCAGGATCAGGCAAGCGGGCGGCAGCTTTCGACTAGCGCCGTGGCTTGCACAAACCTATCCTGCAGTCGTTCTCCCTGGAATCGCCCCCCATGTCTGCTATTGAGCCCGACCGCCTGATCCTCGACCCCGCCCTGGAACAACAGCGCCAGGAGCTGGCCGCACTCATCCAACGCCATGCGCCACGCCAGGCTGGCGTCGAGTCGGCGGTTGAGGACCTGTTTCTGGTGCGCTACGAAGAAAGCGTGCGCTCCATGCCGGCCCTGGCCGAGCCTGCACTGTGCATCCTGGCTCATGGCAGCAAGGAGGTGTGCCTGGGCGACGAGCACTACAGGTACGACCCGCTGCATTACATGGTGGTGTCGGTGGCATTGCCGATCAGCGGCGTGCTGCTGGAGGCCAGCCCGGAAAACCCCAGCCTGGGTGTGCGCCTGAACATTGATCCGGCGCAGATCAACAACCTGTTGGCCGATGCCGGCCCCCTCGGTGTGCCGGCTTTGCCGTCGGGCCGTGGGCTGTATGTGGAGCGTACCGATCCGCTGTTGCTCGATGCCCTGCTGCGGTTGATTCGCTTGCTCGATTCGCCGAAGGATATCCCGATCCTTGCGCCGCTGATCAAGCGCGAGATTCTCTACCGGCTGCTGCGAGGACCGCAGGGTTACCGGCTGTATGAAATTGCCATGGCCAACAGCCAGACCCATCGGGTGTGCCAAGCCATCGAATGGCTCAACCAGCACTTTCATCAGCCGTTGCGCATCGATGACCTGGCGCGCGAAGTCAACCTCAGTACCTCGACCTTGCATCACCGTTTCAAGGCGGTGACCTCCATGAGCCCGTTGCAGTACCAGAAGCAGCTGCGCCTGCAGGAAGCGCGGCGGCTGATGCTCAATGACGGGCTTGAGGCGGCGGTGGCAGGCTATCGGGTGGGCTATGAAAGCCCGTCGCAGTTCAGCCGCGAGTACAGCCGCTTGTATGGGGCGCCGCCGGTTAGGGACCTGGCCAGGTTGCGCAGTGCGCTCTAGATTGCTATCGCCGGCAACGCCAGCTCCCACAGTGAGAAGTGCAAGCTGATAACCCTGTGGGAGCCGGCGTTGCCGGCGATGGAGCGCGCAGCGGTCCGCTTTTACACCGCCCTGACGACGTGCTTGATCTCCTGAAAGGCACTCAAGCCCCAAGGCCCCAGCTCCCGACCCAGGCTGCTCTGCTTGTACCCACCCCAGGCCGTCTGCGGGAAGATCACCTGCGGTGCGTTAATCCACACCAGCCCCGCCTGCAAGGCGTTGGCTACCCGCTCGGCAGCCGGCAAATCACGGCTGAGCACACTGGCCACCAGGCCGAACTCGGTGTCATTGGCCAGCGCCAGCGCCTCGGCTTCAGTGGCAAACGAACGCACGCACAGCACCGGACCGAAGATCTCCTCACACCACAAGGCGCTGTCCAGCGGTACATCGGTGAACACCGTGGGGCTGACGAAGTAGCCGCAAGGCAGCTGCGCCGGCCGTGAACCGCCACAGAGCAACCGGGCACCGGATTGCACACCCGCCGCAATATGCGCCTGTACCCGCTGGTACTGGGTCTGATTGACCAACGGCCCCATTTCGCTTTCGCCGCTGAACGGCTCGCCCACGCGGATCGCTTCGGCGCGGGCCTTCACTGCCTCGATAAACGCAGGGTACAGGGCTTCGGCCACCAGCACCCGACTGGTGGCCGAACACATCTGCCCGGCATTGAAGAAACCACCCAGGCAAGCCAGCTCCACCGCAAGTTCCAGGTCGGCGTCCTCCAGCACCAGCAACGGCGATTTGCCGCCCAGTTCCAGGCTCACACCCTTGACCGTCTCCGCCGCCCGCTGCATTACCTGCACACCCACCGCATTGCTGCCGGTGAAGGAAATCTTGGCAATACGCGGATCGGCCGCCAAGGGCGCGCCCACCGCCAGCCCGGTACCGCAGACCAGGTTGAACACCCCATCCGGCAGCCCCGCTTCGGCGATGATCGCCGCCAGTTCCAGCTCGGCCAGCGGGGTGACTTCCGAAGGCTTGAGCACCACGCAGCAGCCTGCCGCCAGTGCCGGCGCCAGCTTCCAGGCGGTGGTGACCATGGGGAAGTTCCACGGCACGATCAAACCGACCACACCGCACGGTTCACGCCGTACCCGGGCGACAAAATCTTCGCTGGGCAGGGCCACCGAGCGGTCACGCCCGAGGTTGTCCGCCAACTCCGCGTAATAGCGAAAGGTCGCGATGACATCATCGACATCGATGTGGGCTTCAACCAGCGGCTTGCCGTTGTTGCTGGCTTGCAGCTGTACCAAGCGCTCGCGGCGCGCCTCGACACCCTCGGCAATAGCCCGCAAGATGGCCGCGCGGGTCGGCCCGCTGGATGTAGACCATTCGACAAATGCCGCTCGGGCCGCCAGCGTTGCCCGCTCGACCGCCGCAGCGTCGCCACCGGCAACTTCGGCCAGTACCTGCTCGTTGCTCGGGTTGATCACCGTCAGCGCCTGGGGGCCATGCTGCCAGACGCCTGCGATATAGATACCAGGCAGCTTGATCATGCTGGCACCGCCTGCATCCAGGTGGCCTGGTCGATTTCGATCAGGCTCGGGCCTTTGCGATCGCAGGCCTGACGCAATGCTTCGCGCAGCTGGGCGACGTCGCCCACAGACTCGGCGCTGCAGCCCAGGGCCTTGGCCACGCCAATAAAATCAGGGGTGTAGATATCGACGCCGACCGGCTCGATGGCGCGGTTGACCATGTAGCGCTTGATCTCTTCATAGCCCTGGTTGTTCCACAGCAGCACGATCAGCGGCACCTGCGCCTCGCGGGCACTGGCCAGTTCCGGCAGGGTGAACTGCAAGCCGCCGTCGCCGATCAGGCACACCACCGGCGCGCGATCGGCCACCGCTTCGGCGCTGCCCAGCCAGGCGCCCATGGCTGCCGGCAGCGCGTAACCCAGGGTGCCGTAGCCAGTCGAGGCGTTGAACCAGCGCCGCGGTTGGTCCATGTCCAGGGTCAGGTTGCCGGTGTACACCGGCTGGGTCGAGTCACCGACCAGCACTGCGCCCGACAGGGTTTCGAGAATGGTATTGAGCATACGCGTCTGGCTGCGCATCGGCAGGTCGCGGTCAGCCTCCAGCACTGCACGCAAGCGGGCGGCACGGGCCGCGCCCCACTCGGCGCCGCACACCGGTGCCGGTTGCTCGGCCAGGGCGACCAGCAAGGCCTGGGTAGCGAGGGTCGAATCCGCGACCAGGGCGACCTTCGGCGGGTAGTTGCGCACGGTCTGGTCGGGGTCGATATCGATGCGCAGCAGCTCACCGGGGATCTCGAAACCACCCTTGAAGGTCACGTCGTAGTCGGTCTCGGCAAGCTCGGTACCGATCGCCAGCACCACATCGGCTTCGGCGACCAGGGCACGGGTGGCCACCAGCGACTGGGTCGAGCCGATCTGCAGCGGGTGGCTGGCCGGCAGAACGCCCTTGGCGTTGATGGTCAGGGCCACCGGCGCCTGCAGGTATTCTGCCAGGCGGGTCAGCGCCGCGCTGGCATCGATGGCACCACCGCCGGCGAGGATCAGCGGCCGCCGGGCTGCCGCGAGCATGGCAGCCATTTGTGCAACCGGCGCAGGCGCGGCGCCAGCGCGGGCGATACGCACCGGGGCACAGGCCAGCAGGTGATCGGCGTCTTCGACCAGCACATCCAGTGGAATCTCGATATGCACCGGGCGCGGCCGCGCGCCATCGAACACGGCAAAGGCGCGCGCCAGTACCGACGGCAGGTCATCGGCGCTCATCAGCGTGTGGGAAAACGCCGCCACGCCTGCCACCAGATTGCCCTGCGCCGGCAGCTCATGCAGCTTGCCGCGCCCGCCGCCCAACTGGTCACGCGACTGCACGCTGGAAATCACCAGCATCGGAATCGAGTCAGCGTAGGCCTGGCCCATGGCGGTGGTGATATTGGTCATGCCCGGGCCGGTGATGATGAAGCACACGCCCGGCTTGCCGCGGGTACGCGCGTAGCCGTCAGCCATGAAGCCGGCGCCTTGCTCGTGGCGCGGGGTGATGTGCCGGATGCGCGAGCTTGCCAGCCCGCGATAGAGTTCCACGGTATGCACGCCGGGAATTCCAAAGACATGGTCTACGCCATAGCCTTCAAGGAGTTTGACCAGTACTTCGCCGCAAGTCGCCATGATCGTCTGCCTGTCATTGTTCGGGAAACAGGCTGTATTGGACCGCCCGACGGCTACCTGCACAATGCAAAAAAGCTCATACTAGCCATGTCCTAAGATCATGGCTCAAGCCGATGAAACGCCTGCCTCCACTGCCTGCCCTGCACACCTTTCTGGTCACTGCCCAGTGCTGCAACTTCACCCGCGCCGCACAACTGCTGCACATCACTCAGGGCGCGGTGAGCCGTCAGATTGCCGGCCTTGAAGAGCACCTGGGTTATCCGCTGTTCCTGCGCCAGGCCCGTGGCCTGAGCCTGACTCGCGAAGGCCAGGACTGGCTGCCGCGGGTGCAGCAGGTGTTCGCCCTGATCGAGGAAGGGGTGCAGCAAGTAGGCGCGCGCAGCACCACCTTGCAGCTCAAGGCCCCGACCTGCGTGATGCGCTGGCTGCTGCCGCGCCTGATGGAATGGCAAGCGTTGCGCCCGGACGTGCCGGTGGAGCTGACCACTACGGTGCAGCACGGGGTGGATTTTCGTCGGGAAGTGTTCGATGCGGCGGTGGTCTATGGCGCCCGGCCCAACCATGGCCTGCAGACCCAGAAACTGTTCGATGAACAACTGACGCCGGTGTGCGCGCCGCAACTGCTGAGCGGCGCCCTGCCCTTGCAGCAGATCGCCGACCTTGATCAGCACATGCTCCTGCACCCGACCCGCGACCAGCGCGACTGGAATGCCTGGCTCGATGCCGCCGGGGCGAGCCTGCCCCGGCAAGGCAAGGGCCAGCATTTCGAAACCCTGGACATGGCCATGTCGATGGCCTCCCAGGGTACCGGTGTGGCCATCGGCGACTGGTCGCTGATCGGCGATGACCTCAAGTGCGGGCGGCTGGTAACGCCGTTCCCGCTCAAGGTCAGCACCGGCCAGGCCTATTACCTGGTGCGGCCGCAAGGGTCGGCTTCAGCCGCGTTGCAGGAACTGCTCGCCTGGTTGTGCGAGCAGGCCCAAGTCCCTCAATAACCGACAGTGAAGCGCTGCCGCGAGTGCGCCGGCGTTTCCACTTCATCGAGCATGGCGATAGCGTAGTCGGCAAAGCTGATCCAGCTCTTGCCCTTGTCACCGATCAGCAGGTGATCCTTGCCCAGCTTGTAAGCGCCGCTGCGGGCACCTTCGACGAATTCGGCCGAAGGGGACAGGAAGGTCCAGTCCAGGTCCTTTTCCTGACGCAGGGTGTCGAGGTAGTGACCACCGGCGGTTGCTTCAGCCTTGTAGGCCTCGGGGAAATCCGGGCTGTCGATGACCTTGTGCCCCGACGGCAGCAGCAGGCTGCCCGCCCCGCCCACCACCAGCAGGCGCTTGACCCCGGCGCGCTTCACCGGCTCGATGATGGCCTGCGGTTTGATACTGGAAAAGTGCGCGGCGCTGAGCACTACGTCGTGCCCTGCCACTGCCTGTTCCAGGGCGGCGGCATCGCTGACGTCCAGCGCCACGGCGTTGATCCCGGCGCGCCCCTGCAGTTTCGAAGTGTCACGGGCAATGGCGGTAACGCTATGACCCCGACGCAGGGCCTCTTCCAGCAACTGGCTGCCAGCACGGCCGGTAGCACCGATGATTGCGATCTTGCTCATGGGAAATCTCCAGTCAGAGTTGAACGACGCTTACCACTTCATCTCGCCCTTGGCGACCTTGGCGCTGAGCTCCAGCGAGCTCTCTTCACCCAGGTCCGGGTAACGTTTTTTCATGGCCGCGATCAGTTCGGCGGAGTTGCCAGCCTTGGCGGTTTCTTCGTCGAAGGCACGGATATAGTCTGCGGTGAACTGCACCGCCTTGAGCGAACGGCTGCCCTGGCCCAGGTAGTGGCCAGGGATCACGGTGTCGGGCTTGAGCTGCTCGATGCGCTTGAGGGTCGACAGCCAGTCCTTGTGCGATTGCGCCGACTGCGTGTCGGCCATCCACACGTGCAGGTTCTCGGCGACCACCACACCACCGACCACCGCCTTGATCGACGGAATCCACACGAAACTGCGGTCCGGCTGCGGGCCGTCGAGGCCGACCACTTGCAGGCGCTGGCCTTCAAGCTTCAGCTCATTGCCTTGCAACACCTGCGGCACAATCAGCTTCGCCGGTTTGTCAGCGCCCATCTGCGGCCCCCAGTAGGCCAGCTTGCCGTCCATGGTCTGCTTGATATGGGCGACGGTCGCCGCCGAGGCCACGACCTTGGCCTTGGGGTAGGCATCGGTCAGGGTCTGCAGGCCGAAGTAGTAGTCCGGGTCACCGTGGCTGATATAGATGGTGGTCAGTTGCTTGCCGCTCGCTTGCAGCTTGGCCAGCACCTGCTCGGCCTGGGCCTTGCCGAACTGGGCATCGACCAGGATGGCGTCATGCTTGCCGCTGACGATCACCGAGCTGACCGGGAACAAGGCGTTGGTGCCCGGGTTGTAGACATCCAGGTTCAGCGGCTCGGCGGCCGCAGCCTGGGCCATGACCCCAAGGGTGGCGAAAGCCAGCAACAGACGGCGCAGGGAAAACGAACGAGGCATCAAGGCGATTCCTGTGAAGTGGGCGATGAACAACAGCTTAGTTGCACGATCCGTCACAAAAAATGCGATGCTTAGGATTAGTTTGTTTCTGAAAGCGTGCAAATCATGGATCGTCTGACAGCAATGCGGGTTTTCGTCAGCGTGGTCGACCTGGGCAGCCAATCGGCCGCCGCCGACCACCTGGAACTCTCCCGACCGGTGGTTTCCCGGTATCTCGCCGAACTTGAGGACTGGGTGGGGGCGCGCCTGATGCAACGCACCACGCGCCGCCTGAGCCTGACCGCCGCCGGCCAGGAAACCCTGCCGCGCTGCCGGCAGATGCTCGAGCTTGCCGGTGACCTGCAGGCGGCCGTCAGCACCCCGAACGATGCCCCGCGCGGCGAACTGCGTATCAGCGTCAGTACCTCGTTCGGCCAGGCGCAATTGATGGACGCCGTGGCCGATTACGTCAAACGCTACCCCGGGGTGAAAATCGACCTGCAGATGCTCGACCGCACGGTGAACCTGGTGGATGAACGCATCGACCTGGCGATCCGCACCAGTAACGACCTGGACCCGAACCTGATCGCCCGGCGCCTGACCGTGTGCCGTTCGGTGATCTGCGCCTCCCCCGCCTACCTGCACCAGCACCCGGCGCCGCAGCACGTGCAGGAGCTCAGCCAGCACAACTGCCTGACCCATTCCTACTTCGGCCGCAGCCTCTGGCATTTCGACGTGGCTGGCGAGGTGGTGTCGGTACCGGTGCAGGGTAACATCAGCGCCAACGAAGCCATGACCCTGCAACGGGCGGCACTGGCCGGCGCCGGCGTGGCGATGCTGCCGACCTATCAGGCAGCCGGCGCCTTGCGCAGCGGCGAGCTGATTCGCCTGCTACCCCAGGCCAAGCCGCGGGAGCTGAACCTCAACGCCGTGTACACCTCGCGCAAGCACATGCCGGCCACCCTGCGCAGCATGCTCGACTTTCTCGCCGAGCGCTTTACCGCCGAGCCGATCTGGGACCAGGACCTGCTCTAAACCGGGCATACCCGGCCAGGCTGACCTATGCTTTGAATAGCACCTGTACGTGATTTGCAGGAGGTCAGCATCATGGGCGTCAAATCCAGAAAATGCGCCGTTATCTGTGCCATGGCCGCTGTGGTCGGGCTGTATGCCGCCGCAGCCTACCGGGTCGAGCAGATCCGCAACCAACCCTACTCTGCCGCCAGTTGCAGCCTGGCCCATTGCGTGCCGCACACTGCGACGCTGAGCGCACTCAAGTAGGTGACTGCGGGGCCTGGTAACGAAAGTCGCTGGGGGCCTTGCCGGTCAGGCGACGGAAGAACCGCGAAAAATACGCAGGATCTGCGAAGCCCAGGCTGTCGGCCAGTTGTTTGATGCTCAGGCTGGTGTAGACCAGCTCGCGCTTGGCTTCGAGCAACAAGCGTTGATGGATGATCTGCAAGGCCGACTGCCCGGCAAGCTCACGGCAGATGCTGTTCAGGTGCGCTACCGAAATCCCCACCTCATAGGCCAGCGCCTCGACGCTCGGCTGCTGGCGAAACTGCTGCTCCACCAGCTTGTTGAAGCGTTCCAGATACTCACGCCCGCGCGCCACCGCAAGACCTTGGCCATGGTGCTGCAAGCATTGTCGGCTGATCCACACCACCAGCAGGTTGATCAATGAGCGCAACTGCAAGTCGCGCCCGGGCTGGCCCTGCTGGTACTCCTGCTGCAAGGCGCTGAACAGGCTGTACAAGTAAGTACGATGGTCGCCCGCCAGATAAGTACCGACCTGGGCCAGGGCCGCCGGCGCGCCTGCCAGCTGCGTGTGCAGCAGACTCACCAGGGGTGCTGCCAGGGTTACCACGTAGCCATCGACGTCGCTGGAAAAGCGAAAACCATGCACACACAACGCCGGCACCACCTGAATCGCCGCCTGATCCAGGCGCCGCACCTGACCTTCCACCTCGATCTCGGCCTGCCCTTCATAAAGGAACAGCAACTGGCACAGGTCGGCATGCCGATGGGGTTCGATTTCCCAGTCATGCAAGCGGCTGCGCGCCGGGATCGACTCGCAGTGCAGCAGGTCCGGGGTAGGCCACTGCAACGGCTCGCCGTAGAGCTTGAACACCGGGATCGAGGCTTTGCTCATCTGTTGATTGGCTCCCGGGCCGATGCCCGATAATCGCACTGATTGGTGAAAAGTACTGCTATACGCCTGTTTTATCCCTTCTTCGCTCGGGTTTCCAAGCGAAAAATGCAAGCACAACAATCATAAGCTGCTTTCGGCCCTGCGCTGAAGCTTGCCTGGGATAACAACAATGAAGACTCAAGTCGCAATTATCGGTGCCGGCCCTTCCGGCCTGCTGCTCGGCCAGTTGCTGCACAAGGCCGGGATCGCCAACGTCATCGTCGAGCGCCAGAGCGCCGACTACGTACTCGGGCGCATTCGCGCCGGGGTACTGGAACAGGGCATGGTCGAGTTGCTGCGCGAAGCCGGGGTCGGCGCGCGCATGGACGCCGAGGGCCTGCCCCACAGCGGTTTTGAACTGGCCTTCGACGGGCGCCGCGAACATATCGACCTCAAGGGCCTGACCGGCGGCAAAGGCGTCATGATCTACGGCCAGACCGAAGTTACCCGCGATCTGATGGCCGCGCGCGAAGCCTGCGGCGCCGTCACTGTCTATCAAGCCGATAACGTCCGGCCCCATGACCTGAAGTCCGAGCGTCCTTACCTGACGTTCGAAAAGGACGGCGAAGTGCAGCGCCTGGACTGCGACTATATAGCCGGCTGCGACGGTTACCACGGCATCGCCCGGCAATCGATTCCCGCCGAAGCACTCAAGGTTTTCGAACGGGTCTACCCTTTCGGTTGGCTCGGCGTGCTGGCCGACACCCCGCCGGTCAGCGACGAGCTGGTGTATGCCCGCCACGAACGCGGCTTTGCCCTGTGCAGCCTGCGCTCGCCGACCCGCACCCGTTACTACGTGCAGGTGGGCGCTGAAGAGAAGGTCGAGGACTGGTCCGATGAGCGTTTCTGGGCCGAGCTCAAATCGCGCCTGCCGGCGGATCTGGCCGAACGCCTGGTGACCGGTCCTTCGATCGAAAAAAGCATCGCGCCGCTGCGCAGCTTCGTGGTCGAACCCATGCAGTACGGCAAGCTGTTCCTGCTCGGCGACGCCGCGCACATCGTCCCGCCCACCGGCGCCAAGGGCCTGAACCTGGCGGCCAGCGATGTCAGCACCTTGTACAACATCCTGCGCAAGGTCTACGGCGAAGGGCGTACCGACCTGCTCGAGCGCTACTCGCAGATCTGCCTGCGGCGGATCTGGAAGGCCGAGCGCTTTTCCTGGTGGATGACTTCGATCCTGCACCGCTTTCCTGACAGCGATGCCTTCAGCCAGCGTATCCAGCAAACCGAGCTTGAGTACTACGTCAGTTCTAAAGCCGGTCGTACGACCTTGGCAGAAAACTATGTCGGCCTGCCCTACGAGGCTATCGAGGAAGACGCTTAGCAAGCTATCGAGTAGACTGGTCGGCACCTGCTCCCGCAGCTGATCGGCTGCGGGCCTTACCTGCCCCAGAGCTGGCCCGTGACTCAACTGAACACTCCGCAACCGGTACTGCGCAGCGTGCTCGTCGCGCTGATGCTGGCGATCTTTCTCGGCGCCCTCGACCAGACCATCGTCGCCGTGTCGATGCCGGCGATTTCAGCGCAATTCAACGATGTCGGCCTGCTGGCCTGGGTGATTTCCGGCTACATGGTGGCCATGACCGTGGCCGTGCCGATCTACGGCAAACTCGGTGACCTGTATGGCCGGCGGCGGATGATCCTTACCGGCACCGCGCTCTTTACCCTGGCCTCGATTTTCTGCGCGCTGGCACAGAACATGGAGCAACTGGTGCTGGCGCGGGTGCTGCAGGGTGTCGGCGCCGGCGGCATGGTCTCGGTCAGCCAGGCGATCATTGGCGACTTTGTGCCGCCGCGCGAACGTGGTCGCTACCAGGGTTACTTCAGCAGCATGTACGCCCTGGCCAGCGTCGCCGGGCCAGTGCTGGGCGGGTTGCTCACCGAATACCTGTCATGGCGCTGGGTGTTCTGGCTCAACCTGCCCCTGGGCCTGACCGCCTGGTGGGTGACGCGCCGTGCCCTGCGCAGCCTGCAGGTACCAACGCACAAAGCGCAGGTCGATTACCTCGGCGCCGCCCTGCTGATTCTCGGCCTGGGCAGCCTGTTGCTGGGCATCTCCCTGATCGGCCAGGGCCAGCCCTGGGATTCTGCACAAGTTGCCAGCCTGCTCGGTTGTGCACTGATCGGGCTGCTGCTGTTCGTGCTTCATGAGCAACGCGCCGCCGAACCGCTGCTGCCGTTGAAGCTATTCGCCAATCGCATCGCCACCCTGTGCTGGTGCACGATCTTCTTCACCAGCTTCCAGGCCATTTCGCTGACCATGCTGATGCCGCTGCGCTATCAGAGCATCACCGGTGCCGGCGCCGACAGCGCGGCCCTGCACTTGCTGCCGCTGGCCATCGGCCTGCCGATCGGCGCCTATTGCGGCGGCCGCCTTACCACTTTCACCGGGCGCTACAAGCCGCAGATTCTCGGCGGCGCCCTGCTGATGCCGTTTGCCATCGTCGGCATGGCCTTCAGCCCGCCGCAGGCGGCCTGGTTCAGTGGGGTGTTCATGCTGTTGACCGGGATCGCCTCGGGCCTGCAATTCCCCACTTCGCTGGTGGCGACCCAGAGTGCGGTCGAGCCCCGGGATATCGGCGTGGCCACCAGCACCACCAACCTGTTCCGCTCCCTGGGCGGGGCCATGGGCGTGGCCTGCATGTCGACCCTGCTGCTGGCGATGCTTGCCCAGGGCGGCCTGAACCTGGCCGGCGATGCCCTGCTTGGCAGCCTGCAGGCTGGCGAGCCGACCGCGGCGATGCAGGCCGAGTTGCTGTTGACCTTTCGCAACCTGCTGCTCGGCAGTGCTACGGTTTCGCTGCTGGGGCTGACGGCGGCGCTGGCCTTGCCTGACAGGCAATTGCGCGGCCGCCAGTAGGACCTTTATAACCGGCGTAGAAACAAATGATCACAAAGCTTCACAAAGTGTCATTTGCGCAAGGCGGGGCTCAAGCGCAGCATATCCAGCCCGGTATCGATCCACTGCTCGGCCTGGTTCAGCAGGTCAAAGCTGTCGGGCAGCAGTAGCCAGCGGCGAATCAGCCCGTCTATATAGGCGTAGATGGCCAATGCCGCGCGTTCCGGGTCCACGTCGGCGGGCAGTTGCCCGCGCTTGACTGCATTGCCCAGCGACAACGCGATATGGGCATGACATTCGATCGTCGAGGACTGCCGTTGCTGGCGGATCTCACACATATCATCGGTGAACTCGCATTTGTGATGCAGAA
>RCUI01000479.1_pt1 | contig 13715 bp, 8 predicted proteins | sample 2166121 | NCBI WGS metagenome assembly RCUI01 (sample SAMN09932700, study PRJNA488358) | compost metagenome | feature: garden; material: soil; isolation source: compost soil in succinic acid-enriched culture | place: Germany: Experimental Botanical Garden Goettingen | collected 2016-01-27
CTGGAGAGATGCCGGAGTGGCCGAACGGGACGGATTCGAAATCCGTTGTACTGGCGACAGTACCTAGGGTTCAAATCCCTATCTCTCCGCCATATATAGAAAAGCCCCTGAATCGCAAGATTCAGGGGCTTTTTTGTTTCTGGTGCGCGGCTCAGGCTACTGTCTTGTTTCTGTTTTGATCGCCTTACAAATAGCTCATCACAAATGTCACTTCAGTGTTGGCTGTGCCGGGGGTTACTCCCGGATCGTCCTTGCCACCAGTGCTTGCAGGAACGGTTCGATAGTACCGGGCGCTCAGCGGAATAGTAAAATTCCCACCGGTGGTGGCGTAGTCGCTGAATAAGTGCTTCTTGTTCAGCGCTAGCGGTGTTTGATTATTGTCCATTATTTGTAATGCAAAGCCTTTTGCTGTTGAGCTTTTGTTCAGTTCAATAATGCCGAGGCCGGCATTCCAGGCAGGCGTGGTTGGGGTTGGCTCCAGGCTATACATAACCTTATTGATGCCCGTTGGACAGTTGTTAAGGCGGATGCTGAATGAGGTCGGTTTTGAGGAGGCGCCGCTTTCGGTGAAGACGCCAAGATCATGCTCTCCCATGTCGACTTTAACGTCTGGTGTTTCGCATGATTGGGCGACCGCTTTTACCTCTTGTGATAAGCGCATTATGACAGTGGTGAGCGCACCGATTTTCATATAGCCGACTTCGCCTGCAGGGATTTTGGCGTTGTTTTTTATGGGCCCTATTTTTAGCAAGCGCAGGGTGTGACGGGTATTGTCGAATGTATAGGTTTTGTTGGCCTCAATCGTATTGGGCGATCCATTCACTGCGGGTACCACCATCTCACCGTAAATCCATTGCCACGCCAGGCCAGTGTCACTTATTGGGAAGATTTTTGAAGTGGATGAATCTGTTCCTAGATTATTTTTTATACCCCATGGTGAAATGGTGGTGCACTCAAAATTGTTCGAGCCAGTCACTGTCTGAATGGGGGACTCGAAGAGTGTTGTATTGTTAGGGGTGTCTCGGGGGATGGACAGGTTTTGGTTAATATTTATGGTTGCTGAGAGCACCTTTGCTCCGCTAGTAAAGCTACAGGCTGCCTCAGTGTTAAAGGAAACACAGGGGATTACTAAGAGGCATATTTTAAGTAAAAATCTCATTGGCTTCTCTGGAATTGTTAAGTTCATGGCGTGCATGCCAGTGTCTGCCGCTCATAGTTCAATAATTTGTCCCGCGGCCCCAGCGCATACGAGGCTGAGCACTGCTGAGTACCCCATTTGATTGTCAAGCTGCTTTGGTCTTGTTCGACTAGCACCAAGGCCTTGCCATTCGGGTCGGAAATCGCCAGCTGTTTGCCGCTGGCGTCTTCCACCGAGGCGCCGAAGGGGATTCTCTGCTGCTGCGCATCGAACAGTTCGAACTGCACCCGACGCCCGGTTTTACCGGCGTAGCGTGCAACCACAATGGCACCACGGCGTGGCACCAGCTGCTGGGTGGCGTTGTCGATTTCGATGTCGCCGCCCAGTTCGCGGGTATCCAGGCTGATCCAGTTGACCCGGTACGGCTGGGCGTTGGGCACTACCGCATAGCCGTTGCGCCCGGTTTCGACGCCGCTGTAACTGCTGATTTTGGCCCCGCGAACGCCCGGTACTTCGGCCAGGGCAAAGGTTTCGCCGACCGTCTGACCGAGGTTGATGCCGCCTTGGTGGGCGACCACGGAACCAGCGACGTTGAGGTTCTGCGAGTCGTAGCCGCGCCCCTGGCTGTAGCCCAGGCTGATGTCGGCTACCGAGGTGCGGGTGTTGAGGCTGGCCGAAGCCGAGTTGCCGCTGCCGCTGCTGTTGCCGCCCTGCACCGAGTAGAAGGTATCGCTGGTTTCCGACAAGTAGCCATTGATGCCGACCTGGGTACTGTCGCCACCTTTCTGCGTGCTGGTGGTCACGAACGCCCGCGGCGCGCGTGAGCGGCTGCCCAGGGGGAAGGACACTGACAGGTTGAGCTGGGTGTCATTGCTTGAGTAGCCGTCGTTGCTCAGGTCCTTGCTGCGGGTCACGTCGATGTTGTAGCTGACTTCGCCCCAGTTGTTGCTGTAGCCGGCAGACGCGCTCTGAGTGCCGCCACGGTTCCAGTAACGCTGGTCACTGGCGTTGAGATAGAGGCTGCCCAGTTCGCGATTGCGTCCCAGACTTTGGTTGATGGTCAGGTCGGTGCGGGTTTTGGAGTTGCCGCTGCGCTTGATTGCGTCGGTGCTCAGGTCCTGGACATGGTCGGTCAGGGTTCGGTAGCCCTCGGTCGAATAGCGGTAGGCGGCCAGGGTGAAGTTGGTGTCGGTGCCGGTAAAGGTCTTCGCATACAAGGCGCGCAAGCTGTTGCCCTGGGTGGTTTGGCCCTGGGCCTGGCTCGACGAATGGGTGAGGTCGACCGACACCGCGCCCAGCGAGGTGTTGCGGCCCGCACCCAGGGCCAGGGCCTTGTAGTTGTCGCTGGCTTGCAGGCCAATGATGCCGGTCAGGTTACTGCTGACACCGTAGGCCAGCGTGCCGCTGAGCATCTGCGGCGTGGCCAGGCCGTCAGTGTTGCTGTTGTACTGGCCGGCCGAGAGGCTGTACTTGACCTGGCCTTCACGCACCATGATCGGCAGGCTGGAAAATGCCTGTTGGCTGACTCGACGCCGTCCATCGGCTTCGATGATAGTGATCTCCAGGTCGCCGTTGGAGCCGCTGGGATAGATGTCGCTGATCTCGAACGGCCCTGGCGGCACGTTGGTGGTGTAGAGAATGTAGTTGTTCTGGCGGATTTCCACGGTGGCGTTGGTTTGCGCCACGCCACGGATGATCGGTGCATAGCCGCGTTCGCTGTCGGCGCGCATGCCTTCGTCGGAGGCCAGTTTCAGGCCGCGGTAGCGCACGCTGTCGAACAGATCGGTATCGGAGAAGATATCGCCGGCGCTGAACTGGCCCTTGAGTGCCGTGACGTCGTGTTGCAGGTAGCTGCGGTTGCTTTTGAAGGTGTTCGGGCGCCCGGTACCGCTGCTGAAGTTGGACTCGTTGCGCAGCCGCCAGGCGCCGAGGTTGATGCCGTTACGCAGGCCAAGGTTGTTGGCCATGCGGGTATCGGCATCACCCGCACTGCGGCTGCTGTTGATCTGATAGTTGATAAAGGCCGCAGAGACACCGTCGTCCCACAGCTGCGGATCGACGTAGCCGCGCAGGCCGCGTTGCATCGCCACTTGCGGCACGCTGGCGGCCAGGCGCAAGCGGCTGGCGTCGTAGCGCAGGGTGGCCTGGTCGATCAGGGTTGGCAGGTCGTAGCAGGCCTGTGGGGCGTTGGGATCGAACTTGCCCTGGGCCTGCAGCTTGGCCATGTCGATGCCCAGTTGCTTGAGCAGGTCGAGGGTCAGGCAGGGCTCTACGCGGCCGCTCGCGGGGTTGCGATTGAAATCGATATCACGCCGACCGACCAATGTCTCGTTGCTGTACAGATCGACCCGATAGTTACCCGGCAGCACGCTGTTGGCGGACAGCAGCAGTTGCAGGTCCACGGCCGATTGCGAGCCTTGCAGGAATGTGGTGTTGAAGGCTAGCAGCTGTGGATCGACGACATCGGCGCGGGCTTGAGTCGCCAACGCCAAACCGGGCCATGCAGCGCAGATCGCCAAGGATAAGGTGCTTGGCCCCCATCGCTTGAGTATGGCGCCGTGAGACAACGCACGCGCACGTTTTCCTGCCCCAGGTGTGGGCCTGTTATCGGAAGAAAAAGACATGCAAATGAACCTTTATCATTTCCCGGATGCAACCGGGCACAGCGAGGTCGCGCATGCGGGCATACGTGACGTTTTTTGATCGTGTTTATGGCGTGGAGACGGAATCGACGATCTTGGCGTTGCTGGGGTTTGTGCCGTTCAAGGTGGCCCGGTACTGATTCTGCGCGCCATAGTCATTGATGCTGCTGAACGTCAGTCGTACCGGTTTAGAGGTCGTCACCGTCTTGAGGGGAAATGTTTTGCTTTCGCCGGGCGCCACCATGGTCGAATCAACAGCCAACTCTCTTTGCTGGCCGTCCTGAAGTGTTACATCGGCCATTGATACGTGATAAAGGCTTGAGTTATTCACGATCAATGCGCTTTTCCCGGCGTGTTGGGACACGCGCCACTGTAGTTGCGCAGGTGCCAGTAATGCGTCGCCAGGCAAGTTGGCTGGACGAAAGAAAACCTTGATGCGTTGGCGTACAGCCAATTGCAACGTATTGGCTTTGGTGCTGGTTTGCGGAATTTCTTGAACATTGAGCCAGAGCACCGACTCCTTGTCTGTTGGCATCCCCGTACCTTCATAAAGAATACGTAGTAGTTGCTGTTCCTTGGCCAGTACTCGGGCCAGTGGCGGTGTTACAGCAAAAGGAGCGCTTCCTTTTTCTTCGTCATTGTTGTCAATCCAGGATTGAATCAATACATCTTGATCACCGTTACGCACGGTGATATTGGCTTCTTTATAAGCGCCATCAAATACTATTCGGGTCGCACTTAATGAAATACTGGCCATGGCTTGGGCAGCCGTGAGCATGCCCAGTAAGCCCAGGCAGGCGGGGAGAGAACGAAGCAGCATGATGTTTACCCTTTGACTCGACTGAAAGCGGCGAGGCGGGCACGCCTCGCGCGTGTGCAATCCTGTCGTGCGAGTTACTCGTATTGCAGGATGAACGGCAGGGTTGCATCACCACGACCGGCCGTGGCGGTGCCAGCAGCACCTGTGGTGACGTACGCTGCGGAGAAGCTCAGCGTCGCGTTACCGCCAGTGGCACCGGTACCATGCACGTCACTCTGGATCTTGGCGGTGGTTTTCGAGCTCAGGTCAATCAGTGCGCCGTTGCTGTCGAGAAGGGCGATACCCACGTTGGCAGCGGTGCCGGTACCTTTGGTCAGGGCCAGGACTTTCTTGCCTGTCACCAAGCCTGAACCGCCGCTAGCGGCGTCAAAAATCATCGACACCTTGGTGCCCAGGTTGCAGTTGACGTTGAGGTCGAAGCCCTTGCCTGTGACACGCCCCGAGGCCGGGCTCTCGGCGGTGCCCATGTCTTTGATCGAAACGTTGCCCATATCCATGGCGATCACGCGGTCGGCATTGGCGCCATCGACGGAGCAGGCATCGTTGTTGATGACACCGGTAAAGCTGATTTTGCCTTTGCCTCCATCAGTGGGGACTGGGTCTACAGCATAGACGCTGGCAGAGGCTGCTATGACGGAAAGGGTGAGTGCAGCCAGGGAAATATTTTTCATGGGATGTCCATTGGTGCTAGTTGGAAAAGTGCTGCATGTAAATGCCCTGCCACGATAATCGGCGTGGTCAGGCATGGACATCAGACGATCCTTAATAGGACTAATGAACTCAGCCGGAGAGGGTGTTCAGTTGAAAATACTGCGCTCCAGACAATAGGCCAACAAGTCCTGGTCACTGCTGACTTCAAGTTTGCGCATGGCCGAAACTTTTTGGGCGCTGATGGTTTTTGCACTTCTGCTTTGGCTGCGGGCAATATCACCAACACTTTTTCCGGCAACGAATAGCCGCAGTATTTCAAACTCTTTCGGCGATAGACTGGCCATTCGTTCATCAATGGCGGTAGTGGACTCAATCACCGAAGTTTTCGCAGGTTCCAGGCTTCGATAGGATCCTTGGCGGGCGATGGCATTGAGTGCCAGTTCGATTTCCGTGTGCAATTGACTCTTCTGAATGACCCCGACGACCCCCAGCTCCTGCAGGCGAGTGAGAATCAGATGGTTGGAGATCATGGTCAGAATCAGAATCTGTACACGGGGATAATTACGCTTGAGGTAGTCGACCAGTTTCAGCCCGTCACCATAGGGTGAATCAGCCGGCATGTTGTAGTCGGTGATAACGATGTCGACCGTTTGCTGTTCGAGCAGTTCGATCAGGCCCTTCGAGCACACGGCCTCGCCAACCACACAAAAGCGTGGGTCGCGCTCGACCAGCTCGCGAACACCGAGAAGGACGATGGGGTGATCGTCAGCGATGATGACCTTGAGTTTTTCCATAAATACGGCCCGTTGTACCGGTGCGAAGGGGATGTCCATACGGTTGCACGTAGTGGTGAGTTGATTTTACGCGAGGGTGCTGAGGATTGTCGCAAGACGATTCAATACCCGCTGTACTTTCTGCGTCAGGGCTACATCAAGCCGTGCGTTGTGCAACTGATACTCCAGGTCGGTGCAGTGGCTGGCCAGGCTGCTGGCCTGGACCGCGCCGAGCGCACCAGCGATGCTGTGCAATCGCTCGGCCAGGGCTCTGGCGTCTTGCTGTTCGAGGGCGCTGCGGATCAGCTCGATGTCCTGTTGCATGGTATTGATGAACAGCGGTCGCATGGCGGGTGACAGTTTTACGCTATCGGTCGGCGTTGCGGCGGGCGAAGCGCTCAGGGTTTCTGGTTCGAGACGTGATGGACCGCTGTGCAGCTTAGGTTTACACAGCTTGATCAGGTGCGCCCGTAAGGTCTGCAGGCTCAGAGGTTTGACGATCCAGGCGTTCATACCCACTTCCAGGCAACGTAAGCCTTCCTCGCGCATAGCGTTGGCAGTGACGCCGATGATCGGCAACTGGCTGTCGTGAGCGCGCAGCGCCTTGGCCAGTTCATAACCGTTCATGACCGGCATATTGACGTCGGTGAGCACCAGGTCGAAGACTTCGGGCTGCCACAGGTGCAAAGCCTGCTCGCCATTGGCCACGACTATGGCACTGCAACCCAGTGCCTCAAGTTGCTCTTTAAGGATGGCCTGGTTGATCGGGTTGTCTTCGGCCACAAGGATATGTAGTTGCAGGTTCACGCTACGTTGTGCGGGGGCTTCACTGGCTTGCCTGGAAGTACCTTGGCGGGCCAGCGAGACGGCTTGCGCTACCGCGCGCACGTCATGCATATCAACTTCCCAGTGGCCATCAAGGTATTCGGCAGGATTGCGTCCACCGCTGATACAGTCGATCCGTGGCCCGCTCCAGGGTAATTCAGGGGTACTTGCAAGCACTTCGATCAGCAGCGCCAGTGGGTCGCCCGGCGCCGGCTGGGGGATTATCAGGGTCGCAGCGATGCCCAGGCGTTCGAGCCAGTCGCAATAACTTTGCCCCAGTTCTGGTAGTGGCGCGCGTACGTACACAGGCGTGGGGTCGCGCTCGATGGCGGGGCAGTCGGGCAGTTCGCCGGGCATCACCGACAAGGTCATCTTCAGGGAAAAGCTGCTGCCCAGCCCCGGCTCGCTGACCACTTTCAGCTGCCCGCCCATCAATTCACTAAGCCACCAGCAGATCGGCAAGCCTAACCCCGCACCGCCTTCACTGGACGCATCCTTGACCTGATAGAACAGCTCGAACAGCTTGGCTTGCTGCGGTTCACCGATACCGATGCCGGTATCGGTGACCTGCCATTCGAGGCTAACCTTACCCTCCGTGAGCTCCAGCACACGGGTACGTAATACCACTCGACCGGTGTCGGTGAACTTGATGGCATTGCTCAGCAGGTTGTTGAGGATCTGGCGAATCCGCATGGGATCGCCGAGCACCTTGTTGGGCAGCCGGGCATCTGTGCAGGCATAAAGCTGCAGCCCCTTGCGCTCGGCGAAGGCGGCGTAGGTACGCAAGGTGTCTTCGAGCATGTCCAGTGGGCAGAAATCGACCGGCTCGATGGCCATCTGCCCTGACTCGATCTTGGAGACATCCAGCACATCACTGATCAGCTGGAACAGGGTGGCGGAGGAGCGCTGGATGGTGTTCAGGTAGGCATGCTGGCGTGGCTCCAGCGGGGTCAGTCCGAGCAGCTCCAGCGTACCCAGCACCCCGTACAGCGGTGTGCGGATTTCATGGCTCATGGTCGCCAGGAACAGAGTCTTGGCTTCGTTGGCGGCATCGGCGGCGCGCCGGGCTTGTTCCAGGGCATGAGCATCTTCGATATGCCGGGTGACGTCGTTGAAGGCGTACAGCCTTACATCCTGGCCCTGGTAGCGGGTGGCGACGAAGCCGACTTGCAGGTGACGGCCGTCGACCTCCAGATCGTGCTCTGCGGCATCAGCGTTGTCCTGATGATGGTCCAGGGCTTTGACCAATGCGGCGGTGCCTTGCCATTGCTGGGCCCGCTGATTTTCCACCAGTATCTGCTGGTCCGCACGGCGCACCACGCACAGCCCGGTCGGCGCGGTGTCGATCACCACGCGACTGAACGCCTCGCTTTCGGCAATGCTTTCGTGGGCCTGGCGCGCAGGGAGGATGACCTGTTTCTTGTACCAGCGGCTGGCCAGCCAGCCCAGGCCGATGATCGCCAGGAACGAGAGCAGCAAACTGGTCAGTGACCAGAAGGCATAGCGGAAGAAACTCTTGAAACTGATGGTGTAGATGGCTGTCCAGCCGGGACCATCGTGGTTGACCAGCTTGAACACCAGCCCTTCGGGCTTGAGGTTCACGCCCTCGTGCAGGCGCGATTCGGGGCGCTGGATGCCAATCAGTACTTCGCCAGCCGGAGCAATCAAGGTGAAGCGGTCATACACCATCCAGTCCATGATGCGTTCAAAGTCGTTTATCTGAGACAGGTCGAGCAGTGAGGCCACAATAAGGCGGGAATCGGCCCCCTCGGCCTGCTCCCGATCACCGTTCAGATGGAGGCTGACATACGCCAGCAAACGCGCAGGTGTCCAGCGGTCGGGCACCTCGACATAGCTTTGCCAATCGATCCCGTTGTTCATCAGGTAGTGGCTGTCTTGCGGTGTGCGAGTACGGACGGTCTTGACCACGTCAATGAAACGTTCGTTACCGCTCAATATCTTGCTACGCCCGCGTCCTGCTGCGGGTAGGGTGATGTCGTAACTGTCGTGGGGGCCGAACAGGAACACTTGCGGGGACGGGTAGTGCGAGGCCGACCAGAACGTACTGTAAAAGCCGGCCAGATTTGCCCCCAGACCAAGCACCTTCGATTGTTCGCGGCCAGCAACGTTGTGCTTATCGAGTTTGACGCTGAAGGGCATTGAGAAGGAAAACATCTGCCCTTGATAAATGTCCGCTCCCTCGTTCGGCAAGGGTGCAAGCACATGCATACGAGGGCCTTCGTCATTGCGCAACTCACCCTGAAGGGCGTGTTCGGTCAGGGTTTTCAGAAAGACTTCCTGCTCCTGGATGTTCTCCAGCAGGCGGGCAAAATGAAAACGCACCGTGTCATGGTGTTCTTCGATCAGGCGCTGGAACGACCAGAAGCTGGTGCCGACCAGCAACAACGCCAATCCCAGCAGAATCATCACCCCCTTGTTCAGGCGTAATGAGCTGCGGGTGAGGTTTTCCAGCAGGGCGTTGTCTTGCTTCATGAACAGTGTCCGCAGGGCCGCAAAGTGTCGATAACTGACGAATCTTACCTCTGATAGTGGTCGAAGGTTGAGTGCACGGGTCAATAAAGGTTCGGCGCCCCATCAAGGTTCAAGAGTTGCTGGAACTGATCCGATGACACCGCATGGGATATCAGGAAGCCCTGGGCCTGATCGCAGTCGATCTTGCGCAACAGGGCAAGCTCCTGGGAGGTTTCCACGCCTTCGGCCACCACGGTCAGGCCGAGCTTGCGGCCCAGGGCGACAATGCTGGTCAGGGCCGAGGTCATGTTTTCGTTTTCATGGCAACCCTGTACCAGTGCACGGTCGATCTTCAGTTCGGTGAACGGCGCTGACACCAGGTTCATGTAAGAGCTGTAACCCTGGCCGAAATCATCCTGGGACAGGCCGAAACCCTTGATGCGCAAGCGACAGGCCCCGGCGTAGAAGTTGCTGATGTCTTCGGGCGTAGAGCTCTCCATCAGCTCGAAGCAGAGCTTGCCGGGTATGCCCTGGTGATGGAGGACAAACTCCAGCAGGCGGTCTGCCAGATCGTGGCTGTTGAGCAGGTGGGTGGGCAAGTTGATCGACACCGGAATGTCATAGCCCTGCTCGCGCCAGCGGGCCTGGGCGTCCATGGCCTGTTTGAGCATTAGCCACAGCAAGCGCTCTTCCAGGTCAAAGGTTTTCAGCGCAGGCAAGAACGAGCTTGGCAGCAGTACCCCTTGGTCAGGGTGCATCCAGCGCACCAGGGCTTCGGCGGCGACGATACGACCATTGTGCAACGACTTCTTGGGCTGGAACCAGGCCTGGAACGCTCGGTTGTTAAGGGCCTGGAGGAGGGTCTGGCGGTCAAATTCGGTGACAGGTGCGGTGGCTTGCGCTGCTATGTCATGTTTGCGCCGCAGTTGTTCGGTCACGCTGCGCAAGGCACCAGGCGAGACGGGTTTGGAGATCAGTCCGATCACCTCGACGCCGAGGTTTTTCGCGACCAGGCTGGCTGCCATCAGCATGCGCCGGGAGGCCGCGCTCATGATCGCCAGGTCCGGCTTGCAGCTTAGCCCGGCCAGGCGCTGGATGAACTGCACACCATCCATGCCGGGCATCAACAGGTCGGTGAGGACGAAGTCGAAGTCACGTTGCTGCAAACGTTCCAGCGCCTCGTTGCCGTCCCGTGCGCAGTCCAGATTGAATTCACCCAGTTCGCTTAACAGGTGTTGCAGGTACATACGCTGAAACGGATGGTCTTCGACAATCAGGATGTTATAGGGCTTCACGGGTACTTCCTTGATAAGGCGCCAGGCAATTGAACAGGGCTTGCAACGTAAAAGGCTTGACCAGGCAGTGGTTCATGCCGGCGGCCAGGCACAATTCTTCTTCGCCACGCATGGCATTGGCCGTCGCGCCGATGATTGGCACTGAGCAACCTTGTCGACGCAGTTCTCTGGCCAGCGCATAACCATTCATACGGGGCATGTTCACATCGCTCAGGACCACGTCGAACTGGTCAGGCCTCCAGCGCTGCAAGGCTTCATCGCCATCGTTGGCCAGCACTACGGTGCAACCGAGCTCTTCGAGCTGATCCCTGAGAATCAGTTGGTTGATGATGTTGTCTTCGGCGACCAGAACGTGTAGGTCAAGTCGTCTCATCTCATGTTGCTGTGTGTGTTCATCGCCTCTGGTGACCCGCAGTCCCTGGGCCTGGCTGACGGCCTGGTGAATGGCGCTGAGGTGGTTGAGGTTGACGTGCCAGACACCGTCTGCATGCCGGGGTTCGCTGCAGCCATTGGTGCTGATCAGGATCCGTGGGCCTGGCCAGTCGGGCTGCAGTGCTTGCTCCACGCTCCCTGGGTGCAGCTCGAGCAACACCTGAGTGCGGGGCGCGCCCGTCTCGGGAGGGCGACCAAGCTGTACCCGGGCACCCCAGCGACGCAGCCAGCCAGCGATGGACTCTGCCAGTTCGCGAATCGGTGAGACAACGTAGACGACTTCGGCCAACAAGCTGTGAGGCCCTGGTGTTGCGCTAGTGCCGAAGGCCACTTCGAGGGGCAAGGTTAAGGTGAAGCTGCTGCCCAGGCCAGGTTCACTGACCATGCGCATGTGGCCATTCATCAATTGCGTCAGGCGTTGGCAGATGGGCAGGCCCAAACCGGTCCCGGCAATTACATGAGTATTGCCTTCGGTTTGGTAGAAGGGCTCGAAAATGTAGGGTTGATCCTCCTCGGCAATACCTTTGCCGGTATCAGACACTTGCCACAACAGGCCCGAGCGTTCGCCTTCGCGATGCAGCAAGCGGACCCTGAGCACCACGCGTCCGCAATCGGTGAACTTCACCGCATTGCTCAGCAAGTTGTTGAGGATCTGGCGGATGCGAGCGACATCGCCGATCAGCCGTTCGGGCAGTTGCGGATCGAGACAGGCATAGAGTTGCAGGCCTTTGCCTGTGGCGGCCGCGCTGTAGCCCTGGATGACCTCATGCACCAGTTCCAGTGGCGAGAACTCGCTCACCTCCAGGACCAGTTGGCCAGCCTCGATCTTCGACACATCAAGTACATCGCAGATCAGTTGCAAGAGGGTCGCCGAAGAGCCTTCGATGGCATGCAGATAGTCTTTTTGCTGGGCGTCGAGGCGGGTACGTGACAGCAGCTCGAGGGTGCCCAGAACGCCATACAGAGGGGTGCGGATTTCGTGACTCATGGTGGCCAGGAACAGGGTCTTGGCCTCGTTGGCGGCATCGGCCGATTGCCGCGCTTCTTCCAGCGCAGCTTCCACTTGCTTGCGCGTGCTGATGTCGCTGAAGGCACAGAACAATACGTCTTCGCCTTTGTAGCGGGTGGGTGCGCTACTGAGGTACAGGTGGCGGCCATCGGCCGTTTCAACATAATCGCTGCAATCGGCATCGGCCGAGTCGAAGGCGTTGCGGATCCAGCCGGCGCACAGCACCTCACGCTCAAGGCCTTCGCCCAGCCATTGTTGGGCCAGATGGTTTTCCAGCACCACCTTACCGTCACTGCGACGCAGAACGCACAACGCAACCGGGGCGGTCTCGATGACGTCACGGCTGAACGCTTCGCTTTCTATCAAGGCCTCAATGCGGTGGACTGCCGGGGCAATCAGGCGCTGTTCGAAACGGCGCATCAACAGCACGATCAGGGTGATGCTGAACAGGCAGAACAACAGTGAACCCAGCAGTTGTTTCCATAAGCCACCCAACACCGCCAGCAAGTCAATCGAATACACCAGTTGCCAGTCCGAAGACTTCAAGTGTTTGCGGATCACCAGGTGATCGGGCAGCAGGCCGTTGCCGATAAAGCCAAAGAAGTTTTCACCCTGGGGGCTGAGCAGTGTCTGGCTCAGACTCTCCTGCGGATTGTTACTGAACACTTGCATACCATCGGCATTGAGCATCATGAACGCGCCGGCGCTCTGATCACTCAAGGCTCTGGACACCTCGCGCGTATCCATTTCCAGGCCTAGCCAGCCCGACTCTGGGTCGCGTTCGTCCAAGCGAATGAAGATGTACAGGTGCGAGCGTTGCTCGCTGTGGTCGGTCAACCACAACTCGCTCAGTGGCGCGGCTGCACGGTTTTTGAGTACGTGCAGTTGCTCAAGCATCGCAGCAGAGAGTTCGGGTACCTGTGCCGTCGCGTTGAAGAGCCGCCTGACCTGGGCCTGCGTACCGGTACCGACGTATAACAGGCTGACCTGCTTTTCTTGCATGTAGCTGCGCATGCGCTGGGTCAGCCAGATACTCCACTGGTTATTCGGGCTGCTACCCAGCTGCAGGTGGACTTCTTCGCTCGAAGGCAGGTAGACCAAGGGCTTGGCCTGTTGCTCCTTGCGCACGGCTGACAGGCTCAGGCTTTCCAGCAAGGCTTCGCGGTTGGTGAAGAATGCATGCGCTTCGGCAATCGCACTGCTCATGTAGCCGCGACGCTGGGAGATGTCGTTGTTGAACGTGAACAACAGAAAGTTGTAGACGCCACTCAAGATACCGATCGATAAAACGATGGCGAACAGCCGCAGCAACCGCCGGGCTGCTTCGGGGTTGGACAGTAAGGGGTTGATGTGCAGCAGGTAACGTTTTAATCGCATTAGCCGACTCTATTGGGCGAGTCGGCAAACGGGTATCAGACGATCCTTAATCGCTTGTCGAGGCGTGCTGGCAGCGTTTTCGAGCGAGCCTTTGCGCCTTGAGCCAAGTGGTGACACCCGTGGCTCAGCGCGATAGCTTGGGCAATCCGAAAGATTTACGTCCGAGTGAGCACCGCGGCGTCAGGACGTTTGAACTTGATCCGTCGGCTCCAGGCGATGGCAGGGCGTTCGAACAGCACATAGGCGATGGCTGCGAATGCGATACAGATCGCAATGATCAG
>RCUI01000482.1_pt1 | contig 13642 bp, 10 predicted proteins | sample 2166121 | NCBI WGS metagenome assembly RCUI01 (sample SAMN09932700, study PRJNA488358) | compost metagenome | feature: garden; material: soil; isolation source: compost soil in succinic acid-enriched culture | place: Germany: Experimental Botanical Garden Goettingen | collected 2016-01-27
CCGCCTCGCGCACCTTCTCGAATTGCTCCTGGGCCACCAGGGTGCCGCCACCGTCACGGGTGAACAACTCGGTCAGCAAAGCGCCGTCTTCGGCGTAGCTGACGATGTGACTGCGCGCCACGCCGCCCCGGCAGGCTTCGGCCGCCGCATCGAGCAGCTCGCCCTGGTAGTCGCTGCCCAGGCGCTGCAAGTGCGCGGGTACCTGCTGCGGACGCAGTTCACGCACCAGCCGCCCCTGCTCGTCGAGCAAGCCACGCTCAGCTCCGAACAAAAGCAGCTTGTCGGCGCCCAGTTCGATGGCCGCACGGGTGGCGACATCCTCACAGGCCAGGTTGAAGATCTCGCCCGTGGGCGAGTAGCCCAATGGCGACAACAGCACGATCGAACGCTCGTCGAGCAGGCGGTTGATACCTTTGCGGTCAACCCGGCGCACTTCGCCGGTGTGGTGGTAATCCACCCCTTCGACAACGCCGATCGGCCGCGCGGTGACCAAGTTGCCTGCGGCTACCCGCAAGCGCGAACCCTGCATCGGCGAGGCAGCCATGTCCATCGACAGGCGCGCCTCGATAGCGATGCGCAGGTGCCCCACGGCGTCGATCACACATTCCAGGGTCGCGGCATCGGTGATGCGCATGCCGCGATGGTAGTGCGGGGTCAGGCCGCGGCTGGTCAGGCGGCTTTCGATCTGCGGACGCGAGCCATGCACCAGCACCAGGCGAACCCCCAGGCTGTGCAACAGGACCAGGTCGTGGACGATATTGCCGAAGTTGGGGTGCTCGACGCCGTCTCCGGGAAGCATGACCACAAAGGTGCAGTCGCGGTGGGCATTGATGTAAGGCGAAGCATGACGCAACCAATTGACGTATTCGGGCATAACCACAGAGCCTGTAGAGAGTGGAGACAAGTACGGGAAAGCACACAGCGCTCGAAGGGTTATCGTCGGAACAGGCTTGGCGTCACGCGCAATCTCCTTGGGAAAACGGCCGAACTCAGCGGGTAATGACCGGGCTCAGGCAGTAATGTTCGATCAATTCACGCAATAGACGCACGGTAGGCTGCAAGCGTGACATTTCAAGGTACTCACCCGGCTGGTGGGCACAGGCGATGTCGCCAGGGCCCAGCACCAGGGTTTCACACCCCAGGCGCTGAAGATAAGGCGCTTCGGTGCCGAAGGCTACCGCTTCGGCCCGATGACCGGTCAGACGTTCGGCTACCCGCACCAGCTCGGCATCGGCCGCCTGCTCGAACGGCGGCACCTCCGGGAACAGCGGCGCGTAATCGATCTTTACCTGATGCTGCTCGGCCAGCGGCACCAGCTTCTGCCGGATGGCGGCGCGCAGCGCTTGCGGGTCCATGCCCGGCAATGGCCGCAAGTCGAACTCCAGGGCACACTGGCCGCAGATCCGGTTGGGGTTGTCACCGCCATGGATACAACCGAAATTCATCGTCGGCTGCGGCACGCTGAACTGAGCGTTGTTGAATTCTTTCTGCCATTGCCGGCGCAGCTCCATCAGTTCGCCCATGACCTGGTGCATGGCCTCGAGCGCACTGTGGCCCAGGCTTGGGTCCGACGAATGGCCACTGCGGCCGAGAATATCGATGCGTTCCATCATTACGCCCTTGTGCAGGCGAATCGGCTTGAGCCCGGTCGGCTCGCCGATCACGGCAGCCCGGCCCAATGGCCGGCCTGCTTCAGCCAGGGCCCGGGCACCTGACATCGAGCTCTCTTCGTCGCACGTGGCGAGGATCAGTAGCGGCTGCTTGAAATCGTGAGCCAGCAGCGGTTGCACCGCCTCGATGATCAGGGCGAAGAAGCCCTTCATGTCGCAACTGCCAAGGCCGACCCAGCGCCCGTCTACCTCGGTCAGCTTCAGCGGATCGGTCTGCCACAGTTCAGGATCGTAAGGCACGGTATCGCTGTGCCCGGCCAGCACCAGCCCACCCGGACCGCTGCCGTAGGAGGCCAGCAAGTTGAACTTGCCCGGCGTAACCTGCTGGATATCGCAGGTAAAACCCAGGTCTCCCAGCCAGCCGGCCAGCAGGTCGATCACCGCACGGTTGGATTGATCCAGCGCAGCTTGGGTACAACTGACCGAGGGCGCGGCAATCAGCGCGGCGAACTGGTCTTTGAGCGATGGCAACGGCATGCGCATTCTCCACGGGGCTTGGCCCATCATAGGGCCATCGGGCACCGGGAATAAACCGCCACGAGCCGACTCCTGTACACTGCGCCCCACGACGCTCCCTGTCATTCGAGCCTGGATCACCAGCAATGCATAAAGAAACCGAAATCAAACTGCGGGTCAGCCGCGAGACCCTCGCCGCCTTGCGCGAGCACCCATTGCTGAAGAAGCGCAACAAGTCCGGCTGGCAGCAGCGCGAGCTGCTGAACCAGTACTTCGATACCCCGGAGCGTGACCTGGCCGCGGCCAAGGTTGCCCTGCGCCTGCGCCGCGACGGTGACGTGGTCATCCAGACCCTCAAGACCCGCGGCCAGAGCGTCGCCGGCCTGTCCCAGCGCAACGAGCACGAATGGGAGCTGCCCAAGGCCAAGCTGGACCTGAAGAAACTTGACGAGCAATGCTGGCCGGCTGAGCTGGCCGAAGTGGACAAAAAGACCATCAAGGCGCTGTTCACCACCGATTTCACCCGCGAATACGCGGAAATCGCCTGGGGCCGCGGCAAGGCCAAAGTGGTGATCGAAGCGGCCCTGGACCTGGGCACCGTAGTCGCCGGCAAGCAGAAGGAAGAAATCTGCGAGCTGGAACTGGAACTGCGCGAAGGCGAGCCAGAGGCGCTGCTGGAACTGGCCGCCGAGCTGTCCGCCACGCTGCCATTGTTCCCGTGTGATATCAGCAAGGCCGAGCGCGGCTATCGCCTGCTCGACCCGAGCAGCTACGCCCTGAGCCTGCCAGGCGCCGAGCTGAATGCCGAAATGACGCTGGACGACGCCTTCGCAGCCCTGGCCTGGCAACTGCTGGGCAGCAGCCAGCGCCTGGCCGAGCAGTATCGTTTCAATGGCCACTGGCGCCTGCTGCAGGACTGGGTCCAGTCCCTGTCCGAACTGCGCGCCCTGGCCAGCAGCCTGGGTCAGGCCGCACCGCGTGCGACTACCCGTGCCCTGCGTGCCAGCCTCGACGCGCTGCTGGAAGACTGGCGCCCACTGGTACTGGCCGGCAACGACGACGAAGATGTACGCCGTGCGGCGCCCGAGCAGTTCGCCGAAGAGTTGCTGGACACGCGCTGGGGCCAGTTCTCCCTGGAAACTTCGCGCTGGCTGCTGGCCCGCGGCTGGACCGTCGAGCGCAACAAGCGCGGCGACCGCCAAGGTGCGGCACAGCTGGCCAACTGGCTGAACGTGCTGCTGGCTGACGAAGCGAAGGACCTGCAACTGCCCCTGTACCATCGCCAACCTGAAGACCTGGCCGAGCAACTGCCACGTATCGAGCGCCTGCTGGCCTGGTTGCACCACGCCCGCCAGGTGCTGGAGAGCCCGGACCTGGACCGCCTGTTTGGTGAGCTGAACAAGCTGCACGAGCTGGCCAACCTGCCGATCAGCGACGAAGTGGAAGCTGATGTGCGCACCGAGGTCCTCGAAGCCCGTGCGGACCAAGCGATGGCTGTGTTCCAGAGCCGTGGCTGGAAGCACTTGCTGCGCAAGTAAGGCTCAGCGCAGCACCGGCAGACTCGTCGTGGACTTGATTTCGGACAAGGCCACGATCGAGTTGACCTCCTGGATCCCCGGCACCATCGACAACTTTTCGAAGAAGAAACGTTCGTAGGCTTCGATGTCCGGGGTGACAATACGCAACAGAAAGTCCACCGCGCCCATCAGCACATAACACTCCAGCACTTCGGGAAAACCGCGAATCGCCTCGGTGAACTCGGTAAAGTTGCTGCGGCCATGGGCGTTGAGTTTGACCTCGGCGAAAATCTGCGTGTTCAGGCCGATCTTCTTGCGATCGAGCAAGGTCACCTGGCCTCGAATCACCCCCTCCTCCTTCATCCGCTGAATGCGCCGCCAGCACGGCGACTGCGAGAGCCCCACCCGCTCGGCAATCTGCGCACTGGAAAGCGAGGCATCCTCCTGCAACAGGGCCAGGATGCGACGATCATAGGCGTCTAACTCACTCTGCATATTTTTTCCTCTTGATCGGCACCGGGCGAATTGATCAATTCGTAATTTCTGGATAGTTGCCGATCATAGAGAAAAATTTCCCGCACGCGCATGTAAAAATTTCCCCACTGACACCGGAGATTCCCATGAGCGCACTCGAACGTTTCGACAGCCCCCTCACACCGCTGCGTGAAGACGTCTGGGCCGCCAGCACTGCCCACAGCAACGTGCGCTACCACCTGCAGGTCGAGGCCGAGCCCGATAGCCTGTGCCGCGTACTGAACCTGTTCGCACTGCAGTTCCTCACCCCGCACAAAGTGCAGATGAAACAACAGGACGAACTGCTGGAGGTCGAGATCGACATCACCGGGCTGAGCTGGCACCGGGCTGAGCTCATTGCTCAAAAAATGCGCAATCTTATTTGCGTCGACGATGTCCGACTGCAGTCAGCGCATACCTTGTAATGCTTGAAGTCGCTTGCCGACCGCACTGATTGAATCGGTCGACTAATCTTGTCGTTGCCACCCCTTCAGGCAACGGCAAGGACGCCACATGCCCACTCCCCCTCAGGACCACTGGCTGAGCTTGGACAGCCTGCTGACCGACCTGCTCGACGCCCAGCTCATTACCCCTGCCGCCGCTCGACTATTGGCCACTCAAGGACTGGCCGAGGATGAACACCCGCTCGAACCGATCGCCCGCCAGCATCTGCCCGACCCACGCCGGGCCGGCCAACGCCTTGACCTCGACACCCTGTGCCAGTGGTTGGCAGAGCGCGCCGGCCAGCCCTATCTGTATATAGACCCCCTGCAACTTGACCTGAGCGCGACGGCTGAGCTGATGTCTGCCGCCTTTGCCCGACGCCACGCAATACTGGCCGTCGCTGTCGATGCCCACTGCGTCACGGTGGCCAGCGCGCAACCCTTCGTGCGGGCCTGGGAGGTGGATCTTGGCCAGGTGCTGCGCCGCCCGATCAAGCGCGTCCTGGCCAGCCCCGCGCAGATCCGCCAGTTCAGCCAGACGTTCTGCCAGCTTGCACGGTCGGTCAACGCGGCTAACAGCAACACGGCCCGGCGCGACAATGAAGAAACCCATATTGTCGCCATCGTCGACTGGCTTTTGCAGTACGCCTTCGACCAGCGCGCCAGCGATATCCACATCGAACCCCGACGCGATCACGGCCAGCTGCGGTTTCGCATCGACGGATTGCTGCACCCGATCTACCAGTTCCCCACCGACGTCACGCTGGCGGTCGTCAGTCGCCTGAAAACGCTGGGACGCATGAATGTCGCCGAAAAGCGGCGCCCACAGGACGGCAGGATCAAGACCCGGCTCACCGCCGGCAGCGAAGTCGAGCTGCGCTTGTCGACCCTGCCCACTCCCTTTGGTGAAAAACTGGTGCTGCGCCTCTTCGATCCGTTCCTGTTGCAGCAGGACTTTGCTCAATTGGGCCTGGACGGCGACGACCTGACACTGTGGCAGCGCGTGATTGGACAGCGGCACGGCCTGATCCTGGTAACCGGCCCCACGGGCTCTGGCAAGACCAGCACCCTTTACGCCACCCTCAAGTACCTGGCTACACCCGAGGTCAATCTGTGTACTGTCGAAGACCCGATCGAAATGGTTGAACCGACGTTCAATCAATTGCAGGTTCACCCGGCCATCGACCTGGGCTTTGCAGAAGGTGCCCGGGCCCTGCTGCGGCAAGATCCGGACATCATCATGATCGGCGAAATACGTGACCTGGAAACCGCCCAGGTGGCGTTCCAGGCTGCGCTCACCGGCCATCTGGTGCTTTCCACCCTGCACACCAACGACGCCTGCAGCGCCATCACCCGCCTGCTGGAGCTGGGTATCGCGCCCCACCTGATCAAGGCCGGGCTGATCGGGGTGATGGCGCAGCGGTTGGTGCGCACGCTCTGCCCTGCCTGCAAACAGCCGCTAGCCGCGCTCGAGGCTGGCTATCAGGCCAGGGGCTGTAACGAATGCCGGCAAACCGGCTATCACGGGCGTACGGGTATCCATGAAGTGCTGTGCGTCAGTGCCGCGTTCGGTCGCCGTATCGGCAATGATGCAGACCTGACAGCACTTCGTCGCCAGGCATGTGATGAGGGACTGCGCAGCCTGCACCAGAGCGGGGCACAAAAGGTGGCACTGGGCCTGACGTCAACGGCAGAAGTGCTACGGGTGGCGCCGGGGAACTAGAGCAAGGGGATTCGATCCAAGCGCTCAGTTCAACTCAGCTGGAGTCACCCGCAATGCGTGTCAAATTTGCAGTCGCAACCCTTGCCCTGCTGTCCCTGCCTGTCGGTTCGGCCATGGCCGATACGTTCTGGCGCAATGTCATTTCCTCAGGCGCAACCACCGGCTCCACCTACCTGACCTTCAAGGACCACAAGCTGGTTGTTGCCGCCCAGGACGATGCCGGTAGTTTTGTTGCCAGCGAAGGCAATATCCGTGGCCCCTACCTGGAAGCGGCGATGCAGAAAGTACGGGCCGACAACCCAGGCCTGGACGCGAGCGACATGGAACTGGCCAATGCAATTCTGGCCAAGAATGCCGTAAGCGAATAAAAGACGTCGCGGAGCAAGCCCGCTCCTGCAGGCACATACAAAACCTGTGGGACCTGGCTTGCCAGCGATGAGACCCGTGCTGACCTACGACCGCTGTGCGGTCGATCGCCGGCAAGTCCGGCCACACATATGTCCCAGTGGGCCTGCGGGAGCGATCAACGATAGTCCTCCACCGGCACACACGCACAGAACAAGTTCCGGTCACCAAACACGTTGTCGACCCGGTTCACCGCCGGCCAGTATTTGTGCAAGCGCACGTGGTTGCTGGGCGCAATACCCTGGGCGATGCTATACGGACGCTCCCATACCCCCAGTACATCCGCCAGAGTATGCGGCGCATGCTTGAGCGGATTGTCTTCTGCCGGCCAGCCGCCGTCCTGCACTTCACGAATTTCTGCACGAATGCAAAGCATTGCTTCGACAAAGCGATCCAGTTCGGCCTTCGACTCGCTTTCGGTCGGCTCGACCATCAAGGTGCCCGGCACCGGAAACGACATGGTCGGTGCATGAAAGCCGTAGTCCATCAGCCGCTTTGCCACATCCTCCTCGGTAATTCCGGTCAGCGCCTTCAACGGTCGCAGATCGAGGATGCACTCATGGGCCACTCGCGCGTTGCGCCCGCGGTACAGCACCGGGAAAGCCCCGCCCAACTGCTCTGCCAGGTAATTGGCCGAAAGAATCGCCACCTCGCTGGCATCCGCCAGTTGCGGGCCCATCATGGCGATATACATCCAGCTGATCGGCAGAATGCTCGCACTACCCCAGGGGGCGGCACTGACGGCAGTGTTCTGTGGATCGGGACCGGGAACCGGGACTACCGGATGGCTGGCCACGAACGGTGCCAGGTGTGCCCGCACCCCGATCGGCCCCATGCCCGGTCCACCACCGCCGTGAGGAATGCAAAAGGTCTTGTGCAGGTTCATGTGTGACACATCGGCGCCGATATCGGCGGGTCGGGTCAACCCCACCTGAGCATTGAGGTTGGCCCCGTCCATGTACACCTGGCCACCCTGCTTGTGGATAACCTCGCAGATTTCACTGATGCCCTCCTCATACACCCCGTGGGTCGACGGATAGGTCGCCATCAAACACGACAGGCGCTCGCCGGCCGCCTGCGCCTTGGCCTTGAGGTCGGCCAGGTCGACGTTGCCTGCTTCGTCGCACTCGACGATCACCACCTGCATGCCCGCCATCTGCGCCGAAGCCGGGTTGGTGCCGTGGGCCGACGAGGGAATCAGGCAGATATCGCGCTGGGGCTGGTGACGACTGCGGTGATACTTGGCGATGGCCATCAGCCCGGCGTACTCGCCCTGGGCGCCGGAGTTGGGCTGCATGCAAATGGCATCGAAGCCGGTGATCGCACACAGCCAGGCCTCAAGCTCATCGATCATGGCTTTGTAGCCCTGCGCCTGTGCCGCAGGGGCAAAGGGATGCACGTGGGCAAAGCCTGGCCAGGTAATCGGGATCATCTCGCTGCTGGCGTTGAGTTTCATGGTGCAGGAGCCCAGTGGAATCATCGACTGGTTCAGCGCCAGGTCCTTGTTCTCCAACTGTTTGAGATAACGCAGCATCTCGGTTTCGCTGTGATGCAGATTGAACACTGGATGGGTCAGGAACGCGGAGCGGCGCACCAGCGCGGCGGGAATGCCCTCGGGCAATGCCAGGGCATCGAGGCTGGCGATATCCAGGCCGTGGTCTGCGCCCAGGAAAATATCGAACAGGCGCAGCACGGTGGCTTCATCGCAGGTTTCGTCGAGGCTGACACCCAGGTGACCGCGCCCGAGTATGCGCAAGTTGATCTGCGCCGCCTCGGCGCTTTCGATGATCGCTGTCTGGCTGCCACCGACGTCCAGGGTCAAGGTGTCGAAGAAGTGTTCGTTGACGCGCTTGATACCCTTGCTCTCAAGGCCTGCAGCCAGGATGAAGGTCAATGCATGCACCCGCTGGGCAATGCGCAGCAAGCCCTCCGGGCCGTGATAGACCGCATAGAACGCGGCAATGTTGGCCAGCAGCACTTGCGCGGTACAGATGTTGGAATTGGCCTTCTCGCGGCGGATATGCTGCTCGCGCGTTTGCAGCGCCATACGCAGCGCCACGTTGCCCCGGGCATCCTTGGAGACGCCGATGATGCGTCCGGGCATGGCCCGCTTGAACTCATCGCGACAGGCAAAGTAGGCCGCGTGGGGCCCACCAAAGCCCATGGGAACACCAAAGCGTTGCGATGACCCCAACACCACATCGGCGCCCTGCTCGCCCGGTGGGCTCAACATCAGCAGGCTCAACACGTCGGCGGCCACGCAGGCCAGGGCCTGCTGTTTGTGCAGTTGCTCCACCAGCGGGCGCAGGTCGCGGATCTCGCCGTGGGTATCGGGGTACTGCAGCAACGCCCCGAACACCTGGTAGTTGCCGAGGTTATCCACGGAATCGACGACCAGCTCGAAGCCAAAACCCTCGGCGCGGGTCTGCAACACCGAAAGTGTTTGCGGGTGGCAATGTTCATCGGCAAAGAACACATTGCTTTTCGACTTGGCCATGCGCTTGGCCAGGGCCATGGCTTCGGCCGCGGCGGTGGCCTCATCGAGCAAGGAGGCATTGGCCAGGTCGAGCCCCGTGAGGTCGATGATCATTTGCTGAAAATTCAACAGCGCTTCGAGTCGGCCTTGGGCGATTTCCGGCTGATAGGGCGTGTAGGCGGTGTACCAGCCCGGGTTCTCAAGGACGTTGCGCAGGATGACAGTCGGCGTGATCGTGCCGTGGTAGCCCATGCCGATCAGGCTGGTCCACACCTGGTTCTGTTCGGCGTAGCCCCTGAGCTTGTTCAGGGCGGCCTGTTCATCCAGGGCGGCAGGCAGGTCCAGCGCTCGATTCAGGCGAATACCCGGCGGGACGGTCTGCTCGATCAGTTCGCGACGGCTGCCCAGGCCAAGAGCCTCGAGCATGGCCTGCTGCTCCGGGGCATCGGGGCCCAGGTGGCGACGCAGGAAAGGATTGGGGTCGTGCAGTTGGCTCAGGGACGGCGACTGGGACATAGCGGCTCTCTCTTCCTAGACCAAGCCCCGACCAGTCGAGGCATATTGAGTCTAGGAAGAGATTGCCGCTTTGTGTGAAAACTATTCGCCGATGGCGGCTTGGTAACCGGCGGCGTCGAGCAGTTTGTCCAGCTCGGCCTTGTCGCTTGGCTTGAGCTTGAAGATCCAGCTGCCATACGGATCGCTGTTCAGCGACTCAGGGCTGTCGGCCAGCGCTTCGTTGACCGCGATCACTTCACCGCTGACCGGTGCGTAGATGTCCGAAGCGGCCTTGACCGACTCGACCACGCCGGCTGCATCGCCTGCGGCGAAGACCTTGCCGACTTCCGCCAGTTCAACGAACACCACGTCACCCAGGGCTTCCTGAGCGTGGTCGCTAATACCGACGGTCACCGTGCCGTCGGCTTCCAGTTTGGCCCACTCGTGGCTTTCGGCAAAACGCAGGTCGGCGGGGATATTGCTCATCTTGTTGTCCTCGATAGGGTCAGCGGTAAGCCCGCCAGAATAGGTTCAGATCAGAATCTTGCCATGGCGCACGAAGGTCGGCTTGACCACCCGCACCGGGTACCACTTGCCGCGAATCTCCACCTCGGCACGATCGGCGGTTGCCATCGGCACCCGCGCCAGCGCGATCGACTTGCTCAGCGTAGGGGAGAAACTACCACTGGTGATCTCTCCTTCGCCAATACCGTTCACGCGCACCACTTGATGGGCACGCAGTACGCCACGCTCCTCGAGCACCAGGCCGACGAGTTTCTGCTCGACGCCGTGCTCGATTTCCGCCAGTAAACCATTGCGGCCAATGAAGTCACGACCGGCCGGCTCCCAGGCGATGCTCCAGCCAAGGTTGGAGGTCAGGGGGGTATGGGCCTGGTCAATGTCCTGGCCGTACAGGTTCATGCCCGCTTCGAGACGCAAGGTATCGCGCGCGCCCAGGCCGCTGGGGGCAATGCCCGCGCCCACCAGGTCGTTGAAGAACGCCGGCGCCTGCAAGGCGGGCAGGATTATTTCCAGGCCATCTTCACCGGTGTAGCCGGTGCGAGCGACAAACCAGTCACCTTCGGCACGACCTTCAAAGGGCTTGAGATCGCGGATCAGCGCGGAGCGCGCCGCGCTGACCAGTTCAGCGACCCTGGTCCTGGCTTCGGGCCCCTGGATAGCAAGAATGGCCAGCTCCGGACGCTCATGCAGCTCGACCTCGTAGCTGCCTTTGCAGGCATTGAGCCAAGCCATGTCCTGGTCGCGGGTCGAGGCGTTGACCACCAGGCGATAACCGTCATCGCAGCGGTAGACAATCATGTCATCGATCACAAAGCCTTGTTCGTCGAGCATGGTGCTGTACAGGGCTTTGCCAGGTTCGTTCAGACGACCGACATCGTTGGCCAGCAGGTGCTGCAACCAGACTTCGGCCTGCGCGCCTTGAACATCGATCACGGTCATATGGGAAACATCGAACACCCCACAGTCACGGCGCACCTGATGGTGCTCCTCGACCTGCGAGCCATAATGCAGGGGCATGTCCCAACCGCCAAAATCGACCATCTTGGCGCCTAGCGCCAAGTGCAGGTCATAAAGAGGCGTACGCTGTCCCATGGGTTTCTCCTTCCGGGCGTGGCGAAGCTAGCGGCTGAAGGCAGCATTGCAGCTACCTGGTCTGTAGGACCGACCGCAGCGAATGCCGCGCATTGTAGCTGCAAGCTGGAAGGCTTACACCCTTCAGCGCGTTTGACCGATGTGCCTGGCTGAACGTCGAATCAGACCGATGACCGGCAACAGACCGACCAGGATCAGCGTCAGGGCAGGCAGCGAAGCCCGCGCCCACTCGCCTTCGCTGGTCATTTCAAACACACGCACCGCCAGGGTATCCCAGCCGAACGGGCGCATCAGCAAAGTCGCGGGCATTTCCTTCAGCACATCGACGAACACCAGCAAGGCTGCACTCAAGGCCCCGGGTACCAGCAACGGCAGATACACCTTGAAAAACAATCTTGGACCACTGACACCAAGGCTGCGGGAAGCCTCGGGCAGCGACGGCCTGATCCGGTCCAGGCTGTTTTCCAGCGGGCCGTAGGCGACAGCAATGAAGCGCACCAGGTAGGCCAGCAACAGCGCGAACAGACTCCCCAGCAGCAATGGCCTGCCTGCGCCGCCCAGCCAATTCGAGAGCGGGACGACCAAGTGGTTGTCGAGGTAGCTGAACGCCAACATGATCGACACAGCCAGTACCGAGCCTGGCAGCGCATACCCGAGGTTGGCCAGGCCGACACCGGCGCCGATGGCCGTGGTCGGCGCCTGGCGCCGGGCAAAGGCCAGCACCAGCGCCACACACACGGTGATCAACGCCGCCATCGCCCCCAGGTAGAGGGTATGCAGGATCAGGGCGGCATACCGCTCATCCAGGTCAAACCGCCCCCGCTGCCAGAACCACACCAGCAACTGGATGACCGGAATGACAAACGCGCAGGCGAACACCAGCAAGCACCAGCCACTGGCAGCCAGCGCCTTGACACCACGCAGGTGGTACAACGCCTTGCCCCTTGGCCGCTCATTACTGCCACGCACCGCGCCACGCGCGCGACGCTCGCCATACAGCACCAGCATCACCACCAACAGCAACAGACTGGCAAGTTGAGCCGCACTGGAAAGGCTGAAGAAGCCATACCAGGTCTTGTAGATCGCGGTGGTGAAGGTGTCGAAGTTGAACACCGAGACGGCGCCGAAATCCGCCAGCGTCTCCATCAACGCCAAGGCAACACCCGCACCGATGGCAGGGCGGGCCATGGGCATTGCCACCCGCCAGAACGCCTGCAAGGGCGAGTGCCCCAGCACCCGCGCCGCCTCCATCAAGCCTTTACCCTGGGCCATGAACGCGGTGCGTGCCAGCAAGTAGACGTAGGGGTAGAACACCAGCACCAGGACAATGATCACCCCACCGGTGGAGCGCACCCGTGGCAAGCGCATGGGGCCGAACCACTCGCGCATCAGGGTCTGCACCGGTCCGGCAAAATCCAGCAGTCCGACAAAAACGAACGCCAGCACGTACGCAGGGATGGCAAACGGCAGCATCAGCGCCCAGTCCAACCAGCGTCTCCCGGGGAATTCGCAGAGGCTGGTGAGCCAGGCCAGGCTCACGCCGAGCACGGTAACGCCCATGCCCACACCGACAATCAGGGTCAGGGTGTTGCCCAACAGGCGGCTCATCTGGGTGTCCAGCAGGTGCGACCAGATCTGCATGTCGACCGACTGCCAGGACAACAGCAGCACGCTCAGGGGCAGCAGCACCAGGGCAGCAATGACAAAAACCAGGGGATACCAGCGACGTTGGGCGGGGTGAGCCAAAACAAAAATCTCGGTTGTAGGAGCGGGCTTGCCCCGCGATCCCATCAGGCGGCACAAGGCCGCTCCTGCAGATGCAGGAGCGGCCTCATGAAGGATAAAGCCTTGCGCTTAGTTCCAGCCAGCCCGATCCATCAAGCGAATCGCTTCAGCCTGGCGCTTGCCAGCGATTTCCACCGGAATGGAGTCGGCCTTGAACGAACCCCAGGCGGCAACTTCTTCCGAGGGCTTCACTTTCGGATTGGCCGGGAATTCCTGGTTCACATCGGCGAAAAGCTTCTGGGCTTCTTCACCGGTCATCCACTCCACCAGCTTCTTGGCGGCTTCCGGATGCGGGGCGTACTTGGTCAGGCCGATACCCGAGAGGTTTACGTGGACACCGCGGTCAGCCTGGTTGGGCCAGAACAGCTTGACCGCCAGCTTCGGGTCTTGTTTGTGCAGGCGACCGTAGTAGTAGGTGTTGACGATACCGACATCGCACTGGCCGGCATTGATGGCCTGCAACAGCGCGGTATCGTCGGAGAACACATCGGTGGACAGGTTGTTGACCCAGCCCTTGATGATTTCCTCGGTTTTCTTCTCGCCGT
>RCUI01000483.1_pt1 | contig 13637 bp, 11 predicted proteins | sample 2166121 | NCBI WGS metagenome assembly RCUI01 (sample SAMN09932700, study PRJNA488358) | compost metagenome | feature: garden; material: soil; isolation source: compost soil in succinic acid-enriched culture | place: Germany: Experimental Botanical Garden Goettingen | collected 2016-01-27
GCCAACGGCGTCAGCAGCGAAATGCCGCTGGCCGCCAGCGGACCAGGCCCGCTGGCGTTCGCGATCGATCCTCTGAAGCTGGGCCTCAAGCCAGGTAAATACGAGATCAGGGTCGATTCCAGCAGCGGCGAAGCCTTTGACGTGCTGGTCAAAGGCAAAGTCGGCAATGTCCGTAAGGACGGTGGCGAGCCGGTGCTCGATGTGGCTGGCGTCGGCCGGGTGCCGTTCAGCCATATCAGCGAATTCAGCTAGGCCCCGGCATTTGCCAGCGCGCCGGGCAATGACCGTCCGGGCGTACTCTCAGCCCATTTACACAAGGACAACACCATGAGCTTCAACATCGCCCTGACCGGTCTGAACGCGGTCACCGAACAACTCAACACCATCAGTGACAACATCGCCAACGTCGGTACCACCGGCTTCAAATCCTCGAGGACCGAATTCGGCAGCCTGTACTCGGGCACCCAGGCCATGGGCGTTGGCGTGCTGGGCAAATCCCAGTCCATGGATGTGCGCGGTGCCATGGTGCTGACCGGCAACAAGCTGGACCTTTCGATCTCCGGCGGCTCAGGCCTGTTCGTCACCCGTGGCGGCAGCGGAGATATCACCTACACCTGTGCGGGTGCCTTCAGCAAAAATCGTGAGGGCTTTCTGGTCGATGCCAGTGGTCATTTCCTGCAAGGCTACCCGGTGGATGCTGCTGGCAACCTGATGGTGGGGACCCTGGGCGACCTGCGTTTGCAAAGCGGCAACCTGCCGGCCAAGGCTACGGACGCCGTCAGCTTTGTGGCCAACCTGGATGACGGCAAGCCGGTGATCGCTGCGCCGTTCGATCCACGCAACAGTGCAACCTACAGCGACACCCAGACAACATCGGTGTACGACTCCAAGGGCAAGCAGCACGTGTTGACCCAGTACTTTGTCAAGACGGGAGAGAATGCCTGGGCGGCCCATTACTACGTCGCTGGGACTCAAGTGGGTGGGCCGCAAACCATTAGGTTCGATACACAGGGCCGTCTGCAGGAGCCTCTGGCAGCGGTCAACATCAACTTCCCGCTCCAAGGGGCTGCCGCAATGAGTATTGCGATGGATTACTCGCGCAGCACCCAGAGTGCGTCGGGCTTCGTCGTGTCGACCAACGATCCATCCGGCTACGCGGCAGGGGAAAACACCGGTGTGTCGATCGAAAAAGACGGCAAGGTGTATGCCACCTTCAGCAATGGCGAGCGCCTGCTGCAAGGGCAGGTGGCGCTCGCCACGTTCGCCAATGCCAATGGTTTGAAAAGCGAGGACGCCACCCGCTGGAGTGCCACTGGCGAGTCCGGTAATCCGCTGATCGGCGTACCTGGCGCTGGCCTGTTTGGTGATTTGAAGAGCGGGGCGCTGGAGAAGTCCAACGTGGAGATGACCCAGCAACTGGTGGGGTTGATGGAAGGGCAGCGCAACTATCAGGCCAGCAGCAAAGTGCTGTCGACCGATAAAGAGCTGACCCAAGTGCTCTTCAACGCAATCTGAGGCTGAGCCATGGACCGTTTGGGATACACGGCAATGACCGCCGCCAGTCGCACCATGACGGCAATGGGGGTGCGTGCCAACAACCTGGCCAACGTCAACACCCCCGGCTTTCGCGCTGACATGGAGCAGTCGGTGGAAGTGCCGATCCAGGGCGCGGGTTACGACAGCCGGCACCTGGTAATGGCTCAAGGCAATGGTGTCAATCTGGCTCCTGGCGCGTTGATGGCGACCGGTCGCGATATGGACTTTGCCATTCAGGGGGCGGGGCTGATTGCCGTGGAGGGCGAGGGCGGCGAGGCCTACACCCGTCATGGCAGCCTGCAAGTCGACGCCGACCGGCGTCTGACCATCAACGGGCGTCCGGTGCTGGGCGAGGGTGGGCCTATCGAAGTGCCTGAGTTCGACACGATCCATATCGCTGCCGATGGGCGCCTCTCGGTGCTGCCACGCGGTGAGCCGCTGATGGTCGAAGTTGACCGCATCAAGCTGGTCAACCTGCCGGCTGAAGAGTTGCAAAAGGACAGCGCGGGTTTGTTGGTCAGCCGCACCGGCGAGCCGGCCGCTACAGACGAGGATGTGACCTTGGTCTCCGGGTTTCTTGAGGCGAGCAATGTCAATGCGATCGATCAGCTGGTTGCCAGCATGAGCCTGAGCCGCTTGTTCGAAACCCAGGTCAAGATGATGAAAGCTGCCGAGGATTTGTCCAAGGCCGGCAACAACATGATTCGCGGCAGTTGATGCCCGAAAGGAAATAACGCATGAGTTCCGCACTTTGGATCAGTAAGACTGGCCTGGCCGCGCAAGACAAGGCCATGGCCACCGTGGCCAACAACCTGGCGAACGTCAACACGGTGGGCTACAAAAGCGATCGGGTGGTGTTCGAAGATCTGTTTTACAGCATCGAAGTACCGCCAGGCGCCCAGGCCGATGCGGTCAACACGGTGCCCTCGGGCATTCAGCTAGGCAGTGGCGTGCGTGTGGTTGGCACCCAGAAAGTGTTCACCGAGGGCACCATCCAGGCTACCGGGCAACCGATGGACCTGCTCATCAGCGGTCCGGGCTTCTTCCAGGTTGAAGGGCCCAATGGCGATATTTATTACACCGAGAACGGGCAGTTGCAGCTCAATGCCGAGGGCATGCTGGTCAATAGCCAGGGTTTGCCGTTGTCACCTGCAATCGAGCTGCCGGCAGGCCATAAGAACTTCAAGGTCGGCACTGATGGTACCGTCACCGTCGAGCTGCCGGGCGGCGGCGGGCCAGTCGAAGTGGGGCAGATTATCCTGGTCAACTTCGCCAATCCGGCCGGGCTGCAAGCGCTGGGCGGCAACTTGTACGCAGAGACGGTTGCCAGTGGCGAGCCGGTCGAAGGTGTTCCCGGTGAAGACGGGCTGGGGGTGATCAAGCAGGGGCAGCTGGAAGGTTCGAACGTGCAAGTGGTGGAGGCCATGGTGTCGATGATGGCCATTCAGCGTGCCTATGAAGCCAATGCCAAGGTCCTGGATGCGTCGTCGGGGATGTTGCAGTTCCTCAATCAGACGGTCTGAGCAGAATAATGCGCACAATTATCCTGCTTTCGTTGCTGTTGGCCCTTGGCGGGTGCCAGAGTTTTTCCGAGCTGTTGCCCGACGAAGACTCCAGCGCCTACGAACCTTTACCGCTGGAGTACGAAGTGGCAACGGCGCGCTACGGCGGCCTTTACCGGTTCGCCAATGGCGGTTCGTTGTACCAGGATAAGCGGGCCCTCAAGGTTGGCGACATCCTGACCGTGGTGCTCGATGAATCCACCCAGTCGAGCAAAAGCGCCGGCACAAGTTTTGGCAAGCGCACAGGCATGGACATCGAAGTGCCCACGGTGTTGGGCAAGGCGTACCCCGATCTGGAAACTTCCGTTGCTGCTGGCCGGAATTTCGATGGCTCGGCGAAAAGCTCGCAGCAGAACACCTTGCGTGGCTCCATTGCGGTCACGGTGCACAAGGTATTGCCCAACGGCACCTTATTGGTAAAGGGTGAGAAATCCCTGCGCCTGAACCAGGGCGATGAATTCATTCGCCTGGCCGGTCTGGTGCGGGTGGACGATATCAATCGCTACAACCAGGTGTCGTCCCAGAGCGTTGCCAACGCCCGTATCTCCTACGCCGGTCGTGGCGTGTTGAACGACAGCAATTCTGCCGGTTGGCTGGCGCGTTTTTTCACCCACCCTTTATTTCCTTTGTGAGTGGAAATTCATCTTATGCGATGCGCTCTGAAGTACCTGCTGCTGGCATGCAGCGTTGTGTTGTGTGTTCCCGTGCGGGCAGTCCCGTTGATGGATCTGGTGGATGTCGAAGGCATTCGGGGTAACCAGTTGATCGGCTACGGTCTGGTAGTCGGGCTCGATGGCACGGGTGACAAATCTCAGGTCAAGTTCACCAGTCAGTCTACGGTCAACTTGATTAAACAGTTCGGTGTCAACCTGCCGCCCAACATGGACCCCAAGCTCAAGAACGTGGCCGCAGTGATGGTTACGGCAACAGTGCCGCCTTCCTACAGCGCCGGGCAGACGGTGGATGTCACGGTCGCGTCCATGGGCGATGCCAAGAGCCTGCGCGGCGGGCAGCTGTTGATGACGCCGTTGCTTGGCGTTGACGGCGAAGTTTATGCCCTGGCTCAGGGCGCGCTGGTGGTCGGTGGCCTCAAGGCCGAGGGGCGCAGCGGTTCCAGTGTTGCGGTCAACACCGCCAACGGCGGGCGGATCGCCAACGGCGCAACCATCGAACGCATGATTCCCAGCGACTTCAGCGAGCGCAGCGATGTCATGCTCAATATCCGTATCCCAAGCTTCCAGACCGCCAGCCACATCGTTGCGGCGATCGATGCACGTTTCGGTTCCGCCACCGCCAGTGCGTTGAGCGGTACCAAGGTGTCGGTGCGAGCGCCGCTGTCGAGCAGCCAGCGAATCAGCTTCATGGCCATGCTGGAATCACTTGAAGTGCAAGAGGGCAGGAGCCGGCCGAAAGTGGTGTTCAACAGTCGCACCGGCACGGTGGTGGTGGGGCAGGGGGTGCGGGTCAAGGCGGCGGCCGTGGCGCACGGCAGCTTGAGCGTGACGATCAGCGAAGCCCCGCAAGTCAGTCAGCCCGGGGCCTTTTCGGGCGGCCAGACCGCCGTGGTGCCACGCTCCGATATCGACGTCAGCCAGGACCGCAACGGAATGTTCGCCTGGCCTGAAGGTTCCGACCTCGACAGCATTATCAAGACCATCAATAGCCTCGGGGCAACGCCTGACGATGTCATGAGCATTCTTCAGTCCCTTGAGCAGGCCGGCGCATTGAACGCCGAACTGATTGTGATTTAAGGCCTTACTGCCATGAGCGTTACCAATATTTTGCAGCACGGAATGTCGCCAGCCGCTGGCACCCAGGATGCGGCGGTGGCCCAACAGGCACGCCTGGAGATAGCCGCCGAACAATTCGAAGCGATGTTTTTGCGCCAGATTCTGAAGCAGATGCGCAAAGCCAGTGATGTACTGTCCGAAGGCAGTTCAATGCGCAGTCGCCAGATGGACACCTTGAGTGAGCTCTACGATGAAGCGCTGGCCGACAATCTTGCCAGCCAGCGTAAGACCGGGGTCACCGAAGTGCTGGTCAAGCAGCTTTCACGGGGTGATGTAGCGGCTGCCGAAGGGCCTGTGCATCATGTCCTGCCCCCTGCAGCGCCCGCTCCTCGAAGGGCTGACAGTCTGCTGGCGCCGATCATCGATACCTGGCAACAGGGTATCGACAGCCTGGCTTCGACGGCCAAGGGTTTGAAGGTACTGGTCGAGCGGGTGATCAAGCACGAGTCTGCCGGTCAGGTTGCCGCTGTTTCCAACAAGGGTGCCCGTGGCCTGATGCAGCTGATGCCTGACACTGCCCGTGAAATGGCCGATGAGTTGGGCCTGGAGTACTCCGAACGGCGACTGACCACCGATGCCGATTACAACAAGCGTCTGGGCAGCGCCTACCTGAACAAGATGCTCAAGCGTTACGACGGTGCGGTGGCCCTGGCGGTCGCTGCCTATAACGCCGGCCCCGGGCGCATAGATCAGTGGCTCAAGAGCATTGGCGATCCCCGTCAGGGCGGCCTCAGTGTGGAGCAATGGGTGGAGCGCATTCCGTTCAAGGAAACGCGCCAGTATACCCGCTCGATTCTGGCCGATCTTGAGGCCGCTCCGCGGTCACCGGCCTCATCGATCCCCCTGCCAACCGTTTCGGCTGTCCAGGGGGCAGCGCTTAAGGGGTTGCCGGAAAGGGTCGCCTTCACTACAGGACCCGTAACGTCCACCGTTAGCAGCACAGCTGATTTGCGTTCGGCGGCTTTTGCCCCGAACCTGCGGCTGGTGCGCCAGGAGATTGAATCATGAGTTTGATGAGCCAGATCGGCTATTCAGGCATGGCTGCCGCACAGAGCGCGTTGAACGCTTCGGCGCAGAACGTCGCCAATTTGCACACGCCCGGGTATAGCCGGCTGACGACGGTCATGGGATCTCTTGCGGGGCCGAGCAGCTTGTCGGCGGGTGGCGGAGTGGAGGTCTTGGAGGTGCGTCGCATCGCTGAGGACTTCAAGAATCAGCAGCTTTGGCGCGCAACCACTGAAATGCATCAGCACAAGGCGGGTCAGGATTACCTGGACTCGCTGGAGGGCGTCATGGCCGGCGAGGGGGCGAGCATCAGCACTGGCCTCGACAACTTTTATGCTGCGTTGAGCGAGGCGAGTAACCGTCCCGCTGATATCCCGCAGCGCCAGCAGATACTGGCCGAGACGAAAAGTCTCACCCAGTGTTTCAATGGCTTGAACAGCAAAATTGACAATCAACTCAAAACCCTGCGTGAACAACGCTCTGCCATCGTCAATGAGGTCAACGGCCTGGCGAGCAACCTGGCTCGCTTGAACGAGAAAATCGTAGAAACCCAGTCCCGTGGCGGTGACAGCTCTGTGTTACAGGACCAGCGCGACTTGCTCATAGGGAAGCTGAGCCAGTACGCCGAGGTGCGCGTTACTGAGGCGCGGGGAGGTGGGTTGACCGTGTCTCTGGCCAATGGTCAGCCACTGGTGTCGGGAAATACGGCAGGGCAGTTGTCGATCACGACCCTTGCCGGGAGGGAGCAGGAGGTGTCGCTGAGTTTTGCCGGTACTAGCTTCCCGTTGCGGCAGAATAATCTGGGTGGCGCGTTGGGTGGCTTGTACGACGTCGAGCATGGCGAACTGTTGGCGGCTCGGGAAAGCCTGGGGCAAATGGCGCGTGAGTTGACGACGATGGTCAACACGACCCTGGCCACAGGTTTTGACCTCAACGGCCGAGCTGGTCGGGCGTTGCTGACTTACAACCCCGACAGTGTCACTGGGCTGTTGCAGATGAATGACCTCAGGTCTGAGGAGCTGGCATTTTCCGGGGTGGCCGATGAGCGGGGCAGCAACACCGTGTTGTTGACCATGATCGAGTTGAAAAACCGCAAGGTCGCGATCGATGGCAACACGGTCACCTTGAGCGAGGCCTACAGCTCGATGCTGGGTGACGTCGCCAGCGCCAGCCGACGCAATAAAGCGGATCTGAAAACCGCTACCGATGTTGCCGCGCAAGCCCAGGCTCAGCGTGACAGTGTCAGTGCCGTGAGCGATAGCGAAGAGGCTCAGGCGGTGATGGATTACAACAAGGCATTGCAGGCCAACATGAAGGTCATCCAGGTCGCCAACGAGTTGTTCGACAACCTCCTTGCGGCCCTTTGAGCCGCACCGACGACGAACCCAGAAAGGCTAACGATATGCGAGTTTCAAACGCGCAAACCAGTGCTGCGATGCACGCCAATATGAACCGTAAAAGCGAAGATATGGCCAAGGTGCAGGCGCAGATTGCCAGTGGTCTGCGACTGGAGAGGCCCTCGGATGATCCGATCGCCAGTGCCCGCCTGCTACGTATTCAGCGCGAGCAGGCGAGCCTGTCTCAATACAATGAAAACATAGACAGGGTGAAGGGCGATCTGTCGATCCAGGAAGTCCACTTGAGTTCGAGCGCCGATGTACTGAGCAGCATGCGCGATTTGCTGCTGTGGGCGAGTAACGAGAGCAACAGCGGTGAGGACCTGGCGGCGATTGCCAATCAATTGTCGAGTCTGGAGCAAACCGCAGCCAATTGCTTCAATGTCAAGGATGAAGCCGGTAACTACCTGTTTTCCGGCACGAAGATCGACGTGCCGGCGGTGAGGTTTGATGATACCACCGGCAGGTATGTGATGAACGGCAACAGTAAGGTCAGGCAGACCATGGTCGGTAATGGCGTTCTGATCGACGAGAATGTCACGGCCAAAGCCATGCTGGGGGAAAATGCCGAAGTGCTGAACAAGCTGCACGAGCTGGTCGTCAGCCTCAAGGACGCGCCGAGGGCCTCCGCGACCAAGCAACAGCTCAAAGACACCCTCGATCTCCTGGAAGTTGCTCATGGCAATGTATTGGAAGCGATCACCGATCTGGGGGGGCGACAAAATATGCTGGAGCTGATGAAAGACAGTAACGATGACGTCAATCTGGTCCACGAAAAAACCAAAGACGATTTGAAAAACCTGGATATGGGGCAAGCTGTTTTGCAGCTTCGCGGCTACGAAGTGTCGATGCAGGCCAGCCAGAAAGTGTATAGCCGACTGGCGAGCATTTCTCTGTTTGAACTGATTTAAGCAATCGAGGTGGTCATGAAAGTTGCCAAAGAACGGTCGATTATTACGTCGTACGACATCGGCATGCGGACTCGCACTCAATTGCGCAATACCGTCGCAACTCAGCGTGACCCCCGTGCGCCGTTCCCGATAACTGCGCCATCCGCACAACCGCAGATGGAGAAGATGGCGCAGCTGAGTGTGCAAATCAACCAGCAGTCCTCTTCTGTTCAGTCCGCGCTGGCATACCTGCAAGAGGTGGCCGAGCTGCTTGACGCGTTCAAACGAGCGTTGCGCCACGGTGCTAATGCCTCAAGCGGGGCAGCACTGGATGAGGACGCCATCAGCCGCCTGGTGACCCGGCTTAATCGATTGCTCGACGACCGTTCACAACGCTCGGGGCGTAGTCTGGATGCTCAGTTGAACCTCAAGCTGGATGAGCCGTTACGCAGCCGATTCACGATAAAGGGGTTGGAGTCGCTGCAGGCTGTTCAGGCGTCCGGCAGTGAGACATTACTGTTCAATGCCGGGCGCTACCTGCCGGGCCCCGTTGCCGTGGTGCTGGATGACGAGATGCCGCCCATGCAGTTGTTGCATCGGATCAACAGCGCGCTGTCCCGAGCAGGTATGCATGTGCAATTGGCCGGTGCGGACCAACTGAGCTTTTCGGCTGATGAAGCGCACTGGCGCAAAATCAAGGATCAGCTGTCGGTTCAGGGGGAAGACAAGCTGTTTCGCAAAGACGGTTTTACCCCGATAGACAGTCACAAAGACAACCTGTTGGGGGCGCCCCTGGCCGTGCCGAAAGGCGGGCGTGAAGAGATAAGGCAGCTGATCAGCCTGCTCGACAAAGGCTTGCAGCACATTAGTGGCGTTGTCGACCAGCTCAATCGGCGTCAGGCTGAATCTCGGGAGCAACTAAGACACCATGAAAGCAAAGATGAAAAACGCTGGGTGCATGATGTTGTCGGTCGCTTGTTTGACCCGCATACGCATCAAGACTCAGCGTACAGTCGTGTGGCCCAGGTTGTGTTGAGCCAGGCGCAATTGTCCCAGCATGCGGTTGTTGGGGTATTGGGATAAACCGCAAATGCCCTGCAGTGAAGCTGTACCTGCAAGGCATGAGTGGCCAGCTTGTGGCCAATGTTATTTTTAAACCACTTCTCTACACACGCCTCAAGCGTGTGGCTGAAGATTCTTGAAGGTCCTTCAACGACCAGCTGACTTTTGTTTGACATGTGTTGATCTAGATTCTCTTCGCCTAACTACCTCTCTTCTCAACTTTACGAGTGGTTCATGCGAATAGACATCAAAGCAACCGGTGGTCATGTGAGTGCAGGGTCGTGATCAGCTCAGTCGGCAACCCGCAACCGGTACCGACCGAGGTCAACTCAGCGCTGGTTTGCTGTCGGTTGCTCGTGCAGATCAGTCAGGGGGAGGCACCGCAGATCCCGGCTGAACCTGAGCGTGACCTTCGTCGCGCAGTCAGTGCCTACGGCGCCCAGGGAGGTGTCAACCTATGCCTTGGACGTCTGCCACTCAACAAGCTGACAAGCAAGCTATTGCCGCTGGCCTGGCGCAATCAGCGCGGCGATTTTGTGGTATTGGCCCGTCTCTCAGATACCCAGGCTTTGATCCAGTCGCCGTCCGCCGACACGCCGCAGATCCTGGAGCGCGACGATCTGGCTGCACAGTGGAGCGGGGAGGTGATCCGTCTGCATCAGGGAAGACTACGTTTCGACCTCACCTGGTTTGTGCCGGAACTGTTGCGTCACCGCCGTGTGTGGGGCGAAGTGCTGCTGTGCTCGTTGCTGTTGCAGGTATTGGCCCTGGCAACCCCCTTGTTCTTTCAGGCCGTGATGGACAAGGTCATGTTTCATCGTGCCTTGTCGACCCTCGACGTGCTGGTCATGACGCTGGTCGTGGTAGGGGTATTCGAGGTGCTGCTCAAAGGGTTGCGCGAGTACCTGTCTGCACACACTGCCAATCGCATCGACATCGGCCTTGGCGTCAAGCTGTTTCGCCACCTGCTCGGCCTGCCGCTGCTGTACTTCAAGCAACGGCAGGTGGGCGCAATTATTACCCGCGTGCAAGAACTGGACAGCATTCGTGAGTTTCTCACCGGCTCGCTGCTGACGCTTTATGTGGATGTGCTGTTCACCGTGGTGTTCTTTGCCGTCATGGCCGGGATCTCATGGCCATTGACCTTTCTGGTACTGGCGACCTTGCCGTTGTACGGCTTGCTGGCCTGGTACAGCACCGGGCCGCTGGAAAAACGGATCGAGCGCCAGTTCCGCAGCGCAGCGCGCAACACAGCCTTTCTCAATGAAACCGTCAGCAGCACGGAGACCATCAAGAGTCTTGCGGTTGAACCGCGTATGCAGCGGCGCTGGGAGGCTCAGACTGCGGAGATGGTAGAAGCCGGCTTTGCCAGCCAGTCGCTTGGCAGCGCGATCAGCCAAAGTGTCACGCTGCTACAGAAAGTCACAGCGATAGCAGTGATCTGCTGGGGGGCGCACAAGGTGATTGACCTGGAGCTGACGCTCGGACAGTTGATCGCGTTCAACATGATGCTTTCTCACGTCAGCCAACCCCTGGCCAAACTGATCGATGTCTGGCAGCAGTTCGTCCAGGTACGCGTCTCGGTAGACAAACTGGGTGACATGCTCAACCTGCCCGTGGAGCAGCAACAGGGGCAGCAACGGCCCACTGAGGCATTGCGTGGGGAGGTGCATATCGAACAACTGGCGTTCCGTTATCGTCCAGACCTCGACCTGGTGCTCAAAGGCCTGGATCTGCACATCGACGCCGGGCAAACGCTGGGCATTGTCGGGCCCTCCGGGTCTGGTAAGAGCACGCTGACGCGGCTGTTGCAAAAGCTCTATATCCCCGATGGCGGTCGTATCCGGATTGATGGCATGCCTTTGCAACAGCTCGAGCCTACCTGGTTGCGTAGCCAGATTGGTGTGGTCCTGCAGGAAAACTACCTGTTCAACCGTAGCGTGCGGCAAAACATTGCCTTGCGTCATCCAACCGCATCCCTGGAAGCAGTCATCGATGTCGCGCGCCAGGCCGGTGCCCATGAGTTCATCCTGCAGTTGCCGCGTGGTTACGACACGGTGTTGGCGGAGGCGGGCAGTTCGCTCTCCGGTGGCCAACGCCAGCGTATCGCTATTGCCCGGGCATTGATGGGTGATCCAAGGATCCTGATCTTTGATGAGGCCACCAGTGCCCTGGACGATGAGTCGCAGGCGGTGATTCAGAACAACATGGCGGGTATTGCCCAGGGGCGCACGGTGATCATCATCGCGCACCGGTTGTCGGCAGTGCGTCAATGCCAGCGCATCATCGTCCTCGAACACGGCCGTATCACTGAATCGGGCAGTCACAGCGAACTGCTCGCCAGCGCGGGGCTGTATGCGCGCTTGTGGGCGTTGCAGCAGGCATTGCTCAAGGAGAACGCGTAATGCCAGGCATGCACATAAAAGCCATGTGGCGGGCGATGCGGGCGTTCGCAGAGCAAAAGCGCAGTCGGGACGAGTACGAATTCCAGCCGGGCTATCTGGAGATCATCGAGCGTCCACCAGCGCCCTGGGCGCGAGGCACAGCCCTGCTGCTGATCCTGTCGGTAACGTTGGCGCTGCTCTGGGCAACCTGTGGTTTTCTCGACATCCATGCCAGCGCCAGCGGGCGGCTGATGGTCTCCAGTCATACCAAGGTTATTCAGGCCCATGAGGCCGGAGAGGTGAGCGCGATCCATGTCCGCGACGGGCAACGGGTCAAGTCAGGTGACATGCTAGTGACGCTGAACCCGATCGGGGTGGGCACTGAGCTGAACGAGCGGCAGGCCCAGTTGACGTTCAAGCGTCTGGAGCAAGCCAGGGCACAAGCGCTGCTGAGCAACGCCCCGTTGGCTAACTACCTGCCGCCCGGCGATCTGCCCCTGGAACAGGTGTCCGCGGCGCGGGCACAACTGGAAAGCACCTGGAAGGAAATTCGCGCCAATCTCGATAGTCTGCGTGCAGAGATCACCATCAACCAGGCAAACCAGCACGCCCGCAGTGTGGAAATTGCAGCGCTGGGGAAGCTGGCCAGCAATATTCGCCGCCGACTGGAGGCACGGCGGGCAATGGCCGCCGAGCAACTCCTGCCCCAGGTCGAGTTGCTTGAGCAAGAGAAGGAGCAACTGGAAGTGGAGCGCTCGCTGGCGCAGCAGCACGCCGAGTTGCAGGTGCTCAAGGCCGAGGCGCGCAACCGTGCGGAGCAACTTGACAGTTACCTGGCCAAGACTCAACGCGAACAGCACGACGTGCTCAACAGCACACGACAGGACATTGCAATTCTCCAGCAACAACTGATCCGCCTGCGTGACAAGCAACGCCAGCAGACCCTGGTTGCCCCGGTGGACGGTGTGGTCCAGCAGCTGGCAGTCCATACCCTGGGTGGGGCGGTACAACCGGCGCAGCAACTGCTGGTCATTGTGCCCGAGGGTATCGAGCTGGATGCAGAAGTGCTGGTGCTGAACAAGGACGTTGGCTTCGTCAAGGCCGGGCAGCCGGTGGAGGTCAAGGTCGAGGCATTTCCCTACACCCGCTATGGCACTTTGCGTGGCACGGTCGCCCATGTCTCCCGCGATGCCATCAAGGATGAGCAGCAGGGATTGGTGTTTCCGGCGCGTATACATCTGCAGCGCGCCAGCATCGCGGTGGACCAGGCGTGGGTGCCATTGCAGGCGGGCATGAGTATCACTGCAGAAATCCGTACTGGAGATCGACGAGTGATTGATTACCTGTTGAGCCCCATTGCGCAGTACCAGTCTGAAGCCTTGCGGGAGCGCTGATTGTGACACATGTATTTAATCACTCTCCTGAAGCGTCCCCAGGCATTCTGGACAGTGGACTGGAGGCTTTAGCCTGGGCCGCCCGACGCTTCGATCGGGTGGCTAGCGTGGCGCAACTGAATCATCGTCTGGGGCGCGTCGAGGGTATTGCTGACGGTCTTGACCTGTGCCGCTGCGCCGGCTGGATCGGGCTGCGGGCACGCGCAGTGAACAGCTCGATACACCGGTTGGAGCATTTGCCATTGCCAGCATTGCTGGACACTGAACATGGCTGGGTTGTGCTCGATGCGGTCGAGCACAACCGGGTCAGCGTGTATTGGCCATTGGAGGGGGATTGCCGCGAGATATTGAGTGATGAGCTGGCAGCTATCTGGCGAGGTCCAGCGCTGCTGTTGGCTGAGCACCACGCAGGGCTGCCCCCCCGCGCATTCGGTCTCGCCTGGTTCCTGCCCTCAATCCTCAAGCACATACGACAGTTTCGCAATGTGCTGATCATTTCGTTGATGTTGCAACTGTTCGCATTGGTCACGCCGATGCTGTTTGAAAGCGTCATCGACCGGGTGCTGGTCAGTCGCGGTCTGTCCAGTTTGCAAGTGCTGGGCATGGCGCTGCTGGCA
>RCUI01000487.1_pt1 | contig 13580 bp, 13 predicted proteins | sample 2166121 | NCBI WGS metagenome assembly RCUI01 (sample SAMN09932700, study PRJNA488358) | compost metagenome | feature: garden; material: soil; isolation source: compost soil in succinic acid-enriched culture | place: Germany: Experimental Botanical Garden Goettingen | collected 2016-01-27
CGAGCTGAATGGGTGTTTTGAAAGCGGTCTCTGCGGTGGGAGCGGGCTTGCCCCGGGATACGATGTAACTGACAGCCCGCAATCTCGGGGCAAGCCCGCTTGTGTCTAGCGACAGGGAATACGCACTGAGGTGAGAGGGCCGCATCGGCGGCCCAGGACAATCGCTGGCGATCACTCCCCCGCCGATTGGCCTGCTTGCATCGAGCGACGTAACGACGCCGCAGTTTCCGAACGTGTTTCGACTTCGTCCAGTAACGCCTCGACCAGTGCGAAGCTCATCTCCATGGCGGCTGTGCGCAGGGCGCATTCGTGCGCGCTGGGTTTCTTGGAGTCCCGGTCTACCAACCTGTGTACAGCCGTCACCAATTTTGGTAGCGAACGGTGAATGGCTCCACTACTCCAGGAGCTCCACCATGGCTGCTTTCGAAAACTGTCCGATGGGACCGACCATTTTCCACCCATGGCTGCTTGGACTGCGTGAAATCGCCGAGTCGCGTACCGCGCAGCTTGTACGTGGTCGACGAACCGACCACGTGGCTGTACGCCTCGAGCGCCGACCGTTTACTGGTGCAGTTGCAGCCCCATTTCGTTTTTGACCGAGGCGCTCAGGCGAGCCGGATAGCGGCTCCCCGAGGGCGGCGGGGGCGGTTCGAAAAACACCGGCCCATTCAGAGATATGCGTTGAAACTGAAAGAAAAAGCCGGAATTTTCCAAAAAATGGCGGCTATCTGGTTTTTAGGGGGCAGCCCGACAGGTCAGGCGATGAAGTTCACCAATCGGTTAGGCACCACGATCATTCTTCCAGCGCCTTCCAGATATTTGCTCAATACCGAGTCGCAGAGCGCCTGGCCACGAATCGTGTCGTGGTCGGCATCGGTCTGGACAAGAATCTCCCCGCGCAGCTTGCCATTGACCTGCACCATCATCTTCACTTCGTTCCGCTTCAGGGCTTCGCTGTCCGGGGTCGGCCAAGCGCTGTCGTAGATCGCGCCAGGGAATGCCAGCGATTCCCAGAGTACCTGGGAGATATGCGGCGTCACGGGATGCAGCACCTGCAGGAGAATGGACATAGTTTCCCGGCAGACGTGGCGGCCAGCGTCACGAGCACCTTCGAGCACCTTGAGCATCTTCATCGCGCCCGAGACGACGGTGTTGTACTGCAGGCGCTCATAATCGCTATTGATTTGCTGCAGCAAGCTATGGGTTTCGAAACGCACATCGCTGGCTTGTTTGGTATCCATCGTCTGATCGTCACCTTCGCCCCAGCGTTTCTGCTCGTCAACGGCAAAGTTCCAGAGGCGGCGCAGGAAGCGATAAGCCCCTTCGACACCGCTGTCGCTCCAGATTGTGCTCTGGTCGGGGGGGCCTGCGAAGATGGTGAACAGGCGGGCGGTGTCCGCGCCAAACCGGTTGATGATGTCCTTGGGCTCGACCACGTTGTTCTTCGACTTGGACATTTTTTCCACGCCGCCCATGCTCACGGGCAAGCCATCCTCGATCGCCGTCGCGCTGACCGGGCGGCCTTTTTCATCGTAGTGAACCGATACTTCGGAGGGGTAGAACCAGCGTCGCTTGCCGTCTTCGGCCTTGCGGTAGAAACTTTCCCGCAGCAGCATGCCCTGAGTGAACAGGCTCTTGAACGGTTCACTGAAGTCCACCAATCCCTCGTCGCGCATTGCCCTGGTCCAGAACCTGGCGTAGAGCAGGTGCAATACCGCATGCTCAATGCCGCCGATGTACTGGTCGATGGGCATCCAGTACCGACTGCCAGGCCCCACCATCGAGGTGTGGCAGTCCGGGTCGCAGTAGCGCATGAAGTACCAGCTAGAGTCGACGAAGGTATCCATGGTGTCCGTTTCCCGCAGCGCGGGTGCGGCACAACGCGGGCATGCGACGTGGCGGAACGCTTCATGCTGCTGCAGCGGATTGCCGCTGCCGTCGGGAATGCAATCGGTCGGCAATACCACCGGCAGGTCCGCGTAAGGCACTGGCACATCACCACAGTGCTCGCAATGAATGATTGGAATCGGTGTTCCCCAGTACCGCTGCCGGGATATTCCCCAGTCCCGTAGGCGCCAGGTGGTAGCTTGCTCGCCGCGCCCGCGCGCGGCCAGGGCATCGACGATCGCCAGGGACGCTTGGTCCACCGTGAGACCGTCGTAGACCCCTGAATTGATCAGGCATCCTTCCCGGCTGCCGTAGCGATCCGACCATGCGCCAGGGTCATAGGCTGCCCCCGCGAACGCGATGACGGGGCGCACAGGCAATCCGTACTGGCGGGCAAAGTCGAAATCACGCGCGTCGTGGGCCGGCACCCCCATTACGGCACCTTCGCCATACTCACCGAGCACATAATTGGTGATCCAGACGGCGACCGGTTCGCCGGTCAACGGGTGCTCGACGTGAAAGCCGCTCAGGATGCCGAGCTTCGCCTGTGCGCTGGCGGCATGGCTTGCCTGCGCCGACTGTCGGCACGCCTGCACCTGCGACTCGAGCCCTGGATCGAGCTCGATGGCACGCTTGGCCAGGGGGTGATCAGGGGAAACAGCGCAGAACGTCACACCCATCAGCGTATCGACGCGCGTGGTGAACACCCACAGCTTGCCCGCGTCGATCAACTGCCCGTTCGCATCTTCGATTGAGTGGACGAAGGCCAGGCGCACGCCGCTGGCCTTGCCAATCCAGTTGCGCTGCATACTGCGGACCATGTCCGGCCAGCCCTCCAGCGTATCGATGGCCGAGAGCAGTTCCTCGCCATACTGGGTGATGCGCAGGTAGTAACCGGGAATCTCGCGTTTCTCCACGAGCGCCCCGGATCGCCAACCCCGTCCATCCACCACTTGCTCATTGGCCAGCACGGTCTGGTCGACGGGATCCCAGTTGACGATCTGGGTTTTCTTGTAGGCCACGCCCTTTTCCAGCAACTTCAAGAAGAACCACTGGTTCCATTTGTAGTATTGCGGATCGCAGGTGGCGATTTCCCGTGACCAGTCGAACGCCAGGCCGAGCGGTTGCATCTGTGACTTCATGTCGGCGATGTTCATCCGTGTCCATTCGGCCGGAGGCACGCCCGACTGCATGGCGGCGTTCTCCGCCGGCAAGCCAAATGCATCCCACCCCATTGGCATCAGGACGTTGTAGCCCTTCATTCGCAAGTGGCGGGCCAACATGTCATTGATCGTATAGTTGCGCACATGGCCCATGTGCAATTTGCCAGACGGGTACGGCAACATCGAGCACGCATAGAATTTCGGTCGGCTTTCGTCTTCGAAAGCCTTGAAGACTTCATCGCGAAGCCATTTGGCCTGAACCGTGCTTTCAACCCAGGCTGGATCATACTGCTGTCGCATAGGCGTTCCTCGATATTACTGGCGTCGAGTGGCAATCAGCCGAGCGTTGCCAGGCATCTATATGGCTGCGCCGTAAAGAAGCTGACCTGGGTTTCAAGTTTCGGCCACTGTTGCAGTAGTTGAATGGTCAGTTGGTCAGTAAGGCCGAATATGGCCAAAGCCTAACTTATACGTCAAGTGTTTCTTTCAGATAAATAAGGTGAGCTTCGAATAGTAACGCCAAAGGGAACTGTTGTCTGGATATCTAATCTTTGGCGCATGAGGCGGCGGGTTCAGGGCTTTGGCGTGTGGCTTAGAAGTGCCGTCAGCCTCTGGGCTCCGCTCATTCAAGAAGGCGAACGACATGTTTAATGGTGTTGATCGAGTGGTAGGAAAAGTCGCATGGGTGCGCCGTGTTGATTCACGGAATGTTTATTGCGCACCGCTGAGTCGGATATTTCAAAGTTGTTAAAAATAGAGGCTCATTAGTCCGAGTAGCCATGGAGGTAACTTACGCCGGCGCTGTGCGTATTACGTAGTAAGGCTGCCATTGCCGCAATCCCTTGTCGACGATGGCAAGTTCTGCGGCCGCCGTCATCAGTCTTTCAACCTCTATTCGCAGCGGTTACTCGCGCCGTGGTTTTTTAAGGTCTTGGAAGTCTGCCGCTTGGCTGTCGGTTGCTCGCTCGGGCGCTGGCGAGCCCTGACGCTTGCGCGGCGATCAAGACGTTCTGGCCGAAAACGCCTCTTGTGGATGCTTCGTACTGGGTGGCCCGGCGCAGATAATCGCCTGGATCGCCAGCAAGTCCGCTGGCCTTGGCACCCGCTCCAACATTGAAGAGCTCACCGAGACCACCAGCAAGGCCATCGAAGTGATCGGCGATGCGAGTAAGGCCAAGGCGATCATCACCAGGAACCCGGCCTAGCTGTCGCTGATGATGCGCGGCACGGTGTACGTGCTCAGCGAGGCCGCCGACCAACACCAAGTGGCGCGCTGTTCGAGCCGCACTTGCGCAGGAGCGCGCTTATCCTCACGCAGGGACGTGAACTGCGGTGTGTGAGCGAGCGGGTATTACAGCTTTTGCAGGGCATGCAGCAACGGATCAGCCGCCATGTGTCGTTGGTCATCGAGTAGTCGCGGATGAGCGGATGCGTTCATTGCAACAGCAGTATTCAGGCCTGGGCTGTGGGAGCGTTCATGATCGGGGCGCTCAGCCAGGTGGGGCAGCCGGGGGACCAAGTGCGGGCCGGGAAGGAGGTCCAGCGCCGCGTCTTCGCGCTGCTCATGCCTGCTCAGGTTTCGGGCTGGCCCGAGCGGTGAGCTGTTGAATTGGGCTTGAGTCGGGGCCGACCTTGACAGCCTCTGGCGGTTGCCGTTCAGAGGCTATCCGGATCCCCCAAAAACATTTTCACTGGGCTCTAGGACAATGCTTTCAGGTCGATAACGCTTTGTTTGCCCCCACTTTTGCCCCCATTCGCACCGAGTGTGCAAATGATCGCGAATGGCGATTTCCGACGGACTCCAGTATGGCAGTGGCTGGTATTCAGTGCGCCTCCGTATACTGGATGAGCAACCCGTATCTGGCAAATCCTTGGTCGTTCGGAAGAGGATATGGGTAATGAGTCGATATCCTGAAATTGACTCGCGAGATGCTCGTGCTCTGCGTGATGTTGCCAGGGCTCTGGTCGCTAGGGGCATCGATCCGCGTGTCCATCGACAGCAGGAGCGTAATGCTAGGCGCCTGGTCACGGAAAACGCCCAAGAAGCGGTTGTTCTGCATTGAAAGTGGTACGCAAAGTTGAACATAGTGTTTCTGGTCGTGGGTCTCGATAGCCCGGTTGGACCCAGAACCTCCCGCTTCAATTGGCCGCCAAGTCGGCTGACAACGAGGGCGCTCAGGTTGAGATATAGAGGGGGCGCCTTACCTTCGCTATTCCTGGCCAGTTAAGCCGTTGGGCCAGGTCGCTGATCAGTCGTTAGGCAAGTGCAACTGCACTTCCATGGCGTCATGAAGGAGTCTGACTACCTCGATCACGTCGTCGTTTGCCACACGATAGAACACGATATGGCGTGGGCTTTTGACCGTTCCATGGGTTTGTTTGGCGTGCTGGCGTGAATAGATGAGGTGATAGCTGCGAAGGCCCGGTGCAAGCTCATCGCGGTCGTGGCTGCCAATGCGATAAGGCGTGTCGGCAAGCGCTTGCAGCGCCGCGAGGATCAGCGCCTGGTAGCGCTGGCGTGCTTGATCGCCGAACTGCGTCTGGGAGAGCCTGAGGATGTCGACAATGTCGGCGCGCGCCGGGTTGGAAATCCGATACTGCGGCATGCTCAGTGTTTCTCTCTCGCGGGGAGGGTTGCCTCCAGGCTCAAGCCCTCAAGGTAGTGCTCCAGATCCCCTTCGTTCACCTGAGTAAAGCGCCCGCGCTCAAGATCCATGATGCCGATCGAGGTCGCCTGACGCAGAGCCTCAATTTTGGCGGTGTCTTCGGCGACGCGCTGCTCCAATAAACGCAAACCTTCTCGCATCACTTCGCTGGCATTCTGATAACGGCCGGACTGCACCAGGTCATGGATAACCTGTTCCTGGTGAGGGGTGAGCACAACGTTTCGCGTCGCCATAACTAGCTCCAGTTCTATGCAAACAGGTACTTTTGATTGTTGGCATATTATGCCATTTTCGCTCAGGAGAATAGCTTGGGGCCGACATCCGGCGATCAGGTGATGGCTGACTCGGCGCCAATCAGCAAGGTTCAAAGTGATCCACCCATAATAAAGCAACCTGCAGATTGATTTGAAGATTGATATGCCTGACTGTGCGTGGGAGGAGGCGCGCGATGTGTGCTTCTCGATCCGCACTGAAATCGATCGGCATGTTCGATGCCCATCAATATTTGCGTTTAGAGGCATCAAGAGAGGTTCCAATGCCCTACGAGTTAGAAAATCGCCTGGTGATCGGCGTCGCCTCCAGCGCTGTGTTTGATTTGTTGGCATCGGACGCAGTGTTTCAGAGTCAGGGGGAGGAGGAATACCGCAAGTTTCAGCAAAAAAATCTTCACGTCCCGCTCCCTAAGGGGATAGCGTACCCCTTCATCAAGCGCTTACTGTCAGTGAATGACCTTAGCCTCGATCCTACGGATCCGCTCGTCGAGGTAATACTTCTTTCGCGCAATGATCCCGACACTGGGCTGCGCGTACTGAAGACTATCGAGCACTACGGGCTTGGGATGACAAGGGCGATTTTCATGCAGGGAAAATCTCCTTATGAGTACATACCAGCACTGAATATCGCTTTATTTTTGTCGGGTGACAAAAAAGACGTGGAAGCGGCTATCAGGGCCGGGTACCCGGCTGGCCAGGTGCTCGCTTCAAAATTCGAAGACGACGAGACTGATAAAACCCTACGCATCGCATTCGACTTTGACGGCGTGCTCGCCGGCGATGAGTCCGAAACAATCATGCAGGCCTCTGGATTGTCTGAGTTCCATGCGCACGAAGTGAAGAACGTCATGCAGCCCCATAACCCTGGACCGCTAAAGGAATTCATGGTGCGGATATCCAAAATCCAGTCGGTCGAGGAGAAGCACAAAAAACTCAATCCTAAATACGAAAACCGCATACGCGTCTCGATCGTCACAGCCCGCAATGCTCCGTCTCATGAGCGTGCGATGAATACACTCAAGAGTTGGGGTGTCATGGCCAATGACGCATTCTTCTTGGGTGGCATCGAGAAAGGCAAAATTTTAGGTGTATTGAAACCACACATCTTCTTCGATGACCAATCAGGGCACCTTAAATCGACTAGCGCAGTTGCTCCATCCGTGCACATTCCTTTCGGCATCACCAACCATGTCGCTACAGTGGTTGCGCTAGGGCCTGAAGCGGATCAGGTCCAGCAGGTGGTGTGACACGGTGGCTTGAGCGCGTAGTACCACAGGAATTCGTATCGGTTCTGTGCTGTGAAAAGCCGATAACACGGCCTATATTTGCCAAAGCTTGAGCACAAGCCAATTCGCCGGACTATTAGCGTCTTGAAGGCTTAGCATGCATTTTTGGCTTAGCGTTGCGCTCCAATAACGAATACGCCGGATAGAGGAAGAAAGGACTCTCATGTACCTACGAACATTGGGTATCAGTGGTTTCAAGTGCTTCGGTGATCCTTTCACCAACGATGTCTAACGCAGAATCGCGTCAGACTTAGTCTCTGAAGCAGCGCTGCTGAGCAGCCAAATCAGCGCACGGGAATGCTTGACGTGTTCTGCCATGTTTGTCATTACAACCTTGAGAGGCGGAATAGTCGACACGACGACATCGTAATTCTCGGCAGGTTGTAGGCGAACGCCAATGATGACACTTTTGTCTTCTTGTTCGCGGGCGTAAGCGATAAAGCCATTCTCCAACGGATGCACATATTCTCCAGTCCGCACGTCGGGATAGTTAGGGGTCTTGTGGAAATCACTTCGTAGTGCAATGACTTTGGTCACAGCCTTGAAGGCCGGACTGAAGTTGTCGGTAAGGTAGCCGTAGCTCATGGCAAATAGCACGCTAATGATCAGTGCCCCTGCACCATGGAACATGATCATACTGCGCGATTGCTTGAATTTAGCTTGAAAGCCGAGGAGCGCGGCCAAGCGGGTCATATGTTGCCAGGCTGCTTCGAATGGCAGGCTGATCATCGCGATGACCATGATCAGCACTGCTGTCAGACCAAGGAGTATTGCCACCACAAGCAACCACGATGGAATGTAGAATAGCAACGCGAGAAAGCCGACTGTCAGATCAAAACTTTGAGGGGGCAGCCCTAACGTCTCGGCAACCGCGAAACGCGCGCATGCTGTCGACATCAGCAGTGCAAGCAGATGCATGATGATGATGGGCGTTTTGGCGAATGGCTTATCCCATGCTGTATGGAGCCAGCGGGCGAAAGGGATGCACCAGGCAATGAATCCGCAGATTATCAATGCAGCCGCGACCGTCGTCCCGATGGTAAGCGCGGATATGCCCGTGTATAGGGAAGCTGCAATCGTGATGAGGTACGTAACTACCGAGGCGAGATAGAACTGTTGGGATACGGAATATTGCTGGAATTTGGCGAGCAGTTTTGCTTTCAGAGCTATCATTTTCATCCTTGAACTTCTTTTCAATGCTTCTAAAATCCATGCGGATAGCAATGCTTGGCCGCCTTGATGTACGTCTTGTTCTGCCAGTTGAGGTGGATGACCCCGTGGCGGCCCATTAAACCACCTTATGTGGGCACGAATGGCGAATCAATCGGCTGGCAGACAATTCGCCACATCCCACGTACGCCGTCTTCGACCCAAGTGCCTTCCAGCACATTCGAGCCTTCGAAGCGGTGCAGCGTTGCTCTGCCGTCGAAGCCTTCGGCTTGCAGTTCGTAATGCCCTGGGCCTTTTGCCTGGCCTCGGTACTGCCAGTTCTGACCCGCGTCGTCATAGGCGACGGTGATAAACTCGCTGTTGATCGTAACCTTGCAGGGTTCATCGAACGAGGCGGCGCTGCTGGGGCGGTAGGTGTCCATTTTGGCGTACATGTTGGCGTCCTTGTAAAGATATCAGGAGCGGTTCAGCGCGGCAGCGAAGTGCTGTTTGGGGTGGTTGACCGGATGCCGACTGCTTGGCACTGCTCCAGAATCGGCAGAATGTAGGTGATGTTGGTACGGCCCGGCTTGCCTTCTGCTCTGTAACGAGCCGCCTGGCAAAGTGGGCCGGCTTTTTCGTACGTATGATTTGAGCTGATTTCCACAGCTTGTGCTTGGCCGAAATGATTGTTACCGGCCAGGTAGTCCAACGTTTGCTGGAAAGCTGCTCGAGTCAGCGCCAACTGCGAGTCTTCCGATCCGGTCTCAATCACAACGCGATTTGCATCAACGGTCGTGTTACGGAAACGGGCGCTACGCGACGGTGTTTGCAGTTCCTTGCCTTGCAGGCGGCTGATCAATGCCTAGAGAATGTTGTCGACTTGAATGATGTGCTGCATGGGATAATTCCTTCGTTGATGAACGGACGCTAGCTTTGACCTGAAGCGACTTATGGAATCTTGATACCCAACGCATTCAGCGATGGCGTATCCATCCGGCCATTCACGGTCAGCCCACTGTCCATCTGAAAGGCCATCAACGCACCACGTGTCGCCTTGCCCATCACCCCATCAATGGCGCCTTGGTAATACTGGCGCACCATCAGTGCGGTCTGCACACGGGTGACCAGGTTGCTTTTCTGCTCACTGGTCGCGCGGCTCTTTGACGTGCTCGAACTTGTCCCGCTGGTAGTGGCAGACGACCGATAAAGGCTGTTGCTGCTTGAGGTGCTGCTCGAAGTACTCGGCGCGCTGTAGCTCCGGGTACTGGTAGCGGGCGGGCTGTAGTAGCGAGGCGCGCTATAGCCACCCGAGCCGCTGTAGTGAGAACTGTGCGAACTGTGGGACCGGTGTGAACTGTGCGAGCGATGTGCCGCATAGATGTTCACGGTGTCTGGCGCATTGAGCGTATCGGCAAATACCGGGGGCTGTAGCTTGTCGTTGGATTGCCAGTTCGCATCGGCGAGCGGCATATGGCCCGCCTGTGCCAGGGTGGTACCTGCCATTGGTAGCAGGCTGATCCCACTGATCAGGACTTTCCAGCGGTCGAGCAATTTCACTGTGCACTCCTTGCATAGGCGCTAAAGGCCTCGGTCGATAGTAGTTGTACGCCGCGGCTCTGCCAGCGGTCGGTGTGGGATTTGAAGAAGCCGGAGCAATGTTTGACGGCTGCGCATTGCTGGCAGGTATCGATGAACAGGTTCTTCCAGTCCGAGATGCTCTGACGGGCGAAACGCGAGAGGTGGGCCGGGATCAAGCACAGGGGCAGGTTGTAGATCGAAACCGGCACTCCGCGGTTGAACAGGAAATACACGGCCTGGCTCAGCGACTCTTGATAGTCCAGCGGGTCAATCCACAGTTCTTCGTAGTGCTTCCTGGCCAGGCCGGTACTTTCGATACCCATCAGTGCAACATGCTGCACGAAGGGCAGGTTCCTGAACACGTAGTGGGCGAGCTCGGGCAAGCGTGGCGTGGTCAGGCGATTGAGCACCATGCGTATCTCGATGATCTGGTTGGCGCGGGCCAGGTTGTAAAGACCCTGCAGGGTTTCGCTGAAAGCGCCTGGAGCCTGCACCACATGGTCATGGTCTTCGGCATTGTCGGCATACAGCGGGATGCCCCAGCTCAAATGAGGGTGGCCGATGGCAGAGAGCGCTGCGATCCAGCTCGGGTCTTGGAACAAGCGCCCGTTGCTGAGCACATGAATGGATTTCTGCTGCAAAACGGCTTTGCACTTGGCCAGGATTTCGAGCAGACCGTCGCGATAAAGCGTTGGTTCTCCGCCGCTGATTCCCAGATTTTCCTCGCCCGGGTCCATCAGGTCGATCAGCCGAAGGTTCTCCTCGATGTGCCAACGATCATCGACATCTTTGGGCGGCTGCGAGCACATCAGGCAGAGGCTGTTGCAACGATCGGTCATGAACAGCAGGTTGCTGTCTGAACCTCGTCGATAGAGCACTCGCACTAACTCGTTGCCTGGTGTGATGGCAATGACATCGCCGGGCTGTACGACATCCGCATCTTTGGGGGTGTGCAGGTGTAGTCGTGCGCTCTCGAAGTCTCCGATCAATGGCTCCGGGGTCAGGAATCCACCCACTGGCAATGAGAGTAGGTGCTGGCTCCGTAGCCGTTCTTCGTTTGGCAGCCAAAGCAGCAGGTCACCGAACTCAGCGCTTCCGGCACAAACAGCCAGGCCTTGTTCTATGAACTCATCCAGGGTGATGACCTTGAGCAGCTTTGGCTCATTCAGGTGATGGACTTCGAAATGGGTATCTTTGCGCAGCATCGCCATCAGCTCCTGTAACCCGGGAACCGGACATCGCTGTATGAGCGCCTGTTCAACCAGGACAGCAGCACCCTCTGCACGTTGTCGTCGCCATCGCAAAGCAGGCCGAAAAGATGCTTCAGCAGGCCCATATTCTTCTTGCAGAAGCTGCTGAACACTCGGTGTCCGATCGGGTCAGCTTGGCGGGCATAGTGTTCGACGGGGTCAGCACCACAGTACGGGACAAGTGCGCAGTCGGAGCAGCCCGGCAGCGCCTCTGCTACACCACTGGCTAGTAATGCATCCATAACGGGCGATGTGAGTAATTCAGACAAGGGTTGCTGCACGGTGCCGAGCCTCAAACCGTCTTCACCCATCTCCAGCAACATTCGGGCTTCGTCCGAGGGATAGACGTGACCGTCATAGTTGTAAACCAGCACGGCAGTGCCTGCGCCAGCAGGGGAGCGCAGGTCTACATAGCCGGAGGAGAAGGGTGTCAGGATATTCTTCAGCAACAGGCTCGTATAACTCTCCGAGAGGTATACGCCCTGTTGGTTGATATCCAGCAAATAGGCCAGTGCCTTCTTGTAGAAGGCCAGGTATCGGTCAATAGGGTAATCAAGGCGATGAGCACTCTTGGTGGCGAACCCATAAGGGCTCAAAGGGCGAAGCGAGATGGTGGAGAAGCCCTGGCTTACATATTCATCGATGATCGCTTCAGGCTGCTCGAGGCTTCTTGAAGTCAGTGTGGTCAGCGCGGAAACTGCATCATGGCCAAGGCGATCACGGACCCACTGGATGCCTTTTACAGTGCGTTCGTAGGAATCTCGTGACGGAGTAGGGCGGTTGGCATTGTGCAAGGGCGCCGGCCCATCGAGCGAGGTCGAAAACTGGATACGATGTTGTTCTGCGAAGTCGAGTATTTCGTCCGTCAGGTGGTGCAGCGTGGTGGTGATGACGAACTGGATATCCCGTTGTTCGACTATGTTCCGTTCAACGACCCATTCGATAATCTGGCGGATGCGCTCGAAGGCCAGAAGCGGCTCGCCACCCTGAAACTCCACAGTCAGGGCGGGAGCGTTCGATTCGAACAGACGATCAACCGCCGCCTGTGCATCCGCTTCCGACAGGTCGTGGCCGGATCCTCCCAGAGGGGCCCGCGACACCTGGCAGTACTGGCAGGTGTGGTTGCAGCGCAATGTAACCACGAACAAGTGCAGTGCAGGGCCCTGGAAGAGGAAGTCCTTGCGGCTGCGATACTGCGCGGCCATTTCCGGGAACGGGTCGTGGCGGCCTGGTTCATAGATGAAGTGGCGAGCCAGCAGGTCCTTGTAAAAACTCGTACCCGCTTGAACGTTGAAGTAACTGAGGGCTCGTAACTGCTCGTCGTTCACGTGCATGTACTCACCGGTATCGGAAGTGAGCAGAATGTCACGGTCATTCCCCGTGTTCATGCGCATGAATCGGAAAGGCAGCAAGCGGTAGTGCTTGGCGTCGGTTGCAATCAGTGTCACTGCGAAATCCCACATCCAGCGAACGCGGCTCGGGCCAGAGCTTCGCGCAACCCCGCTGTTTCGTGGTTGATATGGTCGCGCAGGGCGAAGTCGTTCAGATGCTGGAGGATCAGCGAGTTTGCCTGCTCCGGGGAAAGCGTCAGCCTCGCTTCAGCGGGGAAGGCTGTGAGGCTGATCTGGCTGGCTTCGATATCGACTTGGATCGCGACGGTGTCGGCCAGGGAGTAAGCGGCGCGTTGCACCACGCTGAGAGGGTAGGCTGCGCTGTCGAGTTTCAGCGTTACTGGCCATGTCATCGGAACCGGTCCTTCAAATCCGTTGGGAGCGTGTGGATTTTGCCGGTTGCCGAGGCATTGTGCCATCATATTTTTTTACGTTTGCACACAGTTGTCCAGCGTGGTGGGTGGCGTGCTCACTACGGCTCGGCCATTTATACGGGTAGGGTCGAGGGTTCATACCTCCCTCAGTCCACCCATCGCCACAGCGGCTCATCCAGCATCCCAACCCCACGCAACTGCGTCTGCCCTTATCAGCCGCGCCAGGGCCGGGAGCAGGTGGCATGCGATGGTCTGCAGCGCCGAGGCGAGGTTGCGGCCATCGTGGTGCAGTACCGACGAGCGGGTGCCCAGCTGGGGCTGGCGGCAGGCGCGTCGCGGTCGATGCGGAAGTGATCGTAGAACCGCCAGCTGTTGAGCTGGTGTAATGGCTCCGGACACCTCAACAGGTGGAGCTACGCGGTAATCGTACCTACCCGGCTCGACCGCCGGAGGCTAAGGTGTCCGCCTGATTCAAGAGATAAACATTTCTGGTCTCGATGTGCGATTCAAAGACTATCCGGATCCCCAAAAAACATCTGAATCCGCGACCGCAACCAGCGC
>RCUI01000491.1_pt1 | contig 13537 bp, 15 predicted proteins | sample 2166121 | NCBI WGS metagenome assembly RCUI01 (sample SAMN09932700, study PRJNA488358) | compost metagenome | feature: garden; material: soil; isolation source: compost soil in succinic acid-enriched culture | place: Germany: Experimental Botanical Garden Goettingen | collected 2016-01-27
AACAGGCGCTAGATCGTTAAAATAATCCGGATGGCCTTGCTGGCAAAAGTACTTATCCAGCTTTTCGAACAACGCCAATTTGATCTGCCCGCAATCTGGGTCGAAGGTAATGCTGTCTTTATTGATGTCAATGGTGCTGTGGTTGTGAAGTTGCTCGCGCGTTTCAGGGTTAGCGCTTTTGTTCGTGAGAAGCTGCTTGTAAGCATCGTACGAATAAAGGCTGAGCATGATTTTATTGTCATTACCCAACCCTCCTTTTTTTACAAGTACGACGGGGCTGTTTCTGAGCTCCGCCAGAGATTGAAGGGACACGGGGCATTGGAGCTTGTCAATTGCTTCTCTGCACGCTGGATCAAGCTCGAAATAGTTTAGCTTGGTCAACAGGTTTTCAACGGATGTCTTGTTGTGTTCCGGCAATTGTTGCTGCAAGTGATCCGGCAATAGAACCACGCAGTCTTTCGGAACGCTGGGCATGAATGCAAGTGCATTACACCCCGTCAGGTCCAGCAGGTTGATTTGGCTAGTGGATAGATCAGGAACCGCCAAGAGACGGGCGTTGTTTGCCAATATCAACGTCATGATAGCGTGTGGAAGAGGCGGGAGGGTTGTAATGTTCGTATTACAAATGATCGCACTGGGGCGTTCCCCCGCCGCGACGTCAGATAGAATACGCGCCGCTTTAAAGCGGTTTTCGCCGGAGGGGTTGTCGTTTTCCCAGCTAATGATCGGGCACACCTTTGGTCCCAAGGCAGGGCCGTATAAGCCGCTTGTTATGCGCAGGGTAGGGTTTGTAGTGTGCAGGCTGAAAGCGTTAACGCTCAAAGGCATGGTGGGGCACTCGGTTGCAAGGAGAGTAGTGTTATAGCTCTGTACGGGGTTGATTTCCGCGACTGCGGCCTAGGGCGTGGTCTGAGGGTTCATCAGGCCCCCTTTTTTCCCGGCGCCAGGTGAGGCTCGGGTTGCGCGTTCAGCAGTGGAGTCGATCATCCAGGTTTCCAGGTCGATCAATCCTTGCTCGTTGAGCTTGATGTGCAGTCGCTTGAGCATCAGGTCAAACGCTCCTTGGTTATTTGTTGGCGATCGTGGGAGAGGTGTGCGCGTAATACAGGAAAGTGCTGATGGCTCAGTAGCCGTAAAATATCCGGCTACTTCAGAACATCCCTAGACAAGCAACTCAGTGTTGACGCGTGTGGTTTGAATGCTGCTCTTGCCCATGCCCTCAAGCTCAGGGTGAATATCGACAAGTTGAGCGTGTGTTGTGGTGTAGGCCTTATATACCGCAGTCAGGTCGTTAAAAGCTTGAGCTCCCATATACTGACATGCCAGATTTGTTACTCGGCTATAAAGATTTTCATGCTGCACGTCAGTTGATACTGGGCCAAAAAAGTTCGTATTGATTGTCGAGAGGCTTAACTGACCTGCCGCTATATTCTTCATAAGCTCAGGATGTCGTTGGACGTCGCGCTCGAGCCTGGATCCGGCTAGAAAAGATGTTCCAGACGAGGGGTTATATTCATCGTCGCCATTGGAAAGTGCCATGCCTACAGGTACGGTTTCAGCGAAGCTGTGATAGCCGCCAAAATTCATAAAAGCGGCGATGAGAAGAGTGGCGGGTTCGATAACCTTTGGTTGGTCATAGAGTCGAGTTTCATTGAGTGTGTTTAATGCGAGAAGAATATCGCAAGCGCCACCGGATTGCGATCCTGCTGAAGGCAGGCCGCGCAGATTTGACTCAACCGAAAACGTCCCGGTGGGTTGCCATCGATTAATACCGACACCATGCTCGAATGCATGAGCATTTAGTATATCGAGGAAACTATTGCTTGAGGCTTTTGCAGATCCAAACGTCAAGTTCTCATAGGCCTTAGGTAAACTCTCAATCTCACTGCGTGACATCTGAAAGGGACGTGTGGGCATGTTTTTGCCAGGCGGTATCTCGATTGGAGCGCCGGCCCTTGGAATGCCATTAATTCGATCATATGTTTTTGTGGCCGGGCTTGTTTCTTTCGCGCCAAGCGCTAGGTCAAGCGCTGCTTGTTGGCAGGGGTCTTCGGCTTTGACTGCGACATTTCCAAATCCCAAGCCGTGTAGTTGAGCAGGTTCGTACTTGACAGGTATTGCAACTCCTTCGACAAGCGGCGGGCGCTCGCTGCGCATCCGACTGGTTGCATCATCGAATCTAGCAGTTCGCGTCACTGTTTTAAATTCATCGAAGCGTGCTCCGAAATCATCAGCCACATGCAAGCCAAGCGGCTGGAGCATGTTTTTCAGAACAGCTTCATTAATTAAGCGATCCGCCGGATTAGTGTTCATCAACTGCCAGATCGTTGTGCCAAACGCCGAGATCGTTTTGATTTTCGTGAGTAAATCTTTAAAGTCCTTGCCGGGTGTGTAGTTACTGTCGAGGGTGGACAATTGACTGCCAGTCATGATGGGGGATAATTTATCAAGAATCCATGCTTCTGGTGGAGTGTCGTCGTGTGCTTTTCGCCCGATTTGATCTGATGTGGGGCTGGTTAATGGGTTTATTAGAGTTTCTTTAAATACATTATATAGTGTCTTGTCAGCACCGTTGTGACGAACTGCGTGTTCCTTGTTTTCACCTTTTTCATTTAGAATGCTTGCCAGAACGATTGCCAGCTTTGTGGAAAACTCATCAATGACTTGACCAGCTCTTCCTGGGTGATCAAGCATCATCATGCTGGTAGCGGCTTCGTACAGTCGGCCATTGCTCAGTGCTTGTTGATAGGCTTCGCTCAAGGTAACGCCAGTCTTATTGGAGATTTCACTGGTGTTGGCAACGTTTCCGGATTGAGAAATACATTGGAGCTCGTCATCCAGTATTTCAGCTTTCAGGATTGTAGGCGGGTAGTAGGACGAAATTTCATTCATTGCTGTCTCACTATTGGAAGGTAGGTGGGGATGGAAAATTACAATTCAGGTTCGTTTTTAAGGACTGAAGTTTTTTGTGCAGGTGGTATGATCGAGTTTGCTGCTGGCTTGGGCTAAAGTATTTAACGTGAAGCCGGACTGTTTTATAGTTTCGTTGTTTGTACGCTCTCTCGAAGCGTCTACAGTCGAACTTTTACCCAATGCTTCTTCGCGACGACGAACCAGGCAATCTCAGCCGATGTATCAAACGGATGCTGATGAGCACATTGATGTCACAGGTGACCATCACTCACAGCAGCTCGCCGCTTTCACTGCAGATCCTTTTGCTGGCTATACAACCAACGCAACACTTCCGCCGTCGGCTCGATCAGCTCACCGGGAATGTACTGATCGACAAATCCATCCTGATACAGCGCACGCGCCAGGGGGACGCGCTCCAGCACCGGTATGCCTTCTGCTTCGGCAATCTTGCGGACGCGCAAGGCGAGGGCGTCGGTGTACATCAAGGTCACCAGCGGCAACGGTGTTTCGCCAGGCTGATAGCGGATCCCCACGGCAATATGGGTGGGGTTGGTGACGATCACCGACGAACGTTTGACGGCGGTTTTCATCGAGCCGCTTTGCAGTTCCCGATGGAAGTCCTTGCGCTTGCTCTTGATCTCCGGGCTACCGTCCATCTCTTTGCGTTCGCGTTTTACTTCATCCTTGCTCATGCGCAACTGCTTGTGGTGCTGGTAACGTTCCACTGCGTAGTCGGCGATTGAAATCACGAAAAAGCCGATCGCGCACATGATCATCAGGTTTTTCAGCAGCAAGCCGGCGACCGGGCCAATGCTGTTCATGCCGCCGTGGGGGAGCAGCAGCAATGTTTTCAGGTCATTTTTCAATGTTGACCATACCAGAAAGGTAAGTAAGGCAACCTTGAGCAGCGACTTGATGAAATCGATCAGGTTTTTTACCGAGAAGATCTTCTTCGCCCCCTCGATGGGATTGATCTTCTTGATATCCGGCTTGATCGACTCGGTGCTGAACAGAAAGCCGATTTGCCCCAGGTGGCTGAGAACGGCGACCAGGACGGCGACCATCATCAATGGCAGGCAAATAAAAATCGCTTCGCGCACCAGGCTATCGATGGTCATGCTCAACGCCTGGCGAAAGGGTAAGTGGATGAATGCCTGTGGCAATAGCATCAGGCTGCCGAAATGCGCCGTGTAGTAGTCGGAACAGCCAAGGATCACCGCCACCAGGCAGACGATCAGCAGCGTCGAGGCCACTTCCTTGCTCGTGGCCACCTGGCCTTTTTTCCTGGCGTCGCGCAGCTTCTTGTCGGTAGGTGGCTGGGTCTTTTCTGCGCTCATGGAGCTCCCACTATCGGTTGCAGCAACTGCACGGGGTTGATTGCTTCCAGCACACTGTCGTAGGCCAGGCTCATGAGGATGTTGACGTACAGCACCAGGAGCAAGCTGGCCACCAGGCTTTTGATCGGCATCGCCAGAATGAATACGTTGAGCGACGGGGCGAAGCGGCTGATCAAGGCCAGGCCGAACTCGGCGAGGAACATGGCAATCACCAGCGGCGCGGCCAGTAGCACGCACAGGCGCAGCAGATGGCTGAACTGGCCGTAGAAGAAGTCGACCCATTGGCCTCCGATCTGCGGATAAAACGTGCCGATCGGCCAACTGGCGTAACTCTGGAACAAGGCACCGAGAAAGGTGAGAAAGGCGCCACCGGAGAAAAACAGGGTGACCAGGGTCTGGGTCAGCAGCAAGCCGGTGGGGCTGGTCTGGCTGCCAAGCATGGGATTGAGGGTCGAGGCCATGGTCGCGCCACGCTGGTTGTCGATGATGAAACCGGTGGCTTCGATGGCCCAGAATGGCACGCTGGCGATAAAGCCGATCAGCAGGCCCAACAGCACTTCTTTGCCAATCAACAAGGCGAGGTCCAGGCCGCTGAGGGTGGCCGGCAATGTGTCGGCGACAGCAGGGTAGACGAACAGGGCCAGGGAGCAGGCCACGCCGTTGCGTATCAGCCCGCCGCCAAGATTCTGCTTGCCCAGCAGTGGCAGCATCACAAAGCAACTGAGCAGCCGCGGCAAGATCAAGGTGTAGGCGAGCAACAGCTGCTGCAGTTCGTGGATGCTCATCGGATGCCGGGAATTCGCGTCAGCACCAGGTCCGCGTAACCATAGAGCTCATTGCCCATCCAGCTGGCGGTGACGAACAGGGTGATGACCACCGCGATCAGCTTGGCGACGAAACCCAGGGTCTGCTCCTGGATCTGTGTCAGGGCCTGGACCAGCGACACCAGGGTACCGACGGCGGCTGCAATCAGTACGGTAGGCATCGACAGAATCAACACCAGCCACAAGGATTGCCCGGTCATATGGAGTACATCGGCATTATGCATGGTCATATCCCATAGCTGAGCAACAGCCCATGTGTCAGCCGCGCCCAGCCGTCGAGCAGGACGAACAGCAACAGTTTGAACGGCAGCGAAATGGTCATCGGCGACACCATCATCATGCCCATCGCCAACAGAATGTTGGAAATGATCAGGTCGATGGCAATGAACGGCAGGTAGATCAGAAAACCGATCTCGAAGGCGCGGGTCAACTCGCTGACGGTGAAGGCTGGCAGCAGGATCAACAGGCTGTCACTGTCTACGCGATCAGCGTAGGCCTGCGGCCAGAGTTTGCGCGTGCCGTCGACGAAGAACGCCTGTTCGCGAGGATTGATTTGCCGCTTGAGAAAATCGCGGTAGGGCGCCATGCCCTCATCGAGGAATTTTTCCACCGAGTCGGCGTTGCTCAACGACACTGGGTTGCTACGTAGATAGTCATAGGTGGCGAAGCCGCTGGGCGCCATGACGTAGATACTGAGTATGATCGCCAGGCCGTACATCGCCATGTTCGGCGGGATCTGCTGGACGCCCAGGGCATTGCGCAATAACGAGAAGACCACGGTCATCTTGATGAACGAGGTGCTCATCACGGCAATGAACGGTATTAGCGCCAGCAGGGCAAGGCCGAGGATCAGGCTGAGTTCGTCAGGCAGCTGGATCATGCCGGGTTGCCTTGCAACAGCCGCAGGACACGAACGCCAAGACGATCCTGGAGACTGACCAGCTCCCCGGTGCCAATACAGCGTTGGTTGGCCAGAATGCGCACTTCGCCATTGAGCGGTGCTGCCAGATCGATCAGCGAGCCGGGTTGCAGGGTGGCCAGGGTATGCAGGTCGAGGGTGTGGCGACCAATTTCGAAACCTACCTGCACAGGGAGCTGTTCGAGGTCGGTGAGGTCGAAATCGGAGTCGCTAACAGGGGTGTCAAGCATTGTGATGATTTCCAGTTCGGTGTCTATCAAGGTCAGTTCAGCCCAGGCGCGGCCCTGCAGGTAGCCGAGGGCGCGGCCATCGACCTGGGTGTTGGGGGCAAACAGCAGCAGGTCGCCGCAGGCGAGCGTACGTAACTGCGCCATGGGCAACACCACAGCAGGCCATTGCAGCGACAATTGCAGCGGTAACGGCAGCCATTCGCTCAGCGGTTTTGCCGGCAGTTGGCGTAGCAGGGACGGGATGTCGCCATCGATCCACAGAGGCAGCTGCCGGTCATCAGCGCTAAGTGTCAGGCACAGGCCGTAATCGCTCGCAGCGGGGCGGGTGGGTGTGAGGCTGGTGCAGATCAGGCCCGGTAGAAGGGCTGCCTCACGTTGCACCAGGGTCAGTTGCAAGGCCTGTGGCAGGTTGGAGAAAGCCGCCTCTTGTAATGCGCTGGTCAGCCAGAGTGCCAACAGCGCCGTATTACACTGCAAGTCCAAGGGCAGGCCACGCCATTGCGCATTCAGGGTGCAGTCCAGGCTTGCCGGCCGTGGTGCGAGGCTCAACATCGCCTGGCCTGTGGCAAAGGGATAGTGACAACGGCATTTGCTCAATTGCCTTTGAGTGGCAAGTAGTGCGCTATCGGCGCTGGGCAGGTTCAGGGCTTTCATTCTTCAGCCTCCCATTCTTCGTAAAGGTTGCGGCGCTGTCGTGACCCTTGCTGTTGATCCTGACTGTTGCTGAATGCCAGGCTGACCTGTAGCTGCGGGTCGAGCTTGTGCAGGCGTTCGAGCAGTTCGCCACGGGCCAGTTGCAGGGTCTGCAGGCTGCCCGCCGAAGACTGGATTTCCAGCTGCAAGCAGCCATGGACCTTGCTCAGGTGGACCTCGACAGCGCCCAGGTTGGGTAACGTCACCCGCAGCAGCGTGCCATCCTTGGACTGACCGGCAGCCGAGTAGATATGCGCCTTCAAGGCGCTGCACAGTTGTTCCAGGTCACGCGCTAGCGGCGCGTGCGGCGCTGTGCTGTGCACTGTGGCCAGGAGCCTGTCACCTGGCGTCTGCAGTTGCCCGACAGGGGCCGGCTCGGCTGGGGACAATGACGTTGGCTTCGATTCGTGGTCTTTACCGACGGGGTGCTTGGGCTCTCGATGCACGTTGTCGGCATTCTGCCGGGTTGGTGCGGCGCCAGGGGTTACGCTACGACCGGCAGGTCCGTCAACTGCATGAGTGGCTGACCTTTTGGCGTGAGTTGGCATCGGCGGGATAAGGACTGCCGAGGCTGGCAATCCTGGCTGCCGGGCATGTTCAGGATGCGGGCTTTCCTGGGCTTGAGTGGATGCCGCAGGTGTTATCAAGTGCTGCTGTTTTTTGGCCGCGTGGGGCCCTCGCGTTGCATCGATCTCTGCACCTTTGGCGGTAGCCTCGGCGGCGCTGTGTGTGTGGCCCTTGGTCAGCGTCGTGTGTGCTTGCTGCTGGTTGAGCACCGCCACCGGTGGGCGTGCTACAGCTGGCGAATTGCCGTCAGGCTGCGCGCCCTTGACGTCGTCGGCGCCATTATCGTCAACGCGAGGTGGCTGAGCCTTGTCTGATGTTGAGCGCGGTCGTTCATGTACGACACTCTTGGCGCTGGCCCCGGGCGCGTCGAGTGAGCGCACCTCGGCCGGGGTTGCCCGTGGTTGTTCATGCGCAGGCAAGGCTGGGTTGAGCACCAGCAGCGGTGTGTTTGGCAGCGCTGGCGAACTGTCGTCAGCTTGCGCGTCCTTGCTATCGCCCTCAGCCTGCTGGCGCGTGTTCCGTTGTTTGGCGCAGTCAGTGCTGTCAACTGGCTTTTTGTCAGCTTCGGCGAGGCGCTTGAACGTGGCGTTGACAAGGTCACTTTGCGTATTGCGCGGGAGCGTTGTCTTGTCTGGATCTTTAGCTGTACTCGACGCCTGTGAGCGCTCAGTCTTGCGCTGTTCACCTGAAGCACGAACTTCTGGACCGGCTGCCATGGCTTGGTCAAAGCGTGTCTGGCTGTCAGGCGCGCACCGCGCAGGGCCGGGCCGCGAGGTCGGCGGCGAGGGTAGGTGCATGGTTGGAATCTTCATGCCGTTTGAATTCCTTGGCAGCTGAACTCTTCGAGCTCCAGTGCTTCTTTGTGTTCATCCAGCCGTTGCTGCTCGGCAAAGGCTTGTTGTTGCAGCTGATTGATTTTTTCCGCTTGCTGCTGGGCGCTTGCCAATTGTTGCTGGCTCTGACGCAGTTGCTCCTGCTGCTTGTCTACCGCGCGCAGGCTTTCATCGACAGCCTGTTCCAGGCCTGCCTCCTTCTCGCGCATCAACGCCACCTGCCGTTGCCATTGTTCAAGGGTTTTACGGCTGAGCAGTGCGTCCTGATGGCGCAAGAACAACAGGGCTTCTTCGTTGAGGCGCCAGTCACGGTAGTTATGCAACGACTCGAGACATTGCCGGTGGTCGAGCTTGGCGCTGTGCAACCGCGCCAATTGCTGGTGAGTATCGCGTTCAGCTTTGTCCAGCTTGAAGTGCTTGATCCGCACCAGGGTGGTCAATGGCATCGGGCAAGCGCCAGCAGTTGTTCAAGGCACTGGTCCAGGGCGGTCACCTCATGGGTGCCTTGGCGCAACCAGTTGCGTAGTGCATCGCGTTTGGCGATGGCGACATCGGCGACCTCATCCTGACCTTGCTGGTATTCACCAATTTTCAACAACAATTCAACTTCCTCGTACTTGGCCAGCCATTCACGCACCTGGCCGGCTGCGGCACGGTGCTCGGGCGAGACAATCTGATTCATCACCCGGCTGACCGAACGCAGCACGTCGATGGCGGGGTAGTGGTTGGCGGCGCCCAGGGCCTGGGACAGGATGATGTGCCCGTCGAGAATCGAGCGGGTTTCCTCGGCAATCGGTTCATTCATGTCATCCCCTTCCACCAGGACCGTGTACAGGGCAGTGATCGAGCCGAGGCTCGATTGCCCCGCACGCTCCATCAGGCGCGGTAGCTGAGCAAACACTGACGGCGGAAAGCCGCGGCGGGTCGGCGGTTCACCGGCGGCCAGGCCAATCTCGCGCTGGGCCCGGGCAAAGCGGGTGACCGAGTCCATCAGCAGCAGCACGCGCTTGCCCTGGTCACGGAAGTACTCGGCGATGGCCGTGGCCACAAAGGCTGCCTTGGCGCGCTCCATGGCCGGTCTGTCGGAAGTGGCGACTACCAGCACCGCGCGGCGCATGCCTTCTTCGCCCAGGTCGGTCTCGATGAACTCGCGCACTTCGCGGCCACGCTCACCGATCAAACCCAGCACCACCACGTCGGCTTCTGCGTTACGCATCAGTGTGGCCAACAGCGTGCTTTTACCGCCGCCGGCTGCGGCAAATACACCCATGCGCTGCCCCTCACCACAGGTCAACAGACCATCAATGCAGCGTACCCCCAGCGACAGCGGCTGGTGGATCATTCTGCGACTCAAAGGGGGCGGTGCCTCCTGATGGACAGGGTAAAAAGCGCTGGGCTCGCCCAGCTGTTCACCGGCGATCGGAAGACCCAGGCCATCAAGCACCTTGCCGAGCAGGTGGTCGCCCACCGCTACCCGGTGAGTCTGGCCGGTGGCGATGACTTCGGTGCAGGAAGAAATCCCGTACATCTCGCCCAGCGGAATCAATAAGGCCTGGTGCTGCTGGAAGCCGATCACTTCAGCCACCATCTCCAGGTTGTTGTGGGCATTACGCAGCGTGCATAGCTCACCAATCTGCACGCCTGGCACCACGGCCCGTATGACCGTGCCGGTCACCTGGGTAACCCGGCCGCGCAATTGCAGCAGCTGCGCTTTTTCGATGGCCAGGCGCATGCGTGGGCTGGGGTCGTTCAACGCGGCTCTCATGGCTGCTCTCTGGCTCAGGTGGGCGACAACTGTATAAAACGTCCTCGCCCCGCACCGTCAGAAAGCGTCACTAATTTTTATATAAGGCGTGCGTGGTGGCTCGATATATAAAAACAAGCGCCCAAATCTGGCGGTCAGGCGGCGAGCTATAGAGCGAGAATTGCAGGACCTAAAGAATGCAATGGGAGGTGGTAATGACCGAGCCAATCGGATTTAGGGTCTCTGGGGTTGCATCGGTGGCACCGGTGGCGTCGGAGGTCGGGGGTGTGGGGCTCGGCGGGACGCAAGTGCTGTCCAGGAAGTCGGTGGCGGACAGCGCCGGGCCGCCTCTGGAGAAGCTTCAAGTCTTGCCGGGGCTCCCGCTGCGCAGAAGGGACGCTGAAGCGATGGATCGCCAGCGCAATGAGCAGATAAGAAAGCTGAACCTTCAGGAAGGCAAGGTGAAGCCTGTCGAGCAAAGTCACGCATTGAACGCTTTGCTTGTGCAGGTGTCGCGTGGCCAGTTCGAAAACCTGTCGCAACTCAAAACCCATTTGGATTCCATGGCCCTGGGTGCCAAGCACCAGATGGCGGCGGAGCTGGATCAGGCGCTGCAGCAGCTGCCTCAGCAGGATGACAACGCGATCAAGCTGGGGTTGCGCCTGAACCAGATGCTAGGCCATATAGGGCCAGGCGAAGGCGCGACGGTCAAGGCGCTGGATTTGGCCTATAGCGATGACCAGAAACGTACCAGCAGCATCCGCGAAATGTTCGTTTACATCTGCAGTAAGTATCCTGATATACCGCTTCCATCGGCTGTTGGCCGAGTGATGAAAGAGTTTAACGCTCGTCTTGGTAGCTTCAATCTCATGCGGGACCAGCACACACACCCTGACGATTATGCCAATTATCGCGATGCGTTGGCAGGGTTGTTCACGACTCGCGTGATCATGCACCTCGCGCTCGACACCTTAGCCCTCGTCAAGGAGGGTGCAAATGATGGCGTACGGTCCTTCTGAACTGATGGGCGACCTGATCCAGTTGATCGACAAGCGTTGGGTCGGCGCCCATGACATCCAGCGACTGGCCGATGCAATGGCCTTCGACAGCGTAGTGCAGCGAATCCATTACTACCGTGAGATCAAGCGTCTTGTTCGCCTGCTGCCGCTGTATGTGTTCGCTGATGATGAACAACGCCAGAACCTGCTCGATGTTTGCCAGCAGGTGCTGGATCGTGCTGTCGAGGAAGAAGAAGACCGGCGGCTGGAGCTTTGAGGAAGGGTTATGGATTGGTGTGACGAAGCGCTTGCGCGGTTTTGCCAAGGGCTGGGTGTAGAGCTGTCTGAGTCAGACAGGTCGCTGATTACCCTGCAGTTTGAACAGGTCGGTATTCTCCAGATCGAGCGGCATGAAGCAAAACTGACGCTATGGCTTGTGCTTGAGGTTCCGGGTTATGACGCGGCGAAAATGATTGAGCGGGCATTGAGGTTGACCTACAGCGCTATGGCCCCGGCGTTGCCACTGCGTTGTGGGTGGGTCGGGCAATCAGAGCTGTTGTTGTTCATCACCTTGGCGGTGGCGCAAATCACCTTGCCGACCCTGCAGCAGGCCTACCAGACCTTGCTGGCGGCGCGACACCAGGTGCTCGATAGATGAGCCTGGCGGTAAGTGCAGGTGGTTTGCCGGTTTCACCTGTCGGTGATCAATACCTGGGGTATCGGGATGCGCCAGTGCGCGCGCCACTGTTGCCGGAAGGCAGTCCGATTGAGGCGTACTTCCCCAAGCTTTATCCGCCGAACCGCTCGCAGCAGCTATTGCTCGACTATGCCCGTCCTGGCGCAGAAGTGTTTGGTTCGCTGTTGGTTCCTTCGGTATTTCGCCGGCGGCGCGAGGAGCTGAGGCGCAAATTGAAAGCATTCAACAGTCCTTGTGCGACCCTGGCTGCACAGTGGCTCAATGAGCGCGGTGAGGACGAACGACTGCTGCAGATGTTCATCCACCTGTTGGTCGAGGTATGAAGTGATAGTGCTAGATAACGAACAGCAAAAAATGCTGTTGTTGCTCGGTTGGCTGGCGCTCCAGTGCGGGCAAACGGAGCGGGCGATCGATCTGCTGGAGCTGCTGCTTGAGGTTCAGCCGGATAACCTCGAAGGCCGTAGGGTGTTGCTCCTTGCCTTGTTGCAGGCGGGCAACGGCCGGCAGGCTCTGGTGCAATGCGCAACCTTGCGCGACAGCGGCGAGAGCACCGCGACATTATGGTTTTGCGAGAGTCGCGCCCAGCAATTGTGTGGGCAGCATGCCGCCGCCCGCCAGGCCTATGAGCATTTTCTGAGTCAAAAGGGTGCCAATGAACACGCTGTCTGAACTGCTCATCAAGATCGGCACGCGCAAGGACATCATGCTGGCGATGATGCTGTTGGCGGTGCTGCTGATGATGGTCCTGCCACTGCCGACGTTTTTGCTCGACATTCTCATCGCGCTGAACATGACCATCGCCGTGGTGTTGTTGATGATGTCGATCTATGTCAACTCGCCGCTGCAGTTTTCCGTCTTCCCGGCGGTGCTGCTGGTGACCACCTTGTTTCGCCTGGCCATTTCGGTAAGTACCACGCGGATGATCCTGCTCGAGGCCGATGCCGGCGAGATCGTCCATACCTTCGGCAGCTTTGTTGCCGGCGGCAACCTGGTGGTCGGTTGCATCCTGTTTCTGATCATTACCATCGTCCAGTTCCTGGTCATCACCAAGGGCGCCGAGCGTGTCGCCGAGGTGAGCGCGCGGTTCTCGCTGGATGCGATGCCCGGCAAGCAGATGAGTATCGATGGTGATCTGCGCGCGAATGTGATCGATGTCGACGAGGCTCGAGACCGACGCGCCAAGGTCGAAAAGGAAAGCCAGATGTTCGGCTCCATGGATGGCGCGATGAAGTTCGTCAAGGGCGATGCGATCGCCGGCTTGATCATCATTGTGGTCAACATTCTGGCGGGCATCACCATTGGCGTGATGCAAAAAGGCATGGCCACCGGCGACGCGTTGCAGCTCTATTCAATCCTCACCATTGGTGACGGCATGGTCGCCCAGGTGCCGGCGTTGCTGATCGCGATTACCGCCGGCATCATTGTCACCCGGGATTCCTCGGACAGTACCGCGGACCTGGGTTCGGACATTGGCGCCCAGGTCATGGCGCAACCCAAGGCGCTGCTGATCGGCGGCGCCTTGCTGGTGCTGTTCGGGATCATTCCCGGTTTCCCTACCTTGACTTTCCTGATGCTTGCCGTGGTGGTGGGCGGCGGCGGCATATGGGTCTTGCGCTACCGCAAGGGACAGGATGGTACGCCCAGCGCCAAGGACCTGCCCACGCAGCTGGCGCAAGGTGCGGGCGCGCCCACGGTCAAGCCCAAGCTCCTGGGGCCTGGCAAGGGTGCGGACAAGAATGAGTTCGCCATGACTGTGCCACTGCTGATTGATGTCGATGCCAG
>RCUI01000497.1_pt1 | contig 13464 bp, 13 predicted proteins | sample 2166121 | NCBI WGS metagenome assembly RCUI01 (sample SAMN09932700, study PRJNA488358) | compost metagenome | feature: garden; material: soil; isolation source: compost soil in succinic acid-enriched culture | place: Germany: Experimental Botanical Garden Goettingen | collected 2016-01-27
TAAGGGGCAAGGAATCACGTGTCAACTGCGGATGTGAAAAAATTTCTGCTGTACTAACAAATACTTGCGGGACCAGCACAACATACCAGGGTTCTTCCGGGTCGACCGGGGTCAACTTTTCGCCCACACCTTCGGCGAACGCCGCGTGGCCGCGAACGAAAACCGGGACATCGGCACCCAGCGAAAGGCCCAGTTCAGCCAGTTGATCTTCGCTGCAATCAAGCTTCCACAGATGGTTCAGGCCGAGCAGGGTGGTGGCCGCATCAGAGCTGCCACCACCGATTCCGCCGCCCATGGGCAGGATTTTGGTCAGCCAGATGTCGGCGCCCAAGGGGCAGCCGGACAGTTGTTGCAGCTTGCGTGCAGCCTTGACGATCAAGTTGCTGTCGTGGGGCACGTTTTCAATGTCGCTGTGCAAGCGGATCTGGCCATCGTCGCGGACGGCGAATTGCAGTTCGTCAGCATGGTCGAGGAACTGGAACAGGGTCTGCAACTCGTGATACCCGTCAGGGCGGCGACCGAGGATGTGCAGCATCAAGTTGAGCTTGGCTGGAGCGGGCAGGGTCAGGCGGGTCATTTCAATGTCCCAGCTGGCGTGGCTGCCAGTCCTTTACCACCACCGTCACGTCGATATTCTGGCCGTGCAACTTGAGGCGCTCGGGCAACCAGTAGCCGTTCTGCTCGGTATAGCTTAGGTATTGCACATCCCAGCCATCTTGTTTGAGGCGGGCCAGGCGGCTGTCGCTGTCCAGGGTCAGCTGGCTCTTGCTGTCAGGCGCGGGCAAGCCGCGAACCCACCAGACCAGGTGCGAAACCGGCAGCTCCCAGCCGAGTTGTTCTGCCAGGAGGGCTTCCGGATTCTTGGCTTCAAAACGGCCCTGGTTGGCGACTTCCAGCACCACGCCACCGGGGCGGCCGGTCAATCGGGCAGCGCCGCGACCCAGCGGGCCGGACAGGCGAATGTCGTAATAATCCTGGCGTTGCAGCCAGAACAGGGTGCCGCTGCCGGAGTCTTTCGGGGCGCGGATGCCCACTTTGCCGTTGATCTGCCAGCCGTCCAGGGTGCTCAGCTGTTGTTTGTGCTCACGCCACAACTGTGGGCTGCCTTGGCCCTGAAGGGCTTCACGGGAGCCGAAGCCGGCACAACCGGCAAGCAGGGCGATCAGGCTGAAGGTGATGCAGTGGCGCAAAAACATAGGCTTAAAGAGTCTCGGATCCGGTCAGGCGCAGAACAGTCTTGCGCAGGATAGGGCTGTCGGGTTGGGCTTCGAAGCCTTTGGCCCAGGTCTGGCGGGCCTCACGACGCTTGCCGTTGGCCCACTGCACTTCACCCAGGTGGGCAGCGACTTCGTGGTCGGGGAAGCGTTCCAAGGCCTGGCGCAACAGGCGCTCGGCTTCATCAAGGTTGCCCATCCGGTAATTGACCCAGCCCAGGCTGTCGAGCACGGCAGGATCGTCCGGAGTGATCTGGTGAGCCTTGTCGATCAGTGCCTTGGCTTCGGCATAGCGCGTGGTGCGATCGGCCAGGGTGTAGCCCAGGGCATTAAGGGCCATGGCATTTTCCGGCTCGCGGGCGATGATGCTGCGCAAGTCCTTTTCCATCTGGGCCAGGTCGTTGCGCTTTTCCGCCAGCATGGCGCGGGTGTACAGCAGGCTGTTGTCATCGGGGTACTGCTTGAGGGCCTGCTCCAGCACTTGCAGGGCCTGGGCGTCCTTGTCGTTGTTGCCCAGGGCCTCGGCTTCGATCAGGTACAGCTGAATGGCATAGTCTGGCTGAGTATCGCGGGCCAGGGCCAAGCGTCGTGAGGCTTCACTGCTGCGGCCATTGGCAACGAGGATGTCCGCCTGGCGCAGTTGCGCGGGCAGGTAATCGTTACCCGGGCCCACCTGAGCGTACTCATCCAGGGCAGCCTGTTGCTGGTTGCGTTCTTCGTGGATGCGGCCCAGGTTCAGGTGCGCCGCGTCGACGTGGCTGTCACGTTCGATCAGCTCTTGCAGATAACCGGCCGCTTCATCCCAGTTCTTGGTTTCCAGGCAGATCAGCGCCAGGGAGTAGCGCAGTTCGTCATCATCCGGGTATTGCTCGACCAGGCTGGAAAACTCGATCTTGGCGTCATCCAGACGATCCTGTTCAACCAATGTGCGGGCGTAGGTCAGGCGCAGGCGCTTGTCGTCGGGGTACTGGCGGATGGTTTTCTGCAGTAGCGGCAGGGCTTCTTCGCCGCGACCGACGCTTTGCAGCAGGCGCGCGCGCAACAACACCGGTGCAATCTCGCCTTCTTCCGGTGGATGCTCCTCCAGCAGGGTCAGCGCCGCATTGGAGTCGCCGTCCTGTTGCAGAAGCAGGGCTTTACCAAACACCAGTTGGCCATTGTCCGGGTATTTCTGCAGCAGCCGATCGAAGCTTTTCTGCAGGCCGTCACGCGTGTCCTGATCGGTTTCGGCAGCCGACAGTGCGAGGAAATCGAAATGGGTATCGCCTTTGCCCTGTAGCACTTTCTCCATGTAAACCATGGAGTCATCGTAACGGCCTGCGCGTGCCAGTTGGATGGCCGCGGCGCGCTGGGCGTCGAGGCTGTTCGGGTCATTTTTTGCCCAGATCAGCGCGGTATCCAGGGCGGACTGATCAGCGCCGAGGTATTCGGCGATGCGATAGGCGCGCTCGGAAATGCCCGGATCCTGGGTTTTGATTGCTTCAGTAACATAGTTGTCCAGGGCAATATCGAAGCGATTGCGCTGGCCGGCCAGCTCCGCAGTCAACAGGTTGTAGACGGTTTCCTGGCTGAACGATCCATAAGCCACAGGCTTGTCCGGCTGCTGGGCGGCATCAACGGCAGGCGTCTGGGCGTCCGTTGAATCGGGGGCCAGGGTCTGACAGCCCTGGAGCAGGGCCAAGGCAAGGAACAACGCGTAGGATCTATTCATATGAGGATTTGGGCGGCTTACCAGCGGTCGGATCATCATGACACAAGCGCCGGGGCAAACCCATAAGCGAAGGTCTCGGTAGGGGTAGACTATAGAGACAATAGCGAGCGGTGGTTGTTCTGAAACCTGCGAAGTAGGACAATTATCGGCTTCTCGTCATAATCAGCGACCTTGCATGGCCTTTCTTGCCCTCGGTATCAACCATAAGACTGCCTCGGTAGACGTACGCGAGCGCGTGGCGTTTACCCCTGAGCAGCTGGTGGACGCCTTGCAGCAGCTCTGCCGACTGACCGCCAGCCGCGAGGCTGCGATCCTTTCGACCTGTAACCGCAGTGAACTCTATATAGAGCAGGACCACCTGGGCGCAGAAAGCGTTCTGCGCTGGCTGGCCGAATATCATCAGCTGAGTCTCGATGAATTGCGCGCGAGCGCTTATATCCACGAAGATCATGACGCCGTGCGGCATATGATGCGCGTGGCTTCCGGGCTTGACTCGCTGGTGCTTGGCGAGCCGCAGATCCTTGGGCAGATGAAGTCGGCCTATGCGGTTGCCCGCGAGGCCGGGACCATCGGTCCGCTGCTCGGTCGCTTGTTCCAGGCCACCTTCAGCGCTGCCAAGCAGGTGCGCACCGATACCGCCATCGGCGAAAACCCGGTGTCGGTGGCCTTTGCCGCCGTCAGCCTGGCCAAGCAGATCTTCAGCGACCTGGGTCGCAGCCAGGCGCTGTTGATTGGCGCCGGCGAAACCATCACCCTGGTGGCGCGGCACCTGCACGAGCAGGGCGTACGGCGTATCGTGGTCGCCAACCGCACGCTGGAGCGGGCCAGTACCCTGGCCGAGCAGTTTGGTGCCCATGCGGTGTTGCTGGCGGATATTCCGCAGGAGCTGGTCAACAGCGATATCGTCATCAGTTCCACTGCCAGCCAGTTGCCGATCCTCGGCAAGGGCGCGGTGGAAAGTGCGCTGAAGCTGCGCCGGCACAAGCCGATCTTCATGGTCGATATCGCCGTGCCGCGCGACATCGAGCCAGAAGTCGGTGAGCTGGACGACGTCTACCTGTATACCGTCGATGACCTGCACGACGTGGTCGCCGAGAACCTCAAGAGCCGCCAGGGCGCTGCCCAGGCCGCCGAAGAGCTGGTCTCGGTGGGCGCTGAAGATTTCATGCTGCGCCTGCGCGAGCTGGCGGCGGTGGATGTGCTCAAGGCATACCGTCAGCAGAGCGAACGCCTGCGCGACGAAGAACTGCAAAAGGCCCAGCGCATGCTGGCCAATGGTGGCAGCGCCGAAGAGGTGCTGGTGCAACTGGCGCGCGGGCTGACCAACAAATTGCTCCATGCACCCAGTGTGCAACTGAAAAAGCTCTCTGCCGAAGGCCGCCTCGATGCGTTGGCCATGGCCCAGGAACTCTTTGCCCTCAATGAGGGTTCGACGGATAAAACCCCGCAATGAAAGCGTCGCTGCTCAATAAGCTGGACACCCTCCAGGACCGTTTCGAGGAATTGACCGCCCTGCTGGGTGATGCTGAAGTCATTTCCGACCAGACCCGCTTCCGTGCCTATTCCCGTGAATATGCCGAAGTCGAGCCCGTGGCTGCCGCCTACGCTCAGTGGCGTAAGGTCCAGGATGATCTGGCTGGTGCGCAGGCGCTGCTCAAGGACAGCGACCCCGATCTGCGGGAAATGGCGGTGGAAGAAGTGCGTGAAGCCAAGGCGCAATTGGCCGAGCTTGAGAATCAGCTCCAGCGCATGCTGCTGCCCAAGGACCCTAACGACGGCCGCAACGTATTCCTGGAAATCCGTGCCGGTACCGGTGGCGACGAAGCAGCGATCTTCTCCGGCGACTTGTTCCGCATGTACTCGCGATACGCCGAACGTCGTGGCTGGCGCCTGGAAATCCTCTCGGAAAACGAGGGGGAGCACGGCGGCTATAAGGAAATCATCGCTCGGGTCGAGGGCGAGCATGTCTATGGCAAGCTGAAGTTCGAGTCCGGCGCCCACCGCGTTCAGCGTGTGCCGGAAACCGAATCCCAGGGCCGCATCCACACCTCGGCCTGCACCGTGGCGGTACTGCCCGAGCCCGACGAGCATGTGGCGATCGAGATCAACCCGGCCGACCTGCGCGTGGATACCTACCGTGCCTCCGGTGCCGGTGGTCAGCACATCAACAAGACCGACTCGGCGGTGCGCATTACCCACTTGCCTACAGGTATTGTGGTCGAGTGTCAGGAAGAGCGTTCCCAGCACAAGAACCGTGCACGGGCGATGTCCTGGCTGTCGGCCAAGCTCAACGACATGCAGACCAGCGCGGCACAGAATGCCATCGCCAGCGAGCGCAAGCTGCTGGTGGGCTCGGGCGACCGCTCCGAACGAATTCGTACCTACAACTATCCACAGGGCCGGGTGACGGATCACCGTATCAACCTGACCCTGTATTCGCTGGATGAAGTGTTGGCCGGTGGGGTGGACGCGGTGATCGAACCGCTTCTGGCCGAGTATCAGGCTGACCAACTGGCTGCACTGGGTGAGTAAATGACGATTATCGCCAGCCTGCTTCGCGCTGCGGAGCTTCCGGATTCGCCAACTGCGCGTCTGGACGTGGAATTGCTGTTGGCCGCGGCCATCGGCAAGTCGCGCAGTTATCTGCATACCTGGCCTGAGCGAATTGTCAGCAGCGAGGCGGCATTGATCTTCGCCCAATACCTGCAGCGTCGTCGTAGCGGTGAGCCGGTAGCCTACATCCTTGGGCAGCAAGGGTTCTGGAACCTGGACCTGGAAGTGGCACCGCATACCCTGATACCGCGTCCGGACACCGAGTTGCTGGTCGAGACAGCCCTGGAGCTGTTGCCCACAACGCCGGTGCGGGTCCTGGATCTGGGCACCGGTACCGGTGCCATCGCCCTGGCCCTGGCCAGCGAGCGGCCGCAGTGGCAGGTCAGCGCGGTCGATCGCGTACTTGAAGCGGTGGCCTTGGCCGAGCGCAATCGCCAACGTCTGAGCCTGGACAATGTCCAAGTGCGTAGCAGTCATTGGTTCGACGCCCTGGGGGGGGAGCGCTTTGATCTGATTATCAGCAATCCGCCGTATATCGCCGCTGAAGACCCTCATCTGGTGTCCGGTGATGTGCGTTTTGAGCCCAGCAGCGCCTTGGTCGCCGGCGCCGATGGCCTGGACGACCTGCGTATTATCATCAGCCAGGCTCCTGCGCATCTGCAGCCTGGTGGCTGGTTACTGCTTGAACACGGTTACGATCAGGCCGCAGCAGTGCGTGAGTTGCTGGCTCTGCACGACTTTGAGCAGATCGAAAGCCGCATCGATTTCGGTGGGCATGAGCGCATCAGCCTGGGGCGACTGTCGTGCTGAGTGATCAGGAGCTGTTGCGCTACAGTCGGCAGATCCTTCTGGCTCAGGTCGATATCGACGGGCAATTGCGGCTAAAAAACAGCCGAGTGCTGATTGTCGGTCTCGGCGGCCTTGGCTCACCTGTGGCGTTGTACCTGGCAGCGGCCGGTGTCGGTGAGTTGCACCTGGCGGATTTCGATACGGTCGACTTGACCAACTTGCAACGCCAGGTATTGCATGACACGCCCTCGGTCGGTCAGAGCAAGGTCGACTCGGCGTTGACCCGCTTGCAGGCGATCAACCCTGAAGTGCGCCTGGTGGCTCACCGCAGCGCGCTGGATGAAGATTCCTTGGCTAGCGCCATACAGGCGGTGGACCTGGTGCTCGACTGCACCGACAATTTCGCTACCCGCGAAGCGGTCAATGCTGCCTGTGTGGCCTCGCGCAAGCCGCTGGTCAGTGGTGCGGCGATTCGCCTGGAAGGGCAGTTGTCAGTGTTCGACCCACGTCGCCCTGAAAGCCCTTGCTATCACTGTCTCTACGGACATGGCAGTGAAGCCGAGCTGACCTGTAGCGAAGCCGGAGTACTCGGTCCGTTGGTGGGCCTGGTAGGCAGTCTGCAGGCTCTGGAAGCGCTTAAGCTATTGGCCGATTTTGGTCAGCCGCTGGTAGGTCGGTTGTTGCTGATTGATGCCTTGGGTAGCCGTTTCCGTGAGTTGCGTGTCAAGCGCGACCCGGGATGCAGCGTGTGTGGCGGGCACAATGACTGAGCAGGTTACAGCGCCGATCGGCGTCTTCGATTCCGGCGTGGGTGGTTTGTCGGTACTGGCTGAGATCCAGCGCTTGCTGCCCGATGAGTCGCTGCTGTACGTGGCCGACTGCGGGCATATCCCCTACGGCGAGAAATCCCCTGAATTCATTCGTCAGCGCTGTCGCCTGGTGGCCGAGTTTTTCCGTGAGCAGGGCGCCAAGGCCATGGTGCTCGCCTGCAACACGGCCACCGTGGCTGCCGTTGCTGACCTGCGGGAACAATATCCTGATTGGCCATTGGTCGGTATGGAGCCTGCGGTAAAGCCCGCAGCCGCTGCGACTCGCAGTGGCGTGGTGGGGGTGCTGGCTACCACGGGTACGTTGCAAAGCGCTAAGTTCGCAGCCCTGCTGGATCGATTTGCCAATGATGTGCGGGTCGTGACCCAGCCATGCCCTGGACTGGTCGAATGCATTGAAGCCGGCGATCTGGGAAGTCCAATCGTGCGTGACTTGCTCCAGAGTTATGTAAAACCGTTGCTCGAAGCCGGTTGCGACACCTTGATTCTCGGCTGCACGCATTACCCTTTCCTCAAACCGCTGTTGGCCCAAATGGTGCCGCCGTCGATTGCTATCATCGACACAGGTGCAGCCGTCGCCCGTCAGCTGCAACGGCTGTTGGATGAGCGGCAATTGCTGTCTGCCGGTCCGGCACGGGATGCGCAGTTCTGGACCAGCTCAAGCCCGGAACATCTGCAAAAGATATTGCCAATGATGTGGAATAAATCGGCCAGTGTGCGAAGCTTCACCCTGTGAAAAGTGTGAAAAACACTCAGGATATTGTGAACTAACGCCGTACTATCGATTTCTATAAATTTTGTCCGACGAGGCAAAAGAATCAACATTAGCATTAGGAAAAAGGACGTTTCTCATGAAGAAACTGCTTTGTTTGGCTGCAGTTGCGGCCGTGACCCTGGGGCAATCTTTTACAACTCAAGCTGCTGATATCACGTTTGCGCTGGGACAGACTGGCGACTCGACCATGACCTATCGCCTAGGCCTTCAATCGAATTGGGATAGCAACTGGTGGGAGAGCAGCATTGGTCGGCTTACCGGTTATTGGGATGCCGGATACACCTATTGGGAAGGTGACGAGACGGCAAGTAACCACAGTCTTTCCTTTGCGCCGGTATTCGTCTATGAGTTTGCTGGCGAGTCGATAAAACCTTATATAGAAGCCGGCATCGGTGTCGCAGCTTTCTCCAGCACCGAAGTTGAAGATAACAAATTGGGATCGTCTTTCCAGTTCGAAGACCGCATTGGTTTCGGTCTGCGTTTTGCCGGTGGACATGAGATTGGCATTCGCGCAATTCATTACTCAAATGCCGGATTGCAAACGCCTAACGATGGTGTAGAAAACTACACACTTCATTACCGTATGTCGCTGTAAAGCTACATCGGCCCTGCATTGTTCGCAGGGCCGCAGCTTACCTGGGAAGCGGCCAGAGACTGTTCAGTTGCAGCGCTTCGAGAACCAGGTTGGCTGAGCGATCAGGCAGTCGCTCAAGGATCGCCGTTGCGGCGCTTTGTGCAGTCCAGCCTTGCGGGGTAACTTGCACCGGCGTCTGCGAATAATTCAAACTCTTGGGCGCAACGATCGTCAGTCCGATGGACTTGGCGGCAAGAGCGGTGCGTTGGGCATTCAGCAACTGCATCACGCTGTTGTCTGAGGTTGCCGGTTGTCTGGGGTCACCCAGTTGCAACGATGAATAGCGACTGAGAATACCGACTACCTGTGGCGAACGACCATGCTGCAGGAGTGCCAAGGCGTTTTCCAGGCAATGTCTGGATGCACTTAGATTACTTCTGACAATACCTTCGAACATGGCTGCCGCCGGCGTATCCGGTGCCAGATAGTCACACGTCCCGGCATTGATGATCAGGCAATCAAGCGCCCCCCAGCGATCAGCAATGTGTTTAGCCGCCTGCTGCGCCGCAAACGGCTCGGTCAGGTTGCTATCGAGCAATAGCAATCGGGAAGCGAACTGGCGAGCCAGAGCCTGCAATGCTTCAGCGCTGGGGCCACTGGCTGCAACCTGTGCACCTTGTTCCAGTAATTGTTCGACCAGCTCCAGCCCAAGGCCGCTGCTGGCACCGCTAATCCAGACTCTTCTGGCCATCGGGTTACTCAAGATGCGATTCCTCAAACTGCCGCGTGGATAAATTCTTGAAAGCAACTAAGGCACGTTGGCGACTGCTTGCGAGGTCCACAATCGGTAGTGGGTATTGAGTTGTAGCAAAAAGCCCATCAAATAGCATGGGTAAATGAATATTTTTGTCGTCGACGTCCACCCGTTCGGGTAGCCAGCGCCTGATGAAAAAGCCTTGGCTGTCGAAGCGACGGGATTGGCTGACCGGATTGAAAATCCGGAAGTAGGGCACCGCATCGGTTCCTGTGGAGGCACTCCACTGCCAGCCACCATTGTTGGCCGCCAGGTCACCATCAATTAGGTGGCGCATGAAAAAACGCTCGCCTTCGCGCCAGTCGATCAACAGGTTCTTGGTCAAAAACATCGCCACAACCATCCGCAGGCGGTTGTGCATCCAGCCAGTGGCGAGCAGTTGGCGCATGGCCGCGTCAATGATCGGGATACCGGTACGGCCCTCCTGCCAGGCTTTTAACTCCTCGGGCGCATGACGCCAGGGCAGTGCCTCGGTTTCCTGGCGGAAGGCGCGGTGGCGCGACACACGGGGATAGCCGTGGAGGATGTGTTTGTAGAACTCACGCCAGAGCAGCTCATTGATCCAGGTCACCAGCCCTTGGTTACCACTGTCAAACTCACCCAGGTTGTGCGCCAGCGCCCGATGCAGGCATTGACGAGGGGAAATGACCCCGGCTGCGAGGTAAGGCGAGAGTTGGCTAGTGCCCGTGACAGCGGGAAAATCGCGTTGCTGCTGATAGTCCTCAACGGATTCGTCGATAAAGCGCTGCAGGCGCGTTTCGGCCTCGGTTTCCCCTGCTGGCCACAGTTCGCTCAGGCTGGAAGCGGGTGGCTCGAACCCTGCCACTTGGGCGGGAATCGTGTCGCTGGCAATTGCTAACGGCGCCTGAGGCGTTGGCAAGCATTGCAGATTGGGGACGCTCATGTGCAAGCGCTGGTAACAGGCCTTGCGAAACTGGCTGAACACCTGGAAGTAACCACCACTGCGGGTGAGGATACTTCCAGGTCTGAACAACAACTGATCCAGGTAGCACTGCACGGCGATGCCTGCTTGTGTCAATGTCTGGCGGACGGCCTGATCGCGGCGACTTTCATTGACACCATATTCTTCATTCAGGTGCAGTGCCTGCACTTGATGTTCGCGGCAGATCTGCAAGAGCACGTCGGGGGCCTTGTCCCAGGTATCGGCCTCCCGCACCAGTAGCGGAATGTTCAATGCACCAAGCTGCTCGCGCAGGACCCTTAGATTGCGTAGCCAGAAATCGATTTTGCATGGGGCGTCATCGTGGCTGTGCCACTGCTGGGCACTGATAAGCCAGACGGCCAAGGTTGGCCCCTGGGTGCAGGCCGCCGACAGCGCGGTGTTGTCGTGTACGCGCAGGTCACTGCGCAGCCAGATCAGTTGCATGGTGCTCCCCGTGAATTGTGCTCTTGTAATTGCTGACCGTTTTGTCCGCTGGACGTTTCGTTGCTTTTGCCATTCATGCCGTTGTGTGAGCAGGTTGTGGCGTCTGTTCACATTGCATTGCGCACGTTCAGATTCTGCGAAGGCGGATCCAGGTAAACCTGATGTGTCAGATAGGCATTGGGATGACGGCACAGGTGCTGCTTGAGGCGAGTCAACGGAACCTTCAGGGGCACGGTGCCGGCGTGATATTGGCTGATCAGCTGACGCATTTCCTGGCGTTCGTCTTGGCTCAGCGACTTGCGCAGGTAGCCGCTCAGGTGCAGGAGCACGTTAGTGTGAGTGCCGCGTGTGGCACAGCGGCGTAGTGCCTGCATCAGTTGGCTGAAGTAGCGAGGGCCAAGCACCTGCGGATCATCGTCGTACGTCATGCTGCCCAGTAGTTTCCCCAGCACTTTGTACTGTTCTGGGTTATTGGCCATCAATTGGTACTTATAGCGCGAATGAAAGTTGATCAGCGCGCTGCGGCTGAGGCCTCTGGCTAGCAGTTGCTGCCACGCGGTGAAGGCGCGGACACGGATGATGAGGTTCTCCCACAGCACCGGGTCGCGTATTTGATCCTGTTCTTCGAGGGGGAAATCTCGGTGCTGTTGGCAAAAAATGTCCATGGCAGGCTTCAAATAATCTTGTACAAAATGAAATTATTGTACAGAACTATCAAAGTTGCGAGATTTTACCGCTACTCCAGATGTTCAAGCAGCCGCCGCGCGGCTTCCTGGCCGCTGAGCCAAGCACCTTCAACGCGACCCGAGAGGCACCAGTCACCGCAGGCATAGAGGCCCAGATCAGCATCAGCCAGTGCGCCCCATTCGTGATTACTGGCTGGACGGGCGTAGAGCCAGCGATGGGCGAGGGAAAAGCTAGGCGCGGGCACCACGCAACCGACCAATTCAGCAAAGTCGCCCCACAGGTGTTCAATCACGGCTTCCTTACTCAGGTCGATATGCTGCTTGCTCCAGTTTGACGTGGCATGCAGTACCCAGGTGTCCATATGCTCGTCGCGGCCTGGCTTGCTGCGGTTGCGCGCCAGCCAGTCAAGGGCGCTGTCCTGTACGAAGCAACCCTGCATCGGCGTATCCAGGGGGGTATCGAAGGCCAGGGCAATTGCCCAGGTCGGGTCCATCTGTACACCGGCGGCAGTCGCTGCCAGCTTGGGCGTGGCGGCCAACAATTGAGTGGCCTGGGGCGCTGGTACGGCGACGATCACCCGGCTGAACGGGCCATGGCTGCAACCATCGGTGTCTTGCAGGTGCCAGTAATGTTTGCCGCGAAATACCTCGGCAATTCGGCAGGTGAAGTTAACGGTCAGGTCTTTGAGTAAGCCGCGGGTAATGGCGCTCATGCGCGGCACGCCGACCCAACGGGTCTGTTCGTCCGGTGACGGGCTTAGAACCCCGTTCTGGTAGTTGTAGAGCTGCGGTTTCCACTCGGCGACCCAGCCGGCAGCCACCCAGTGCTGAACCTGGTCAACAAAGCGTCGGTCGCGAGCGGTGAAATACTGAGCCCCCAGGTCGAGGGCGCCTGCATCACTGCGTTTGCTGGCCATGCGGCCACCGCTGCCGTGGCCTTTGTCGAACAAGTGGACAGTCTGCCCGGCTTTTTGCAATGCCTGGGCTGCTGAGAGCCCGGCAATACCGGCACCGATGATGGCAATAGGTACAGTCATAATGGCCTCTTCGAACCTTAGGGTTGCAGGCTGTGCTGCAGGACAAACCTGTACAACTAACGATCTGTGTATAACATGGCGGAATTCGTCACCACAGGTTGACCTATGTTTATCCGAGAGTGTTCGGTCAAAAAAGTGCCTTGTTGTTAAAAATAGACCAGCGCGCGCCATGTGAGGACACAGCCATGCATATATTGCTGACCGGCGGTACGGGATTGATAGGCCAACAGCTTTGTCGGCTCTGGCTTGCGCAAGGCCATCGTTTAACGGTGTGGAGTCGAAGGCCTGAGCAGGTGGGTAAGTTGTGCGGGGCCGGCGTGCAGGGGATTGCTCGTCTGGAGGCGCTGGGCGAGGAACAAACAATCGATGCAGTGATCAATCTGGCCGGTGCTCCGATTGCTGATCGCCCTTGGAGTGCGCGGCGGCGTGCGCTGCTCTGGAGTAGCCGGATCACCCTTACGGAGCAACTGCTGGCTTGGCTCAGCAGTCGCCAGCAGCGCCCTGAGGTACTGATCTCCGGCTCTGCGGTAGGTTGGTACGGCGACGGAGGAGAGCGTGAGCTGACCGAGGCCTCACAGCCGGTCAAAGAGGACTTTGCCAGTCAGCTGTGCATCGCCTGGGAGGAAACCGCGCAGCGCGCACAAGCCTTGGGGATTCGTGTGGTGTTGGTGCGTACGGGCTTGGTGCTGTCGAGCGAGGGCGGCTTTTTGTCGCGTCTGCGTGTGCCGTTCAAATTGGGCCTGGGAGGGCCGATTGGTGATGGCCGACAGTGGATGCCATGGATTCATATAGACGACCAGATTGCCCTGATAGATTTTCTCTTGCAGCACAAGGACGCCAGCGGTCCTTATAATGCCTGCGCTCCGGAGCCGGTGCGCAATCGTGAGTTTGCCAAGCGCTTGGGCCGTGCGCTGCATCGCCCGGCCTTCATGCCGTTACCGGCAGTGGTGCTCAAGGCCGGGCTGGGTGAACTGTCGACCCTGCTGCTGGGCGGTCAGCGAGCACGGCCGGTGCGCTTGCTCGCAGCGGGTTTCACTTTCCACTTCAATGATTTGCAATCGGCCCTGGATGAGTTGTCCAGTCGCCTCTGAAATAGG
>RCUI01000498.1_pt1 | contig 13456 bp, 10 predicted proteins | sample 2166121 | NCBI WGS metagenome assembly RCUI01 (sample SAMN09932700, study PRJNA488358) | compost metagenome | feature: garden; material: soil; isolation source: compost soil in succinic acid-enriched culture | place: Germany: Experimental Botanical Garden Goettingen | collected 2016-01-27
TCGGCGCCATCGGCTGGGTCGATGACTACCGCAAGGTGATCGAGAAGAACTCGCGCGGCCTGCCAAGCCGCTGGAAGTATTTCTGGCAGTCGGTGTTCGGCCTCGGCGCAGCAATCTTCCTGTACATGACCGCTCCGACCAGCGTCGAAACCACCCTGATCGTGCCAATGCTCAAAGACGTCACCATCCCGCTGGGTATCGGTTTCGTGGTCCTGACCTACTTCGTCATCGTCGGCTCGAGCAACGCGGTGAACCTCACCGACGGCCTCGACGGCCTGGCGATCATGCCGACGGTGATGGTTGGCGGCGCCCTGGGCATCTTCTGCTACCTGTCGGGTAACGTGAAATTCGCTGAATACCTGCTGATCCCTTACGTGCCGGGCGCAGGTGAGCTGATTGTGTTCTGCGGCGCGCTGATCGGTGCCGGCCTGGGCTTTCTGTGGTTCAACACCTATCCGGCCCAGGTGTTCATGGGCGACGTCGGTGCCCTGGCACTGGGTGCGGCGCTGGGCACCATCGCGGTCATCGTTCGTCAGGAAATCGTCCTGTTCATCATGGGCGGCGTGTTCGTCATGGAGACCCTGTCGGTGGTGATCCAGGTGGCTTCGTTCAAGCTGACCGGCAAGCGTGTGTTCCGCATGGCCCCGATCCACCACCACTTTGAACTCAAGGGTTGGCCCGAGCCTCGGGTGATCGTCCGCTTCTGGATCATCACCGTGATTCTGGTGCTGATCGGCCTTGCCACCCTGAAACTGAGGTAGAAACGCGTGTCATTGATCGCTTCTGACCACTTCCGCATCGTTGTCGGCCTCGGCAAGAGCGGCATGTCCCTGGTTCGCTTCCTGGCGAACCGGGGCGTTGCCTTTGCGGTCGCCGACACCCGTGAGACCCCACCGGAACTGGAAACCCTGCGCCGTGATTACCCGCAGGTGGAAGTGCGCTGTGGCGAACTGGACGTAGAGTTTCTCTGTCGCGCAGATGAGCTGTATGTCAGCCCTGGCCTGGCCCTGGCCACGCCGGCGCTGCAGCAGGCCGCTGCCCGTGGCGTGAAGCTGTCCGGTGATATCGAGCTGTTTGCCCGTAACGCCAAGGCGCCGATCATCGCCATCAGTGGTTCCAACGCGAAAAGCACGGTGACCACGCTGGTCGGCGAAATGGCGGCAGCGGCCGGTAAGCGCGTGGCTGTCGGCGGCAACCTCGGTACCCCGGCGCTGGATCTGCTCAGCGACGACGTCGAGCTGTACGTGATGGAACTGTCGAGCTTCCAGCTGGAAACCACCGACCAGCTCAACGCCGAAGTGGCCACCGTGCTCAACGTCAGCGAAGACCACATGGACCGCTACAGTGGCTTGCCGGCCTATCACCTGGCCAAGCACCGGATCTTCCGTGGTGCGCGGCAGGTGGTGGTCAACCGTCAGGACGCCCTGAGCCGCCCGCTGCTGGCTGAAGGCCAGCCGGTATGGACCTTCGGTTTGAACGCGCCCGACTTCAAGGCCTTCGGTCTGCGTGAAGAAAACGGCGAGAAATACCTGGCGTTCGAGTTCCAGAACCTGATGCCGGTTCGTGAACTGAAAATCCGCGGCGCGCACAATCAGTCCAACGCCCTGGCAGCCCTGGCCCTGGGCCACGCTGTTGGCCTGCCGATGGACGCCATGCTGTCCAGCCTGCGCACCTTCGCTGGCCTGGCGCACCGTTGCCAGTGGATTCGTGAGCGCAATGGCGTGAACTGGTACGACGATTCCAAAGCGACCAACGTCGGTGCCGCCCTTGCGGCTATCGAAGGCCTGGGCGCCGATATCGACGGCAAGCTGGTGCTGGTCGCCGGTGGCGATGGCAAAGGCGCCGACTTCAGTGCCCTGCGTGCCCCGGTGGCGGCGCATTGCCGCGCTGTGGTGCTGCTGGGGCGTGACGCCGAACGTCTGGCCGAGGCACTGGGCGACAGCGTCCCGCTGATCCGCGTGAAGACCCTGGACGAAGCCGTTCAGCAATGCGCCGAACAGGCCCAGCCAGGCGACGCGGTGCTGTTGTCGCCAGCCTGCGCCAGCCTCGACATGTTCAAGAACTTCGAAGAGCGTGGGCGTCTGTTCGCCCAGGCCGTAGGAGGGCTGGCATGATCTTCGGCATCATCAAGCCCTATCCGTCGCCGCTGATCAGCGGCCGTGGCATCGACCTCGATTTCGCCATGCTCGCCGGTTGCCTGGCACTGCTGGGCCTTGGCCTGGTGATGATTACTTCGGCCTCCTCGGAAGTGGCTGCGGCGCAGTCGGGTAACCCGCTGTATCACATGTTCCGTCACCTGGTGTACGTGGCCATCGGTGTCTTCGCCTGCATCGTCACCATGATGGTGCCGATCGCGACCTGGCAGAAAATGGGCTTCACCATGCTGGTCGGCGCGTTTGGCCTGCTGGTACTGGTGCTGGTGCCGGGCATCGGTCGCGAAGTGAACGGTTCGATGCGCTGGATCGGCTTCAGCTTCTTCAACGTGCAGCCCTCGGAGATCGCCAAGGTGTTCGTGGTGATCTACCTCGCTGGCTACCTGGTGCGTCGCCAGCAGGAAGTGCGCGAGAGCTGGATGGGCTTTTTCAAGCCGTTCATCGTCTTGCTGCCAATGGCTGGCCTGCTGCTGATGGAGCCGGACTTCGGTGCCACGGTCGTAATGATGGGCGCAGCGGCTGCGATGTTGTTCCTCGGCGGCGTCGGGTTGTTCCGCTTCAGCCTGATGGTGGTACTGGCGGTGGGGGCGGTGTTCGTCCTGGTCCAGGCCCAGCCTTATCGGATGGCGCGTCTGATCACCTTTACCGACCCCTGGTCGGATCAGTTCGGTTCCGGCTATCAGTTGACCCAGGCACTGATTGCCTTCGGTCGCGGCGAATGGCTTGGCGTCGGCCTGGGCAACAGCGTGCAGAAGCAGTTCTACCTGCCCGAAGCGCACACCGACTTCGTCTTCTCGGTACTGGCCGAAGAGCTGGGTGTGGTCGGCTCGCTGGTTACCGTGGCGCTGTTCGTGTTCGTCACTGTGCGCGCGCTGTACATCGGCCTGTGGGCAGAAAAAGCCAAACAATTCTTTGCCGCCTATATGGCCTTCGGCCTGGCGTTCCTGTGGATCGGTCAGTTCCTGATCAACATCGGCGTGAACGTCGGCCTGCTGCCGACCAAGGGCCTGACCCTGCCGTTCCTCAGCTACGGCGGTAGCTCCCTGGTGATCTGCTGTGCCTGCGTCGGCTTGCTGCTACGCATCGAATGGGAGAGCCGTACGCACCTGGGCAGTGAAGAACACGAATTCAATGAAAGCGATTTTGCCGAGGAGCCGAATCATGGCCGCTGACGGCAAGAATGTACTGATCATGGCAGGCGGTACCGGGGGCCACGTGTTCCCGGCACTGGCCTGTGCCCGTGAGTTCCAGGCGCGTGGTTACACCGTGCACTGGCTGGGCACTCCGCGTGGCATCGAGAACGAACTGGTGCCTCAGGCGGGTTTGCAGTTGCACCTGATTCAAGTCACCGGCCTGCGCGGCAAGGGCAAGCTGTCGCTGCTCAAGGCGCCATTCACCCTGGTCAAGGCGGTACTGCAGGCGCGGCGCATCATTCGCCAGCTCAAGCCGGTCTGCGTGATCGGTTTCGGTGGTTACGTGACCGGCCCGGGAGGCGTTGCCGCCCGGCTTTGTGGTGTACCTGTAGTGGTCCACGAGCAGAATGCCCGCGCCGGTACCGCCAATCGGCTGCTGGTGCCGTTGGCCGGCCGAGTCTGCGAAGCTTTCCCCGGGACCTTCACGGCTTCCGAGAAGTTGCGCACCACCGGCAATCCGGTGCGCAGTGAGCTGTTCCTGGACACCCCGCGCGAGCCCCTGGGCGCGCGTCGGCCACGCTTGCTGGTGCTGGGCGGAAGCCTGGGCGCCGAACCGTTGAACAAATTGCTGCCCCAAGCCCTGGCCCAGGTGCCCGCGGACATTCGTCCCGAGGTGTTCCACCAGGCGGGTAAACAGCACGACCAGATTACCGCCGAGCGCTATCGCGAGGCTGGAGTCGAGGCTCAGGTAGAGCCCTTTATCAAGGACATGGCCAAGGCATACGCCTGGGCCGATCTGGTGGTCTGCCGCGCCGGCGCGCTGACCGTCAGTGAGCTGGCTGCGGCCGGCTTGCCATCGATGCTGGTGCCCTTGCCCCATGCCATCGACGATCACCAGACCCACAACGCCCATTATCTGGCCCGTGAAGGCGCTGCCTTCCTGATGCCACAAGCGACAACTGGCGCAGCGCAACTCGCTGAACGCCTGAACGAGGTGCTGATGCAACCGGAAAAACTCACCACCATGGCCGCCACTGCCCGGCGCCTGGCCAAGCCCGCTGCCACCCGCACCGTGGTCGATATCTGTCTGGAGGTGGCCCATGGTTGAGAACAAAAAAGCCATGCCACAACCGGAAATGCGCCGTATCCGTCGCATCCACTTCGTCGGTATCGGCGGTGTGGGCATGTGCGGTATTGCCGAAGTGCTGCTGAACCTGGGTTACCAGGTGTCGGGTTCCGACCTCAAGACCTCGCCGGTTACCGAGCGTCTGGAATCCTTCGGTGCGCAGATCTTCATCGGTCACCGTGCCGAGAACGCCGCCAGCGCCGATGTGCTGGTGGTGTCCAGTGCCATCAATACTGCCAACCCGGAAGTCGCCACTGCCCTTGAGCGGCGCATTCCGGTGGTGCCGCGGGCCGAGATGCTCGCCGAGCTGATGCGCTACCGCCACGGCATCGCCGTGGCCGGTACCCATGGCAAGACCACCACCACCAGCCTGCTGGCCTCGGTATTCGCCGCCGGTGGCCTGGACCCGACCTTCGTCATCGGTGGCCGCCTGAATGCAGCCGGCACCAATGCCCAGCTCGGCACCAGCCGCTACCTGATCGCCGAAGCCGATGAAAGCGACGCCAGCTTCCTGCACCTGCAGCCGCTGGTGGCCGTGGTCACCAACATCGACGCCGACCACATGGCGACCTATGAAGGCGACTTCAACAAGCTGAAGAAAACCTTCGTCGAGTTCCTGCACAACCTGCCGTTCTACGGCCTGGCCGTGATGTGCCTGGATGACCCGGTGGTGCGCGAGATCCTGCCGCAGGTCAAGCGCCCGGCGGTCACCTACGGCTTCAGCGAAGAAGCCGACGTGCGCGCGATCAATGTTCGCCAGTCGGGCATGCAGACCCACTTCACCGTGCTGCGCCGCGATCGCGAGCCGCTGGACGTGTCGGTCAACATGCCGGGCAACCACAACGTGCTCAACGCCCTGGCGACCATCGCCATTGCCACCGACGAAGGCATCAGCGACGAAGCCATTGTCCAGGGCCTCTCGGGGTTCCAGGGGGTAGGGCGGCGCTTCCAGGTCTACGGCGAACTGCCGGTGGACGGCGGCAGCGTGATGCTGGTCGACGACTACGGCCACCACCCGACCGAAGTCGCGGCGGTGATCAAGGCCGTGCGCGGTGGCTGGCCTGAGCGGCGCCTGGTGATGGTGTACCAGCCGCACCGTTACAGCCGCACCCGTGACCTCTACGACGATTTCGTCCAGGTCCTGGCCGATGCCAACGTGCTGCTGCTGATGGAAGTCTACCCGGCCGGCGAAGAGCCGATCCCCGGTGCCGACAGCCGTCAGCTGTGCCACAGCATCCGTCAGCGCGGTCAGCTCGACCCGATCTACATCGAGCGCGGCATCGAGCTGGCGCCGCTGGTCAAGCCGCTGCTGCGCGCCGGCGACATCCTGCTGTGCCAGGGGGCCGGTGACATCGGTGGCCTGGCCCCGCAATTACTCAAGAGTCCGTTGTTCGCTGGTGCAGTTGCCAGTCAGGGGAAGTCGAAATGACTGATAACGCATACGCCACTTTGCACTCGACCATCGAGCCGAAAGCCTTCGGCCGCGTAGCCGTGCTTTATGGCGGCAAGAGCGCCGAGCGCGAGGTTTCGCTCAAGTCCGGTGCCGCAGTCATCGAAGCGCTGACCAGCGCCGGTGTCGACGTGGTCGCCATCGATGTCGGTGACGACCTGCTGCAGCGCCTGCAGAGCGAGAAGATCGATCGCGCCTTCATCATCCTCCACGGTCGTGGCGGTGAAGACGGCAGCATGCAGGGCCTGCTGGAGTGCCTGGGCATTCCGTACACCGGCAGCGGCATCCTCGCTTCGGCGCTGGCCATGGACAAGCTGCGGACCAAACAGGTCTGGCACAGCCTGGGTATTCCGACCCCGCGTCATGCCGTGCTGACCAGCGAAGCCGACTGTATTTCTGCAGGTGCGGAACTGGGCTTCCCTTTGATCGTCAAACCGGCCCATGAAGGTTCCAGTATCGGTATGGCGAAAGTGAACGGTGTCGACGAATTGATCGCCGCCTGGAAAGACGCCGCTACCTACGATTCGCAAGTGTTGGTCGAACAATGGATTCACGGTCCGGAGTTCACCGTCGCGACCCTGCGTGGCCAGGTGTTGCCACCGATCGCCCTGGGCACGCCGCACACGTTCTACGACTACGACGCCAAGTACCTGGCTTCCGATACCCAGTACCGGATTCCTTGTGGCCTGAGCGCGGAAAAGGAACAAGAACTGATCGACCTGACCGCCCGCGCCTGTGATGCCGTTGGTATTGCTGGCTGGGGACGGCTGGACGTCATGCAGGACGAGCAGGGGCGTTTCTGGCTGCTCGAAGTCAACACCGCACCAGGCATGACTGATCACAGCCTGGTCCCCATGGCGGCACGCGCGGCCGGCCTCGACTTCCAGCAATTGGTGCTGGCAATCCTGGCGGCAAGCGTCGAGGCGCGAGGTTAAGCCCATGCAAGGCGCGATGTTACGTCATCAGCAACCCGCCACCGGCCGCAGCAAGCCGGTGCCGCGTGGTGCCAGCCGGATGGTGGCCAAGGAGCCACTGTCGGCGCGCCTGCCCAAGGCCAACTTCAGCGTCTTCAAGCGTCTGCTCTGGCCGGTGCTGCTGGTCGTCGCAGGTTTTGGCGCGTATGAAGGCGCACAGCGACTGATGCCGTACGCCGACCGGCCGATCACCAAGATCGCCGTGCAGGGCGACCTCAGCTACATCAGCCAGCAAGCGGTGCAGCAGCGAATCGCCCCGTATGTGGCGGCCAGCTTCTTCACCGTCGACCTGGCGAGCATGCGTGCAGAGCTGGAGAAGATGCCCTGGATCGCCCATGCCGAGGTACGTCGGGTGTGGCCGGACGAGGTGGTGATCCGCCTGGAAGAACAGTTGCCGGTGGCGCGTTGGGGCGAGGAGGCCTTGCTCAATAACCAGGGCCAGGCCTTCACCCCGCGCGAACTGGCCAACTACGAGCACCTGCCGCAGCTGTTCGGGCCGCAGCGGGCGCAGCAACAAGTGATGCAGCAGTATCAGGTACTGAGCCAGATGTTGCGGCCAATGGGCTTTTCGATTGCCCGGCTGGAAGTGCGCGAGCGCGGCAGCTGGTTCCTGACCACCGGCGCCGGTAGCGCCGGGCCAGGTGTTGAACTGCTGCTGGGGCGCGACCATCTGGTGGAAAAAATGCGCCGTTTCATTGCCATTTACGACAAGACACTCAAAGAACAGATCACGAACATCGCCCGCATCGATCTGCGTTACGCCAATGGCCTGGCCGTTGGCTGGCGGGAACCGATTGCACCGACGACGGCCCAACCCGCCGTTGCGAAGAATTAGAGAGAGGCAGGACCATGGCAAATGCGCATAGCGGCAAAATGATCGTCGGGCTGGATATCGGCACCTCCAAGGTTGTGGCACTGGTGGGCGAAGTCGCCGCCGACGGCACCCTGGAAATCGTCGGTATCGGCACCCACCCATCGCGCGGGCTGAAGAAGGGCGTGGTGGTCAATATCGAGTCCACCGTGCAGTCGATCCAGCGCGCGGTCGAAGAGGCCCAGCTGATGGCGGGCTGCCGGATTCACTCGGCGTTCGTCGGTGTTGCCGGCAATCACATCCGCAGCCTGAACTCCCACGGCATCGTCGCCATCCGCGACCGCGAAGTCAGCGCGGCGGACCTGGAGCGCGTGCTCGACGCCGCCCAGGCCGTTGCCATCCCGGCCGATCAGCGGGTCCTGCACACCCTGCCGCAGGACTACGTGATCGACAACCAGGAAGGCGTGCGCGAGCCGCTGGGCATGTCCGGCGTGCGTCTGGAAGCCAAGGTCCACGTGGTCACCTGCGCCGTCAATGCCGCACAGAACATCGAGAAGTGCGTGCGTCGCTGCGGCCTGGAAATCGACGACATCATCCTCGAGCAGTTGGCCTCGGCCTACTCGGTCCTGACCGACGACGAAAAAGAGCTGGGCGTGTGCCTGGTCGACATCGGCGGCGGCACCACCGACATCGCCATCTTCACCGAAGGCGCGATCCGTCACACCGCGGTGATCCCGATTGCCGGCGACCAGGTGACCAACGACATCGCCATGGCCTTGCGCACGCCGACCCAGTACGCCGAAGAGATCAAGATCCGTTACGCCTGCGCCCTGGCCAAACTGGCCGGTGCCGGTGAAACCATCAAGGTGCCGAGCGTCGGCGACCGTCCGCCGCGCGAACTGTCGCGCCAGGCCCTGGCCGAAGTGGTCGAGCCGCGTTACGACGAGCTCTTCACCCTGATCCAGGCCGAACTGCGTCGCAGCGGCTACGAAGACCTGGTACCGGCGGGCATCGTCCTGACCGGCGGTACCTCGAAAATGGAAGGCGCGGTAGAACTTGCCGAGGAAATCTTCCACATGCCGGTACGCCTGGGCGTACCGCACAGTGTTCGCGGCCTTAGCGATGTGGTGCGCAACCCGATCTATTCCACCGGTGTGGGCCTTTTGACCTACGGCCTGCAGAAGCAGTCCGACGGCTTGACCCTGACCGGTATCAGCAGCAGCAACGGCTATGGCGATGAACCGAAGGCTCCAGCGTTCGAACGCTTCAAACGTTGGGTCCAGGGCAACTTTTAAAGTTTCAAAGCAGTAGTAGTAGGCGCAAAAACTAGAGAACTGTAAGGAGAGGGAAAATGTTCGAGCTCGTAGACAACGTCCCGCAAAGTCCGGTCATCAAAGTGATCGGCGTCGGTGGCGGCGGTGGCAACGCCGTCAATCACATGGTCAAGAGCAACATCGAAGGCGTCGAATTCATCTGCGCCAACACTGATGCTCAAGCGCTGAAAAACATCGGCGCGCGCACCATCCTGCAACTGGGTACCGGCGTGACCAAGGGCCTGGGTGCTGGTGCCAATCCGGAAGTCGGTCGTCAGGCCGCGCTGGAAGACCGTGAGCGCATCGCCGAAGTACTGCAGGGCACCAACATGGTGTTCATCACCACCGGCATGGGCGGCGGTACCGGTACCGGTGCTGCGCCGATCATCGCCGAAGTGGCCAAGGAACTGGGTATCCTCACCGTTGCGGTGGTGACCCGTCCGTTCCCGTTCGAAGGCCGCAAGCGCATGCAGATCGCCGATGAAGGCATCCGTGCACTGGCAGACAGCGTCGACTCGCTGATCACCATCCCGAACGAAAAACTGCTGACCATCCTCGGTAAAGACGCCAGCCTGCTGTCCGCCTTCGCCAAGGCTGACGACGTTCTGGCCGGTGCCGTTCGCGGTATCTCCGACATCATCAAGCGTCCGGGCATGATCAACGTCGACTTCGCCGACGTTCGTACCGTGATGAGCGAAATGGGCATGGCCATGATGGGCACTGGCTGCGCCAGCGGTCCGAACCGTGCGCGTGAAGCGACCGAGGCAGCCATCCGCAACCCGCTGCTCGAAGACGTCAACCTGCAGGGCGCTCGCGGCATCCTGGTCAACATCACCGCAGGTCCTGACCTGTCGCTGGGTGAGTACTCGGACGTTGGTAGCATCATCGAAGCCTTCGCTTCCGATCACGCCATGGTCAAGGTCGGTACCGTTATCGATCCGGACATGCGCGACGAGCTGCACGTTACCGTGGTTGCCACTGGTCTGGGTGCGAAAATCGAGAAGCCGGTCAAGGTTATCGACAACACCATGCAGACTGCTGCGGCGCAGACCCCGGCACCGGCTCCTGTTCGTCACGAATCTTCGGTGAACTACCGTGATCTGGAGCGTCCGACCGTGATGCGCAACCAGGCTCACGCCGGTGCGGCAGCGGCTGCCAAACTTAATCCGCAAGACGATCTGGACTACCTGGACATCCCGGCATTCCTGCGTCGTCAGGCCGATTAATGAAATTTATCAGGGGTATAAGGGTGATTGGTGTTCAGCAAAGGCCGGGTCTGGTATTATCCTCAGCCTTTGTTGATACCAGTTCGCAATTTGCGCTGAAGCGGCCAATGCCATGATTAAACAACGCACCCTGAAAAATATTATCCGTGCCACAGGTGTCGGCCTGCACTCCGGGGAAAAGGTTTACCTGACCCTCAAACCCGCACCTGTGGATACCGGCATCGTATTTCGCCGTGCCGACCTCGACCCCGTGGTGGAAATTCCTGCCCGCGCGGCGAATGTCGGCGAGACCACCATGTCGACGACACTGGTCAATGGCGATACCAAGGTAGACACGGTTGAGCACTTGCTCTCGGCCATGGCTGGCCTGGGCATCGATAACGCCTACGTCGAGCTCTCCGCGTCCGAAGTGCCGATCATGGACGGTAGCGCTGGGCCCTTTGTATTCCTGATTCAATCTGCCGGCCTGGAAGAACAGGACGCAGCCAAGAAATTCATCCGCATCCTGCGCGAAGTGACAGTGGAAGACGGCGACAAGCGCGCCACTTTCCTGCCGTTCGACGGGTTCAAGGTGAGTTTCGAGATCGATTTCGATCACCCGGTGTTCCGTAACCGGACCCAAAGTGCCAGCGTGGACTTTTCCAGCACCTCGTTCGTGAAGGAAGTCAGCCGCGCCCGGACCTTCGGGTTCATGAGCGATATCGAGTACCTGCGCAAGCACAACCTCGCGCTCGGCGGCAGCGTGGAAAACGCCATCGTGGTCGACAAGGACGGCGTGCTCAATGAAGACGGCCTTCGTTACGAAGACGAATTCGTCAAGCACAAGATCCTCGACGCCATCGGCGACCTCTACCTGCTGGGCAACAGCCTGATCGGCGAGTTCAAGGGCTACAAGTCCGGACACGCGCTGAACAACCAGCTGCTGCGCAAGCTGATCGAGGAAAAAGATGCCTGGGAAGTGGTGACTTTCGAAGATGCCAGTACGGCACCGATCTCTTACATGCGTCCGGTTGCGGCAGTGTAAGTTCGAGCACTCTCTCTAGTGATTAAGGCCACCTTCGGGTGGCCTTTTTTATGCCCGCGCCTACCGTCAGTCGTCGGCAGTGTTCTTGTCGCGCGCATGACTGGCCAGGCGTTCCAGCGCCGCCCGCAGCTTCGGATCACTGATGCCTTCAGCGGTGGCCTGGATGCTTTCGGCGGCACGGGTGGACAGGTCGGCGGTGTGCCCCACAGCGCGGCTCTGGGTGGTCGGCGGTTGGACCTTGAACAGGATGCGGGTCAGGCTTGCGAACGCATCAAGCGTCTGCAACTGGCGTTGCAGGCGTTTTTGCTGGTAGCGCAGGCGGGTGGCCCAGTGGCCGTCGGTGACAATCAGCAGCAGCGTGCCTTCGCGCCAGGAGGCGATATGGCAGTGTTCGCGGGCAGCCGGTTGCAATTGGCTGTCGAGCAGCTTTTGCAGTTGCGCCAGGCGCTGGGCCTGGCTGAACAGGGCTTTGAGCGGCCGTGCTTCGCGCAGCAGAACTGCTGGGGCGCGTGCAGGCAAGGGGCGAAAAGCCATGGGGGTACACCTGAAGTTACAGAACAGGCATCTTATCAGATCCCCCGGCAAGCGCCTTGCCTGGGTGCCCGGTGAAAACTTCATGTAGCCAATGGGTTGAAGTTGTGAAAAAAGCCCTTATTGTAAAAAAGCCCCGTCAAAGCGCTGTGCCAGCATCGTGGAAATCCACCACTTTCCTCACCATCGTTTCCGGGTAGAATGCTCGTTCGCATGCGGCCATAAGGGCTGCACGGGCGACTCACGGGGCCGCCCTCCATCCCTACGTGTGGAAGATCCTGCCAATATGTTTGCGCCTTTGTTAAAAAAACTTTTTGGAAGCAAGAACGAGCGTGAAGTCAAACGCATGCTCAAGACGGTACAGATCGTCAATGCCTTCGAAGAGCAGATGGTGGCCCTCTCGGATGAGCAGCTGCGCGCCAAGACCGCAGAGTTCAAAGAGCGCCTGGCCAAAGGCGAGACCCTCGACCAGCTGTTGCCTGAAGCCTTCGCGGTTGCCCGTGAAGCCGGCAAGCGGGTCATGGGCATGCGTCACTTCGATGTGCAGCTGATCGGCGGCATGACCTTGCACGAAGGCATGATCGCAGAAATGCGTACCGGTGAAGGCAAGACCTTGGTCGCAACCCTGGGCGTGTACCTCAATGCACTGTCCGGCAAGGGTGTGCACGTGGTCACGGTCAACGACTACCTGGCCCGCCGTGACGCCAACTGGATGCGTCCGCTGTATGAATTCCTCGGCCTGACGGTCGGCGTTGTCACGCCGTTCCAGCCGCCTGAAGAAAAGCGCGCGGCCTATGCTGCCGATATCACCTACGGCACCAACAACGAATTCGGTTTCGACTACCTGCGCGACAACATGGCGTTCAGCATGGAAGAGAAATTCCAGCGTGAGCTGAATTTCGCCGTGATCGACGAAGTCGACTCCATCCTGATCGACGAAGCGCGGACCCCGCTGATCATCTCCGGCCAGGCCGAAGACAGCTCCAAGCTGTACATCGAGATCAACAAGCTGATCCCGCGCCTCAAGCAGCACATCGAGGAAGTCGAGGGCCAGGTTACCCAGGAAGGCCACTACAGCATCGACGAGAAGAGCCGTCAGGTTGAACTCAACGAAGCCGGCCACCAGTTCATCGAAGAGATGCTCACCCAGGTCGGTCTGCTGGCCGAGGGCGAGAGCCTCTACTCGGCGCACAACCTGGGCCTGCTGACCCACGTCTACGCCGGCCTGCGCGCGCACAAGCTGTTCCATCGCAACGTTGAATACATCGTCCAGGACGGCCAGATCCTGCTGATCGACGAACACACCGGCCGTACCATGCCGGGCCGTCGTCTGTCCGAAGGCCTGCACCAGGCGATCGAAGCGAAAGAGAACCTGAACATTCAGGCCGAGAGCCAGACCCTGGCTTCGACCACCTTCCAGAACTACTTCCGCCTGTACAACAAGCTGTCCGGCATGACCGGTACCGCCGACACCGAAGCGTTCGAGTTCCAGTCGATCTACGGACTCAACGTGATGGTGATCCCGCCGAACAAGCCGTTGGCCCGTAAGGACTTCAACGACCTGGTGTACCTGACTGCCGAAGAGAAGTACCAGGCGATCATCGCCGACATCAAGGAAAGCATGACCCAGGGCCGCCCCGTCCTGGTGGGTACGGCGACCATCGAAACCTCCGAGCACATGTCCAACCTGCTGCAGAAGGAAGGCATCGATCACA
>RCUI01000499.1_pt1 | contig 13438 bp, 7 predicted proteins | sample 2166121 | NCBI WGS metagenome assembly RCUI01 (sample SAMN09932700, study PRJNA488358) | compost metagenome | feature: garden; material: soil; isolation source: compost soil in succinic acid-enriched culture | place: Germany: Experimental Botanical Garden Goettingen | collected 2016-01-27
TAGTTCAAGTTTTCCAACGCCTTTTGGCCGGTGCAGCAGCACCGGCTTTTTTATGCCCGCCAGGGGGCGAATGCCGGTACTGTGACGAGGCCCCTGGCGGCGGCAAGCGCCTTTTGCATCTTATCCCCCGATCCCCGACAATCCCATTTCGTGTGAAGTGACGGAAATGGCTCGCCTTTTCCGGCGCGCACCCCTCTTCATGAAATTGGCGGGAGTCGTCCATGTTTACCCTCTACCACTCCAATCAGCTGGATCTGCTCAAGGAGCTGCTGGTGAGCCGCATCCGGCAGGCGCCCCTCTCTCACCCCTTCGAGCACGAGCAGATCCTGGTGCAGAGTCCCGGCATGGCCCAGTGGCTCAAGCTGGAGCTGGCCAAGGCCTTCGGCATCGCCGCCAATATCGACTTTCCGCTGCCCGCCAGCTTTATCTGGGAGATGTTCACCCAGGTGCTGGCGGATGTGCCCCGCCAGAGCCCCTACAACAAGGGATCCATGAGCTGGCAGCTGATGACCATTCTGCCCGCCCTGCTGGACAGGCCCGCCTTCGCCCCGCTCGCCGCCTATCTGGGTGGGAATGACGAGGATCCTGCCCAGGATCCCGAGCAGGTGCGGTTGTGGCAGCTCTGCCAGAAGGTGGCGGATCTCTTTGACCAATATCTGGTGTATCGGCCGGACTGGATCGCCCGCTGGGAAGAGGGGGAGGGCCTTGTCGGAACAGGTAGTCAGGATCTGGCCGGGGTGAGCGGTCAGGATTGGCAGCCTGAGCTGTGGCGCGAGCTGGTGGCCCGCACCCTGGCGCTCTCCCCGAGCGGTTACCACAGAGCCAACCTCTACGAGGAGTTTATCCACGAGCTGGCGCGCACCCGGGATCTGCCGGGCAAGCTGCCGCAACGGGTCTTCGTGTTCGGCATCTCGGCGCTGCCACCCCGCTATGTGGAGGCCCTGCTGGCCCTCGGCAGCCGACCCGAGGTGGAGGTGCACCTGTTCGTCACCAACCCCTGCCGCTACTACTGGGGGGATCTGCTGGACAGAAAGACCCTGGCGCGCCTCGAGAACAAGCTCAAACCCGGCACCGACATAGAGACCCTGCAAGGCCCCGCCAACCCGCTGCTCGCCTCCATGGGCAAGCTGGGGCGCGACTACCTGCATCAGCTGATGGAGCTGGAGGTGCCGCAAATCGAGGCCTTCGTCGATATCGACGAGGTGGATGAGCAGGGCAACGTCAGCCTGCTGCGCGCCATCCAGAAAGATGTGCTGGAGCTGGCAGAACGGGGCGCGGGTCAGTTCGATCTCGACAGCAGCCATCACAAGAGCCCCATCAGCCCGGCGGATGGATCCCTGCAGATCCACGCCTGTCACGGCCCTATGCGGGAGCTGGAAGTGCTGCACGACCGGCTGCTGGCGCTGTTCGAGCAGGACCCGTCCCTCACCCCGAAAGATGTGGTGGTGATGATGCCGGATGTGAACAGCTACGGCCCCTACATTCAGGCGGTGTTTGGCGCGCGCGGTCAGATCCCGTTTGCGGTCTCGGATCGGGCGGCGAGTCAGGAGAGCCCGCTGCTGCAAAGCTTCCTCGCCCTGCTCAGGCTGCCCAACGCCCGCCTCGGCGCCGGCGAGCTGCTCGCCATTCTCGAGGTGCCCGCCGTGCTGCGCCGCTTCGAGCTGGATGACGACGAGTTCAACCAGCTGCGGGTCTGGGTGCAGGAGACCGGCATCCGCTGGGGGCTGGATGACGGCTACCCCGTCCGTTTCGATCTGCCGCCCATGTCCGGCAACAGCTGGCTGTTCGGCCTGCGCCGCATGCTGCTCGGCTTTGCCATGGGGGATGGGGAGCCGGTGGCTGGCATCCTGCCCTGTGTCGACAGCACAGGGGGTCAGCAGGGCCCCTTGGCCAGCATATTACCCTGCGCCGATCATGGTGCAGGGCAGCAGGGCGCTGTGGCCAGCATCTTGCCCTACGCAGAGATCGAGGGTCAGCAGGGGCTGGCGCTCGGCAAGCTCGCCTGGTTTGTCGACTCGCTGGCGGAGTTTTTGCCCCGGCTGCAACAGGCGCAGCCGCTGGCAGAGTGGAACGCCTGCCTGCTGGCACTGCTGGAGCGCTTCTATCTGGCCGACGAGGATGAAGAGCGTCAGCTCCAGCTCATTCGCAGCCAGCTGGTCGAGTGGCAGACCCGGCTCGGCGAGGCCCGCTTCGAGCAGCCCATCACCGCCGATCTGTTGCAGGATTACCTCGGCAGCGTGCTGGGGGAGTCCCGCTCCAGCCAGCGCTTCCTCGCCGGTCAGGTCAACTTCTGCACCCTGATGCCGATGCGCTCCATCCCCTTCAAGCAGGTCTGCCTGCTCGGCATGAACGACGGCGTCTACCCGCGCACCCTGGCCCCCATGGGGTTCGATCTGATGGCTGTGGCGTCGCGGCGCGGGGATCGCTCCCGCCGCGATGATGACCGCTACCTCTTCCTCGAGGCGCTCTTGAGCGCCCAGCAGGGGCTCTATATCAGCTATCAGGGCTTCAGCGCCCAGGACAACAGCGACAAGGTGCCCTCGGTGCTGCTGGCGGAACTGATCGACTATGTGCGTCAGGGCTTCGTGCTGGCGGGGGATGAGAGCCTCGACGATGAAGCCTCAGGCCGGCGGCTGCTTCAGCACCTGATAGTGCCGCACCCGCTCACCCCCTACAGCCGCAACTACTTCTACCCACAGGCGGGGTCCGGCCTCTTTACCTATGCCGCCGACTGGCTGCCCGCTCTCAATCCGGTGCGTGGCGCCGCCAACTTCCAGAGTGGCGAGCTGCCGCTGCCTCCCGAATGGGGCAAGGAGCAGGGGTTGGAGCTGGCGGAGTTGCTGCGTTTCTATCGCCAGCCCACCAAGTATTTCCTCAACCGCCGCCTCAAGGTGTGGTTCGAGCTGAACGAAGCCAATATAGAGGACAGCGAGCCGTTCGAGCTGGACGGCCTGCAGCACTACCAGCTCAAGGCCCTGCTGCTCGATGCTCATCTGGCACAGGGGGATAGCTCAGTGCGTCGCGAGCGGTTGCAGCTCACCGGCCTGCTGCCCCAAGGCTGGTTCGGCAGCCTGCTGCTGGAGGATCTGGACGCCGAGATGGGCAAGCTGGCGGATCGGCTGCGCCCCTGGGTTGCGGCCAATGAGGCAGAAAAACGGGCGGTGGAGATCGATATCTCCCTGACCCAGGGCCAGCTGCAGGGGTGGATAGACACCCAGAAGGGACGCTTGCTGGTGGTCAAACCCGGCAGCTTCAACGGCAAGGATCTGCTGCTGGGCTGGATCCAGCACCTCTGCCTTTCCCTGAGCGCTGCCCCCGGCGACACCCTGCTGTTCGATGCCAAGCAGAGTCTGCGGCTGCCAGCTCTTCCGGCCGAGGAGGCGCGCCCCAGGCTGGCGGCCCTGGTCTCCCTCTGGGCCCAAGGGATGAAGCGGCCGCTGCCGTTTTTCCCCAATACTGCCTGGGAGTGGTTCAGGGCGATCGAGAAGGATCCGGACAAGCCGGAGGCGGCCGACAAGGCGGCCCTCACCCGCTTCAACGGCGGCTACATGGTGACGGGGGAGGGGCAAGACCCTTATGTCGCCCGCTGCTTCCCCGAGCTGGATGACGCCGTGCTGGGCCAGTTGCAGGCCCTGGCCCGCGAACACCTGACCCCGCTGCTCAAGACCCTGGAGGAGCTGAAATAATGGCCAACCCGCTCAATACCCTGCGTTTTCCCCTCCATGGTGAACGACTGATCGAAGCCTCCGCCGGTACCGGCAAGACCTACACCATAGCCGGTCTCTACCTGCGCCTGCTGCTGGGCCACGGCCCGCTGATCGAAGAGGGCGCCGATGCCGGTCAGCCCAGCGCCCACGAGCGGCCGCTGTCGGTGACCGAGATCCTGGTGGTGACCTTTACCGAGGCCGCCACCGCCGAGCTGCGGGGGCGGATCCGCGGTCGCATCCACGAGGCGCGCCTCGCCTTTGTGCGGGGTGAGAGCAAGGATGACTTGCTGGCCCAGTTGCTGATCGAGGTGGAGGATCACGAGCTTGCGGCCCGCCGCCTGCTGGCCGCCGAGCGGCAGATGGACGAGGCGGCTGTCTTTACCATCCACGGCTTCTGCCAGCGGATGCTCAAGCAAAACGCCTTCGAGTCGGGCGCCCTCTTTGAAACCGAATTTTTGACCGACGACAGCCAGCTCAGGCTGCAGGCGGTGAGCGACTACTGGCGCGCCGAGTTCTATCCGGTGGATAAAACCCTGGCGAGCTCGGTGCGCGCGCTCTGGCCTAGCCCCGCCGCCCTGCTGCGGGAGATGAACGGCTGGCTCGACAATAGCGAGCTGGAGATACACCCGGCCTTGGGGGATGAGACCCTCGCCGCCCGCCATCAGGCTGCCATGGCCCGCATCGGGGCTGTGAAAGATGCCTGGCTGGCGCAGGGGGACGAGATCCGCCGCCAGACCGATGGCCAGATCAGCCGCTACACCGGCAAGAACTACGAAGGCTGGCTTGCCAAGATAGCCGACTGGGCACAGGACGAGGGGAGCGGTTACGCCATTCCCAAGGAGCTGGAGCGCTTCGGCCAAAGCGTGCTGGAGGAGAACCTCAAGAAGGGGGGCGCAGTGCCAACCCTGCCGCTGTTCAGCGAGATCGACCAGCTGCTGGCGAGTCGCCCCGGTATTCGCGACCTGATCCTGCAACGGGCCGCCAAGGTGGTGCGCAGCCGGATGCAGGCCAGCAAGCGCCAAGCCCATCAACTCTCGTTCGATGACCTGCTCAAGGATCTCGACGGGGCGCTCGGCTCCAACCTTGGCGAGCGGCTCTGCGAGCGCATTCGCGCCACCTACCGGGTGGCGATGATCGATGAATTTCAGGATACCGACCCCCAGCAGTACCGCATCTTCCATCGGCTTTACGGCGGCCATAGCGACACGGCGCTCCTGATGATCGGTGACCCCAAGCAGGCCATCTACGGCTTTCGCGGCGCCGACATCTTTACCTACATCCAGGCGCGGCGAAATGTGAGCGCCCACTACACCCTGGGGCGCAACTGGCGCTCCAGCGGTGCGCTGGTGGGGGCGGTCAACGGCCTGTTCGAGCGGGCCAAGGATCCCTTTATCTACGAGGCGGATATCCCCTTCCTGCCGGTGGAGGCCCAGGGCAAGAGCAAGGCGCTGCTGCTGGGTGGCGTTACCGCCCCTGTGCTCCACTGCTGGCAGCTGACCGGCCAGCCCACCTTCAATCGGGGGGATTACCAGAGCAAGATGGCCCGCGCCACCGCCGCCGAGATCCACCGCCTGCTGACCCTGGCACGCGAGGGCAAGGCGCTGATAGGTGACAAGGCGGTGAAGGCCGGGGATATCGCCGTGCTGGTGCGTACCGGCACCGAGGGCAAGCTGGTGCAGCAGGAGCTGGCGCGGCTCGCCATCGCCTCCGTCTATCTGTCGAACCGCGAGAGCGTGCTGGAGCAGGTGGAGGCGCGGGAGATTTTGCTGATTTTGCACGCCTGCCAGAACCCGAGCGAAGAGCGCAGCCTTAGGGCGGCGCTCGCCACCGGCCTGTTTGATCTAGATGCCAAGGCGCTCGATGGGCTGGCCAGCGACGAGCGGGCGTGGGAGAGCGCGGTGCAGGAGTTTATGGAGTACCGCAAGATCTGGCACCGCCGTGGCGTGCTGGCGATGCTGCGGGCCCTGCTGCACCGGCGCAATCTCGCCTCCTCCCTGCTGGCGAGCCCCTATGGCGAGCGGCGGCTGACCAACTTCCTCCATCTCGGCGAGCTGCTGCAACAGGTGAGCAGCGAGCTGGATGGGGAATATGCCCTGCTGCGCTGGCTGGGGGAGGCGGTGAGTCGCCCGGGCGGCCAGGATGCGGAGCAGGTACTGCGCCTCGAATCCGAGCGCAAGCTGGTGCAGATAGTCACCATCCACAAATCCAAAGGGTTGGAGTATCCATTGGTATTCCTGCCCTTCATCTGCAGCCACAGAACCGCCGAGACCCCCCTCTATCACGAGGCGGACGAGGGGGGCAATCGCACCATTCTCGACCTGACCGGTGCCGACTCGTCGCTCGCCGAAGCGGACAAAGAGCGCCTTGCCGAAGACTTGCGACTGCTCTACGTGGCGCTGACCCGGGGCGTCTACGCCACCTGGCTGGGGCTGGCGCCGGTGCGCTCGGGCAACGGCAAGTCGGAGAAGACAGAGCTGCACCACACCGCCATCGGCTACTTGCTGCAAAAGGGGGAAGAGGGGGACGCCGAAACCTTGGCAACCGCCCTCACCGAGCTTGCCCAGGCGCTGCCCGGGGTGGTGGTCTGTGAGCCCTCGCTCACCCGTCCGGCCCCGCTGCCGCCAGAGGAGGAGCAGCTGGGGGAGCCTCAGGTGCGTCACTTTACCGGTTCCCTTGAGCGGGACTGGTGGATCAGCTCCTACTCCGGGCTGGCGGCCCAGGGGAACGGCCACGGCAAGGGAGTCTTGGCGAACCCCGGCTTCGATGACGAGGTAGTGACCGAGGCGGCTGCCGCTGCGCAGGAAGAGGAGGCGCCCCAGCCCTCCATCTTCACCTTCCCGAAAGGTGCGCGCCCCGGCACCCTGCTGCACAGCCTGTTCGAGACCATAGATTTTCAGAGCGCCGCTGGTGAGCCGCTGACACAGCATATCGCCACCCTGCTGGCGCAAGATGGTTTTGACGAGAGCTGGGCTCCCGTGTTGCAACAGCAGGTGGAGGCGGTGCTGGATACCCCGCTGGATACCGGCTTTGACGAGCCAGTGCGGCTGAGGGATCTGGCCCCCGATCGCAAGCAGGTGGAGCTGGAGTTCTTCCTGCCCATGGGGCGGGTGACGGCACCGGCGCTGACCGCGCTCTGCCAGCAGCATGACCCGCTATCGCGGGGCAACAAGCCGCTGAGCTTTGCCACCGTGCAGGGGATGCTCAAGGGCTTTATCGATCTGGTGTTCGAGTGGCAGGGGCGCTGGTATCTGCTCGACTACAAATCCAACCACCTCGGCATGAGCCCCGCCGATTACAGCCGTCCGGCGCTGGAGCGGGCGATGGCGGAGCATCGCTACGACCTGCAATACCAGCTCTACTCGCTGGCCCTGCACCGGTTGCTCACCCTGCGCCTGCCGGGCTACGACTTCGAGCAGCACTTTGGCGGCGTTTTCTATCTGTTCCTGCGCGGCATGCCGCAGGGGGGCATTTTCCATACCCGCCCGAGCCGTGAACTGGTGCTGGGGCTCGACAAGTTGTTTAGTAAAGGTGTGATGCCTGACGATCATCGTTTAGAAAAACCAAACAAGGCAGAGGCATGAGGGGCGAGATGAAGAGCGACGGTATGATCGAACGGCTGAAAGCCCTGGCGCTGGCGGGGCGTATCCGCCAGCTGGATCTGCAATTTGCCAAACTGGTGGCCGATCTGGGCGGCGGCCCAGAGCTGGTGCTGGGGGCCGCGCTCGCCTGCTTCGAGCTTGGCCGCGGCCATGTCTGCCTGCCGCTTGACATGCTCGCTGCCGGATCCCTGCGCCCCTTCGGGCTGGATCCGGATCAGAGCCGGGATCTGCTGGGGGATCTCGCGGATCCTGCCAGTTGGCCCGCCCTCTTTGCGGCAAGTCCGCTGGTTGGCTCTGAACAGCATGAGGGGGAGGTCCCCCGCTGGCCGCTGCGGCTTTGGCACGGGCGCCTCTACCTCACCCGCTACCACGATTTTGAGCTGGGGGTGGCTCGCCACCTGCGCGCGTTAAGTGAACGTGCCGAATGGCCAGAGATAGCCCCGGCCCTGTCGCGCCTCTTTGCCCGCGACCACGGTCTGGTGTTCGGGGCGCTGCTCAAGGCCCGCCTCGCCCCCGACTTCTCGGCCCGCCACTTCGTCGAGAAGTATCTGGATCTGGTGTTCCCGAGCGAGGTGGATTGGCCCGCCATCGAGGCGCTGCTGGCCAGCGCTCAGGCGGCGAGCGACTTGAGCAAGCTGGATACGCTGGTGCCCGAGGCGCTCTGCTGCAACGGCCAGAAGCTGGCGGCGGCCACGGCGGCGGCGCGCCCCTTCGCGGTCATCTCAGGCGGCCCCGGCACCGGCAAGACCACCACGGTCGCCAAGCTCCTGGCCATCCTGGTGGAGACCGGCCTGCAAGCAGGCAAGGCCCCGGCGATCCGGCTGGTGGCCCCCACCGGCAAGGCGGCGGCGCGCCTGACCGAGAGCATAGGCTCTGCCCTGCAGGCGCTGGACTTGCCCCCCGAGTGGGCCCAGGCCATCCCTACAGAGGCGGGCACCTTGCACCGGCTGCTCGGGGTCATTCCGGGGCGCAGCCAGTTCCGCCACCACGCGGGCAACCCGCTGCACCTCGACTTGCTGGTGGTGGATGAGGCCTCCATGGTCGACTTGCCCATGATGGCGCGCCTGCTCGATGCGCTGCCGAGCCACGCCCGCCTGATCCTGCTCGGCGACAAGGATCAGCTCGCCTCGGTGGAGGCGGGGGCCGTGCTCGGCGATATCTGCAGCTTTATCGAACAGGGCATCAGCCCGGCGCAGGCGGATTGGCTCTCCCGCCAGACCGGCTACCGCCTGCAGGGTTCGCCTGCCGGTGCACCGGTGCGCGACAGCCTCTGTTTGCTTTCCAAGAGCTGGCGCTTCGATCAGCACTCCGGCATAGGCCAGCTGGCGCGGGCCTGCAACGACGGCGATGCCGCCGCGGTGGAATCGGTCTGGAGTGCGGGATTCAAGGACATCAGCCTGCACCCCTGGGCGGGAGAGGCCTACGAGGCCCTGATTGCCCAGGGGGTGGCCGGCTACGGCAGCTATCTGAAGGCGGCCCGCGCCGGAGAAGAGGCGTCCGCCGTGTTCAAGGCGTTCAACGGCTTCCAGATCCTCTGCGCCCTGCGGGACGGCCCCTTCGGGGTGCTGGGGCTCAACGAGCGGCTCGAACTGGCCCTGTCTCGGGCCGGGCTGATCCAGCGCGACGGCGACTGGTATGCGGGCCGCGCCGTGATGGTGGTGCGCAACGACCACGGCATCGGCCTCTACAACGGTGACATGGGGCTCTGCCTGCCCGATGAAACCGGCCGCCTCAAGGTGTGGTTCGAGCAGCCGGACGGCAGCCTGCGCGCGCTCTTGCCAAGCCGATTGCCGCCCCACGAGACTGTCTACGCCATGACCATCCACAAATCCCAGGGTTCCGAGTTTGCTCACACCGTGCTGGTGCTGCCCGACAGCCCCAGCCCGCTGCTGACCCGCGAGCTGGTCTATACCGGCATCACCCGCGCCAAGGCGCGCCTCGATCTCTACGGCGATCGCGCCCTGCTGGCGCAAGCGGTACGGAAAAAGACCGAGCGTTATTCCGGATTGGCGGAGAGGTTGGGTTTATGAAATACTAACTTGGAAATCTTTCACTAATTCTCTTTGAAAAATATGAAGTATGGAGATTAATTAATGTCTATAGAAAATAGTCAACATAAAATAGTTGAACAGGAGTTTAATAACTACCAAAACTCCTTAGTATTACAACAATCAGATTTATCATTAAAGTCAATTGCTGAAATGGTTAACTCTGGTGCTATAGATATAAATCCGTCATACCAAAGGAGAGAGCGCTGGAATCGGGAAAAGAAATCAGATCTGATAGAGTCCTTCTTGCTAAATATTCCAGTTCCTCCCATATATCTTGCTGAAGATGAGTATGGTGTATATTCTGTAATTGATGGGAAACAGCGAGTTACAGCTATCAGTGATTATCTTAATGGTAATTTCCCTATATATAAGCCTGAGAGTTTTAAAAGCTTAGATGGCTATACATTTGATAGTCTCCCCCCTTCGTTAAAAAATGCTCTATCTATTCGCCCATATATTCGTGTAGTAACATTATTGAAACAATCTGATGATGATATAAAGCATGAAGTTTTTTTAAGACTCAACAAAGCTGGCGTCGCTCTAAACTCCCAAGAAATTCGAAATGTCTCATTTCGTGGTAAATTCAATGATACATTAATCAAATTGTCTGAATTGCCAAAGTTTAAGATGTTGATCGGTTCTGAAGATCGTACAGGAAAAGTTTATAGGGAAATGATAGATGTGCAGTTTGTATTGAGGTTCTTTACTGTGAGACTGTTATGGAATGAATTTACAGGCAATATGGATATCGCCATGGATAATTTCATGAAAGAACATTACAAGCTGGCTGGGGCTTCATTGAATCCTTTTGTTGATGTGTTTACTCGGACTTTAAATGCATGTTATGAAATATGGGGAGAGGATGCATTTAAGAGGCCTAATGCAACAAAAAAAATACTACAAGGTTTTTATGATGTCCAGATGGTATGTATTAGTTTGCTGTCAGACAATGAATTAAGAAACGCTATTGATAATAAGGTTGCTGTCGCACAGTGGTTGGAAAATGAAGCTGTTAATAACCTTGACTTCAATAAGTCATTAACTCAGTTTACGTCTAATTCCGAAGCTGTTCGTTATCGGATATCTCATTTTTTAAATATGCTTAGGGCGTTATAATGTCTGCCAAGACTAACTTGATGAGCAGGCTTGGCAATATAGAACATGCTATAAGCTTACCTGCATTGATCGATAATGGAATTGGAAATACCCCACATAATGGTGCAGCTAACCTCTTGCGTAAAGGCATGGGTATTGTAGCGTTTAACATTTTAGAGGACTATGTTAAAGAAAGGATGATAGAGGCATTGGATTACATATCGACATCTAATGTTCCCTTTTCTCGCTTACCAGATAAATTAAAAGAAGCATCAACGCTGGGAGCAATAAAAGCATTGTCATTTCGTGCTGGATTAGCAAAAAAAGATGGTTCTGATTGGCTTGGGTTAATTCAGGGAGAGTCTTTAAAAGTAAGCTCGACCAGTAATCAGGTGTATGCGTTCTCACAGTTTTCATTTCTTTCTGGAAACTCAAATGTATCTCACGCTGAGATTGGTGAACTTATGACAGCTTTGACTGTTAATGGTGGGTGGAGGACGTTAAAAACAATTTCTGATGATATTGGAGGGGGGGTTCCTGATCTACAGCAAGCATACAGTAACGCTGCATTGAGAAGACATAATGCCGCTCATGTATCTAACTTTCAATTCGAGTATGCATGGTTATCATCTATTTTTAATGAAATAATGACAATAGCAGCCTCACTCGACATTGCGTTATCTAGAAAATGTAAAATGATAAGTGCATCACCCAATGATGATATATCTTTGCACGATATAATGGCGGATAGAAAATATAGATTTTTATTTGACAAAGATGGCTATTATAAAGAGAAGAAATTGTTACAGGGTAAAACTATAAAGAACTGGCCATTACAAGATGCATCACTTGCTCAAGTGATTGCTAATTCAAGAACAAAAAATGAAGTGCTAGTTATTATCGGGAACAATAATAGAGTTAGAGATTGGTATTGCCCATTATAGGACTTTATACAAAACATGGGCCCTGTAGCTCGCTACCAATCTGAATTTTTATATCTCGTATGTTGGGCTTCGCAGGCTCAGCACCAACCTACCGATTGTGTAGGTTGTGGTTGAGCGAAGCGAAGCCCAACGTTTACTGCGTAATCTCTTTTTTCCTTCCCCTCATCCCCCACCCTTCTCCCGCAAGGGGAGAAGGGAGTAAATACGCCGTCCGATTACGCTTCGCTAATCGAACCTACGTGGCTGACTGTTTTTCCGTCAATCGAATCGGCGTGGGTGGCGAGCATATCCCCGGTGCCGTTTTATCCCCTCTCCCGTCGGGAGAGGGCAGGGTGAGGGGATCATTCAGGCATTAGAGGGTCAATTCCAGCCGGTTGCCTTCGGGATCCAGAAAGGTGCTCTCGTAATAGCCATCGCCGGTCCAGCGGGGGCCGTCCAGGTGCTTGACCTCGGCGCTCTTGAGCAGCTTGAGGCGTGCCGTCATCTGATCCACCGCCTCCACGCTGCCGAGGGAGAAGGCAAGATGGGCCAGCCCCTGCAGCGGGTATGGTTGTGGGGAGTGCGGGCCGAGATCTGCCGGAAACAGGTTGGGGCTGTGCATCAGCTCCAGACTGGCGCCCCCCTCGAAGCGCACGAAGTAGGACGAGAACTGTTTGGTCGGGTTGTGGTAGCGCTCATTGGCCTGCCCGCCAAACAGGGTGCAGTAGAATGCCTTGAGTGCCTCCAGATCCTGCGCCCAGATGGCGACGTGATGGATATGCATGGCTGGTCTCCTGTGACTTGATGCCCTTAATGCTATGCTGGGGCCTTCCCCTTCGACATGGCTGAGCCCGTCCTGATGATGTCTGAAACTGCCAACCCCGATCTCATCGATGTCTCCCCTGACTGCCGCGAGCAGATCTGCTGCGACAGCCTGCTGCCCGCCCTTGTACAGGAGCGGGTCTGGCTGGCGGGCTACTCCAGCCTGCGCACCCGCTATCGCATCGAGCGCCGCCTGGCGGACGTGCACTGCTTTCTGCTGACCCTGGGGGGCGAGGGGGAGGTGCGGCTGGGGGATGGCTTCACGCGGCTGCCGGTGGGGGAGTGGGCCCTGATCCCGGCGGGGGAGCCGCTCTGCTATCGGTTGCCAGAGACGCAGTTGCCAGAGATGCAGTTACCGGAGACGGGGCTAGCAGAGGCGCAGTTGCCAGCGCTGGAGCAGCAACAGCCGACGGCAAAGGGCGACTGGGATCTGGTGTGGCTGCTGCTGCACAAGGACTCCCCCTGGGATGCCTTCGCCAGCCGCCCTCGTCTGGGGTGCACCTCCCAGCAGGGGACCCTGCTGCGCACCCTGGAGAACCTCTATGCGGAGCAGGAGCGCCATCAGGACCCGCTGCTCAGCGCGCTCCTGGTGGAGCAGCTCGGATTTTACCTGCGCCGCCTGCTGCAAAAGGGGGAGGGGCAGAGTCGCGGCGAGAGGCTGGCCCTGCGCCTCGAATTGATGCTGAAAGATTCCCTGACCGAGTGCTGGGACATCGCCCGCATGGCCGCCACCCTGCATCTCTCGGAGCGCCAGCTCCATCGGCTCTGTCAGCAGCACTTCGCGCTGGCCCCCATGGCGCTGCTGCAACGGCTGCGTTTGCAGCGGGCGGCGCTCCTGCTGGCGAGCCGGGCCGACTCGGTGAAGCTGCTGGCCGCCCAGTGCGGCTTCAAGAACGAATACCACTTCTCCACCGCCTTCAAGCGCCAGCACGGGCTGGCCCCGAGCCACTATCGCCAACTGCATCACCCCGCCTTCAAGGGGTGTTGAGGGCGCCCCAAAAAAGAGCGGGGCCCGAGGTGTTCCCCGGGCCCCGCAAGCAGCAGTCTGTGTCAGCTGCTGGATTTGATGCTGACGAACTCGGGATAGGCATCGACGCCGCACTCGTGGACATCCACGCCCAGCATCTCTTCCTCTTCGCTGACTCTCAGGCCCATGGTGGCCTTGAGCAGGCTCCAGACGATGAGGGAGACGGCAAAGACCCAGCCGAAGATGACGGCGGCCCCCAGCAACTGGGCGCCGA
>RCUI01000500.1_pt1 | contig 13436 bp, 19 predicted proteins | sample 2166121 | NCBI WGS metagenome assembly RCUI01 (sample SAMN09932700, study PRJNA488358) | compost metagenome | feature: garden; material: soil; isolation source: compost soil in succinic acid-enriched culture | place: Germany: Experimental Botanical Garden Goettingen | collected 2016-01-27
CCCGCCCTTCGGGCTGAGGCGAGTGACTTTGGAAAGACCCAAAGTCACCAAAGGTTTTCTCCCCCGCTTATTCGCCCGACTAACGTCGGGTACCTTCGGCTCACCCTCTTGTCCAACGGCACGCGCCGATGGGCCGTCCATGGCCCAACGCCGCTCGCTCGGCGTCCTGCCTCGCGGCCTGGACAAGAGGACTCGCCTCAACGAATAAGAGGGGATCAAAACCGTGCCCGCCTGAAGCTACCGTGCAACAGTAAACAAGCCCCTCTCTCCTTGGGAAAGGGCTGGGGTGAGGGGATGGTGCATTTCCAGCCAAGCAAGATGCTCACTCAGCCCACGCCTTAATGACTAATTTATTGCTCCAACACAGATTCCCGCCAAAACACGCTTCTCAACACTCAACCTTCCCCCTTAAGATACCCGAATGACAATCAACCTCTCGGATGAACGCCATAAAAGCGATTTTTGCTATCTCGCGGGTGAAAAGCAGTGGGCTGGGGGCTGTCACTCAGGGGCGGTAGCGTGGTTTTTTGTAGGTTGGTGCAGCGTGTAGCGAAGTCCAACAGGCGAGCATTATTGCGCCAACCAGATCGGGACACACAAGGATGGGGAAGAACCGTAAAGCAGATTTACAGATATATTCGAGGTAAATGTTGGGTTTCACTTCGTTCAGCACCAACCTACTATTTTTAGCCAGACACACGATATCTTTATACCGTAGTAATGAAAGCATAAAAAGAGGTGGCCAAGCGAATAACTTTTAATTCTTTAGTTAATCTCTTTAATTAGCAACTATCAGGCTGATCGAAGCTATATGGAAGACTCGGCTATCGAATTAGCACCGCCTTTACCTAATAACTATTAAGTTTTAAGAAGGATAGTCAAATATGGAGTTTTTATTCAATAGCAAAGGTCAGCACATTGCAAATTTTGTCAATGGTCAATTACATGCCCCTAGTGGCCAAAATATTGGTCATTTTCTAAAGGGATATAATATTTTTATTGATATGAATGGCCGTTATCTTGGTGAAATTGTTCAAACAAACAGGTTAATGTATAACCGTAACTCTGGTCACCAGAACGTAAACTACGGTAATTATGGAAACTACGGAAATGTTGGCAATTACGGCAATCCTGGTAATTACGGTAGTATAGGTGTGATAGGTGGTTATCAAGATATAGCTACATATTGGTTGTAAACACTTAGCATGGTTATCAAAACAGGCTGAAAACGCGTAGCAGTATTGGTTCAAATTTGTTTTACGTGTTTACGGTGGTTATTTTAGGCTTGGTGATGAATTTTCAACCAATTAGACTAGTGTTATTTATCTAAGTAAGGAGTCATTTTGAAATTCCCCAGAAATAAAAGTTGTAACTATAACTTCAGGTCAAAACTCGGTGCATCTATTGACAAAGGACGTACTAGAGAAGTGTTTAACATAAAAGATAATCCAAAGTACGTTATCAAGTTTAGTACTAACCCTAGCACGAATAGGCATGAATACAAATTTTACAAAGAGGCAAAGCGTAATAAGCTTACAGCTGTACTAAATTCGATAGGTGAAATCAGAAGTATAAGTAAATCAGGGCAATACTTAGTCATGGAAAAATTGAACGATTTACCTTTCGGAAACCACGCAACACAGTGTCCTGATGAAATAACCGACCGGAAGAGGTCGAATTTTGGTGTCGATTCAGATGGGGTAATTAAAGCTCGAGACTATGATACACGTAATGGAAAAACTGTATCGGGAAAACTGACGCCTGTAGTATTTAGTCAAGATGAACAAGACTACTTTAGAGACCTTCTCGATGATTTGGACCAACTTTGAACGAGGGTGTATTCCTAAAGCGGTTAAAAAATGGCCTCATCACTTTATTGAGCCCAATTCTTCCGAAAATACCGCCTTCATTTACTTCAAAACTACCTAAACGGGCCTCTTTAGAGGACCGGTTGATGGCTGATAATTGCTGCGCATGAAATGTGAACACTTTGAGAACACTGTCTAGTGGAAAAGCCGCATAACAAATAACTTAAAATCAATTACCAATACTTGGCGTTTTTCATTCCATCATTGGTTTTTTGTTAGCGTTGCTCACATTTTAATGCGGCGTTAGTTTTCTCTATAGGTTATTTTAAAAATAGAGCTTGCCAAATTCTGAAAAAACCATTTAGTTGGGGCTTCTCTATTTTGGGTGTTGACGAGCTTTATCATTGAAATTGGGACGCCTACTTTTTTGAGCAAGGCGTAGAATACGCCAGCACACAAAAAATGGATATCCCTGTATTTCCAGCACATTACGACATCATATAGTATGGAGAATTTACCATTGAATCAAATTAAGTACTCAGTAGACACTTTGATAGAAGATATCGGAGATCAGATATCAGATATCAGATATCAGAAGGATGGCAAAGCGTTAATAAACTACAAAACCTTAGCTTTTACTTGACGAGTGAAAGAGATTTCTATGATGAAGAACATGATATGGAACAGCTCACTTTTGAGTCTAAAATTGCGCGACTACACATATCATTCTGTACTTTGATCGAAGTCCTGAATATGCCTTCTCTTTTAGAACAGTATAAAAGCGACTTCCTAAAATTCGAAGGAAAGCATGCTGTTCTTGATATGCTCCCGTACATAGGAGAATTCCATAGCGAGACACTAAGTCTCTTCTGGCGATACCATAAAACTCTTTCTTCTTTGATAGGACATAACGTACAAGAGAAGCTTATTGACGAACGAATATCTCAATTTGAGAGCATCTTGATTAATACACCTAAAATTGTTAAAGACCGAGGTATTGAGCCTAGTAATGAAGCGGAAGTGAGAAAATGTGTTTATGACTTACTAATTCACATCTTCCCAGATACGGTAAGAGAAATCCCAATTGCACAAGAGACAAAGACGTACAAGCCTGATTTAGGCGTCAAGTCTTTAAAGGTAGCTGCAGAATATAAGTTCGCTGACAGCGCTGAGGAAGTTAAAAAAGCAGTTGGCGGCTTGTATGAGGACATGCGCGGTTATGCTGGAAGTGAAGATTGGAAACATTTCTATGCTGTAGTGTACATAACAGATGCTTACTTTACACCCGAACAGATAATGTCAGAATTTAATCACACAGGGACGGATGATAACTGGAAGCCAATATTGGTTTTTGGCAAAGGCTCTAGGAAGAAAAGGAATATATAACGCCACATTTCAGCGAACAAGCCGCTGAATGTGGCGTTATAGGTAATAGCAAAAAGGAGCTCAGGACAACCATCTTTATAAGCAATATGTTGGATAGCCGGAATACAAGAGATGGGTGTCCAGGTTTTTATACAAGTTTTTATTTATGCTCGATATTTTCCAAAACACGATATATCCAACAGCCCTTTACAATACCACGCCTACCTCCCCCAGCCCCACACCCGCCATCCCATCAACACCAGCATCAATAGCCCCCCCGCAGCCAAACCCAGTAGAGCTCGGAGAGGATCACCGCTTCGCCTCGGGCGGTGAGATAGGCTTCCAGCTTGAAGGGGGCGACCCGGATCACCTGCCAGGGGGCGAAGAAACGCTCGTCACGCCACGGCCAGAGCCAGCCCACCCCCTTGCCGCCGGTGGTGAGGGAATCGAGCAAGCTATGGGAGAGCAAAGAGACCAGACGGTGGCGGAATGCTTGGGGTATTCCTATGAGCAGGCAGGCTCATCTCTATTCGTGGCTCAAAGCGCTTGCCATGGGTATCCATCTTACGCATTATTCATAATTTATAGTGTCATACGAAAACGGAATAGTGATGAAAAAAGGGTTATTCCTGCTTTTAATGCTGTTGCAAGCACAAGTTTTAGCCGAAGGCGCCTCCCTGAAAGCCAAAGACCCGCTCGATTTTGTCCCCAAGGGATATGTTGTCTTTGAGAAAATCGAGGGAGATTTAAACAAGGATGGCCAGAGTGATATGCTCATCGTCATCAAAGGCACTGACAAGCGCAATGTCATTGTTGACGAATACCGTGGCAAGCTGGATCGTAATCGGCGAGGTCTTATCATCGCGTTCAATAAGGGAGATCACTATGAGCTGGCGCTCGATAATCCAAGCTGTTTCTCCTCGGAGAATGAAGATGGTGGTGTCTATTTTGCCCCTGAGCTTTGGGTCTCCGTAGAAAAAGGGATCTTGCAGATCCACTATGGCCATGGACGTTATGGTTACTGGTCTTACAAATTCAGATATCAGAATGCCGGTTTCGAATTGATTGGCTACGACATGAGTGAAAACCGCGGACCCCTCGTTGAGCGGGTGACGAGCATCAACTTCTCGACCAAGAAAATATTAATAAAGGAGAACATCAATCAGGATACGCAAGAAGATGGTGACGAGATTTTCAAAGAAACCTGGAAACGATTCACCTTGCCAGTACCATTTACCCTAAAAACGGTTGCTGACTTTGATGATTTTTACTACGACAAACTGTACAAAATCATTCTCTAGATACCTTGTAGGGTATCTGGATGCAAAAAATACAGATATGAGACACGGTAGATCCGAGCAAAAGTAGCGTATGCCAAAGCTTTGTGTGAATTTGTACATACAAGGAACCTCAGTTAATACAAACAAATTATCCAATTACTGTCAAGCACAGTGATAGTTCAGGAAAATAGAGAATGAGAGAGTTAATCCAACGGATTGGTGAGATGGAAAACTGCAAGGTATTGCCACCTTCAGGCATTCCTGATATGGATATTCCAGATGATTTAAAAGAATTTTATTCACTCTGCGGTGGTGTCATTCTTTTTGAAGCAAGTGACTATTGTTTCAAAATCTCGACACCAGAAGAATTAATCCCTGTGAATCCATCTATACTGCCTGAAGGATATGAGCAAGACATACCCAAAGATGATATTTCCAATGATTTCTATATCATCGCAAGAAATGGCCCTGAACAAGCAATAAGCATAAATATCGGGGATTCTCAATTTGGCTACTGTTACGATAGCTTCTGGGACCTCCATGCAACGAGTGATTCCCCCATAATCGCATACAGTTTCACATCGCTCTTGAATAGCTTGGTCAAAAATAAAGGCTCTTGTCTTTATTGGCTCAATTCAAACGTTGTTAGTTTGGGGTACTTATATGACTAGGCGCTTTACAAGGGCCAGCAAACGACAGGGTAACGCCAATTAGCATACTGGCAAACAGGTGAGGCCGGGAGCATGTGCCCACAGCCAAAAGTACCGACATATCGGAAACCTACCTTGCTGAGCAAGGCGCTGGATAGCCAGAACACAAAAGATGGGTGTCTACGTTTTTGATTTTCGATTCCCATAGGGATACAGCTGCAATCGCTGCATCACCCCGCCAGATCGACCCCCTTTCGCTTTCCTGCTTGTTGCCGATCACGGCATCGTTGTCGCCTCGCTCGACGGGAGACGGGAGACGGGAGACGGCAGGAGCGAAGGGGCTTTTTTCATACATCTGCTCACTCAGCAGCCTGCATAAAACATTATTTTCTCACTAATGTATTGAAGCTAATAGTATTTTTCTCACTCCCCTCTTCCCATGCCCCGATCAGAGCCCTTATGATAGCCAAACGACAATCCATCTCTCGGGAGAAGGCCATGAAAGCGATTGTTGCCATCTCGCAGATGACAGGCAGCGGACTGGGGGCTGGAACTCAGGGGCGGTAGCCTTGCCGAGATTGTGGCGCCAGACTCGAAAAAAATGGCGCTCAATGCAGGTTCAACCACTGCAAGGGCTTCGATATCGACCAATAATCCGGCAACATAGCCGGGACTTTTCCATCGTATCGAGATCTGAGTGTGACCAAGACTCCAATTCTGCTTTTAGTCGGCCGCGACGATTGGCAAAGAGATGAAGCATTGAACCAGGCCCTGCTGACCAGATTGAGAAAAAACAATATCGACATTCGTTGGGAGGATCCAGCGGCCAGCTTCATTTATTCATTCAGAAAATGGGTAAAACGGCTCCGTATTCTTCCAAAACGCCTGGAACGATTACATCTTCGTGCGGCACAGGTACTCTATGGTATCTTGCACCCATCGTATTTTTCCTATCTGTATCACAGGAAAGACAACGCTGTGTTATCTCGTTGTGATTTTCTCAAGAAGACAATCAGCAGACAGGGTATCGCTGAACGTGTCATCGTGCTTGCACGCTCTTCAGGTGGACGGGTGTCATCATTGATCGCCGATGAACTGGGTCTCAAGAAAATAATTTGCCTGGGCTACCCGTTCAAACATCCTGATTCGCATGATGAGCCAAAACGTTATCAGCATCTGGCAAATCTCAAAACTCCCATGCTGATTATCCAGGGTGTTCATGATGAATATGGAGGTCTGGGTATAGAAGATCACTACCCTCTCAGTGATAATATTCAGATTTCTTATTTTGATACGAATCATAATTTCACTGTCGATGATACCACCATCACCCGATTGGTTGATGTCATTGAAAGCTACTCGGGGTTGATGAAACGGTCTTGATATTTATAAACAGATGCATGTGTTGAGACCAGAGACGGTCTGAAACAGGCGGGATAATCAGTTCGCCAGCCTATTGACCAGAGGTGGTTCTTCTTTGATGATGAGACCACCTTTTTATTATTACCGCCTTTCCGGCCAATCACTATTGAGGTAATCTTGAAAAGTGAAGGATGCCAAATCTGTGGCTTTACAGATATAACAGTGTTGGATGAGTTAAATAGCACCACTTTTGAGGTTTGCGCATTTTGTAGTGCCGAGTCAGGTTTTGATTATGATCAACACTCCACACCTGAACATCTTGCCAATATCCGTCATCAATGGGTTGAAACAAAAATTGCGCATGGTGGGGGAATAAAAAATTGATTCCATTAAACTGGGATCCAAAAAATAAAATGACGCTTGCCAATATTGAGATGCCTCTGTAGCAGCCAGTTGTTAGCAAACCATGCAGCACACCACTCACCAAAAACCGGCACTTGAAAACAGCCACGGGTTCTATATTAACCATTGAGAAAATATGAGCTACCGACTCACTGAAAAGGAAATGCAAAACGTCCTTGCTCTTCCGTCGACAGAGCGTGTCATGCATTTCATCAAACGCGTCGCAGACCAGGAGTCTGCCTGGGGATTGCGTGCATCTGACGGCTGGGTGTCTGGCGATATTGATGGTTGTGGCAAGCCAGCGTTTGCCATCTGGCCTCACCCTGAATACGCCAGCGCATGTGCCACAGGTCCTTGGTCAACGGCGAAACCTGAGATCATTGGCCTGGACGACTTGATGGACGAGTGGTTGCCTGAAATGTCCAGACTGGGCGTTCCGGTCGCAATATTCCCCACCCCACAGGGCGCCGCTGTGACCATGACGGCACAAGCGTTATCGGCAGCCCTGGCATATGAGCTGGAAAACTACTAGGTGTCAGCGGTCACCCATTCCTGCCGGGCTTCTCATAACGGGGCCTGAACTCGGACCTCAGCAGATAAAAGAAAAGGGGCATCTTTTGAACCCAGACTACCTTGAAACCGGCAAGCAGTTTTTTGTTGGGTGGGGGACATTGATGCTAATCAATGCTGTCCTCGCCCAAGGGAAGAATCGTAGCGGTTTAGCCTGGTTTTTTATTTCATTGCTGCTAGGCCCGGCTGCAACATTAATATTGGCTCTGGTTCCAAAAAGAACAGAAAGTCAATGACAAGACATGCTTTAACCATGATGCTTTTCAATTTTTTGATAACAGGTGGATCATGTAGCGATTCATTTTTATCAATTTGGCAGGCTCTAAAAACCAGTCAATATGCTTGAAAAAAACAAATTATATCGCTGTGAACCTGCGCTATATTAATTTTCCTGGTTGATGTTCATGTTTGCACCGCAATCCAGGCCGTGTATAAATCCCTCGTCATGAATATATTTCCATCAGGCATATTCGGATATCCCGGTACGGACCTGGTATCTGATGGTGCGATCATACTCTCAATCTGAGGCTCATCAAAAATGAACCCCCTTTTTTATCCGAAAGAAATCCTGTTTCCCATAAGGCGGCCATTCTTGCTGATGAAGGGACTTCGGTCTGGCTCTACATGACAGACTCCGGGTCTGATTACCCTGCAGCGGACTGTTGGCTGCTCAATACGGTACCATCCCCTGAACATCTGAATGAGTACTGCGGCAACAACGCACCGCCGGCAATCCTCAAGTTTGTTGTTCCTGGTAGTGAAGGTGATGCCCCCCTCGAAAGCGATATTGAGCTGCGTTGGGCGCCTGACGGTCATTCCGTCGCCCTGTTGGTCAAGGGTACTCCACTGGGGTTTATTGCACAGGGAAACAAACATGGCTACAGCAAGAATCTGGTGACTGCCAGCCCGTTTGGCATGCCATTTGAACAAGAGCTTTATGAGCGGTTGTTCCCATAATCACTCCTGTCTTGTCGGCCTGTCATTCAAGACGTTCATAGCCTTCACTGGTCTGGATTGAACACCCCATCTTGCCAACAGGTCGGGCAATATTGCAGCCAAATCCCAAACACAGAATCTGCCGCAGAACAATTTTCTGTTATGCATGTCGACCGCGAGATAGGTTGCCGCCGCTGGATATAACACGCCATAACATAGAATCTGAGAGGGAAAAATGGATAATCTGGAAAAAATAAAAAACCTTATTCCGCTATGGTATGCACAAAGGAAGTGGGCTGAAGAGCTGCTTGTGCGTGTTTTTCATCTGGCCTCCGCAGAGGAAATATTGGAGCCAAAGCATAGGGGAAGAATGCCCATACCAGGGACTCATTGGGTCTATCGTACTCATGGTGTTGGTGTCGATATATACCGAACTGCTTCTGTCGGTGGAATAGACTTTGATTTCAACAAGCCAGATCCCGACGAATGGCGCTTAAAAATATTCTTTGAAAAACAGTACAATGAAGGCAACCTCTCTTTCACCGCGTACCACGAGCTGTATGAGGACGAAGAACTGCTTGACCGCGTTATAAAAATGGCGCTTGACAGGTGATCTACAAAACCTGTCGTTTATCAAACCAATATCTGGTTTTAGTGGGTCTTGTCACGACACGGCGTCGTAGATTTCCCTGGCAAGGTGTCATTCGATCTGGAGGATAATGATGGACATTCGACATAGAGAGCCAGTCAAAGAGTATGTTATCAAGGCAGGCATGACGTCTGTTTCGAACAATTCCAAATGGAATCGTCTTTTTGCGTTGCTGCATCAGAGCAACAGGTTCTTCCAATACCGGCGAACGGATCTGGATGGTTCCACATTTCCTGAAGATGGTGAGAGCTATACACCAGAACTGGCCCAATATTGGGGCAACTTCTGGGCCATGGAGTTCCTGGACGTCCTGGCATACCAGGCTCACTCCAGAGGGGCATTGCTGGCACCGGACATTGAAGATTTCACGGATGAAGCGATTCATATTGCGAGCCAGGCCGGTGTCAAATTTACCATGCTGGAGCGTGGTATCCGGGTCTGGGGCTATGTGAGAAAAGAGAGCCATCCCGTTTTCGTCTGCATGCACAACCAGTCTCTACAGGCGCAGCGGCAGGACCACTGCGCGAACTAGCGTACTGTGTTGAGCCTTATTTTTCTGCATTGCGCCAACGACTTGCGCCCCAAAAAGAGCGACGAATGTCTTGGTGCAAATACATGCCCTACACAGGGTTGTTTCACTGGACATATCAACCATCGTCACCACACCTGATGTTGCAGGTAAAGCAATATGTCCGATGAAATACAGCTGGCATTTACGCCAGACAATGTAAAACAGGTTTTAACGTGGGGCGCCCATCCAGAAAGTGCACCTCACCATCATGAGTCGATTGCTCACTGGTGTGAGGCTTTCTGGAACAGATACGCTGATATAGATGCCCCCGCAGAGATTGATGCCGTGATGCCCATCCTCGCGGAGGTAGAAACGAACTGGGATATCCACGTTGCACTGAATAACACGTCTGCCTCCATGCCTGCTGAATGGTTTGTCGCATGGTTATCTCAACTACCGGAGTGACAAGGCAACTCCTCGTCAGGCCGGAATCGCAAAATAGCACGCACGTGACAGAATAGAGTGCCGGAAGAAGATGACCCCTTGTTGAATTACACCAACTGGCATGGCTAATTAACGCAGCGAAAGGCTCGCGACAAGCACCTGCTCCTCCATATTTCGCATCCAATAAGTGAATCGCCCCATGATAAGAACACTTATCCAGCTTCTGTTGACACCGCTTCTGGCGGTTGCCTTCCTCTATCTTTGTAGCCTGCCGGAGGATCTCTATTTCGACCCGCCGCTCTGGAGCTATGTCGTCATGTTTCTTGTCACTCTGGCTGGCACCGCCTATGGCAGGATTACGGCCTGGCGCGCCTCCTGACCGACCTCATCACAGATTCTCAAGGCTGCGCCGACGCTGCCTTGAGCCCGGCGGGGCCATTGTCTACAATGGCGCACTTTGCATCCACAACAGGTAATGACCATGAGCGACAACAAACCTGCACTGCCCGACCGTCTGGCGGCCAACCCGCGCAGCCCGCACCACGTGGCGGCATGCTTCGAGCACGAGATCGGCATTCGCCTCAACGGCAAGGAGCGCACCAATGTCGAGGAGTACTGCATCAGCGAAGGTTGGGTGAAGATCCCCTCCCCCAAGGCCAAGGATCGCTACGGCAACCCCATGCTGATCACCGTCAAGGGCACCGTCGAGGCCTTCTACGCCTAAGCTGCGTATGCCTGCGATGCCCCGAGCAGGGCGCGACCTTGTTAATTCAGAACACCGGCCTTGCGCCGGTGTTCTGCGTTTTGGGGGCAGCCCAGGATTACAGGTGGGCTCTCTTTCTTTGTTCTCCTTTGCCTTCCTTTTTCTTCTTTTCCCTTCATTTCTCTTCCTTTCTTTCGTCTTTCGCCTTTTTCCCTTTCGCCAGTGCCCTGATCCGGCTGGCGAGCCGCCTTTTGCATCCCGGCAGGGCGGCGATCTTGTCATCCCTGCCGGTTTACCCAGGCCATCACAGCACCACTCACCCTCGGGAGCGCGACTTGCCGCCCTGCCAGCGTTGCAGCGCGGCCCCCGCCAGCACCAGCACAATGCCGAGCAGATCGCTCGCGGCCAGCCGTCCGGCCAGGGCATCGAGCAGTGCGCCCCCCGCCAGCTGGCCCGTGACGATGAGCAGGGCGCAGGCCAGGGCACCGACCCGGCCGATGGCCCAGCTGCTGATGGCCACGAACAGCGCCCCCAGCACGCCGCCGAGCAGCAGCCAGGGATCGAGCCCGGCGAGCCGCTCCCAGGGCGCCCCCTTGAGGATGAGCAGGGCGCCGAGCAACCCAAAGCCGAGCAGGTGGTTGGCAAGGGAGGCCGTCATGGCGCCACGGGCGCTGGCGAGGCGGCCATTGATGGTGCGCGACAGGCTCACCGCCACGCCGTTCAGCAGCCCAAGCAGGATCAATAGGGTCATGGTGTATCTCCTAACGCAGCACGATGAGCAGGGCGCCGGCCAGCACCAGCAAGGCGGCGAGCAGTCCCAGCAGGATCAATAGGGTCATGGTGTTTCTCCTAGCAGAGCACGATGAGCAGGGCGCTGGCCATCACCAGCAAGGCGGCGAGCAGTCCCAGCAGGATCAATAGGGTCATAGTGTTTCTCCTAACCGAGCACGATGAGCAGGGCGCCGGCCAGCACCAGCAAGGCGGCGAGCGCGTCCTTCCCCGAGGGGTGGCGGCGGGCCAGCCCGAGCCAGCCGAGGCCATCGCACAGGGCACCAAACAGCAGCTGGCCGAGCAGCAGCAGGGCCAGGGTGCCCGCCATACCGAGGGGCGAGTTGAGGCACAGGGCCGCCAGCACCACGGTGAGCGCCCCCGGCAGACCGCCGAGCCAGGCCCAGGGCGGGGCGGCCTCCGGCGTCGGAGATCGGGGGGCGAGACACCACAGGAGTGCAGCCACCAGGGTGCCGACCCCGTGGGCCAGCCAGCTCCCGAGCCAGGGGTCGGTGGCGCGGGCCAGGGCGCCGTTCTGGGCGATCATCAGCGCCAGCAGCAGGCCGGCAACGAAGGCGGCAAGAGCGCCTATGCTCTGGCCGAGTGCCTGGCCGAGGGCGGTGCGGGCGGGGCCGCGGTCAACAAGAGGGGGGATCATGGGTTGCTCCTTGGTTGAACTGACGAGCAGGGTAAATTGTTTTCGATTTGGGGATAATCTACCCTTCTGGAACAACATTGTTTCCATATCGAGAACAACATGAACCAGGAAGCCTTCGCCCTGCTCCCGGCCTTCGTCGCCGTGGTGGAGTCGGGCACTTTCTCCGGCGCCGCCCGCCTGCTCGGCCTCAGCAAGTCGGTGCTGAGCAAGAAGGTGAGCCAGCTCGAGCAGGCCCTCGGCTGCCAGCTCCTCTATCGCACCACCCGCTCCCTCACCCTCACCGAGGCGGGGGAGCGCTACTTCGAGACGGTGCGCCATGCGGTGCGCCTGGCCAGCGACGGGGAAGATGCCATCGGCGCCCTGCAATCGGCGCCGCGCGGCCTGCTGCGGGTGACTGTGCCCATGGTCTATGGTCGGCGCCACATAGTTCCCCTTATCCCCGAATTTCTCGCCCTCTATCCCGAGGTGCAGTTGCAGCTCGAGATGAGCGACGCCCGGCAGGATCTGGTGGCCGAGGGGTTCGATGTAGCGGTGCGCATCGGCGAGCTGGAAGATTCGAGCCTGGTCGCCCGCCGCCTCGCCCCCTGTCACAGCACATTGTGCGCCGCCCCCGCCTACCTGGCGCGGGCCGGCACGCCCCGCACCCCGGCCGATCTCGAGCGCCACAACTGCCTCTTCTACTCCCTGTTTCGCGGCGGCACCCAGTGGCGGCTGCACGGGCCCGAGGGAGAGGTAGCCATCACCCCCAGGGGCAATTTCGAGGTCAACAACAGCGATGCCATCCACACCGCGCTGCTGGCGGGGCTCGGCATCGGCAACATGCCGGACTTCATAGTGGCGCGGGATCTCGCCATCGGCCGGCTGGTGCCCGTGCTGCCTGACCATGCCCTGCCCGAGCACGGCATCTGGTGCGTCTATCCCAAGCGCCGCCACCTGCCCGCCAAGGTAGAGGCCTGGCTGGCCTTCCTGCAGGAGCGGCTGGAGCTGCGTTGAGGGGTGCCATCGGGATAACCGGAAGGGTTCACGTTTTTTTCATCGGGAAGGGAGTAGAGTAGGCAGCAAACCAAGCATCTGTTTTTATTGGAAAAGCATTCAGGGGACGAGCCACGGCATCGCGCCCCTCACCCCAGGTGGAGCCCCATGATGAAGAAAACCGCGATTGCCCTGACCCTCACCAGCCTGCTGGCGCTGCCACTCTTTGTCTCATTCGATGCCTGGGCCGCCCCGGTGCGCTCCCTACAAAAGGAGCAAAACTACGATCAGTACATCAGCAAGCGCCAGGTGGTGGATCAGCTGCTGGCGGATGCCGCCCGCATCTTCCACTCCCCCG
>RCUI01000501.1_pt1 | contig 13433 bp, 12 predicted proteins | sample 2166121 | NCBI WGS metagenome assembly RCUI01 (sample SAMN09932700, study PRJNA488358) | compost metagenome | feature: garden; material: soil; isolation source: compost soil in succinic acid-enriched culture | place: Germany: Experimental Botanical Garden Goettingen | collected 2016-01-27
ACGCGGGGGCGTACACCTGTTTGCCGGCGAAGAAGGTCTTCAGCACTTGAGTTTCAAACAGTTCATCGTCGCTGACCTTGAACACATCACGATCAAGGACGATCAGGTCAGCCTGCTTGCCGGGGGCCAGCGAACCAATCTGCTGATCCAGGCGCAGGGCCTTGGCGGCATTGAGGGTGTAGGCCTGGAACATCAGCTGGCGATCAACGCTTTCCTTGGCGTTGAGCACCCCCAGCGGCCCTTTGCGGGTGCTGGCCTGGGCAATGGCGTTCCATGGGTTAGGGCTGGACACCGGCCAATCACTGGCACCGGCAATCACCGCACCCGCCTGCTGCAGGGAGTGAGCCGGGTACTGGTAGCCATAGGCCGAGGCGCTAATGTACGGCTTGACTAACTCGACGGTGTAATTCTCTCCAGTGGCCCAGAGCAATTGCATGGAAGCAATCACACCCAGTTGCTTGAAGCGTGGAAAGTCCTTGGGGTCGACCACTTGCAAGTGGCTGATACTGTGCACCTTGTCAGAGTGGTTGAGCTTGCGTGCAAACTCAACGCTATTGAGAGACTCGCGCACTGCACGATCGCCAACCGCGTGCATGTGGACGATCCAGTCACGTTTTTCGGCTGCCACCACCAACTCGCCGAAGTGCGCAGGTTCAATCAGCAATTGGCCATCTTTTTTGCTGTTCTTGTAGGGTTCAAGCATCGCAGCGGTCTGCCCGGGGTACTCCAACACACCATCAACGAACACCTTGATACCCGGGAAACTCAGGTTGGGCACGCCTTCAAACTTCTTCATTACCTTGGCCAGTACTTCAAGGTCAGCAGGCTTGCTCTTGGGGTTGGCGATCATCAAGGCAGCGACATGGGCGTTGAGCTCGCCCTTCTCGGCCAGCGCGCGGTACAGCGGCAACACGCCGTAGCTTTGTTCGGTGGCTTTGAAATCAAACAGCGAATCGTCGCTGCCGGCGTTGGAGGCCGCGTCCATCCAGGCCGTGACACCGTACTGATTGTTGATCTTCACCGCTTCACGGGCGGCCTTGAGCATGAATTCCTCACTGGCGGCCGGCACCTCGCTACGCACCTGGTCCCAGCGCGACTCGGCAAAATACCCATTGGGGGTAAAGTCAGCCTCGTGACCGACGTAGCTGCGGTCCTGTTCCGATAGGCCCTTGACCATTGCCGCATCGATCTTCAAGCGTTTGAGCATGGCGTTGTTGGCCCACCCCGTGTGACCGTCGATGCCGTTGAGCACCAGTGGCTGGTCTGCCCAGCGACCCTGATTGAACACCTGCCCCAGCTCACGGCTTTTCTCCCAATACGCCGAACTCGTGCCGGCAATGCTGATGACATCACCGGCGCGTCCCCGGCCTTCTTTGACTTCGGCCAGTATCCATTGCTCCAGCTCCGCTACTGGCTTGACTTCATCTTCCAGGTTGGCGCCGAGGCTGGCGAAGCCACCGGCGATCGGATGGCTGTGAGTATCGATCATGCCGGGCATCAACACCTTGCCCGCCAAATCGATACGCTGGGTGTTGGCATCGGCCAAGGCATTGATTTGGGCATCACTACCCACTTGCAGAATCTTGCCATCCTTGACCGCCACCGCTTGCATCAGGGCTTGGCCGGGCTCGGCGGTATATACCTTGCCGTTGACCAGCACCAGGTCGGCAGCAGCCAGCGCCTGCAGGGAGGAAAAGGCCAGTGTGGTGGCCAACAGCGTGGGAATAAATCGTTGCATCGGAACGCTCTCTTGTTTTTATCAGGGCTGGTCACACCCTATCGTGCGCAACAAAAGAACGGACCTCTGCAAATGAGGAGGGTCAGACGGTTTTTTCACTCCCGGACAGCCCTGAGCGCAAGGCGGACCCCAACTCCACCTTGCTCTTGACCCCTAGCTGCGCATAGCAATTGCGCAGGTACGTGCGCACCGTGGCCGGGCTCAGTGACAATATTCGAGCGATTTCCTTGTAGGAGTGGCCCGCGGCGAACAGCATCGCGGCGGTGCGTTCCCGTGGTGCCAGCGTTACCCCCGCAGACGGCGCTTCAAGTGACAAAATCACATGACTGGCATTCGGGCTCAGGGTCAATGCACAACGCCCAAGGCGCATCACACAGGGGACTTTGTGCAACTGTTCGATAACCGCAGGCGGTAACAGCGAACCACCCCAGCCGGGTACCTCTCTTTCAATCGCCGCACACAGACGTGCACCAATGTACAACAGGCTTCCGTCCAGGCGGGCAACGCCAAAATCACTCGCAGCACTGCCCACATCCAGGCGAATCATGTCTTGCACCTGGAAACGCCACAGCTGCAGCAAGTGATCGCAGAAAGCGGAAAACAGCACCTCCTCATTGAGGTCGAACGCCACCTCGTCCACGCCGCGGTACAAGCAGACAAAAAAATTCAGCCCGCTCTCAGGCAATTCGAAGGTGATGCACATCAGGTGGTAGAGGTCATAGCGGCGGGCAAACACGTTGACCGCCTCTACCGGGTCGGTGAACTCGCTGTCCCGCAACACTCGCCCCGGCCTTGCCAGGGTGTCGTGGGCGAAGCTATCGAAGCCGGCCACGTATCGCCATTCATTGGCGAACGAAGCCGGCAGGTCAATGCGTCCGTGCATCCAGCTACGGGGCGGGACGCTGGCACTGATGCCGGACATCTCCCCCCACCAGGCTGACGCGAAGGGCACCAGTTGGCGGAACGCCTGCAAGCCGTCGGCGATGAAGTCGGTGCCTCCGCGCTCCCGCGCCAGGCACGCCAACTGCAGGACACAACGGTTGAACGCCTGCAGCGTTGCTATCGACAACGGCGCAGCGCGGGTGTGCTCAGTCAGCTTTGTTTGCACGATGCCACTCAATACACCGCTCCCACCGGATAGACAAACGCGTTCACGTCGTAGAACGGCGTACGCTGGTAAAACCACTGCAAGCGAGCACTCGGGCTGGCAGCAAAGTCCTTGTCGGCCTTGAGTTTCTTCTCGAACTCGGCCTTAAGTGCCGGGCTTTCGGCGAGCATCTTGCGCGCCATCGGCTCCATCACGTACTCCTCCGGCTCTTCAGCCACCACCAGAGTCGAGTTGAAGAAGCCCCAGGCCCAGAACGAATCCGGGCTTTCGGGGTACAGCAGGTTGACAGCCAAGACACCCAACGGTTGATCAAGGTCGACCACCACTGAACCTGCCGGGAACGTCTGCAGTCGCTCGAACGGCTTGGCCACCCCACTGACCAGCAGACGCCCTTCGTAGCCAGGGATCTGATTGACTTGCGCGCGATCGGGTTCAAATCCACCGGCCACCTTGACCTCATCCATACGGTACAGGGTGACCGCCAGCGCCGTGGGCTTGTCCAGGGTGGTCATCTGAATGCCATGAGCCTTGAGCCGGGCGATCACCTCGCGCCATTGCGCTGGCACCACATACTGCTGGGGGCGTTTGGTCACCAAGTCCGGCTCGGTGTTGCCGGTTACCGGCACATTGAGTTGTTTGGGCTTGTTGCTCCAGACAATGGTTTTGGCCCCGGTGATCGGCGACTGCTCGTAGCGATAGTCGCCGACACTGAACGGCGTGGTCTGGGCTTTGCCCGGTTTCCAGGTGAGCGTCACGTCCTGTTGCGTTTCTGCCCGTTCACGGTCTTGACGAATGGCCTCCTTGAGCGATGCTGACTGCTCGCCAATCACCTGAAACATGCTGTTGAGCATCACATAGTTGCCCAGCACCTGGGTCTGGTAGGGATGCAAGGCATGCTGTTCGATGAGAATCGAGGGGACGTTGCGAATGTCACCGTATTGGTTGGAAAACCGGGCGAGGTCGGTACGGTACGGGTAGTAGCCCTGCGTCGGGTCCTGGTTGTCGTTGAGGCTGATGCACTCATGCACCACATGCCCTTCCTTCTCCAGCGCCTGGTACACCGGCGCCCGCATGACACTGTCCATCCAGGCACTGCTGGCCGGCGACCAGCCGTTGCCGTTATGGCAATAGGAGCTGTCGTAGGGGTACATGGCGCCGTCGGTGGAGTGGGTATCGGCAAAAAAGCTCAGGTCGTAGGTGTTGAATACCCAAGCGACGTTGCGGATTTCGGCACTGTCGAGCTTGGTGAAGTCGCGGTTGAGGTTGAAGTTCAGGCCGTTAACCCGCCACCCGGTTTCCTGCGGGCCGTTCTGGTTGATCCGCCCATAGGCACTGCGGCGCAGGTCACCGTCGATGTTGACCGTGGGGATAAACAGGATGTTGACCTTCTCCAGCACGCTGGCCAGAGGCTTGTCACCCGTGGTCATGTCACGCAGCAACATGAACATGGCGTCCTTGCCATTGGCTTCACCCGGGTGAATCTCGGCCTCGACGAAGATTGTCGGCTTGCCCGATTCATTGAGCCCGGCCGGCGACTTGTCGACTTCCAGCGAGGCAATGGCCATGATCATAGGATGACCTTCGGCGCTTTTTTCCGGCAGTTCGTGCAGCACGACACTGCCCCCGGAAGCAGCAACCAGTTTGTTCAGGTACGCGCGTGTCTGCTCGTAGTTGCTGGTCTGGTTGAAACCGCTGGCTTCGGCCACAGTGATCAGCGGGTCGTCTGCCTTGGCAAGGTAACGCGTGCTGGTCAGGGTCTGCGCGAACATGGGCGGTAGAATGCGCTGCTTGGCTGCCGGAGAATAGCCGCTATCGTCAATGTAGGACGGGGCGCTGGGTAAGGCCGCCAGCGCCGGCAGGCTGGTAGTGATCAACATCGCGACACACAGAGGCTGCAAAAGCGGGTGTTTCATGATCTATCCCTATCATGAGTGGCAGACGCCACCATAAACCACAATGCCAGCCCAGACGAGGGTCATGCTGCGATGATCAACAACCTGTTTAGCGCTGTTCCCGTTGTGGCGGCTCTGGAACACTTCGAGACCGAGCCCTGCCGGGTTCTGGTATGACCAGCCGCACGCCCACTGTGTGGCTGGCGGTGCATTTTGGTGACGTGTAATTGCCTTCATGACCACCTGTAGCCGCTGCCGCCAGGCTGCGATAGGGCGTGAAACGGCCGTCACTCAGGCCCATCCCTGTAACAGGATGACGACTGCTTCGCAGCCGATCGCAGCCTGGCGGCAGCGGCTACGAGTCACGTCAGGCTCAGGTAGGGCTGCTCTTCGCCCGGGCTGCGGTTGAAATGGCGCTTGTACTCGCGGCTGAACTGCGAGGTGCTCTGATAGCCCACACGATGCGCCACCTGTGCCACCCCCAAGCCTTCGCCGATCAGCATCTGTTGCGCCTTGAGCAGGCGTAACCGCTTGAGGTACTGCATCGGCGAGAGCAGCGTGCTGCGCTTGAAGTGCTCATGAAAGGTCGAGGCGCTCATGTTGGCGCAGCTGGCCAACGCTTCGACACTCAACGGCTCGGCGTAATGCTCACGCAGGTGGTTGAGTGCTGCAGCAATGCGGGCGAAGTGCCCATGCTGCTCGACCAGGGCGCGTAACACCCCCGCTTGCGGGCCGCGCAGGGCCACATACAACACTTCACGCACCCGTGCAGCGCCCATCACCTGGCTGTCGAGCGGATCCTGCAGGCAGCGCAGCAACCGCTCGACACTGTCACGCATGGCCTCATCGAGCACTGCCGAGGTCATTGACTCCGGGGTTTGCGCCTTGATCGCCTGATCCGGCGCCCGGCCCATGCTCTGCACCAATTCCCCCAGCACAATACGGTCAATCGCCACGGCCACCCCCAGTAGTGGCGCTTGCGGTGTGGCGAAGGTCTCGCACATGAACGGTACCGACAGCGCCTGTACCAGGTAGTGACCGGCCCCATATTCCAGGGTGCGCGGCCCTAACCGCGCCAGTTTGCTGCCCTGGGCCAGAACCATCAGGCTCGGTTCATAAATCTGCGGGCTGCTGGCCACGTAGTCGTAGGCCGAGACCACCTGGACCTGCGGCAGGTGGGTGTCGACAAAGCCCGGGCCCGAGGCCAATGAACGAATCAAGGCACACAGGGTGGCATTGGCATCAACGTGACGGGTCAGTTGCATGGTGAACCTGGACGGAGGAATAGACACTGGCATCATCGCAGTTTCGTGGCCTGCTGTACGTAAACGCCGACCAAGTACGGAGCTTTAGGCATGACAGGCGGAGGAATGACGATGGGCAACCTCCCTGCCCCTGCGGACAATGGCCAGCATTCACTGTTGATCGCTTTGCAGAGGCAATTATGTACACAGCTATCGGTTACGCCGCCCAGTCCGCTACCGCCCCCCTCGCCCCCATGACCTTCCAGCGCCGCGCCCTGCGCCCTGACGATGTGGCGATCGAGATTCTCTACTGTGGTGTGTGCCACTCCGATATCCATCAGGCCCGCAATGAATGGGGCATTGCCGTCTACCCGCTGATGCCGGGTCACGAGATCGTCGGCAAGGTCACCGCCGTGGGCGCCAATGTCAGCCGTTACCAGGTCGGCGACAGCGTTGGCGTCGGCTGCATGGTTGATTCCTGTCAGCACTGTGAAGCCTGCCGCGCTGATCTTGAGCAGTACTGCCTGGAAGGCCCGACCCTGACTTACGCCAGCCCTGACCGTATTGACGCCAGCAACACCATGGGCGGCTACTCCAACAGCATCGTGGTCAGCGAGCGTTTCGTCCTGCGTATCCCTGCCGCCCTCGACCTGGCCAATGCCGCGCCGATTCTCTGCGCGGGCATCACCACCTACTCGCCGCTTAAACACTATGGGGTCAAGCCCGGTGACCGCGTCGGTATTCTCGGCATGGGTGGCCTGGGTCATATGGGTATCAAGTTCGCCAAGGCCATGGGCGCTGAAGTCACCCTCTTCACCCGCTCGCCAAGCAAGGCCGAGGAAGCCCGGCGCCAGGGTGCCGATCATGTAATCGTATCGACCGATGAGGTGCAGATGCAGGCCGCCGCCGAGCATTTTGATTTCCTCCTCGACACCATTCCGGTCCAGCACGACCTGAACCCTTACTTGCAGACCCTGAAGTTTGACGGTGTGCACATTCTGGTGGGTTTGATCGAGCCTGTGGACCCTGCCCTGCACGCGGCGAATCTGGTGATGAAGCGCCGGGTATTGGCCGGCTCATTGATTGGCGGCATCGCCGAAACCCAGGAAGTGCTGGAATACTGCGCTGAACATGACATTCGCTGCGATATCGAGATGCTCGATATCCGTCATATCAACGAGGCCTACAGCCGGATGATTGCTGGTGATGTGAAGTACCGTTTCGTGATTGATATGGCGACGCTCAACGCTTGAGGGCCATTTGCACAATGATCTGTAGCCGCTGCTGCCAGGCTGCGGCTACAGTGAACCTGCGCGTTAGCGGAGCATTCCACGCTCGACAATAAAATCGATCACCCGCTGCAAGCCCTGCCCAGTTTTCAGGTTGGTAAAGGTCCAGGGCCGCTCAGGCCGCATGCGCTGGGTGTCCTTTTCCATCACCTCCAGCGATGCGCCGACATAAGGCGCCAGGTCGATCTTGTTGATCACCAGGAAATCCGACTTGGTGATCCCCGGCCCGCCCTTGCGCGGGATTTTCTCACCTTCGGCCACGTCGATCACATACACCGTCAGGTCAGCCAGCTCTGGGCTGAAGGTAGCGCTGAGGTTATCGCCGCCGCTTTCGACGAAGATGACTTCCAGGTTGCCAAACTTGCGTGCCAGCTCTTCAACCGCCGCCAGATTCATCGAGGCATCCTCGCGAATCGCGGTGTGCGGGCAGCCGCCGGTTTCCACCCCGACGATGCGTTCAGGTTCCAGAGCACCGGCTTCGGTAAGGATGCGCTGGTCTTCTTTGGTGTAGATGTCGTTGGTCACCACGGCGATTTCATAGTGATCGCGCATGGCCTTGCACAGGGCTTCGAGCAGCGCGGTCTTGCCGGAGCCGACCGGGCCGCCGACACCGACGCGCAGGGGTTGCTGATAGCTTTGCATAGGGCTTTCCTCAGGATCGGAACAATCGGGTGTATTGGGTTTCATGGCGGGACGAGGCAATCGCCAGCAGCGGTAAACCGGCGCCCAACTGGTCGTCAGGCAGTTGCAAGGCGTTTTCCAACACTTCGGGCAGGGTTTCACACAGATCGCGTAGCAGGCTCTGCGCCGCCTGTTGGCCAAAGGGCACCAGCTTGACCCCGGCCATCACTGCGCCTTCGAGCCAGGCGAAGCCGTGGCCTAACGCCAGGTCACGCAAGGGAATCTGCCAATGCGCGCCTAGCCAGGCCATCCCGCCTAGTTGGCTCATGGCCAGACTGGACCGCCACTCAGGCGCCTGGGCCAATTGCCAGCCATCGAGCAGACGTGCCAGGGCCATGCCACGCTGGCGTTCTTCCAGGCGTAGCTCGGCGGTTTCACGGTTGGCCAGCAAGCACTGGCTCCAGCGGGCGAACGCTTGGTCATCATGGTCACGGCACGCCTGGTACAGGCGCGCCAACAATGGCCAGTCGAGGCAGCCCAACGTGTCCTGCACCTGCTGGTGCTGCCAGGCGCGAAAGCCTTCGACGCCTTGCACCCAGCCGGCTTCCACTGCCCACTCCAGCCCCTGTGAGTAGGTAAAACCACCCACTGGCAGGTTCGGGCTGGCCAGTTGCAGCAGGCGCAGTAACCTCAGGTCGCTGCTCATCAGCCCGCCAACACCAGGGCAGCACCGGCCAGCAAGCCGCCGCCACAGGCTTTTTGCAAACCTGAATGACGACGCAACAGACGGCCAGCGCCATAGCCTGCCAGCAACAGCAAGCCACTGACCGCGACAAAGCCTGCGCTGAACACCCAGAACGCTCCCGGGCTGGCTTCAACGCCATGGGCCCAACCGTGGAACAGGGCGAACACTGGCATGGCCAAGGCCAGCATGAGCTGACGTGCCGGTAGCAACAATGCGGCACCCGCCACCAGCAGTGAGCCGATGATCATCTGCTCCATGCCCAGCACACCACCGAACAGATGGCCCAGCAACGCGCCCCCGAACATCGCACAGAGCGTCAACAGCGGCAGCGCCAGGGTGCGACCGGTCAAGGCCGCGAGCACACCGGTGCCGAGCAGCATCAGCAGATGGTCAAGGCCGGTCAACGGGTGCAGCAGGCCATCCTGCAGCGGGTTGCTGTCATGGCCGGGGTGAGCAAAGGCCGGAACAGCCACCAGCAGCAAGGTCAGGGCGAGGGTCTTTTTCATGGTGATACTCCTTATCAAGATCAGTGCTGAGCGACGCGCACGAAGGGATGGTCGCTATGGGAGTGGCTGTGCGGTGCGCTCTGATAGGCCCCAGCCTCAGGCTCGAACGGTGCCTGTTCGACTGTGACCTGCAAACCCAGGCCTCGCACCATCTCGTCGAGCACGTGATCGTGCTGATAACGCACAAACCCTGCATCGATCTGCAACGGCACGTGGCGATTACCCAAGTGATAACTGGCGCGCGCCAACAGCAACGGGTCGCTACAGCGCACGGTGGACACCTGCTCAGCGGCTGCCAGTACGCGAATCACCTCACGGCCATCTTCATCACCCAGTAGCTCGCCACCGCGCAGCAACTGGCCGCGCTCCAGCATCAGGCCGGCCTCACGACCGTCGTCGAGGGTGACGCGCACCCGGCTCTTGATCCGGGTGTCCAGGGTGAGGGTCACGGTGGCGCTTACCTGTTCGGCCTCACTCAGCCGGCGGGTTAAAACAATCATGTTTGCTCCTTCAAAACAGAAAATATCGCTGTGCCATCGGCAGCACTGTGGCGGGCTCACACACCAACAGTTCACCGTCGGCGCGTACTTCATAGGTCTGCGAATCCACCTCAATCAACGGCAGCAGGCCGTTATGCACCATGTCGCCCTTGCGCACTGTGCGACAGCCATCGACAACACCGATCAGGCTGCGCAGCCCCAGTTGCTGGTGTACACCGCGGCTATGGGCCGATTGCGACAGGAAGGTCATGCGCGTTGCATTACGCGCCGCGCCCAGGGCGCCGAACATGGGTCGGTAATGCACCGGCTGCGGCGTCGGGATCGAGCCGTTGATATCGCCCATCGGCGCCATGGCAATCATCCCGCCCTTGATCACCAGCGCCGGCTTGACCCCGAAAAAGGCCGGGGCCCAGAGCACCAGGTCGGCCAGCTTGCCGGCCTCCACTGATCCCACTTCATGGGCGATGCCATGGGTCAGCGCCGGGTTGATGGTGTACTTGGCGATATAGCGCTTGACCCGGAAGTTATCGCTGTATTGGCTATCGGGGGACAGCGGGCCGCGTCGGCGCTTCATCTGGTCCGCAACCTGCCAGGTGCGCAGCACCACTTCACCGACCCGGCCCATGGCCTGGGAATCGGATGAGGTCATCGAGAACGCACCGATGTCATGCAGAATGTCTTCGGCGGCGATGGTCTCGCGCCGAATACGCGATTCGGCGAACGCCACGTCTTCGGCAATGCTCGGGTCCAGGTGGTGGCAGACCATGAGCATGTCCAGGTGCTCATCCACGGTGTTGATGGTGTAGGGCAAGGTCGGGTTGGTCGACGATGGCAGCACGTTGGCAAAGGCCGCCGCGCGGATGATGTCCGGGGCATGGCCGCCGCCCGCCCCTTCGGTGTGGAAGGTATGGATGGTGCGGTCACCGATGGCCGCCAGGGTGTCCTCGACACAGCCGGACTCGTTGAGGGTGTCGGTGTGGATGGCCACCTGCACGTCCAGCTCCTCGGCCACCGTCAGGCAGCAGTCGATGGCCGCCGGGGTCGAGCCCCAGTCCTCATGCAGCTTCAGGCCCACGGCGCCGGCGCGGACCTGCTCGCGCAGCGCCTCGGGCTGCGAGGCGTTGCCCTTGCCGAGCAGGCCGATATTGATCGGCAGCTCGTCGGCGGCCTGGAGCATGCGCGCCAGGTACCAGGGCCCGGAAGTGCAGGTGGTGGCGTTGGTGCCGGTGGCCGGCCCGGTGCCGCCGCCGATGAAGGTGGTGATGCCGGAGGTCAGCGCCTCTTCCACTTGCTGCGGGCAAATGAAGTGGATGTGCGAGTCGATGCCGCCGGCGGTGACGATCTTGCCTTCGGCGGCAATCACCTCGGTGCCGGGACCAATGGGCAGGGTCACACCGGGCTGCACATCGGGGTTGCCGGCTTTGCCGACCCCGACGATGCGGCCATTCTTGATGCCGATGTCGGCCTTGACGATGCCCCAGTGGTCGATGATCAGAGCGTTGGTCAGCACCAGGTCCATCGCCACGGTGGCGAGCATCTGGCCCTGGCCCATGCCGTCGCGGATCACCTTGCCGCCGCCGAACTTGACCTCTTCGCCATAGATCGTGAAGTCCTTCTCCACCTCCACCCACAGTTCGGTGTCGGCCAGGCGTACACGGTCGCCCACGGTGGGGCCGAACATATCGGCGTAGGCGCGTCGGGAAATCCGGCTCATCCCTGCACCTCCAGCTTGCCCATCACCTTGCCTTGAAAACCGTAGACCTCACGCTTGCCGGCGTACGGCACCAGGGTCACGGTACGCGCCTGGCCAGGCTCGAAGCGCACGGCAGTGCCGGCCGCGATATCCAGACGACAGCCCAGGCTGACCTCGCGCTCGAACACCAGGCAGTCATTGACCTCATAGAAGTGGTAGTGCGAGCCGACCTGCACCGGGCGGTCGCCGTGATTGGCCACGGTGACGCTGACCCGCGTGTAGCCCACGTTCAATTCGATGTCGCCGTCGGCGACCTGTACTTCTCCGGGAATCATCCTGCGCTCCTAGACAATCGGGTCATGCACGGTCACAAGCTTGGTGCCATCGGGAAAGGTGGCTTCTACCTGCACGTCAGGAATCATTTCGCTGACCCCTTCCATCACCTGTTCCCGGCTGAGTACTTCACGGCCCAGGTTCATCAGCTCGGCGACGGTGCGCCCATCGCGAGCGCCTTCGATGACCGTGGCGCTGATCAAGGCCACCGCTTCCGGGTAGTTGAGCTTCAGGCCACGGGCCAGGCGCCGCTCGGCCAGCAGCGCGGCGGTGAACAGCAGCAGTTTGTCTTTCTCTCGCGGGGTCAGCTCCATGGCGTTCTCTCAAGTGGCCCAGATACGCGGCGGGCATGGCGCCAGACCGACAACAGTCGGTCGCAAGGCATGCCATATCTGCTGCAGGGTGGATTGCAGGCGTTGGTTATCGTGATCGAGCAGGCGTACAACCAGCAGTTGGCCGAGCAGGGTTGCACCGGCGGGTACGCTCAAGTCATCGATCAGCACACGGGTCTGATCGAGTAATGTCTGGTTGGCCGGATACGCGCAGAAGGTCGCCAGCAGCGGGTAGCCGCCAAGCTTTTGCAACTGACCACCGTCGATACGCTGGCGTTCGTACAGGCCAGGATCGTCAGGCACATCGATCTGCAAGCGACTGTCCAGGGCGCCATGGCTGAACACTTCGTTCATCACCGGCCGGCCCAGGCACAGGGTTTCCCAGGCCAACAGACGGGCACCTGGCGACAGACTGAAGCGGTTTTCCAGGCGTACCCGCGCGCCCGGGAAACAAATGCTGCCCTGGGGCAACCACTCCAGCACGCTGTCAGCGGCCAGATGAAAATGCTGGCTGAGGCTCGCGGTGTCGCCGCCGCTGCGGTAGAACTTGGTGGCACCGGGCATGGTCAGCAAGGCATGGCTGCCTGCTTCCAGCTGCACATCAAGCACCAATTTGTCGCCACCGACTACACCGCCGGGTGGGTGCAACACATAGACGTGGCACGGTGCGCCTTCAGGGTAGAACGGCCGCTGCACCAAAAGAGGACCGAAATGCCGCCGTGCACCAATACAGGTCTTCGTCCCGCGCCGGACAAAGCGCAGCGACAACTCGGCACTCCAGCCGGTATCGCGGGCAGCAAGGTCGTGCGGTTGGGCAAGTGTCATGGGTCTGGTCCCTGTAAATGCTGTTGTCGACGCATTTGACGGACGGGTCCGACCTCAACCAGGGCATATGCAGGGTTGCAGGTTTGACCAATCGATCAGCAATCGATACAGGGGGCAAAGCACATAGCGGGCCAGAATGGCGCAATCGTAGGCGCAGCATGTAGCCGCTGCCGAGACACGAGGCTGCGATCGACTGCAGGGCAGTCGCAACCCGGGCACCTCATGGGAGGCTGACGAATCGCGCAGGTGCTCGCAAACCACTGTATCCAGGTCGAGAAAAGCCACTGCCAGTACAAACAAACGAAAATTCGCACAGATGCTTAGGACGCATCCTGCATCAATTCCCATGTCGCCTTGTTAGCGTGCTCGAAAAATTGAGCTTGCTCAGGCAATGGCTTGCGCATCGCCTTTTGCTTTCCCTTTCAGCTTAAGGATAAGTGTATGTTCGCACCGGCCAATGCTGCGCTTTTCGAGCTACAGATCCCCACGGTTCGCAACGACTTCAAAGTGCTGGCTTTCAGCGGTACTGAAGCCATTAGTTGCTTGTATGCGATCAAGGTTGAACTGGTCAGCGAGTACCCTGATTTCGATCTGGAAAGCCTGCTCG
>RCUI01000503.1_pt1 | contig 13431 bp, 15 predicted proteins | sample 2166121 | NCBI WGS metagenome assembly RCUI01 (sample SAMN09932700, study PRJNA488358) | compost metagenome | feature: garden; material: soil; isolation source: compost soil in succinic acid-enriched culture | place: Germany: Experimental Botanical Garden Goettingen | collected 2016-01-27
TGGACAAGACCAACCACCACCTGCACAAGCCGGTGATGATCGGCGAGATCCAGGATGACGGGCAGTTCAATGTGGTCTGGGAGACCGAGCAGCCGCTGCGGGCACAGCCGTGGAGCCCGTTCATTCCGGGCAATGACAAGCGGCCGGATTATGCGGTGAAAGGTAACTGAGAAGCGGGGCCGCTGTGCGCCCCATCGCCGGCAAAGCCAGCTCCCACAATGTTCGGTGCATACAGTACCTGTGGGAGCTGGCCTTGCCGGCGATGAGGCCAACAAGAACACCACAAGGAAACCCTCATGCCCAAGGCTCTCCTGCGCCTTTTCCTCGGCCTCCTGCTATTGCTGCCCCTGGCCGCCCAGTCCAGCGACGCCGACTACTTCATTGCCGCCAAGACCAACGAGCAGGCGCGCCTGCTTCAGGACTGGGCGGCACAACCCGACCCGGCCCGCCTCGAACTGCTGACTTCCCTGCAGCAAGGCCGCCTCAGCGCCAGCGACAACCGCAAACTGCGCCTGAACAATCGCTTACGCGGGCTTGTGGACAATGCCCTGGCCAGCCATCAGTTGCTCAGCGACGACACAAAGATGCGCCTGGCCGCCGCTCAGCAACTGCAAAAAAGCGCCCAGCCGGCGCAAGTCGCCTTCCTCGACCGGCGCTTCGCCAGCGAAACCGATGCCGCCGTGCATGCGGCCCTCGGCCTGGCGCTGGCCAACCTGCAACTGGCAGCCAGCGACCCGGCGGTACGTCTGGCCGCCGTACGCCTGCTCGGCGAAACCGGCGACCCGATGGCCCGCACCCGCCTCGAATCGCTGCTTGAACCCGGCGTGGAAACCGACGCCAGTGTCCGCACCGCCGCCGAAACCAGCCTGGCCCAGGTCAAGCGCAAGCTGCTGGTCGGTGAACTGCTCGGCCAGGCCTTCAGCGGCCTGTCGCTGGGCTCGATCCTGCTGTTGGCCGCCCTGGGCCTGGCAATCACCTTCGGCCTGCTCGGGGTGATCAACATGGCCCACGGCGAGATGCTGATGCTCGGTGCTTACGCCACCTATGTGGTGCAGGTGCTGATCCAGCGCTACGCACCAAGCGCCATCGAGTTCTATCCGCTGATTGCCCTGCCGGTGGCCTTCACCGTCAGCGCCGGGGTCGGCATGCTGCTGGAGCGCACGGTGATCCGTCACTTGTATGGCCGCCCGCTGGAAACCCTGCTGGCGACCTGGGGCATCAGCCTGATCCTGATCCAGGCCATCCGCCTGCTGTTTGGCGCGCAGAACGTCGAAGTGGCCAACCCGGGCTGGCTCTCCGGCGGTATTCAGGTGCTGCCGAACCTGGTCCTGCCCTACAGCCGCATGGTGATCATCGGCTTCGCCCTGTTCGTGGTGTTGCTGACCTGGCTGCTGCTCAACCGCACACGCCTGGGCCTGAACGTGCGCGCCGTCACCCAGAACCGCAACATGGCCGCCTGCTGCGGCGTGCCCACCGGGCGCGTGGACATGCTCGCCTTTGGCCTCGGGTCGGGCATCGCCGGGCTCGGCGGCGTGGCCCTGAGCCAGATCGGCAACGTCGGCCCGGACCTGGGCCAGAGCTACATCATCGACTCGTTCCTGGTGGTGGTGCTTGGCGGCGTCGGCCAGCTGGCCGGCAGCCTCTGGGCGGCCTTTGGCCTCGGCATCGCCAACAAGCTGCTGGAGCCGCAGATCGGTGCGGTGCTCGGCAAGATCCTCATCCTTGCGCTGATCATTCTGTTCATCCAGAAACGCCCGCAAGGCCTCTTCGCGCTCAAGGGACGGGTAATCGACTGATGAACCAGCCTCTGCTTGTTACCGCCAGCCAGAAAGCCGGCCCGCGCTGGACGGTGGCCATTGCTGCTGTTGTCCTGCTGGTGCTGCTGGCCCTGCCCTTGCTGTCGTTGCTGCCCGACGGCCATGGCCTGCAGGTCTCGGCCTACACCCTGACCCTGGTCGGCAAGATCCTCTGCTACGCCATCGTCGCCCTGGCCCTGGACCTGGTCTGGGGCTATGCCGGGCTGCTGTCGCTGGGTCACGGCCTGTTCTTCGCCCTCGGCGGCTATGCCATGGGCATGTACCTGATGCGCGAAGCGTCTGGTGATGGCCTGCCAGCATTCATGACCTTCCTGTCGTGGAGCGAGCTGCCCTGGTACTGGGCCGGCACCCAGCACTTTGCCTGGGCCCTGTGCCTGGTGGTGCTGGCGCCGGGGCTGCTGGCGCTGGTGTTCGGCTGGTTCGCCTTCCGCTCGCGGATCAAGGGCGTGTACTTCTCGATCATGACCCAGGCCCTGACTTTCGCCGGCATGCTGCTGTTCTTTCGCAACGAGACCGGCTTTGGCGGCAACAACGGTTTCACCCATTTTCGCAGCATCCTCGGCTTTGAAATCACCGCGCAAAGCACCCGTGCGGTGCTGTTCCTGCTCACCGTCGCCTTGCTGGTAGCCAGCCTGTACCTGGGCTGGCGCCTGGCCCGGAGCAAGTTCGGCCGGGTGCTGACTGCCCTGCGCGATGCCGAGAACCGCCTGATGTTCTGCGGCTACGACCCGCGCGGTTTCAAGTTGTTCGTCTGGGTCTTGAGCGCGGTGCTGTGCGGTCTGGCCGGGGCCTTGTACGTGCCGCAGGTGGGCATCATCAACCCCAGCGAAATGTCGCCGACCAACTCCATCGAAGCCGCAGTGTGGGTCGCTCTCGGCGGGCGCGGCACGCTGATCGGGCCGCTGCTGGGCGCCGGCCTGGTCAACGGCATGAAGAGCTGGTTCACCGTGGCCTTTCCCGAATACTGGCTGTTCTGCCTCGGTGCGCTGTTCATCCTGGTGACCCTGTACCTGCCACGGGGCGTGGTCGGTCTGCTGAAGAAAAGGGGCGAACAATGAGAGCCATCCCGCTACCGCCGGTGCACCCGGAATTCATGCTTGAACCGATCCTCGACGCCGGCAGCGGCCGCGATGCCATCGGCCTTGGCCAGCGCCGCGGCGAAGGCCTGGACGTGCGCCACGGCACGGTGCTGACCCTGGAAGACATCAACGTCAGCTTCGACGGCTTCAAGGCACTGAACAGCCTCAACCTGTACATCGGCATCGGTGAACTGCGCTGCATCATCGGCCCCAACGGCGCCGGCAAGACCACGCTGATGGATGTGATCACCGGCAAGACTCGCCCCACCAGCGGCAAGGCCTGGTTCGGCGACACCCTGGACCTGACGCGCATGAGCGAGGTGCAGATCGCCCAGGCCGGGATCGGTCGCAAGTTCCAGAAGCCGACGGTGTTCGAGGCCTTGAGCGTGTTCGAGAACCTGGAGCTGGCGCAGAAAGCCGACAAGTCAGTGCTGGCCAGCCTGGTTGCGCGCCTGAGTGGCGAGCAGCGCGACCGCATCGACGAGATCCTGCAGACCATTCGCCTGAGCGGCTCGGCCCAGCGTCAGGCCGGCTTGCTGTCCCACGGCCAGAAGCAGTTCCTGGAGATCGGCATGCTGCTGATGCAGGACCCGCAATTGCTGCTGCTCGATGAACCGGTCGCGGGCATGACCGATGCCGAAACCGAATTCACCGCCGAACTGTTCAAAAGCCTGGCCGGCAAGCATTCGCTGATGGTGGTCGAGCATGACATGGGCTTTGTCGGCAGCATCGCCGACCACGTCACCGTGCTGCATCAGGGGGGTGTGCTGGCTGAAGGGTCGCTGGAGCAGGTGCAGGCGGATGACCGGGTGATCGAGGTTTATCTGGGAAGGTGACTTGCAGAGCATCGCGGGGCAAGCCCGCTCCCACAGGCCCCGCGATAAGACCAACAAAGGACATCAGACATGCTGAAAATCGACTCCCTGCACCAATACTACGGCGGCAGTCACATCCTGCGCGGCCTGTCCTTCGAGGCCAGGGTCGGTGAAGTCACCTGCCTGCTCGGCCGTAACGGCGTCGGCAAGACCACCCTGCTGCGCTGCCTGATGGGCCTGCTGCCCACCCGCGAAGGCAGCGTGCACTGGGAAGGCCAGGCGATCACCGCACTCAAGCCGCACCAGCGGGTGCACGCCGGCATCGCCTACGTGCCCCAGGGCCGCGAGATCTTCCCGCGCCTGAGCGTCGAGGAGAACCTGCTGATGGGCCTGTCGCGCTTTGGCGCCAGCCAGGCCAAAAGCGTGCCGGGCTTCATCTACGAGCTGTTCCCGGTGCTGCTGCAGATGAAACAGCGCCGTGGCGGCGACCTCTCCGGCGGCCAGCAACAACAACTGGCCATCGGCCGCGCCCTGGCCAGCCAGCCACGCTTGTTGATCCTCGACGAGCCCACCGAGGGCATTCAGCCTTCGGTTATCAAGGAGATCGGCGCGGTGATCGGCAAACTTGCCGCCCGGGGCGACATGGCCATCCTGTTGGTCGAGCAGTTCTACGACTTTGCCGCTGAGCTTGCCGACCAGTACCTGGTGATGTCGCGCGGTGAAATCATCCAGTCCGGGCGTGGCGAAAATATGGAAGCCGAGGGTGTGCGCGGCCTGGTAACCATTTAACCTGAGCCGATCACCGTGCCCCTGTTCGAGAACCTGCCATGACTTACCTGCTGCGCGATGCCGTGCCTGCCGACCTGCCGGGCATTCGCGAGATCTACAACGATGCCGTGCTCAACACCACGGCGATCTGGAACGAGCAAGCGGTCGACCTGGGCAACCGCCAGGCCTGGTTCGAAGCCCGCCAGGCCCAGGGTTATCCGATCCTGGTGGCGGTGGACGCTACCGATCAAGTCCTCGGCTATGCTTCGTTTGGCGACTGGCGGCCGTTCGAAGGTTTTCGCCATACCGTCGAGCATTCGGTGTACATCCGCAACGACCAGCGCGGCAACGGCCTGGGCCCCAAGCTGATGCACGCGCTGATCGAACGGGCCCGCGCCTGCAACAAACACGTGATGGTCGCTGCCATCGAAAGCGGCAACGCCGCCTCGATTCGCCTGCACCAGCGCCTGGGCTTCACCCTCAACGGGCAGATGCCCCAGGTCGGGGTGAAGTTTGGCCGCTGGCTGGACCTGACCTTCATGCAGTTGATCCTCAACCCGGATGCCCTGCCCCCGACAATGGAGTGACGCCTGTGAATGCTGCGCAGCTTAATCGTGTAACCCATGAAAGCCTTGCCTATTACCGCGACGGCCTGGTGGCGTTGCTGCTTGATGCCGTGCAACACGGCGCCTCGGTGGGGTTTCTGGCGGCTATCGATGTGCAGCAGGCCGAGCGTTACTTCGAGGAGGTAAGGCAGCGCCTGGTCAGCGGCGAGCTGTTGCTGTGGGTGGTGGGCAAGGACAAGGAAGTGCTGGGCAGTGTCCAGCTGGGCTTGTGCCTCAAGCCCAACGGTTTGAACCGGGCGGAAGTACAGAAGCTGCTGGTGCATAGCGCGGCACGGCGCCGTGGCCTGGGCCAGCAGTTGATGCACGCGCTGGAACTGGCGGCGCGACAGAAGCAGCGCGGCATGCTTTACCTGGATACCGAGGCCGGCTCGGGGGCCGAAGCTTTTTATCGATCGCTGGGCTACAGCAAGGCGGGCGAGATTCCGGATTACGCCTGCGGGCCGGACGGGGTTTATCGGGCGACGGCGTTGTACTACAAGTTGCTCTAGGTCTTCAGGGCCAATCGCCGGCAAGGCCGGCTCCCACAGGGTACTGCATGCACAGGGCCAGTGTGGGAGCCGGCGTTGCCGGCGATCGGTCGCGCAGCGGACGCAATGAACTCAGCCCTGCACAAACCGCCCCAAACGTTGCCTGAGCATGCTGTTCTCGCTGCGCAGTTGCTGCACTTCCTCCAGCAGCTCCAGGGCCAGCGCCACCCCTTCCCACTCCAGTTGCAGATCGTGATGCAGCTTCGCCGCGCGCTTGGCCAGCACCGGCGCCTGATCGTCAAACAGCCAGTCTTCCGGCGTTCGCCCGGAAGGCTCGACAATGCCGTGTTCGACGATTTCGATCACGTAGGCCGCCGGCAGATCGGCTTCCTGACAGAGGGTCTGCATGTCCAGTTGAACGATCAGGGTACTGCTCATGGTCAGCTACTCCATTGTGTCCTCGGATTGAACGCGGCCTGCTCCGACAGCTTGGTCCACAGCTCGCGGGCGGCGGCATCGGACTGGCTCGGCATCACCACTTTCAACTGTGCGTACAGGTCGCCACGCTGGCCCTGCTTGTTGCTCAGGCCCATGCCTTTGATGCGCAGGCGTTGGCCGTTCTGACTGTCCGGACGGATGGTCAGGTTGACCTTGCCGGTCAGGGTCGGCATCGCCACCTTGGTGCCCAGGGCGGCCTCCCACGGTGCCAGCGGCACGGTGATGATCAAGTCATGACCTTCGACATCGAACAGCGGGTGCGGTGCCATGCGAATGGTCAGGAACAGGTCGCCGTTGGCGCCGCCGCCAATGCCCGGTGCGCCCTGGCCCTTGAGGCGGATCTTCTCGCCATCGCTGACGCCGGCCGGAATCTTCACGTTCAGGGTCTTGGTGGTGAAGCCGGTACGCTGGCCGCTACTGTTGTACTGCGGCACCTGGAAGCTGATCTGTTTCGACTCGGTGGACAGGGTCTCCTCGAGGAAAATCGCCAGTTCCATTTCCACGTCCTGCCCTCGCCGACCGGTGCTGCGTTGCTGGCCGCGGCCAAAGGGGTTGCCGCCGCCGTTGCCACTGCGCGCGCCAAAGATCGAGCTGAAGAAGTCGGAAAAGTCACCGCCCTCGAACCCGCCACCGCCACTGCGGCTTTCCCAGCCCGGCGGCCCCTGGAACGGCCGGCCATGCTGGCCGTATTTACGCAGTTCGTCGTATTCGGCGCGTTTTTCCGGGCTGCTCAAGGCCTCGTAGGCCTCGTTGGCCTCCTTGAATTTTTCTTCGGCGTCACGCTCTTTGCTGACGTCGGGGTGATACTTGCGCGCAAGCTTGCGGTAGGCGGTCTTGATCGCCTTGTCGTCCGCCGTGGGCTCTACGCCAAGTATCTTGTAGTAGTCTTTGAAGTCCATCTAAGGAACCACCATGAGTAAATTTGATGCTGCTGTAGATGGGGGTCAAGCATAGCCTTTACAAGGCGTCCCTGGGTTTGATGCAAAGCAGATATTCGGTCTTGATTCTGCTGACAACTGGCATAAACTGCGCGGCCGTTTTTCCCCCGGACAGTACATCCCATGAGTGACGCATCCCCGGCCCGTGCCTGCGGCATCGACTTTGGCACCTCCAACTCCACCGTCGGCTGGCATCGCCCGGGCGTGGAGTCGTTGATCGCCCTGGAAGACGGCAAGATCACCCTGCCGTCGGTGGTGTTCTTCAACATCGAGGAGCGCCGCCCGGTCTACGGCCGGCTGGCCCTGCACGAATACCTCGAAGGTTATGAAGGCCGGCTGATGCGCTCGCTCAAGAGCCTGCTGGGCTCCAAGCTGATCAAGCACGACACCAGCGTGCTGGGCACCGCGCTGCCGTTCAAGGACCTGCTGGGGATGTTCATCGGCGAGCTGAAAAAGCGCGCCGAAGCCAACGCCGGCCGCGCCTTCGACGAGGTGGTGCTGGGCCGCCCGGTGCATTTCGTCGATGACGACCAGGCCGCCGACCAGGAAGCCGAAGACACCCTGGCCGAAGTGGCAAAGAAAATCGGCTTCAAGGAAGTCTCCTTCCAGTACGAACCGATTGCCGCGGCCTTCGACTACGAGTCGAACATCCAGGGCGAAGAGCTGGTGCTGATCGTCGACATCGGCGGTGGTACTTCGGACTTCTCGCTGGTGCGCCTGGCCCCTGAGCGGCACATGCTCGACGACCGCCAGCAGGACATCCTCGCCACCGGCGGCGTGCACATCGGCGGTACCGACTTCGACAAGCAGCTGAGCCTGCAGGGCGTGATGCCGCTGTTCGGCTACGGCAGCCGGATGAAGAGCGGTGCCTTCATGCCGACCAGCCACCACATGAACCTGGCCACCTGGCACACCATCAACTCGGTGTACTCGCAAAAATCCCAGCTGGCCCTGGGCAGCATGCGCTACGACATCGAAGACACCGACGGCATCGACCGCCTGTTCAAGCTGATCGAGCAGCGCGCCGGGCACTGGCTGGCGATGGAAGTGGAAGAGACCAAGATCGAACTGACCCACAACGATCGCCGCCTGGTCGATCTCAAGCGGGTCGAGCCGGGGCTCAGCGTCGAACTGAGCCGGGCGCTGTTCGAAGAGTCGATCGACAACCTGCTCGAGCGCGTGCGCGGCAGTGTCAGCGAACTGCTGACCAAGGCTGGCGTGGGTGTGGCGCAGGTCGATACGGTGTTCTTCACCGGCGGTTCCAGCGGCATCCCGGCATTGCGCCAGAGCGTGGCGGCGATGCTGCCGAATGCCCGGCATGTCGAAGGCAACATCTTTGGCAGCATTGGCAGCGGTTTGGCGATCGAGGCGCGCAAGCGTTACGGCTGAGATAGCCGGGGCCGCGTTGCGGCCCTTTCGCCGGCAACGCCGGCTCCCACAAAGTATTGCTGCACACTATCCCTGTGGGAGCCGGCCTTGCCGGCGATAGCCTTCAGTTCACACCAGCTCTTGCTGGCGCAACTCACTCTTCAGATAGGCGTAATAGATCGGCCCCGCCACTACCCCAGGCAGTCCGAACGCCGCCTCGCACACCAGCATCGCCAACAGTAGCTCCCACGACTTGGCGCTGATCTGCCCGCCAACGATCCGCGCGTTGAGGAAGTACTCGACCTTGTGGATAACAATCAGATAGCCCAGCGCCGCCATCGCCACCCAGATCGACAACGACAGGCCGACGATGGTGATCAGGGTGTTGGACATCAGGTTGCCGATCACCGGTAGCAAGCCGAGCAGGAAGGTCAGCACGATCAGGGTCTTGGTCAGTGGCAGATGCACGCCGAACAGCGGCAGCACCACGGCGAGGAAGATGCCGGTGAAGAAGGTGTTGAGCAGGGAAATCTTGATCTGCGCGAAGACGATGTTGCGAAACGCCTGCACCAGCAGCGCCAGGCGGTTGAACAGCGCCGCCGCCAGGGGCTTGCGCTTGGAGATGTCGGGAATGCGCTGCAGCGCGACGATGGCGCCGAGGATCATGCCGATCAGCAGGGTGACGAACATGTGCGCCGCGCCCTTGCCCACCAGTTGCAGCTCACCCAGGTGGGTTTTGAGCCAGTCGCCGATGGCTACCTTGAACTCCGAGGCACTGGCCGGCAGGTAGGCGTCGATGAACGGCGGCAGCTGCCCGCGAGCCTGATCCACCAACAACATGAACTTGTCCAGGGACGCCCCGGGGTTTTCTGCTTCGTGCAGCAGGAAGCTGATGGCACCGGCGAACAGCAACGTCAGGGTGCTGACCACCAGGGTGCCCAGCAACGCTACCGCCAGCCAGCGTGCCCGTTGCCCGGCAATCAGGTGCTGCAGCTTGGGGGTGAGCATGTTGACCAGTTCGAACACCAGCAGCCCGGCCAGCAGGCTCGGCAACAACTTGAGCGGCAACACCAGCAACAGGCCGGTGAAGACGATGATCCAACTGGCCAGGGTGATCTGGCGCTGAGTAAAGGTCATACAACCTCGAAAGGCGACGGCATGGAAAACCGGCAGTCTGCCAGCCTTCGTCCGGCAGGCATAGTGGCACGCAGCGGCGCTGCGGCTGGCAATGCCGTTGTGATGTTTCTATGATTGCCGCCCCCAATGGAATGGTGGCGCCGCGCAGGCGCTTTCGCAGGTAGGCGAAACAGGAATCCCTCTGTGCCTTCCCACCTTCAAGGCAAAGAGTTCCAGACCATGCGCAAACTGCTTGTCCTGCTTCCGCTGATGCTGCTTGGCGGCTGTTCGGAAGATTTCGCCACCCTGCATTTCGCGCAGCCGGTAAGCGCCTACTATGGCGACCTCAGGCCGCAATACGGCGATGACCTGTACCAGGCCATCCTGGCACTGAAAATCGATCCAAAAGACATCGAGGTCGAGCTTGACGATGACCACCGGCAGAACTTGCGGATCAACGTCTCACGCTCGCTCGATGCCGGTAAGCGCCAAGCCCTGCGCGAGTTGTTCGACGAAATTCCCCGGGCTCGTGCCGCCGCTTCCTGGGAAGTCGATGTCACCCTTGAACCGCACGCGCCGGGCGCCAGGTTCGACGGTTTTAGCGAGGCGGTCAAAAGCATCCAGGGACCAGTCACCCTGCAGCTCAAGCTTGGCAATCGTATCGAAGCGCTTTCCAGTGCCACGCTGCGCGAGCGCACGCTTGCCGCCGAGAACAACAGTGAAGTGTCGAGCATCATCACCTGTCACGTGCTGGCCGAGGTGTCCGGTGGCCCATTCAAGTTCAGGTCGATCGTGCAGCGCGACGATGGCCCGCCGGAACGCGCGCAGGTCATTATCGAGTACGCGCCGATGCATTTCGCCCAACTGCCGGCACGCTTCGACTTCAAGGACCCGACCCTGCGGGAGAGAATCCACAACGGCCAGGTCAAGGCCTGGCAAGCCGAGGGGACGCCGCAGCGCAGCCCGTGGCGCCCCTTCGAGATGGCCTTCGAGATCGGCTCGCTGGGCAAGCAGAGCCTGAACTTGAATCCGGGCAAGGACCTGCGTATCGGCATGCTCCAGAGCGACTGCCGGGACCTGGCCAACCGCGCCGGCCGGCCGTTCTCGCTGTTTATCGGCGAGGGCCTGGACCGGCTCGAGTCGGTGACTTACGCCGCCGACGACTGAAGCTGGTCGCGAAAGGCTTCGGCGTTCTCGACATTGAAGCGGCTGAGGCGGCGCGAGCCGCTGAAGTCGACGATCAGGCGATTGCACAGCAACAGGTTCTGCACCTTGACCTCGGTGATCTCCTCCACCGGCACCGCCACCCGGTACTGCTTGCCGTCGAAATAGTGCACCTTGCCCTCTTCCAGGCTCAGGCTGGTGGCAATCTCCTTGCCGCAGATCATGTTGAACAGCGCGGTGACCGACAACAGGGTCAGCAGGCTGAAAAAGGCCAGGTCACTGCCGTCGATCCAGTAGTTGATCGTGGCAATCGAGTAGAGGAAAAACGCTGCGGCAAAGAACGCTGAGCAGCCGAGCAACAGATGCTGGCGCGAGAAGTTGAAGTCCGTTTTCATGAAGATCCTGGCGATGAAGTGTGCAGGATGAACCACCCTGCCCGGGCCGCGGATCATAGGGGGGTGGTGACAGGCTCGCAAGAACCGCGGGCCTGCCGCCAGCAGCAGACGTTACTTTTTCTTCAGGCAGTCGCTCATGTACGCCTTGCGCTCGTCGCCCTTGAGCGCCTTGGTGGTGGCGTCGGCGTTGCAGGTTTTCATTTTGTCCTGCTGGGTCGCAGGTTTGGCTTTCAGGCAGGTGCTCATGAACGCCTTGCGTTCATCGCCCTTGAGCGCCTTGGCCGTGGCGTCGGCGTTACAGGTCTTCATTTTTTCCTGTTGCGCCGTAGCGGCAAAACCTTGGGAACACATCAGCAATCCCAGCAACAGCAACGGCACACGCACCATCTTCATGGCGTTTTCTCCTGGTCGCCGCGCACCACGCGCAGCCTTGGCGAGAGTGTAGACAAATACTCTTACAAACCTCCAGCGCGAGCCCGGCGCCGGTACTGCTCAGGCGTGCAGTGGGCCTGGCGCTGGAACATGGCGATGAACGCCGAGGCGCTGCTGTAACCCAGGTCGAAGGCAATCTGCTGGATCGGCAGGTTCTGCTCCAGCGCCTCGATGGCGCGCAGAAATCGCAGGCGCAGGCGCCACTCGCCAAAGCTCATGCCCAGCTCGCGGATGAACTGCCGGGCCAGGGTGCGTTCGCTGACATGGACGCTGGCGGCCCAATGGCCGAGCGGGCGATTGTCGCCGGGCTCGGCATGCAGAGCCTGCAGCACATCGCCCAGGCCGGCACTGCGTGCGTAGGGCAGGTAGCAGGTCTGGGTCGGTGCGCGGCGCAACTGGTCGACCAGCACCCGGGCCAGGCGCTGGTCGGCTTCATCTTCAGGGACCTTGACGTCACGGGTGGCGAAATCGCCAAGAATGGCCTTGAGAATGTCGCTGATCACCAGGGTGCACGGTTCGCCAGGCAGGCCCTGGCACAGGGCGCGATCCAGGTACACCGAGCGATAGACGATGGCCTGCGGGTTGTAGCAGCTGTGCTCGGTATCGGGCGGCACCCACACCGCATAATGCGGCGGCGAGATGAAGCGCTGGCCGTCGATATCCAGGTGCATGATGCCGTGCGCCGCATAGTTGAGCTGGCCCCAGGCATGCCGATGGGCGGCGCTGTGGGTATCGGCGCCGAACTCGTCGTAGCGAAAATACACCGGGGCCGGCAAAGCCTCGAATTGCGGAATTTTTACGTACTTTATCGACATGCTGTCTGGATCTATGGGCAGGTTGTCTGGATGCAAGTATAAACAACAAGACAGACAAGCGGATAATAGCTGCCTGTACCCTCAAGAGTTCCTGTTTCATGAATTATGCGTTTCCATTGCTGGCAATCTTCATCTGGGCCGGCAATACCGTGGTCACCAAGATGTCTGCCGGGGCGATCTTCCCGGCCGAGATCGGCTTCTATCGCTGGCTGCTCGCCGGCCTGCTGTTCACGCCCTTTCTTTTGCGGCCGGTGTTGCGCAACTGGGCGGCGATTGGCCCGAACCTGGGCAAGATCTTCATTCTCGGCGTACTCGGCATGGCGGTGTACCAGAGCCTGGCCTACTTCGCCGCCGCCATCACCAGCGCTACCAACATGGGCATCATCCTCTCGCTGATGCCGCTGATGTCCCTGGCCTTGGCAATCATCAGCCTCGGCCAGCGCCTGACCATCGGTGCGCTGATTGGCGCGGTGGTGTCGTTCATCGGCGTGCTGGTTGTGGTGTCGGCTGGCGATCTGGCGGTGCTGGTGCAACACGGGGTCAACGGCGGTGATGCGCTGATGCTGATCGCCACCCTGGCTTATGCGGTGTACAGCACCCTGCTGAAAAAGTGGCAGTTGCGCATCCCACCGCTGCAGCTGCTGTATCTGCAGGTGCTGGTGGCGATCATCGTGCTGTTTCCGCTGTTCCTGTTCTCGGAAAAGACCGGCCTGGGCGCGGGCAACATCGGCCTGGTGATCTACGCCTGCGTACTGGCCTCGATGATCGCGCCGCTGGCCTGGATGCAGGGGGTCAGCCGTCTGGGCCCGAGCCGCACGACGCTGTTCTTTAACCTGCTGCCAGCGGTGACAGCGGTGATCGCTGCCATGGTGCTGGGCGAGCAGCTGGCCCTCTATCACCTGGTGGGCGGGGTGCTGACCCTGGTCGGGGTGATCCTCGCCGAACGCTGGAAAACACCCCTGCGCCGCAGCGCTACAGTCCCGCAGCCTTGAGCCTGGCAGCATGTTCGGTGAACAGCCGCACAGGCTCTGCGCCCTTGCCCACCGCACCTAGCGACTGATTGACGATGTCCAGGTGATCGAGCGGATAGTCATCGCCGATCACCTGGCCCAGGTGCGAGCTGAAGCGCCCGA
>RCUI01000504.1_pt1 | contig 13426 bp, 11 predicted proteins | sample 2166121 | NCBI WGS metagenome assembly RCUI01 (sample SAMN09932700, study PRJNA488358) | compost metagenome | feature: garden; material: soil; isolation source: compost soil in succinic acid-enriched culture | place: Germany: Experimental Botanical Garden Goettingen | collected 2016-01-27
CGTAAGGTCACCAGCACCTGAAGCTGGCGTGTCTACCAATTTCACCATCTGGGCATTTCGCTAAGGTCACATGATGCTTCACATCACGTTACATCTCAACTATAACGACGCTGTCCGTCGTTGTGGTGCGCACTATACGGATGCCTCTGAGAGCTGTAAAGCCCCGTTCAGAAAAAATCTTAAAAAATTCAAGTCGTTGTTCCTTATGATGGTTTTGGCGCTATCCAGGGGGCTCTGACAGGGCTGTCCAAGCCTGAAATTTCCGGTTTCAATACGCCTATGCCAAACTAACCCTTATATAGACAAGGTGAACCCCTCCTAATGGCCGATTGGCAGACCCTCGATCCCGAGGCCGCTCGTGAAGCGGAAAAATACGAAAACCCTATTCCTAGCCGTGAGCTGATCCTGCAGCGCCTGGACGAGCGCGGCTCGCCGGCTGCGCGCGAGCAGTTGGTCGAAGAGTTCGGCCTGACCACCGAAGACCAGATCGAAGCCCTGCGCCGCCGTTTGCGCGCAATGGAGCGTGACGGCCAGCTGATCTATACCCGGCGCGGCACTTATGCCCCGGTAGACAAGCTGGACCTGATCCTGGGCCGCATTTCCGGGCATCGCGACGGTTTCGGCTTCCTGATCCCTGACGATGGCAGCGACGACCTGTTCCTGAGCCCGGCGCAGATGCGCCTGGTGTTCGATGGTGACCGGGCCCTGGCTCGCGTATCGGGTCTGGATCGCCGCGGCCGCCGCGAAGGCGTTATTGTCGAAGTGATCTCCCGTGCCCACGAGACCATCGTTGGCCGTTACTTCGAAGAAGGCGGTATCGGCTTCGTCACCCCGGACAACCCCAAGGTCCAGCAGGAAGTGCTGGTTACCCCGGGCCGCAACGGCGGTGCCAAGATCGGCCAGTTCGTCGAGGTGAAGATCACCCACTGGCCGACCCCGCGCTTCCAGCCCCAGGGCGATGTCACTGAAGTGATCGGCAACTACATGGCCCCAGGCATGGAAATCGACGTTGCCCTGCGCAGCTACGACATTCCGCATGTCTGGCCGGAAGCCGTGATCAAGGAAGCTCGCAAGCTCAAGCCGGAAGTCGAAGATAAAGACAAAGAGCACCGTATCGACCTGCGGCACCTGCCGTTCGTCACGATCGACGGTGAAGATGCACGCGATTTCGACGATGCGGTCTACTGCGAGAGCCTGGGCAAGTTGCGCCTGTTCTCCGGTGGCTGGCGCCTGTACGTGGCGATCGCCGACGTTTCCAGCTATGTGCGCCTGGGCTCTGCCCTGGATAACGAAGCCCAGGTACGTGGCAACTCGGTGTACTTCCCCGAGCGTGTCGTACCGATGCTGCCTGAAGAACTCTCCAATGGTCTGTGCTCGCTGAACCCGCACGTCGACCGTCTGGCGATGGTCTGCGAAATGACCATCAACAAGTCAGGGCAGATGGTCGATTACCAGTTCTACGAAGCGGTGATCCACTCCCACGCCCGCCTGACCTACAACAAGGTCAGCAGCATGCTCGAGCACGCCCGCACCCGCGAAGGCAAGGCCTTGCGCGAGCAGTACAGCGAAGTGGTGCCGGATCTCAAGCAGCTCTATGCCCTGTACAAGGTGCTGCTGGCGGCTCGTCATACCCGAGGTGCGATCGACTTCGAAACCCAGGAAACCCGGATCATCTTCGGTTCTGAGCGCAAGATCGCCGAAATTCGGCCAACCGTGCGCAACGATGCCCACAAGCTGATCGAGGAGTGCATGCTGGCGGCCAACGTGGCCACCGCCGAGTTCCTCAAGAAGCATGAAATTCCGGCCCTGTACCGTGTTCACGATGGTCCGCCGCCTGAGCGCCTGGAAAAACTGCGCGCCTTCCTCGGCGAGCTGGGCCTGTCGCTGCACAAGGGCAAGGACGGTCCGTCGCCCAAGGATTATCAGGCGCTGTTGGCGAGCATCGCCGACCGTCCGGACTTCCACCTGATCCAGACCGTAATGCTGCGCTCCCTGAGCCAGGCGGTGTACAGCGCCGACAATAATGGCCACTTCGGCCTGAATTACGAGGCGTACACCCACTTCACCTCGCCGATCCGTCGCTACCCGGACCTGCTGACCCATCGGGCGATCCGCAGCGTGATCCGTTCGAAGCAGGAAACACCACACGTCAAGCGTGCCGGTGCGATGAGCATTCCCAAGGCGCGCATCTATCCATACGACGAAGCGACCCTGGAGCAGCTCGGCGAACAGTGCTCGATGAGCGAGCGGCGTGCCGACGAGGCCACCCGCGACGTGGTCAACTGGCTCAAGTGCGAGTACATGAAAGACCGCGTCGGCGAGAGCTTCCCGGGTGTGATCACCGCGGTGACCGGCTTTGGCCTGTTCGTCGAGCTGACCGACATCTACGTCGAAGGCATGGTGCACGTCAGTGCCTTGCCGGGTGACTACTACCACTTCGACCCGGTGCACCATCGCCTGGCCGGTGAGCGCACCGGTCGCAGCTTCCGCCTGGGCGACACGGTCGAAGTACGCGTGATGCGCGTTGACCTCGAGCAGCGCAAGATCGACTTCGAGATGGCCGAGAACACCCTGAAGGCGCCGATTGGCCGCAAACAGCGTTCCGAAGGTGTACGTCCCCAGGACGGCAAGCCTGTACCGGTGCTCGACAAGTCCGAAACGGCAGCCAAGGCTGAGCCTGCGCGTCGCAGCAAAAAGAGTGAAGCCGCCGAAGCGTACTTCCCGTCCCACGCCGCGGCCAAAAACGCCGAAGTGCGCAAAAGCCGGGAAATGAAGAAGGCGCTGATGTCGGATGCCAAGCATTCCAGCAGCAAGCCTGCCTCCAAGTCGGGCAAGTCGTCGGAGAAACCGAGCAAGCATCGCAAGGGGCCGCCGAAAGCGAGCTCTGGATCACGTAAACCCAAGGCCAAGTCATGAGTCAGTTGGAAAAAATCTACGGCGTTCACGCCGTAGAAGCCCTGTTGCGTCACCACCCGAAGCGGGTCAAGCAGATCTGGCTGTCGGAAGGCCGCAGCGAGCCGCGGCTTCAGCCTCTGCTGGAGCTGGCCGCGCAAAATCGCGTGGCCGTCGGCCAGGCAGAGCGCCGCGAGATGGACGCCTGGGTCGAGGGCGTGCACCAGGGCGTCGTGGCTGAAGTCAGCCCGAGCCAGGTCTGGGGCGAGGCAATGCTTGAAGAACTGCTCGACCGCACCGAAGGCGCTCCGTTGATCCTGGTGCTCGACGGTGTTACCGACCCGCACAACCTTGGCGCCTGCCTGCGTACTGCCGATGCGGCTGGCGCGCTGGCGGTGATCGTGCCCAAGGACAAGTCGGCAACTCTGACCCCGGCGGTGCGCAAGGTAGCTTGCGGTGCCGCCGAGGTGATCCCGCTGGTGGCAGTCACCAACCTGGCGCGTACCCTGGAGAAACTCCAGCAGCGTGGCCTGTGGATTGTCGGTACCGCTGGCGAGGCCGAGCAAGAGCTGTATCAGCAAGACCTGACCGGACCGACCATCCTGATCATGGGTGCTGAAGGCAAGGGCATGCGCCGCCTGACCCGTGAGCACTGTGACTTCCTGGTCAAGTTGCCGATGGCGGGCAGCGTCAGCAGCCTGAACGTGTCGGTGGCCACCGGCGTGTGTCTGTTCGAGGCTGTTCGCCAGCGTAACGCCAAGCAGAAGGCTTGAGGTGCTCGCGGGGCAAGCTCGCTCTCACATGATCGGTGGGAGCGGGCTTGCCCCGCGATGTTCTCCAGCTGTTCAAATATTCACCAATTCCCTTGCTTGTCCCACGGCGCTTCTCTACAATTGCGCCCCTTGCCATCTTGGCAGGCGCTCACGCGCCTTTTCCCAGGGCAAGACTTATAAGTGTCATTCACTCCTTGTCTGACCACCCTGGTGGCAGACTACAACCCGTAAGGAGCATTCATGCGTCATTACGAAATCATCTTTCTGGTCCACCCTGACCAGAGCGAGCAAGTCGGCGGCATGGTTGAGCGTTACACCAAGCTGATCGAAGAAGACGGCGGCAAGATCCACCGTCTGGAAGACTGGGGCCGTCGTCAACTGGCCTACGCAATCAACAATGTTCACAAGGCTCACTACGTGATGCTGAACGTTGAGTGCACCGGCAAGGCCCTGGCCGAGCTGGAAGACAACTTCCGCTACAACGATGCCGTGATCCGTAACCTGGTCATCCGTCGCGACGAAGCCGTTACCGGCCAGTCCGAGATGCTCAAGGCTGAAGAAAACCGCAGTGAGCGCCGTGAGCGTCGCGACCGTCCTGAGCATGCTGACAGCGCCGATGGCGACGACAGCAATGACAGCGACAACAGCGATAACGCTGACGAGTAATCCACGGACCTTTTGAGGAGCCTATTACATGGCACGTTTCTTCCGTCGTCGTAAATTCTGCCGCTTCACTGCTGAAGACGTGAAAGAGATCGATTACAAAGATCTCAACACCCTGAAAGCTTACGTATCCGAAACCGGCAAAATCGTTCCAAGCCGTATCACCGGTACCAAAGCTCGTTATCAGCGTCAGCTGGCTACCGCTATCAAGCGCGCCCGCTTCCTGGCCCTGCTGCCCTACACCGACAGCCACGGCCGCTGAGACCGGGTCGTCGACAAGTAGCAAAGGATAGAATGCATGCGCGCCTTAGCTGATTTCATCATGCGCGGTCGCGTGCAAGCCACCCTGGTGGTGGTGGGTTGTGCGGCATTGCCGCTGTTGTTCTGGTTGAGTGCCGCCGCCGGGAGCCTGGTGTTCCTGCGGCGCGGTTTCAAGGACGCCTCCGGGGTCCTCGCCTGGGCATTATTGCCGGCGTTGGCCTGGTGGTTCTTCGGCGAGCCGCGCACCTTGATGGTGTTGCTGGGAACGCTGGGGTTGGCTGCGCTACTGCGCGCCGGACAGTCCTGGAATCGGGTGCTGTTGTTCAGCATCGCCATGGGCCTGGTGTATGGCGTAATCCTGGGTTCGGTGTTCCGCGAACCGATTGAAGCTCTGGCTGGAGCGCTTGAAAAAGCCCTGCCGCAGATGCTCGACGGTCTCTACCAACAGTTATCGGTAGAGGAGCGGGCCCGCCTGGGAGGCCTGATTGCACCGGTGCTCAACGGCCTGATAGCGGCATTGTTGCAAGCCGTCAGTGTGCTGGCCCTGATGTTGGGTCGTTACTGGCAGGCAGTGTTGTATAACCCGGGTGGGTTTGGTCGCGAGTTTCAAGCGGTCAGGCTTCCTCTGGTGCCGGCGCTGGTGCTGTTGGTGCTCATGCTGGTGGGGCCGAATTTCGGTCCTGAACTGGCGATGTTGACGCCACTGTGCAGCGTACCGCTGATGTTTGCAGGGCTTGCCCTGATGCATGGGCTGGTGGCGCAAGGACGACTGGGCAAGTTCTGGTTGGTCGGGATGTACGTGACACTGCTGCTGTTCATGCAGCTGACTTATCCGTTGCTCGTGGTTTTGGCCATTGTCGACAGCCTGATTGATTTTCGCGGTCGCAAGGTACCCCCTAAAGGTGCCGATAACGATTCTGCGAACGGTGAAGGTTAAAAGTAAGAGGATTTTCACATGCAACTGATCCTTCTGGAAAAAATCGCTAACCTGGGCAACCTGGGCGATAAGGTAAATGTTAAGGCTGGTTACGGCCGTAACTACCTGCTGCCATTCGGCAAGGCCACCGCTGCTACCGCTGCCAACCTGGCTGCGTTCGAAGAGCGTCGTGCTGAGCTGGAAAAACTGGCTGCAGAGAAAAAAGCTTCGGCTGAAACCCGCGCTGCCCAACTGGCCGAGCTGGAAGTGACCATCACTGCCACCGCCGGTGACGAAGGCAAGCTGTTCGGTTCGATCGGCACCCACGACATCGCTGACGCCCTGACCGCCTCCGGCGTTGAAGTGGCCAAAGCTGAAGTTCGTCTGCCGAACGGCACCATCCGTAACGTCGGCGAATACGACGTTGCCGTGCACCTGCACAGCGACGTTGAAGCCACCGTTCGCGTGGTTGTTGTCGCAGCCTAAGCTGTACCGATCGGCTGGCACCTTGAGTGTCAGCCGGTTAACATCGGGCACGATCCTGCTTTGCAGGTCGTGCCCTTTGTCTTTTTCATCACCCTGATTCCTGCGTGGCCATGAACGAGATAACCGCCCCCGAGCAATATGATCTGCAAACCGCTGCCCTGAAGGTGCCGCCGCATTCCATCGAGGCCGAACAGGCCGTGCTCGGTGGCTTGATGCTGGACAACAACGCCTGGGAGCGAGTGCTCGATCAAGTCTCCGATGGCGACTTCTACCGTCATGACCACCGCCTGATCTTCCGCGCGATCCACAAGCTGGCCGACCAGAACGCCCCGTTCGACGTCGTGACCCTGCACGAACAGCTGGACAAGGAAGGCCTGAGCTCCCAGGTGGGTGGCCTGGGCTACCTGGGCGAACTGGCCAAGAACACCCCGTCGGTGGCCAACATCAAGGCCTATGCCGGGATCATCCGCGAGCGGGCGACCTTGCGCCAGCTGATCAGCATCAGCAACGAGATTGCCGACAGTGCCTTCAACCCCCAGGGCCGCAATGCCGCAGAGATCCTTGACGAAGCCGAACGGCAAATCTTCCAGATCGCCGAAGCGCGTCCCAAGACCGGCGGTCCGGTGGGCGTCAACGAGCTGTTGACCAAGGCCATCGACCGTATCGACACGCTGTTCAACACCGACAGCGCGATTACCGGCCTGTCCACCGGCTACACCGACCTCGACGAGAAGACCAGCGGCCTGCAACCGGCCGACCTGATCATCGTCGCCGGCCGTCCGTCGATGGGTAAGACCACCTTCGCCATGAACCTGGTGGAAAACGCCGTACTGCGCAGCGACAAGGCCGTCCTGGTGTACTCCCTCGAGATGCCAGGCGAATCGCTGATCATGCGTATGCTGTCGTCCCTGGGTCGTATCGACCAGACCAAGGTGCGTTCCGGCCAGCTGGAAGACGACGACTGGCCGCGCCTGACCTCGGCGGTCAACCTGCTCAACGACCGCAAGCTGTTCATCGACGATACCGCCGGCATCAGCCCGTCGGAAATGCGCGCCCGTACCCGCCGCCTGGTGCGCGAGCACGGTGACATCGCCCTGATCATGATCGACTACCTGCAACTGATGCAGATCCCGGGCTCCAGCGGCGACAACCGTACCAACGAGATTTCCGAGATCTCCCGCTCGCTCAAGGCCCTGGCCAAAGAGTTCAACTGCCCGGTGGTAGCCCTGTCGCAGCTCAACCGTTCCCTCGAACAGCGGCCGAACAAGCGCCCGGTGAACTCCGACTTGCGTGAATCGGGTGCGATCGAGCAGGACGCCGACGTGATCATGTTCGTCTACCGGGACGAGGTGTACCACCCGGAGACCGAGCACAAAGGCATTGCCGAAATCATCATCGGCAAGCAGCGGAACGGCCCGATCGGCTTTATCCGCCTGGCGTTCATCGGCAAGTACACGCGCTTCGAGAACCTTGCGCCAGGCAGTTACAACTTCGACGACGACGAGTAATGCGCTGCTGGACGGGTCGGCACACTACTGCACCCGTCCATCCTCAAACCGGATCACTCGATCAAACCTTGAAAGTGCTTCCTGATCATGGGTAACGCAGATCAGGCCTCGTCCTTTGAAGGCTTCAAACAATACATCCCACGTTTGACTGGCCGATTTCCGGTCCAGGCCTCTGGTCGGCTCGTCGAACAGGTTGTAGTCCCCTGGACGGTTCAAGAGGCGCCGCAGTGAAAGGCGTCTTGCCTCACCGCCAGACACGCATTCGCCTCTTCCATCCAGCTCACGCTCATACCACTCGCCACCCAGCCCAAGTTGAGCCAGCCAGTGTTCGATCTGAGCTCTGTCGTGCTCGTGGTCGAAGAGCACTGACCTTGGCAGGGGGCCGGGAATGAAGCGGTCCCCTTGAGGGGATAGTCGCAGCCTTCTGAACTGGCATGGGGCGTCCAGCTTTTCGACGGTCTGGCCGTCGAGATGAAGATGTTGGCGCAAGGGGTGGAGCGTGCCGGCGAGGGCATGCAGCAGCGTGGACTTGCCTGCGCCGCTCGGGCCAACGAGCGCCACTCGTTCGTCTTTCCTGATGATCAGGGGGCTGTCCAGGTGCAGTCGTATCTCGCTACCCTCGTTCAGGCTGCAAGGTTGTAGTGTCAGGCGGGCTACGGCCTTGAGTGGAGCGCTTTCTGTCGGGGCGCCAGCACCAAAGTCAGGCAGTCGTAGCCAGTGTTCGAGGCTTTGCTTGTCGACCCTAAACTGGTCCAGCATGCGCCAGGCTTCGGCGAGTTGTGCGATTCCACCAAGAAATCCGCCGACCAGTGTGAACAGTGCCACCAGTTCGCCCAGGCTGAGTGAGGGTGCTTCACGCGCCTGATCCAGCATTCCCCACGCCAGCATCCCGCCGCTGCCAAGCCCGATGAACAGAATTTTCAGCGCTTGCAACCAACCACCGGAGGTTGCGACGCAAACGGCAGCATCCGCATAGCGCCCAAGTGTTTCGTTGACAGGTTTCATGGCTGCGGCTTCAGCACTCTCAAGCTTTAACGCCGCCGCGCTGGCAAAGGTATCCACCCATTGTTCGGCCAGTTCATCCTCGCGGGAATTGACCGCTTCTATATGAGGCCGGCGCCAGTGGATGAGCCGGCTGTTGATAGCAAGATAGGCAGCACTGAGCGCCGCAAGCCCGATCAGCACCGGGCTCGCCCCGAGGAAGATGAATAAGGCAGCCAGCACTGCTGCTTCCGCGAATACCGGCCAGGCAGAGCTGATCAGAAATCCCAGCCAACGCTCCTGGGCAGTGATTCCTCGGTCCAGCACCTTCACCAGGACGCCGCCCTGCAACTGCCCGAAGGCTTCAAATCGCTTCTCGAGCAACGTTCGGCACCACCCGATCGATAGCTGTCGCACACGGTCCTGGCAGAGGCGGGCAAGGCACCAGGCTTGTAGAGGGGTAAAAAGTGCCTGACTGGCAATCAGGCTGAGAAATATGGCCAGCAATGTCAAAGGGGGTGGGTGGGAGCTCGAGAGGTTGTCGATGATGTCCGCCAGTATCAGCGCAGGTATCACGGTGGCGACCTTCAGCAGTAACGTCATGCCCAAGGCAGCGAGAACACGTCTATAGGTAGGCATTTTTTTCTCTCAAGCCTTGGGAAAGCGCGCTTTGTGGCACGACGGGAATTCCCGAGCGAATGAGGTGAAAGCGCTCCAGGCCCGGTATGTAGGCTTGAACCACACATGCCACCCCCGGTTTATTGAACAACGTGCGATAGAAGACCGCGCGGCCATGTGCGTGCAGGTTTTCAGCGGCGTGCTGAATCTGTGCTCGCATGCCTTTAGTCGGCGTTTGCCAATTAAGCGGTTCAGTTGGGTAATCTACTGTGGGGGTTAGAAGATTACTGAGGCGTCTTGAGGAACCAAGCATGCAAGCCGTGCGTTGGTCTTCTTGTATTTCCTTTAGGCTGCGCAATCTAGAACATTGAAGTTGCTCACTGACTGCACGATAGAGTGCAACGGCTGGGTCGGCAGAGCATCCGGATCCGACAACGGAAAGTGAACAGTCAACATCGCGCGCTGCAATGGCAATACAAAAAAGACGCCGTAAGATTCGTCGGTCAAATATAAGGTCAAGCGTTCGGCATGAGCCCGCATTGTGTTGTTAGTGCAGCATGCATCTTCCAGGAGTGAGGCAGGGGGTGTTTTTAACTTGAGTGCGGGCATGAGTTCGCCTACCGACATGTAATAAACCGAAAGTGCATGGCGTTCAATACACTCATTGATGGCGTGCAGGAGCGCTTCATTCTCTGTGCACCCCAGCGCCATTCCAGAATTGCTGGAGTACTTGGTCAAAAACGAAGCCTCGGTTTCAAGAATTTCCGCTACGTACCCAGAGGTAGGGTTCAAGAGCACTGCTGGTACGTAAATACTGTCCTCACCCTGCAGGGCATTCAGTCGAAAGGCGGGAATGTCAAGGCTGGCCGGTATGCTTTTAAGAAGCCAGTCGTCATGAACGTGAGGGCATGCGTGAATGTGTTGCCCTGAAATGACCTTGGGTTCATCCCCAATGCACTGCTCCAGAAAATGATGTTCCAAGCTTTCTGCGACTGCTCCCAGTTCACAGTACCGGCCTTTTCCGGCACCTGAAGAAATCTCTTCTCCGGAAGGAGAGTACACGCTGAAAATGGCAACTAAGTTGTCGTTATCCACACATTGTATGTTCGGATTTAGGTGCAGTAGTCGACATAGGTTTTTAAGTCGGTGACTTGCTTCGGATGTGCTCATTTCACGTTCGGCGATCATTGTGACGTCCTCGAAGTCGGCGAGAAAGGCTCGGGCCTTCCTCGCCGGTTACCTACAGGTTGCTGAAGAACTCGATTTCCGAATGGGTGAGTGGATAGTTCAATGTATACGATGTGCTGATCTCGCTACGGCGTCGTCCCATGATGGGCGCTCCTTTATTTGTTTGATGTGCGTCGGTTGACGCCAGTACTTTGTATCACTGCTTTTTGATAATGCTCAACAGGGGAGGAGTGATTTACAGGTGTGTTTATGTAGGAGGGGTCTTCAGAGGGCAGAAGTTTCTTCCTAAGAATTGTTGCTGATTTTGCGGTTGTGTTTTTATATCAATTAGTTGGTGTAATGAATGGGTAGGGGAGGGATAACATCTTGTAAAAAAATCTGTGCGCGAAGTACATCTGGAGCGAGGTTCTATCGTCCTGTGAAAAAGCGACTGCGCTACCAGGGTGGTGGCGTAACGCCTGCACCGAAGCCAAATCCGACCATTACCGTCGGATGTGATCAAAATTTGTGCTATATTCCGCGCCCGCGATTTTTCATCGATTAGCCACCGGTCACTGACATGCAAGCAGCCAAACCACTTTTCGACTATCCCAAGTACTGGGCCGAATGCTTCGGACCAGCGCCTTTCCTGCCGATGAGCAGGGAGGAGATGGATCAGCTCGGCTGGGATTCCTGCGACATCATCATCGTGACCGGTGATGCCTACGTCGACCATCCGTCGTTCGGCATGGCCATTATCGGCCGCCTGCTGGAAGCCCAGGGTTTTCGCGTGGGCATCATTGCCCAGCCGAACTGGCAGTCCAAAGACGACTTCATGAAGCTCGGCGAGCCGAACCTGTTCTTCGGCGTCGCGGCCGGCAACATGGACTCGATGATCAACCGTTACACCGCCGACAAGAAGATCCGCTCCGACGACGCCTACACCCCGGGCGGTCTGGCCGGCAAGCGTCCGGACCGTGCCAGTCTGGTCTACAGCCAGCGCTGCAAAGAGGCCTACAAGCATGTGCCGATCGTTCTCGGCGGCATCGAGGCTTCCCTGCGCCGCATCGCCCACTACGACTACTGGCAGGACAAGGTTCGTCATTCGATCCTGATCGACGCCTGCGCCGATATCCTGCTGTACGGCAACGCCGAGCGGGCTATCGTCGAAGTGGCCCAGCGCCTGGCGTTTGGTGAAAAGATCGAGAACATCACCGACATCCGTGGCACCGCCTTCGTGCGTCGTGACACGCCGCAAGGCTGGTACGAAGTCGACTCCACGCGTATCGACCGTCCGGGCAAGATCGACAAGATCATCAACCCGTACGTCAACACCCAGGACACCCAGGCCTGCGCCATCGAGCAGGAGAAGGGCCCGGTCGAAGACCCGAACGAAGCCAAGGTCGTGCAGATCCTGGCCAGCCCGCGCATGACCCGTGACAAGACGGTCATTCGCCTGCCTTCGTTCGAGAAGGTCCGCGGCGATGCCGTGCTCTATGCCCACGCCAACCGCGTGCTGCACCTGGAGACCAACCCGGGTAACGCCCGCGCCCTGGTGCAGAAGCACGGCGAAGTGGACGTATGGTTCAACCCGCCACCCATTCCGATGACCACCGAAGAAATGGACTACGTGTTCGGCATGCCCTATGCGCGCATTCCGCACCCGGCGTACGGCAAGGAGAAAATCCCGGCCTACGACATGATCCGTTTCTCGGTGAACATCATGCGTGGCTGCTTTGGCGGCTGTACCTTCTGCTCGATCACCGAGCATGAAGGCCGCATCATCCAGAACCGCTCCCACGATTCGATCATTCGTGAGATCGAAGAAATTCGCGACAAAGTGCCAGGCTTTACCGGCGTCATTTCCGACCTCGGTGGCCCGACCGCGAACATGTACCGCATTGCCTGCAAGAGCCCCGAGATCGAATCGGCGTGCCGCAAGCCGTCGTGCGTGTTCCCGGGTATCTGCCCGAACCTGAACACCGACCATTCGTCGCTGATCAAGCTGTACCGCAGTGCCCGAGCACTGCCGGGTGTGAAGAAGATCCTGATCGCCTCGGGCCTGCGCTACGACCTGGCTGTGGAATCGCCGGAGTACGTCAAGGAGCTGGTCACCCACCACGTGGGCGGCTATCTGAAGATCGCTCCGGAGCACACCGAGGAAGGCCCGCTCAATCAGATGATGAAGCCGGGTATCGGTAGCTACGACCGCTTCAAGCGCATGTTCGAGAAGTACTCGAAAGAGGCGGGCAAGGAGCAATACCTGATCCCGTACTTCATCGCCGCGCACCCGGGGACCACCGACGAAGACATGATGAACCTGGCCCTGTGGCTCAAGGGCAACGGCTTCCGTGCCGACCAGGTACAGGCCTTCTACCCCTCGCCGATGGCGTCGGCCACAGCCATGTACCACTCGGGAAAGAACCCGCTGCGCAAGGTTACTTACAAGAGCGACCCGGTGACCATCGTCAAGAGCGAGCAGCAGCGTCGCTTGCACAAGGCCTTCCTGCGTTATCACGACCCGAAGGGCTGGCCGATGCTGCGTGAAGCCCTGGAACGCATGGGCCGTGCCGACCTGATCGGCCCGGGCAAGCACCAGTTGATCCCGCTGCATCAGCCGACCACCGACACCTACCAGAGTGCCCGTCGCAAGAACTCGACCCCGGCAGGCAGCCATAAGGTGGGCAAGGAGCAGAAGATCCTCACCCAGCACAGCGGCTTGCCGCCACGTGCCAGTGATGGCTCCAAGCCGTGGGACAAGCGCGAAGAGGCCAAGGCCGCAGCGTTCGCCCGCAACCAGGAAGCGGCCAAGGCGCGCAAGGATGCCGCCAAGGGTGGCAAGGGCAAGAAGAAGCCCGCCCGCCAGCCGGTCATCCCGCGCTAATAAAACGCCAGCCCTCGGGCTGGCGTTTTTGTTTCTGCCATTGCGCCGCCGTGCCGGCGATGGACGGACGACCGCGAATCTTCCTGGCAAAGCTTCAAATCTGTGCAAGGCTTGCACGGCAGCTTCGTCACGGTGCGCTTTTGGTGCGCCGGCATGGGCTGTACGCAGGGATTCGCTGGCCTGGCCGCATGGCACAAGTCTTGCGCGGTTCCGCTACCGTCCAGGCTCGCAGGAGGCCCGCCGTGTCGATCCATGTCGCGTTGCACCATGTCACCGA
>RCUI01000507.1_pt1 | contig 13365 bp, 21 predicted proteins | sample 2166121 | NCBI WGS metagenome assembly RCUI01 (sample SAMN09932700, study PRJNA488358) | compost metagenome | feature: garden; material: soil; isolation source: compost soil in succinic acid-enriched culture | place: Germany: Experimental Botanical Garden Goettingen | collected 2016-01-27
GCATGCCCAGCCTTGCACAGGCCTGGACCGAAGCCCTGATCGGCAAGTACAGCCACGAAGCGGTGAAGGTCGCAGCTGAAGCCACCGGCACCTACGACCTGCGCACCGCAAAGCACAGCGACAAGGCACTGCGCCAGAACTTCGAGCGCAATTACGCCATTGTCCAGCGCCGCGCCCAGAACGCTCAGCCCTTGGACGGCAAGATCCCCGTGGGCATCGGCCACGAATCCAAAACACCGCGCCAAGTACAGCTTGCTGCATCGCACCAGGAAGCTCGCGACCTGATCGCAGCACAGAACATTCCAACAGACCCCAAGGCCGCGCGCGCACTGTTGCTGGCCAAGATGGGCATCCGGAGACCGGCATGAACTACCAACCCCAACAGCGCCCGGCTCATGGCTTCCAGCCGTTCTCCCGAGCCTCAATGTCCATCTTCTGCGACGTCTGCAACAAGCCGCGCAACAAGGGCAGCCACCAACTGTGCTCTGAGGCCCGCAAGGCCGCGGGCTTTGTCTACCTGGAGGGGAAGTGATGGCAATGGTCATGATTTGCCCACGCTGCCGTGGCGCCTATCGCCCTGGACAGCTTGTGCGCGGCATCTGCGCGAACTGCAACATCCAGCAGCAGGCCAAGCAGGCCGATTTTGAACGTGCTGAAGCGCAGCGAACCGAAATGGCTGAAGAGCTGGTACGTGGAGCGAGCGAGGGTAAGGATCATGAGTGACTTGAAGCCTGTTTCGTTCGTGGTCCCCGGTGAACCCCAGGGCAAAGGGCGCCCTCGCATCGGCAAGGTGGGCAACCACGCCAGAATGTTCACCCCGACCAAGACAGTGGCCTATGAAGGGCTCGTCGCCCTGGCTGCGCAGGACGTGATGCAGGGGCGTGAGCTGCTGCAGGGCGCCGTCATGGTTGAGATGAAGATCTTCGTCAGCATCCCTCAATCCATGTCGAAAAAGCGGAAGGCCCAGGCCTTGGCAGGGCAGATCTTCCCGACCAAAAAGCCGGACGTGGACAACGTCGAGAAAGCCATTTTCGACGCCATCAACGGCGTGGTGTGGAAGGACGACGTTCAGGTAGTCGATGTGTTCAAGCGCAAGCGCTACGGCGAAACCCCGGGCGTCCTGGTGCGCATCGTTCCGCTTGAGGGGGACGAATCATGAGCCAGATCCGCTGGTCAGCCCAAGAAATTGGCATCCACGGCGTGGTGATGATCGCCGCCGACCTCGACATGTCAGGCCCTGAAGCACCTGAGGCACTGCTCGGTTACCGCCGTGCTGTGCATCCGTTCGAGCTGGATGAGGTGGAAGACCCGCGCCAGCGCTTCGCCAGCATCATCAAGGAAATGACCGAAGTCATGGGGCGGGCAAGTGCTCAGCCCCTGCCTGCCTCGCGCGTGCGCGCGTTTACCCACCCCTGCCAGGAGCTACAGCCATGACCACCAAGTTCTTTCCACCGATTGACCTGACCACTGCAAGCACCCTGGCCCTCGCTGCTGGCCATGCTGCGCGGGATTCTGCCGCGACTGCCGGGGCGGCCAGCGTGAAACTGGAAGCACTCTCGGTGCGCCTCTCTGAACTTGCCCTGCAGGTCCTGGACGGCAAGCAACTGCCCCGGCAGACCGACGATGAAGCCACCAGTGCCTGAGCAGATGCCGCTGTTCACGGAGCCGAAGCGTGCCGCCGTTGTGGCGGTGCGCCCGGTCGTGCTCTGCGAGCCGCCACCGTCCCGGCCGGGCCCTAAGCGTATTGACTGGTTCCGGGTTATCACCATGGTGCTGCGGTCTGGCTACTCGATCCAGTCGGCCGCTGATGCAATCGACGTGGCCCGCACCACGCTGATCGGCTGGAAACAGGGCGCAGAGCCTCGCTACAGCGAAGGGGAGCGCCTGGTATTGCTCTGGTGCCAGGTCACCGGCCTGGACCGCTCTGCACTGCCCATGGTCGCCGTTGGCGATTGGTGGGCCTATCACTCGAAAGCTTGACCCCGGCGTCTTATAGGTGGCTGTGGGAACTTTGTGATGTTTTGGAGTGCGCCTATAGTTCGGCTACCACCCCTAAGCGAGGAAGCAACATGGTGAGCGTGTTGATGATTGGCGGTTTTCTGGACGGCTGCCGAATGCCGTATGAGGCTTGTGAGGAAATGACCCTTCCTGAAGCCCCGATCACGCCGCTCGGAGTCAATCCGCCGGAGGATGTTCGAGAGGTGAAATACGTTAAGCATGAGCTTCAAGGCTGGTCTGAGCCGTTTGTGTTCGTTGATGAGAGTATTGAGATAACCGACCAGTTGTTGCGGCGGCACATTCTCCCCCTGAAGAAATAGTCGGGAACCCGACAGCCCGCTGCACTGAACCTGTGTGACATCGATGCCCCGCCACCGTGCGGGGCTTTCTTTGTCACCACCCTGGAGGCGCCCCATGAAAGCCCCAGTAAGGAGCAGCAGTATGGCGAGTCATCCTGAAGGATTGGTCGAAGCGGTAGGCGCCTCAGTGGCGAACAAGGGCATGCTCACTGGCGCGGCCACCGGCCTGGTCGGGTGGATAAGCCAGGTCAACTGGATCGGGATAGCCGGTGTGGCCATTGCCGTGCTGGGCTTCCTGGTCAACACATACTTTCAGGTGCGCAAGGATCGCCGCGAAGCCGCCGAAAGTGCCGCCCGCATCGCTGCGCTCAAGGAGCAGTGCAGGCCATGACCACGCGCAACCGCGTTGCGGTCTACCTGCTGACGATGAGTGCCCTCGGATTCAGCGCCTGGAAGGCCAACGAGGGGTTCACCGACGTGGCGGTCATCCCCACCAAGGGCGATGTTCCCACCATCGGTCACGGCTCGACGCGCTACGAAGACGGCACCAGGGTCAGGATGGGCGACACCATCACGCCCAGGCGCGCCGAGGCTCTGGCCCGCAACCTGCTGACTCAGGACGAGAAGGTTTTCGCCGCATCGCTGCCCGGCGTGAAGCTGTACCAGATCGAGTTCGATATCTACATGGACTTTGTAGGCCAGTACGGCATTGGCACCTGGCGTGCCTCATCCATGCGCCGCGACCTGCTGGCGGGCAACTATCCCCAGGCCTGCACCGACCTGCTCAAGTATCGCTACGCCGCGGGCTTCGACTGCTCAACGCCTGGGAACAAACGCTGCTGGGGCGTCTGGGAGCGTCAGCTTAAACGGCACCAGCAGTGCATGGCGGTGCAGCCATGACCCGTTACCTCATCGCCGCCCTGGTCGCGTGCTGCCTGCTGATGTACGGCGGCTGGCAAAGGATTCAGGGCCAGGCCACTGCCCTCAACGCTGCCGGTGAACGCATCGACACTCTGGAGCGCGCCGCCGAATCCCGCAAGAACACCCAGCGCCTGCTGGCCCAGCTCGACATCGAACACACCCAGGAGCGCGAACGTGCCAATCAAACCAATGCCAACCTTCGTGCTGCTGTCGCTGCTGGCGAGCGGCGGTTGTCAGTCCTCGCCAAGTGTCCCGCTGTGCGAGCCACCACCACCGCCGCCAGCGTGGATGATGCAGAAGCGAGAGCCGAACTTAACCCAGCGGCTGCTGAACGAATTGTCGCCATCCCCGTCGACGGTGACGACGCCATCCGGGCCCTGACCGGGCTACAGGACTGGGTGCACGCCGCGTGCCTCGCCAAATAGTCGGGATTCCGACACCTTCGCACCATGATGCTGGGGCCTCTCTGATCACCAATCACTGAGGCTCCAGCCATGCCAGCCCCCGAAACCCTCAACGTCCAGACCCCTGGCGAAACCGTCGTTCAGCCCACCACCGCGCCGGCTGCCACCACCAGTACCGAGCAGCAGCCAGAAACCCCGCTGTACATCGCAAAGCACAACGGCGGCGGCCGCTGGAAGATCTGGCACACCCCAGCCGAAGGGCACGCCGACTGGTTCAGCGACTTCGTGGCCACCGGCAAATCCGCGAAGGATCAGGCTGAGGCCGAAGCCCAGCGCCTGCTGGTCGGCGGCGAGCCCTACTACAAACCTGCCGACACAGAGCCAGCCGCACCTGAGGCCAAGCCCACCACCGCGCCGGCTACCGATGCAACCCAGATCAAGCAGGCCGTGCTGACCGATGAGGGCTGGCTTTGCCCAGAAATCGCACCAGCCGCCTACCGAGGGGAGTGAGCACCATGGGATCGAAGCCAAAGAAGCCCGCGGTAGTCCAGCAGGAAGACCCGGCAGTAACAGCACAGAAAGCAGCTGACGAAGCGGCCAAGAAGGCAAACGAAGAAATCGCCGTCCGCCGCAAGCGCAAGTCCGATAGCAGCCTGCTGTCGTCTGGTGGCGCCGCCGGTACCGTCCTGGAGCAAGGAAAGAGAACCCTCGGATCATGAACCCTGACCAGATCTGCAAGACCCTGAGCACGCTGAAGTCGCTGCGCAGCCCGCATGAGCAGGTCTGGCGCGATTGCTACGACCACACCTATCCGGTGCGCGGGAACGGTTTTTACTGCGAGATGATGAGCGCGCAAGAAGCCATGAACCGCAGGGCCCGGATATTCGACGGCACCACCACCGACGCGGCGCGCATCCTGTCATCGTCGGTGCAGTCGGGGCTTACCCCGGCAAACTCGCTCTGGTTCGGCATGGACGTCGGCCAGGAAAGCGACGATGAACGCCGCTGGCTGGACGACTCGTCGGACATCATCTGGCAGAACATTCACGCCTCCAACTTCGACGCGGCCGCCTTTGAGGGGCTTCTCGACGTTGTGTGTGCCGGGTGGTTCGCCCTGTACATCGATTCCGACCGGACGCGGGGTGGCTTTTCCTTCGACCTGTGGCCTATCGCAAGCGTGTACTGCTCTGCATCCAAGGCCGGCGGCAAGATCGACACGGTGTATCGCACCTACAAGCTCACCGCTGAACAGGCCGTCAACGAGTTCGGCGAAGCAAATCTCAGCGAGTACACGCGCAGGCTGGCCAAGGATAAGCCGCAGGAGTTGGTCGAGTTCGTCCATGCCATCTACCCCCGCACCACCTACATGGTCGGGGCCAGGCTGGCCAAGAACATGCCGATTGCGTCCTGCAAGGTTGAAGTGTCCGCCAAGAAGATCGTGAGCGAGTCGGGCTATCACGAAATGCCGGTCGTGGTACCGCGCTGGATGATGATTCCAGACAGCGTGTATGCCACCGGCCCGGTTGCCGACGCTCTGCCAGACGCTCGCACGCTCAACGAGATGGTGCGCATGGACCTGGCCGCCGGTGATCTGGCCATTGCCGGTATGTGGATTGCCGAAGACGACGGGGTGCTCAACCCCAAAACCGTCAAGGTCGGGCCACGCAAGATCATTGTGGCCAACTCCGTCAACAGCATGAAGCCGCTGCAGAGCGGTTCCAACTTCAACTACTCCGACAGCCGCATCACCAGGCTGCAGGCCGCTATCCGCAAGACGTTGATGGCTGATCAGCTGCAGGCCCAAGACGGCCCGGCCATGACCGCTACCGAAGTGCATGTGCGGGTGAACCTGATCCGCCAGCTGCTGGGCCCGGTGTACGGCCGTCTCCAGACCGAATACCTGCAACCCCTGATCGAGCGTTGCTTCGGCATTGCCTACCGCGCCGGAATTCTGGGCCAGGCGCCTGAGTCGCTGGCAGGCCGCAACTTCACCGTGCGTTACCTGAGCCCGTTGGCCCGTGCCCAGAAGCTGGAAGAGGTCACTGCAATTGACCAATACGTCGCTGGATGCGCGGCAGCAGCCGAAGTGCAGACCAAGGCAGGCCAGGTCCCTGATGCCCTGGACAACGTAGACCTCGACGCAGCCGCACGCTTCCGTGGCGAGGCGCTGGGCGTTCCGTCCACCGTCATTCGCAGCGAGGCCGACCGCGACCGCATACGCGAAGAGCGGGCCCAGGCGCAGCAGGCGGCGCTTGAGCAGCAACAGCAGATGGCCATGCAACAGACGGCCACCGAGGCAGCACTCAGACAAGCACCAGGAGCAGCAGCGTGATCGAGCTAACCCCCGAACAGACTGACGCCATGTTCAAACGGGTCTTTGAAGACCACCACGAAGGCCGCATGTGCCTGGAACTTCTGATCCAGCGGTTCGCCAAGAACGCGGTAACCGTCGGCGGCATCGATGCAGTTCTCAAGACCTACCAGCAATCCGGGCACCGCGAGGTGCTCGACCACATCCTGCTGCGTATCAACCGCGCCAGCGGGGTCAGCGATCCCAACCAAGACCAAGAGGAATAACCATGCGCTTGAAGAATAGTTTCATGGGTTTCATTGCCCTGGCCCTGATGAATGAGGCCGGTGGTGATGGCGGGCAGGGTGGAGGTGGTCAGCCTCCTGCACCTGCAGCACCACCGGCAGCGCCTGCACCAGCCACCAGCGTTCTGGGTACCGGTGCAGCCCTTGACTTCATTCCCGAGAAGTACCGCACCAACAAGGAGGATGGCAGCCTTGATCTTGAAGCATCGTCGCGGAAGGTTGCCGACGCCTACCGGAGCCTTGAAACACGCCTTGGTTCCGGCGACGCGCCGCCCAAGACCCACGAAGAGTACGCACCAAAAATCGAGGCCGAAGGCTTTGATTGGGAAGAATTCAAGAAGGACGAAGGCACGCAATCATTCCTGAAGGGCGCCCATGCCAAAGGCCTGAACAACGCCCAGGTTGAGTATGTAATCGGCGAATACCTCAAGGCTGCACCAGGTCTGATTGGTGGGGCGGCGCAGTTGAACCAGCAGGATTGCACCACGGCGCTCAAGTCGGTGTGGCCAGATGATCAGGCCATGGCCAGCAACGTGCAGGCTTCCTACCGTGCCGCCGAAGCCTTTGCCAGCGAAGACGGCAAGCCCGGCAGCTTCTCGAACCTGATGGCCAAGTACGGCAACGATCCGGACTTCATCGCATTCACTGCCAACATTGGCAAGGAGCTGTCGGAAGACACGCTTATCACCAACGGTGTGGTGAATGAGCAGGACTTTGCGGTGAAGACGGACGAATTGCGCAAGCAGCTGGAAGCGCTGCCGCCCCACGATCCCAAGCGCCAAGGCATTCAGCAACAGCTCAGCGCCTTGTACGAAGCCCGATACAACCGCCCCGCGTCTCGCATCAACACCACCAAGCCCGCGTAACCCTTCCGCAAATAGTCGGGAAACCGACACCCCCAGCCCTCCAACATCACAGGCACCCGGTAGAGATACCGGGCCGGCCTGCGGTGGCACGCAGATACCCGGTCAGCCCCGAGGCGAAGCAATGCCGATGCACGCCAGGAATACAGGCCCAGCAGCCAGCTGGACACCCTGCAGGCAATCCCACTATCTGCATTGGAGTGCATCGTATGTCCCAGCAAATTACCGAAGCGTTTGTGCAGCAGTTCGCTGACAACTTCATGCACGTCGCTCAGCAAAAAATGTCCCGTCTTGAATCGACGGTGACCATCGAGCCCAACATTGTCGGCATGTCCAAGTCGATCAACCGTCTGGGTCAGCGTACCGCACAGCGCCGCACCCAGCGCCACGGTGATACCCCGCTGAACGACCAGCCACACTCGACCCGTTATGTCGACCTGTACGACTGGGAAGACGGCGACATGGTCGATGACCAGGACAAGATCCGCATGTTGGTTGACCCGACGTCGGACTACGTCAAGGCAATGGTCCAGTCCATGAACCGGGCGAAAGACGACGTGATCATCTCGTCCCTGGGCGGCCCTTCGCGGTCCACCTCCGGCAACATCCTGCTGCCGGCATCCCAGAAGATCGCGGTGGGCGGTACCGGCTTGACCAAGACCAAGATCATCCAGGCCAAGAAAATCTTTCGCCTGAATGAGGCTGATGAAGAGGCTGGCGAAGAGCTCTACATGGTCTATCACGCCAACGCTCTGACCGACATTCTCGCTGACACCACCCTGACCAGCGCCGACTTCATGTCGGTGAAGATGCTCCAGGAAGGGACGCTGAAAGGCACCTGGATGGGCTTCCGCTGGATTCCGTCCGAGCGCCTGCCTAAGGCCGGTGCAACCCGGTTCTGCTACGCGTATGCCAAGTCCGGAGTAACCCTGGGCAAGGGCAAAGAGATCACCACCAAGGTCGGTGAAGACCCGGGCAAAGCGTTCAACGTCCGTATCTACGCCAAGCAGAGCCTGGGCTCTGTGCGCGTGGAAGAGGAAAAGGTCGTGGAGATTGCAGCGAACGATCCGTAAGGCCGTCCGCTTCACTCGCACCCAACAATTCATTCAGGAGTTATCCCATGGCAAACGGCAACGGTTCACTGGCAGCGGCTCGGGTCGCGTATCCGCAGACGCTGACCAAACCCAACGTTCAGGGCGGCGACGTCCAAGTCTTTATCAGTACCTACACGGTCCCGCCCTCTGGTGGCCCAGGCATCGGCGAGTACATCTCGTGGGGCTTCTTGCCCTACGGCGCCCGTCTGCTGCCGACCACCAAGCTGTATTTCGCGGCAGGTGCTGCATCTTCCACCATCAACTTGGGTGACCCGGTCACCCCGGCGCGCTACCTGGGTGCCACCGCTGTGACCTCTGCGGGCAACGCTGCTGCTGAGGCCGTGTTTGCCAACGGTGGTCTTTTCGACGTGCTGATCACCAAGCCGAACGATGCCACCGATACCAGCGAGCTGCGCTCTGTGGTTGCAGGTGCAGCATTGCAGGCCGGCCAGGTCATCACGCTGGTAGCGCAATACGCCGGACAGAACTGAGCGCGGCAGCCATGGAAGGTGCATCACCTTGCCGGGGCCTTGTGCCCCGGTCTTTTTATCTGGAGTACTAAGGCATGACGATGGCGACCGCTGTTTCTATTTGTTCCAACGCGCTGTTGATGCTCGGTGCTCAGACCATTAACGATTTTGCCGACCAGGCGAACCTGGACCGCGCGAAGCTCTGCGCAAACCTCTATCCCTCGCAGCGCGACACCATGCTGCGCGCCCACCCTTGGAACTGCTGCATCAAACGGGTCGTGCTGGCACCAGATGCCGAAGCCCCTGTGTTCGGTTACGCCCATGCTTTCCAGCTTCCGGCCGATTGCCTGCGCGTGCTGGAGGTCGGTACCGGTGGCTGCCAGATTGATTACCTGGTGGAGGGCAAGTCGATCCAGGCCGACACCACCGTGCTGGAGCTGCGCTATGTCTACCGCAACGATGTTGAAAGCTCTTGGGATGCTCACCTGATCGACCTGATGACCATCTCAATGGCTGCGGTCTTGGCCTATCCGATCACTCAGTCGACCTCTGAACGCGACTCCCGCAAGGCAGAGCTGGTGCAGGCCCTGCGTCAGGCCAAGGCTGTCGATGGCCAGGAAGACCCACCCCAGACATTGGGCGATGAGCGTTTGCTCGGGGCCAGATTTGGAGCGTGGCGCTAATGGCCAGGATCACCCTGATTCAAACCAATTTCACGGCCGGTGAGCTTTCCCCGCGCATGTACGGACGCGTCGATATTGCGCGGTACCAGAATGGCGCCATGACCATCGAGAACGGCTGGCCGGTGGTACACGGTGGTTGCATGCGTCGGTACGGCACGCTGCACTGCGGCGCGACCAAGTTTTATGACAAGCGCGCAGCCCTGATTCCCTACGTCTTCAACACCGAACAGGCCTACATGTGCGAGTTCGGCGACCTCTACGTGCGGATCTACTTCCCGGACGGCACCTATTCCGGCGTCGAGCTGGCCACGCCATATGATCAAACCATGCTCACAGGGATGGAGTATGTGCAGGGCGCTGACACCATGTTCTTGTTCCACCAGCGCGTGCCTATCGGCCGCCTGCGCAGGATCACCAACACCGAATGGAGCCTGGCCCCGGCTCCGTTCGTTACCAAGCCTTTCGATGAGCGCGGCGTCGAGTTCAGCACCACGCTGACGCTCAGCGCTATCACCGTCGGTGTAGGCCGCACATTCACATCGGCAGTGCCTGCGTTCCTTGCCTCGGACGTTGGGCGCGAAATCTGGTCCGGGGCTGGCGTGGCCAAGATCACGGGGTTTACCAGTGGCACGGTGGTAACAGCCGAAATCCTGAACGCCTTCCAGTCCACCAGCCGCCCGTCTTGGTCCCTGAAGGGCAGCCCCCAGACCTCCAATACGCTCAGCGCGTTCACTCCTGTGGGCGCCGTCGTGACCATGACCCTTGCGGCGGATGGCTGGCGTCCTGGTGATGTGGGCAAGTTCGTGAAGATCAACGGCGGGCTGCTGGAAATCACTGCCTACACCAGCGCGCTTGTGGTTTCCGGGGTTATCCGGTCTGCGCCGACGTCGGCCACCGCCTCACCAGCGAACGCCTGGTCACTTGAGGCAAGCGTCTGGAACGAAACCGATGGATACCCAGGCACCGGCACGCTGTACGAACAGCGCCTGGCCGTGGCCGGTTCGCCGAACTTCCCCCAGACCATCTGGCAATCCCGCACCAGCGAATACCTGAACTTTGAACTTGGCAGCAAGGACGATGACGCCACGTCGTTCACCGTCTCGTCCGACCAGATCAATCCAATCCTGCACCTGAGCCAGGTGAAGACCCTCGCAGCCTTGACCTATGGCGGTGAATTCACCATCACCGGCGGTGTGGAAAAGCCAATAACCCCCACCAACATCCAGGTGAAGAACCAATCGGTGTACGGCTGTAACCGCGTACGCCCGGTGCGTATTGGCAACGAGCTCTATTTCGTCCAGCGGGCAGGCCGGAAGCTGCGGGCCATGGCTTACAAGTACGACTCGGATGCCTACGGTTCACCGGATATGACGGTGCTGTCGGAGCACATCACCAAATCGGGCGTTGTCTCGATGGCGTACCAGCAGGAACCCGAATCCATTCTCTTTGCCGTCAGATCCGATGGGGTCATGGCAACCATGACCGTGGACCGCGACCAGGACGTTATTGGCTGGGCCCGACAGATCACTGACGGCTACTACGAATCGGTCGCCGCGATCCCCACCGCGGACGGTGATCAGGTCTGGGCAGTTGTTCGCCGGAACGTCAACGGCCAGAACCTTCGCTACATCGAGCGTTTCGTTGATGGTTGCCAAGTCGATGACGGGATTTTTGCAGTCAGCGTCGGCGGTCAAACCGTCTGGGGCGGGCTTGCCCACCTCGAAGGGAAGACCGTGGACGTGGTGGCTGATGGTGTCGTGATGCAGCAGCAGGTTGTGGCTGGCGGGCAGATTACGTTGCCGCGCACCGCCTTCAACATCCAGGCCGGCTTGCCATTCAAGACCAAGGTGAAAACGCTGACCCCTGAAGTTCAGGGGAGCACCGGCAGCGCCCAGGGCAACAGCATGCGGATCAATGAGGTGACGCTCAGGTTTCTGGAAACGACCGGCTGCAAGGTTAACGGCCAGACCATCGCGTTTCGCAACCTGGGGGAAAACGTGCTGGACCAACCGCCGCCCCTGTACAGCGGCGACCACCGGTTGGAAAACCTTGGATGGGAGCGCGGGCAGGCCTCGATCGAGATTACCCAGGAACAGCCGCTGCCGTTTCACCTGCTGTGCGTCATCAAGAAAATCACAATCAACGATTGAGGTGCCCAATGATCAGGCCCGCAACCCATGAAGACGTGCCCCGGCTGATCGAGCTCGGGGTTGTTCTGCATTCGACCACCTCTTACGCATCCTTGGGGTTCAACCACGCGAAGGCTGCGGGGTTCCTGCACAGCCTGATTGATGGGCAGAGCGGGGTGGTTTTTGTTTCCGACCATGACGGTGTGATCGTCGGTGGCATGGCTGGGGGGCTTACGGATCAATGGTTCAACGATGACCTGATCGCATACGACTACTCGCTGTTCGTCGAGCCAGGCAAGCGGCAGGGCATCGTGGCTGCCAGGTTGATCGCCGCGTTCCAGGCCTGGGCTCGGATCAAAGGTGCCAAGCAGATCTACATGGGCATTGGTACCGGCGTGAACGTCGAGGGCACCACCCGACTTTACGAACACATGGGCCTGCGCGTTGCCGGGCCCCTTTTGGTACAGGAGTTGTAACCATGGCAGTAGGAGCGATAGGTGCTGCTGGATACGCTTATGCGGCCATGGCGGCTGCCACAGCTTATTCCGTCTACACGACACAGCAATCTGGCAAACAAGCCCAGTTGAATGCCAATGCCCAGTCCGAACAGTCCCAGCTTGATGCTGATGCAGCTGCCAGCGCGGCCACTGTTCAGGCAGACCGCATCCGGCGACTTGCGCGGAATCAGGCCAGCCAGGCCAACGCCGCGCTGGCGGCTTCCGGCGTTGAGGTTGGCGAAGGCACGGCGCTGAACATCAACGAGGATATCTACGCCAATGCTGAGGAAGATGCGGCACTGACCATCTTCAACGCCCAGGAAGCGAAGAAGCGGGGCTATGCCGACGCCAGCAACTTGGCCCTTGGCGGTAAGCAGGCACGTCAAGCTGCCAATGCGCAGTCGATTGGTACCGTCCTGCAAACAGGCGCGCAGATCGGAATGGACTGGAAGAAGTCTGCAGGTAGTAGGTCTGCCGGTAGTAACGGCAAGGTCGCTGGCGTGGGAGGTAATGGGTGATGGCTGCTATTCCAATTGGGCCGGTGGTCCCGCGTGTACTTCCTGAGGCCCAGCAAAACCGTGTCATTACTCCTGATGCTGGCGCGATGGCGCGGGCTGCTCAGCAGTCCACCAGCGCAGTGATGGGCGCCGCAACGGATTATCTCAACGAGCAACGCCGGGAGGATCAGGCCCTGGCCCGGGTGAAGGCCAGTAACTCTCTGCTTGATCGTGAAACCCAGATATCCACCATCACCAGTGACCTGCGAGAGCAGGTGAAGCTGGGGAAAATCAGTTACGACAAACTGGAAGACGCCTACAACGGTGCCGTCTCAAAGCTTGACCCTATCGCCGCCCCAGGCTTGAGCACTGCTGAGCAGGAGGGCATGGGCATTGCTTCTAAGCGCTTCCAGATCAAGGGGCTGGACGACATTCGGCAGGTGGCCATGGCTGCCCGCACTGATGCAGCACGCGGCGACTTGGCCGTGCGCATGGACATGCTGGGCAAAGATGCCGCCATGCCAAATGCCAACATCGACCAAATCAACGCCCGGATGGATGCCGAGGATATCGACATTGCCGGGCGCCTGGCATTCGGCGAGATGTGGGCCGCGAAGAAACAGGAGTTCAAGGATTCAAACTGGACCACCCACGCAACTCAACGGGTAGTGGGCGCCCGCGATGGCCTTGGCACCTTGCAGCAGATCGAACATGACCTTACCGCCGTTGATGGTTTCTACGCCAAGAAGCTTGACCCAGAGAAGCGCAACCAGCTGCTGAACACCGTTACCGGCCGCATCTACCAGGTCAAGGAGCACCAGCAGCGCCAGGTCGAAATGCGCGAGATGAAAGCCGAACGGGTGCTGGCGCAGATGGACCGGCAGGCAGCCACCGGTATACCGCCAACCCCGGCGG